>Ga0066637_10003139_pt1 | contig 11089 bp, 18 predicted proteins | sample CryGeyCG2014_020_FD_62737 | JGI IMG/M metagenome (GOLD analysis project Ga0066637, IMG submission 62737) | Groundwater microbial communities from aquifer - Crystal Geyser CG08_land_8/20/14_0.20 | ecosystem: Environmental > Aquatic > Deep subsurface > Groundwater | place: USA: Utah: Grand County...
TGCATTGCAGAATTACCGCAGGCCCATCTATCTGATTGGGGGATTGTATAAACCCAATCTCCATCTAATTTGGTTTGAATTAAATTATCTCTTGCCGTTTTGTTGGTTAATGTATTAATTACTGCGTTTGGATTATAAATATAGGTAAATGGGTCAATCTCAATTTTAGGCTTTACAACTCCAATTATTTCTCCTAGAAGAATTTTCTTTTCAAGTCCTCCAGCTGCACTTCCAAATTCAAGTTCGAATTCATAATGTCCAGTGCTTGAAAAAGATTTTATATTCAAATTATTTCCATTTAGAGTAAGGGAGGTTTTACCGTCGAGAGATTTTGCATTAACATAAGAAACAGGATTATCTTCTGGATTTTTGTCAGAAGGTGCCGGAAGTGTTATACTAATCTCTGAATCTTCATCTAAGTCTAGACTAAGATCTGTGAAATTTCCAGTTGGTTTGTAATTTGGAACAGAAACAGAATTTCTTTTCTCCAAATTATCTGATTTAAGAACAAATTCATAATTTCCTTTGGTTGTTCCATCTTTTGCATATGTAAAGGTATTTTGATAATCTGCTCCTGATTGGTTAACATCATTAATTTCTTTTGTTGAAATTAAAACCCCATCTCTATTGACTTTCAGTTCTGCCTTGTCTACATTTGAAAGGCTGGCAGAATATTTTATTTCAATATCATTGTTTAACATAGCTGATTGTTCTATAGCCTCTTTTGGAGGTTCTATAGGAGGTTCATCTTTCTCGCAGCTCGGCAGAAAACTCGCAGCTGCGAATGTACCAGCATATAAAAGATTCTTCAGTGTTTTTCCTATTTTTCCCATGTTTTATATCGATGTAAAGGATTATTTAAAGATTATTATTGCCACTGAAAATTGAGGATTTTAGTCTATTTTTAATGTTAAATTAGCAGAATATATAAATTATGAATTATTCTATATATTCATTGATTTTCTTTATAATATCCCTATGAAATTTGTTATTTATAGAACAAATTTTCCTTTTTATTATCTTTTCACTAATACAGAATATTCTATGGGGTTTTACAAAGCTTTTGAAAGGCAATTTTCCTTCTTCGAAACAATCCTTCTTTACTTCTAAATCTTCTTTATGAGAATTAGTAGTAATCAAACAGCAAATTCTATCTTCAGTTCTATTAATCTTTTCATTAGATATAATCAAAGCAGGCCTTTGCTGAAATCCAGTCAAATCAGAATATGGGAAAGGAATTAAAACAATGTCTTTCTGTTTATACATTATTCCACCTCTCATCAGATTTATTATCCCAATCTTTTTTAAGAGAATTTTCAGACGCTAACATTGTCAAGAAACTTTCACTATATGGCTTTTTTTCTAATTCTTCTAATTCTTCTACTCTTTTTTTTATAATCTTTCTGACAAATTCGCTCCATCTAATTTCAGAAAACTTTTTCATTCCATTATATACATTCTCGTCTATAGAGAGGGTTATATTTGTCATGAAAAATTAAGTGAGCTCACTTATTTAAACTTTTCGGATTTCTCCTTTTTTTCTTCATTTATAACCAAACATTTTATAAGTTTTGCAATTAATAATAACTCATGACAAATGAGAAAAATAATAACAAGAAAATATTTGATTATTCTATTGATGCAGACAGTGAAACCCTGCAACAATTCAAGGAATGTTATTCTCAGGAATTTGTAACTTCTGCTGCCCTCATGCCAGATGCCCATAAAGGATATGCTGCTCCTATAGGAGCGGTTCTTTTAACAAAAGGATATATTGTTCCTGCTTGGGTTGGTTTTGATATTGGGTGTGGGATGATTGCTATAAGAATCAAAGGCAAAGATATTTTTAAGAAAATTCAAGATAACAGAGAGGAAATTTACAACAAAGTCTCTAGCAAAGTTCCAATGGGTGTTGGAGAATATCAAAAAGAAAAAAACGTGACAGAAAAGACCCGGGAAGAATTCAAGAAATTGTTGAAAAAATTTGAACAAGGGCCTCATGATAAAAATATTCTTAATCTTTTAAAAAGCACCTCTCTAAAACATTTAGGGACTCTCGGAGGAGGAAATCATTTTATAGAAATTGGATATTACAAGAAAGAAATCTGGTTAATTATTCATTCAGGAAGCAGAGGCATAGGATATAAAGTTGCAAAGAGATACATGATAAGTGCCTCAAATAGCAAAACAGATTATGAAAAGACTTTTCCATTAGATGTTAATTCTCAACTAGGAAAAGAATATCTAAATATTTTAGAATTTGGTTTAGATTATGCTTTACTAAATAGATTAGAAATGAGTTACAAAGTTATAGAAGTTCTTGAGGAAGTCTTAAAAGAGAAATTAAAAACAGAATTATGGGTAAATAAAAATCATAATCATGCTATTTATGAAAGAGGATATTACATTCATAGAAAAGGTGCAACTCCTGCAAAAAAAGGAGAGAGAGGAATAATTCCAGGGAACATGAGGGATGGTTCTTTTTTAGTTATTGGCTTGGGAAATTCAAAATTCTTAAATTCTTCTACTCATGGGGCAGGAAGAGCCTTGAGCAGGAGACAGGCAAAAGAAAAAATATCAATGGAAAGCTTTGAAAAAAGCATGGAAGGAATTAAAGGAACAATTTCAATGAAGACATTGGATGAAGCACCAATGGCTTACAAGGATATAGACAAAATAATGAAAGCTCAGGAAAAAAGTGTTAGGATAATAAAGCACATCTTACCAATAATTAATTGGAAAGGTTAATTGTATCAAGATTCAACTTCTCGTGGGGGCCTCTAACCTTAGGTTAATAATCTCATGCCACTTTTTAGTTTTATCGACGGAGATTCATTTCGTGTTTTTTATCACAATTATAGCAATTTTTCTTAGAATTTATTGATTAAATGCTCCCCGCATTTTCCTAAATAGAAGTCATTAAATTGGTGGTTAGATGCTTCCTGGAAATATTTACTTTTAAAACTTTAATTAATCTCTTCTGCCATCTCAATCAGTAAAGGCTTAAGTTCCTTAACATAATTATCAAAATCCTCTTTATTGAAGGGTTTTATTACAAGGGGGCGAACTTCACCATATTGGAACTCTAATGTCTGAAGCTTATCTCTTGCTAAAATAAGATTATCTTTGTATTTTTCATAGCTGTTTATTGAATATAATAATTTTTCTTTTGTTTCTTTCAAAAGGTCTTGAGGTCTTATCTTAAACTTTTGATAAATAAAAAGAAGATCAATAGCATCTCTTGATTTAATGGCTTTTCTTGTTAATATTGAACGAAATTTTTCAGTTACAATTTCTTTAATGTCATAAACCTTCATCTTTATTATTTTATAGAAGTCAAGAAATTCCTTAAAGTAAATTTGATCTTCTTTTGTGAATTGACCTGGTTTAATTAAAGGATTTAGTTCTTTTGTTGGAGGGGCAAACATAATTTTCTCTAGGAAGTTAATTTGAATTTTAATAAAAGAAGATTTTCCTGTTAAAACAGAATTATAATAAACTTTGAAAGTTACAAGTTTATTGTTATTGCCAATCTCAACAAAATTTCTATCTGCTTTATCAAACTTAAATCTCAATCCTATTTTTTCAAGTTGCTCACCAAAAGCATCAATCTTCTCTTTACAGATTTTCTTTATGCTTTTGGTTGATTTTCCTTCCCAAAGTTTCTGATCAATAAAAGTAAAATCAAGGTCTTCTGAAAATCTAAAATAATCAAGATATGCTTTAGATAAACAAGTTCCTCCCTTGAATACATATTCCTTAAAATTTATTTTTGAAAGTAGAATATCAAGGTAAAAATCCTTTTCAATTAGTTCTAAAGCAGTTATATTTGTTTTATCCTTTATTGAATTCAGAAAGTTCTTGAATTTGTCTTTATCTATTTCCATTATAATATCTCATTTATTTTCTTTTTAACTATTCGATTATATTTAGTTGATTCCTTGAGAAAGAGAAACTTATTAAATTTATATTCGCTTAAATTTATATTCTTCTTTAAGTAAATCATATCGAGAAGAGTTTTCTCTAATCTGCTATAATAAAGACAGATATTATTCTTTGTTTTTGTTTCTTTTATCTCGAAAAACAAATCAGGCTTTAATTTTATAAAAAAGAAACTTGAACCTGCTATTTTCATAGGTTTAGTTCTATTAAATTTATTATTAATTATAATATTCACAGGAAAAACTTCATGAGTTAGACCCAAAAACTTTAAAGCGGTGTTCAAACCGAAATACCATTTAATCCCTTTTTTCTCTAAACCAAGAGCTAAGAGTTCATAAGGAGAATATTTTAAAGAATTTAATTTTTTCTCTTCATAGCTCTTTAAATAATAAACGCCTCTGAAGATTGTAATAAGATAGTCTTTGTTTAGCATAACTCTTCTTAATGTATCTTTATCGAATTTATACTTAGTCGCCAATCTATCAAAATCTTTTCTTGTTAGGATTTTACCATTTGCTTCTCTTAAGATAGTATCTATTTTATTCATAACTCAATTCACCTAAATAGGTGAAATGTAATATGTATATAAACCTTTCGTTTCATCGAGTATAGAATAAGCAATTAAGTGCTCCCGAAAAGATGGTGTAATAAAACCGGTCATACTTTTTGATATAAAAAGTGCAATAAATCGTGTAATAAAGAGTATTACACATCTCGTGGGGGCATTAATCCTTAGGATTAAGTTAGCTACATAAACCGAATAACTATGAACTATTTTAGTTCAATGCCCCTTAACAGCGTATGACCAAATAGTTTAACTTAGCGAAGGAGCGTTAAACTCTAATTTTATAAACATCAATCAATTAAGGTTTATATGAAAATTTTCAAACAAGAAACAGACAAATCATGCGGAGTAGCCTGTCTTAGAAGTATCCTAAATCATTATGGAAATAATTTCTCCGAAAAAGATATTTGGGATAAACATAATCCATTTCAAACTAAGAGTGAAGGAATTAGAAATCCTATTTTAAATTTAGGAGTAACTGCTCTTAAATTTGGTTTTGATGTGACTTACATTGGATATAACCCCATTATTACAAATAATAATCCTTCAGATGATTTAAAAAAATCCCTTCAAGAAAAATCAAAAACCTATTTTGATTACGGGAAGTTTTATGTTGATGAGGCTCTAAAATTCTTAGAATTAAAAGGAAAATTAAAAATCGACAAATTGAATATAGAAAAAATTAAGAAGATAATTGATGAAAATAAATTTGCTTTAGTTGAAATTAAACCCGCCTTTATTAATAAAAATGGCTCAATAAATATGAATCATAAGGTCATTATTGTAGGTTATACTAAGAAAGGATTTAAAATTCTTAATCCCTCAGATGCAAAAGAGCACCTTTGGGATTTTGATACTTTTTTATTGGCTTTTTATGCCGCGACTCCTGAATTGTTGATAATAAAAAGAAAAGAATAAATTTTGAAATTTACATTTGTTGGGGCGTTGAACCAGCAACATAATTTGTTACATTTCTTGTATCAGAAATTGTAACACAATTTATAACACATTTTATCATAAAAAGTGTGATACGTATCGTGGGGGCATTTATCCTTAGAAGAAATTTACAACTTACTTTAATTAGAAAAATATATAAATAAGTAATCCCCAGGGATTACTATGAAAACAATCACTATAAAATTACCGGAAGAGGAAGCTTATGAATTAGAAGAATTTGTCAAGAATAGAAATTATCCCTCTAAATCTGAATTTATTAGACATTTAATTATGGAAAAATTAGAAAGAAACAAAAAAGAAAAAATTGGGTGGATGATTTTAGCTGAAAAATCAATGAGTAAAATCTGGGATAATAAAAAAGATGATGAAGTCTGGAGTAAATATTTATGATTGAACAAAAAGATTTATTGCTAGTTCCTTTTCCATTTTCAGATCAATCAGGCAGAAAAGTAAGACCAGTTATTGTAATTAGCAATAATGAATTCAATAGATATTCTGATGATATCCTTGTAATAGGGGTTACTTCAAATATTTTAAAGGATAAATATACAATTGGTTTAACAAATAATAATTTGAATGAAGGAAAACTCTTGGTAAACTGTTCTATAAAAACAGAAAATTTATTAAAATTAGATAAGGAGCTAATTATAAAAAAGATTGGTAAGATAAACAAAGAAACTTTAAAGAACATAATTGACAAACTATTTACAATAATTAGTTATTAAGAAAATTTTTTAAATTTCACTTGCTTATGCAGAATAATTTTAGTTGCCTTGGAGAATAAGTATCAACATCTGCAGAGATTATAACTGATTCTGCATATAAGTCTTCTCCTGAAGATTCTTCCATAATACAACTTTCATTCATTAGACAAATTTTTGCTTTACATTCAAGATTTTTTGGTGTTAGATATGTTATCTTATCTCTTACATTCTGAAGACCAGAACCAAAATTTTCCCATTCAACTGGAAGATTTTCTGAATCAATAGCAAGTATTTCTGTTCTCAAAGAATTGTTCAATTCAATATCTCTAAGGATTGCAAGCTCTTTTTTTGACATTTCTTCTTGAAAGTTATTATTGTTTGGAGAATTTCTGGTGACAACTATCAATAACACTCCTGTAAGAAGCATTATTGCTATAAAGACTTCTACGAGCCTTATCCATCCTTTCTTGTTATATTTTATTATTTGATTCATTTTTACCATATTTTTGTCTTAAGGTATCCTTCTAAAATATTTCCATCTAAATCAACATATTCAATTGGAGTTTCTCTTATGTAAACATTTGTGGGTAATCGCTCTTGGTTTGTTTCAATTGTAGTTCCATTAGAGAGAATAATTCCATATCCAAACTCCACTCCTTCAGGTATATTAAATTCGGTTTTTAATGTTTCGTAATCTCTACTTATTAATTCAATAACTTTCTTTTGAAATATATATTTGCTTGTTTTTGTAAGTCCCAAATCATAGCTTGTTGGAGAACATCCTGAGCCAGCCAGTTCATCAAACTCTTCTGAATAATAAATTTTAAAAAATGTCTCTGCTGACTCTCCATTTATTTGAAGGGAATTATCATCAGCACTTGAACTTACTCCTCTGCCCAAGTCGTCTTTAACAACAATCCTCTTTCCTATATTCAAGTCTTCTAAATCAATACAACCACTTCCTCCGCTTCCAAAATTTACAGTTATTGTTGTCATATTTGAAGAAATTTCTTCTATTATCTTCAATTCAATGCTATCAAACATGTTTTTTTTATCTTTTTGTGTACTTATTGAAGGTTCAATAACAGAGAAAATGAAAAGTACGAATGTTACGAATATTATGAAAGAAACTATAACTTCAACATGCGAACCCCTCCGATTTTTTGGAAAAAAATCGTAGTGGGAAAAATATTTGTTTTTACCTCTTTTATTCATTAGATAAATAGAGAAATGAAGTTTTTAAAATTAGTTTTTCCAATCAACATCAACATCATCAGTTCGTTCTGTGGGAATAATATCTATTTTATCTATTTGCTTTGGTAAAAAAATATTTGATTTTGCTTTGAACATTATTTCTCCTAAAAATGCAATCATTGCTCCGTTATCGACAAGCAAACCTTTCTCTGGACAGAAAAACTTTGCTCCTCTTTTCTCACACATTATTTTGCACATTTCCTGAAGGCGAGAATTACAAGCAACACCTCCTCCAAGCAAAAGTTCATCTTTTCCAGTATGTGCTAAAGCCCTTTCAGCTGTTTCAACTAACATTGCAAAAACAGTTTCCTGAAGAGAATAAGCTAAATCTTCAATAGGATATTTTTTTGATTCAATCTTTTGTTTTAAATTTGTAAGAATCCCTGAAAGAGTTATATCCATTCCTTTGACTTTGTAAGGAAGTTCAATAAAGTTCTTTCCTTGTTTGGATAATTTTTCTATAAATGGTCCACCGGGAAAACCTATTCCAGCATATCTTGCAAAATTATCTATGAAATTTCCAACACCTATATCGAGTGTCTCTCCAAACACTCTATATTTTCCTGAAGCATAAGCTATGACTTGTGTATTTGCTCCAGAAGTATATAACATAACAGGATCTTTTGCACCTGTTATTTTTCCAACTTCAAGATGTGCAACACAATGATTCACTCCAACTAATGGTTTTTTTAATTTTAATGAAATTTCTTTTGCAAACTTCATTCCTTCAAGAAGGCACGGACTTAAACCCGGGCCTTGTGAAAATGCAATACAATCTATTTCCTCTTCTTTAATCCCCGAAATTTCTAATGCTTTTTCATAGAGCTCATGACAAACTTTAAAGTGATGCTTTGCAGATTCAATAGGGATTATCCCTCCCTTTTCTGTAGTATACATATCACGAACATTTGCGAGGATTTTTTCATCCTTTACAATCCCTATTCCAAATGTGTGTGCTGTTGATTCAATTCCAAGAATGATTGTCATTAAAAAAAAAGAAAGAAGAAGTATATAAAATTAATTAGTTAATCTTTCCCTTATCTCTTCTGGAGACATATAACCATCAATAGTATATCTTTTTACTAACTCTTCAGGTGTATAAAGTTCTGCATCTGTTTCTGCTGAAGCTAAAAGAAATTCTCCAAGGCCAACTTCTATGGCATGCTCATCTGCCTGCCTTTCATAATCTGCTTTTACTTTCTTATTAAAAACCCAGCTGATAAAATAAAAAATATTTTTATCTCTATTGTTATCTAAATGTGCAAGTTCGTGGGCAAACAAGCCCCGTACAGATTCTTCACTATAATTTCTAACTTTTGTTGAGACACCAATAATGCTAAAAAAGGGAATTGGGGGGACAAAAGCACTACCTCCATTAAACAAGTTCCATTCTATAACAATTATTTTTCTATTAGAAAGCTCAGGATAAGAGCTATTTACAAATTCATCGACTATTTTTTTGATATCCAGCACTATACTCATTTTTACCATTAAAATACAATAAAATTATAGATAAAATAACTATTAAAAGAGCAGAAACGCTTATTATAAGCACAATACTTTTTCTTCTATCTTTCTTTTTAATCATATATATAAAAAAACATTGTATTTAAAAAATTATATTATTCAGCGAATAATAAAAATAAAAGAAAGAGTATATAAAATTAATCAAAAAAGATAAGATAAAAGAAAATAAAGAAAGATTAAGAAATTTTACCTTCTTTTTTTCTTTTTAGCTGCCTTTTTCTTCTTCTTTCCGCCTCTAGCCATCTTAGCTTCACAAACATTTCCTTTTCTGTCTACATAGTAAAGATAACCTGGCTTTCTTTTAACAACATTCTTTACCAAAACTGTTCCCATTTTTAACCTCCTTTTTTGTGAATATAGATTATTACCGCTAACATTCTTTTTAAACCTTTCTTAGATGTGTTGTAATTTACGAGGGTATATTAATGTTTGTCGAATAGAATTTTTACCTTTTTATGGTACTCTCTATTTAAGGGGATTTCAAGAAGTTTGTAAAAAGGTTTTTTGCATGAAATAGATAATCTAAATGGTTTTACAATTTTTAAGTCAATAATCCTGTTTTTATCGTTGAGCCAGACTGCAGCAAATTTAAAGAAAACAAAGAGGGAGTGTATTCTCATTCTTGTAGGTTTTTTGAATTCAAAGAGCATTGCAGGACATTTTTCTCTGCAATGGAACATGAGCCCTTTAATTTTTCCAAGCTCTGACAATTTTTTTACATTTTGTATTTCTATAGATTTAAGATTATGTTTTATTATCATTTTAACTGTGATTATACATCTTTAAGATATTATTAGTAGTAAATATTTTTATCTCTTTTTGTTTTTGGAAATGTTTATCATCGCTCCAGATAGGACAGTTTAGAGAAAGAGCAGCAGCAACAAAAGGAACATCATCCTTATCTATAGTTTCTATTATGCTCTCTACTTGATTGTTATAGTATAATAAGAGCTCATTCCTGATTATAGTTACATATCTAAGCAATTTTCTAATAAGATCTCTTATTTCTCCAATAGGCCTCCCTGATTTTTCTGAGATTAATTTTTCATATCTCTTTATTTCAATTAATTCTTGTTCAGGGATAAAAAGATTAAATGGAGAATGAACAATGAGCTCTCTTACTGGTCCCTCTTTAATCAGTGCAGAAATAAATATATTAGTATCAATGATTAAATTCATAGAATTTCTTAGCAGCACTTCTTTTTATCTTTTTAGATATTTCATCAACGTCTTTTTTTGTTAATTTGCTCTTTGATGCAATTCTATTCATTGTTTCTAAATCATCTATTCTTTCTTCTATTGCACGCCTTGCTACTTCGCTCCATCTTATTTCAGGCATACATTTCATTTTCTCATGAAGTTCTCTAGGTATAGATAGAGTCATATTTACCATACTTATTTATGTGTTAACACATATTTAAACATTTCGGTTTATGTTAACTCTTTATTTGAACCAATTTTTGTTTCTTTCGTTTTGCTCTTTTTTTGCAATGTACGTTTTATAATACAAATTAACATTTTTTTCTGTAACATGGTCGTGATGCCTAAATCCTCCACCGAATGTTTGAGGTATGTGCATCAATTCATGAATTATTGTCTTCATCTGCTCTTCCTTGCTCATTTTATCAAATCTCGGAGATAAAAATTCAAGGGCATAGTAAGCCTCAACCCCTATTGCCTTTTGCATGATTTTTCCAAGAGCGTGGCATCTTGCAATTGTTCCTCTTGTAGAACTCCCATAGCTCCTGTAACATTTAACCCTTTCCATTACAATATGCGGAAAAAGCAGTCTTGAAATCTCTTCTGCAATTTTTTGCAAATCTTCAGCATATTCGTATTTCATATATGCTAAAAAAGGGATATGTTTATATATTTTCCCAGCATTAATCTTTTATGACCCCAATTGAACAAAAATATAGTAAATTAGAGAAAAAGGCTGAAGAAGTATTAAAAACCCAGGGAATATCATTAGAAGATTTAAAAAGAGATATGGAAATTCATAAAAAAGTTACGGAAGGATTAAAAGAATATAATGAAATAATTAATCAATTAGAAGAATTTAATAAAATGATGGAAGCTTTAAGATCATTTCCTAATGGCGGTACTTACACTTCCCCTAAGAATATTCAACAAATTTCAT
>Ga0066637_10003142_pt1 | contig 11085 bp, 8 predicted proteins | sample CryGeyCG2014_020_FD_62737 | JGI IMG/M metagenome (GOLD analysis project Ga0066637, IMG submission 62737) | Groundwater microbial communities from aquifer - Crystal Geyser CG08_land_8/20/14_0.20 | ecosystem: Environmental > Aquatic > Deep subsurface > Groundwater | place: USA: Utah: Grand County...
TTTCTTCGGCAATTAAAAGCGGATTTTTTTTAAGTTGTTTTGTTAATTTAAGAGCAGCTGAAGTCGAATAATCACCAAAGTCAGAATTAGCCGGTTTTTCCAAAGTAATATCAACATCTCTGATGCTCAGTTTCTTCAAAACCACCGTCAAATTTTTCAATATTTCGTCTTTGATCATTGTGTTATATGATAGCAGAAATTAGGCTAGTTTGGAATTATCTAATAGGTAAACCAATAATGCTTTTTGTGCATGGAGACGATTTTCGGCTTGCTGAAAAACGACCGACTGTTTTCCGTCAATTACTTTGCTACTAACTTCATTACCACGGTAGGCTGGCATATCATGCATAAAAATAGCATCATCTTTTGCCTGGCTCATTAATTTAGTTGTTACCTGATATTTAGGAAAAATACTTAATCGTTTTTCTTTTTCCTTTTCCAAACCCATACTTATCCATGTATCGGTGTAAATAATATCGGCATTTAATATGGTGTTTTTTGGATTATCAGTTTCAATAATTTGAGAGCAATTTTTTGTAGCAATTTCCTTTGCTTTTTTCATAATGTTTTTACTAATCCAATAATCCTTAGGACAAACTGCTGTAAAATTCATCCCCATAATACTTGAAGCCAATAGTAATGAATGGGTGATATTATTTTCGCCATCACCAAAATAAACAATTTTTAGTCCTTTAATTTTTTTCTTAATCTCAAATATTGTTAATAAATCAGCTAAAATTTGACAAGGATGTTCTAAATCCGAAAGTCCGTTTATTACAGGTACGGAAGAATATTTTGCCAATTCTTCAACTAACGAATGTTTAAAGACTCTTGCCATAACAATATCAGTCATAGATGATATAACTTTAGCAATATCCATTACGGATTCTCGCTTTCCCATACCTATATCAGCCTGTGTGAGATTTATAGCATGACCTCCAAGTTGTGTCATTGCGGTTTCAAAAGAAATGCGAGTTCTAAGAGAAGGTTTTTCGAAAATCATCGTTAGTGTTTTATTTTTTAGGTACGGTATATTACCTCCATTGCTTATGAACTCTTCCTTTAGATTTATAGCAAGACCAATCAAATCAATGATTTCTTTTTTTGTAAAATCGGTGATAGAAAGAAAATCTTTTTTCATTTTTTTTGATTTGCCAGTTTCATCTGTAATGTATAAATTTCAGTGAATCCGGCACTGGCATTGACGTTAAAGCCATAACCTTCGTTGTTATTAAACGAAGTATGATCTAAGCCAAACTTCGATTTCATCGCCACCGGTTTGGCACTGCCTTTGTATAATTTAACCGTCACTTCACCGGTTACTTTTTCATTCATCTTGTCATTAAAAGCGTTTATAGCTTTCATTACCGGGTCATACCACATAGCGGCGTAACAAAGATATGCCCATTTCGTGTCCATCGTTTCTTTAAGTTCATTTAGCATTCTGGTTGAAACATATTTTTCCAGATGTTTGTGGGCTTTAATTATGACGTGGGCAGCCGGCATTTCATAAATACCCCCGTTTTTAAGTCCAACCAGTCGGTCCTCAAACATATGAACGACTCCGACTCCATGAGCGCCTGATATTCTATTTAATTTTTCAATCAGCTTGGATAGCGGCATTTTTATTCCATTTAAAGACACAGGCATACCTTTTTCAAAAAATATTTTTACATATTCTTCTTTATCCGGCGCATTTGAAGCTAAGGTATAGGTCGTCAAAAATTTTTCAATCGGGGCAATCTTATTTGGTTCCTCAATTTCGCCTCCTTCCCATGTCATTCCCCACATATTGTCATCGACACTATATGGAAAATTAATACTGGCCGGTACGGGTATTCCATACTTTTGGGCATATTCTATTTCCTCATTTCGGTCCATAGCCCACTCCCGGACTGGAGCAATAATTTTGATACTTGGATCAAAAGATAAGATATATCCGTCAATACGGACTTGGTCGTTACCTTTTCCGGTACAACCGTGTGCGATTGAATCAGCTTTCTCAATTTTGGCAATTTCAACTGCTTTTTTGGCTAGCACCGCCCGGCCCATCGGGGTAGATAAATGATAATCACCTTGATAGGAAGCGTTGGCTTTAATTCCATAGGATAAAAAATCTTCGGCAAACTCCTGCTTTGCATCAAGAACGATTGCCTTAACAGCACCAAACAAGAGTGCTTTTTGTTTGACTGCTTCCAAGTCATCTTTTTGTTGTCCTATATCTAGGGTCAATGTAATAACCTCGGCTTTATAATGGTCTTGAATCCATTTGAGCATTACTGATGTATCAAGTCCACCTGAATACAACAGCAGAACTTTTTTAACTTTTCCAAACTGCGCTTCGTAAGACGCAACTTTAATATACGATGTTTTGTTTTTCATAATAAAAAATAAATTAATAATTATTGGTTAGCTATATTATTTGGCTCGCCTGAGAGAAGAGGAAATTGAATCAAGTTTTAAATTATTTGTTCCACCAGAATGATTAGATTTTTTTAAAAAAGAAACCGGATCAGGAGACTTTATATTCTTTAAGTTATTTTTTATTTGCAAATAAGCCTCTCGGAATGGAAGACCTTTTTTAACAAGCTCATAAGCATAGTGTGTAGAATATATTTCCGGTGAACAACTTTTAATCAAAATATTCAAGTTAGGTTTGATGGAATTAACAGTTAACATAACCACATCGATTGTTTGCAGGGTAATTTCAAATGATTCCATAAATGGTTTTTTTGTTTGACCAAAGTCTGCATTATATCCAGATGGTAGGCTGGCAGTCATTGATGAAAGCAATTGTTGATTAGAAATAACAACGTGAGTTTTAGATCGAACATATTCCATTAAATCAAGATTTTTTTTCTGAGGCATGATACTTGAGCCGGTACAAATAGACTCGTCAACTTCAAAAAAATTAAATTCGCTAGTGGTGAAAAGCAGTAGGTCTTGAGCAAATCGGGACGCACACAACATTATTTGAGTTAATACTTGAATAATAGACAATTGTATTGTTGGTCGGGAAATTTGACAATAAAGAGCATTATTCTGAACTTTAGAAAAACCTAAAAGTTTTGCAGTTAATTCTCGATTGATTGGCAAACTTACCCCGTATGCAGCACCAGAACCCAAGGGTGATTGATCATTCAATTTGTAAACAGATTTTAACATTTCAAGTTGATCCACTAATTGTTCAGCAAAGCTTCCGGCCCACATTCCGACTGATGAAGGCATAGCTTTTTGCATATGAGTATAACCAGGCATCGGCACGAATTCATGTTTTTTTGCAAATTTTATAAATGCTTCAATTAATTGATGGGTTGAAGTATCTATATTTGATAATTTTTCTTTACTATAAAGACGTAAGTCGACTGAGATCTGGTCATTTCGACTTCGACCGGTATGAATTTTTTTACCTAAATCACCCAATTTTTCAGTAAGATAATTTTCAATTTTAGTATGTACATCTTCATCTTCTTCGACTATTTCAAAATTACCATTTTTGTACAAATTAATAATTTCAATCAAAACTTTATTTAACTTTTTAAATTCATCTTCCTTTAATATTCCAATTTTTGACAACATTTTTGCATGAGCAATTGATCCGTAGACATCATAAATGACAAGTGAGTTGTCCAGCTCAACACCTTCTTTAAAACAATATTTATCGACTAACTTATTTGATTTTGTTTTTGTGTTTTTCCAAAGTTTTTTCATAATTTTAAATTTAATTTATAATTTTCCCCAAAAAAAATCCCCGGGTCTTATCCGGGGTTAATAATAACTTTTTACTCTTTTTAGCACATAAAAATACTACCCTCCCCAAAGAGTCGCCTGACGGACGAATTGGATACAAATAGTACTTTTAACATGAAGTTATTATATCATACTTTTTTAAAAATCAACGTGTTAAAATAAAGTTATGACAAACATGAAAGGCAAGTTATCACTTCTTTTAATATTGGTCCTGTTGTTTGTAGCTTTTATTGCGGTGCGTTTTTTTATTTTAGATAAACAAAATGAATACGGAAAGATGAAAATAGTTTCTTCTCCAACAGCAAGTATTTTTTTAAATAGCGCCTTCATAGGAAAAACACCATTTGAAGATAAATACAAAGTTGGTGAATATTTACTAAAATTAATTCCGGAAACAACCGCGAGTGACACTGCTTCATGGAACGGCAAAATTAATATTTATAAGAATGCCTTAACGTATGTAAATCGTGAATTAGGCTCATCAGATATTGCCTCAGCCGGTGAGATATTTACAACAGTAAAGATGACCAAAAAACCATCAAATCCCGAATCAGGAGAAATTTATGTTGAGACGGAACCTCAAGGAGCTATTGTTACTTTAGATAATGATGAAAAAGGAGTAGCCCCCGCTTTAATGGAGAATGTTACTAGAGGCGACCATGAACTATCAGTCTTTATGCCGGGATTTTTCAGAAGAACACAAAAGATTAATGTTGATCCAGGGTATCGAGTCAATGCTACTTTTAAGCTCGCAATTGACCAAAGTTCATCATTTGCCAAAGAGCCGGATGATAAAACAAAGACAGCCAGCAGTAGCGGAGATACAAATAGCAAAATCTATGTAAAAATAAAATCAAACGATCAAGGTTGGCTTAGAGTAAGAGTTGATGGTGCAATTAATGCCTCAGAATCAGCCAAGGTTAAACCTGGTGAGAAATATGAATTTTTGGACGAGAAAACCGGTTGGTTTAAAATTAAATATAATGACAATAAGGACGGGTTAGTTTCGGGGGATTTTACTGAAGGCTGGGTATCGAGTGAGTATTCTGCTAAAGAATAAATACAAATAAGTTACAAAATGCGTCTTTTAGTTCTCGCTCAATGTGAAATAAGTTGGGTAACATAGAAAATAATTTATCGCACAAGTGATCGAGAAAAAATCCGCATTTCGTAACTTATATAACCTTTATTTTTTCTTCCAAATAAACTTGTTATAAAGAATATAAGAATAGGGGATGATGATGAAGGTGATGATTAAGATTTTATAAATAATCCAGGAACCGTTGTTGTCTCCAATGAATTTTAAGGCAAGAGTTAATCCAACGCCTTGGATGATGATTGAACCGGAAGAAACTAGGTTAAAAGTTATAAATTTAATTAGATAAGCAAAAAAACCGCCAATAATTTTTTTATCTTTAAAACTCCAAAAATTATTGAGCATGAAGTTAAAAAAAATAGCCACTTCAGCACTGTACATATTGGCCGGTGCTTTAGCTATGTGCAATTTATTAATAAATAAATAGGCAAAAGAAAAATCAATAGCAAAACCGATCAAACCAACAATGACAAATTTTATAAATGGCGAATGTACAAAAATATAAGTCAGTATTTGGAATATATATTGAGAAACAAATATTTTGGATTTGCCATATTTTCTGTCAATAAAATTATTGGGAATTTCTGCCAACTTTGCCCCTTTTTTAATAGCATAATCCAACATAGCAATTTGAAAAACATATCCCGAATAATTTTCTATATGATCAAGGGCATCTTTTATTAACCAGATTTTTATGGCACGATAGCCATTTGTCCATTCGTGTATTTTCGGTTTCATAAACCCTAAGCGAATAACCCAATTTGCTACAAACGATAGTATTTTTCTGTGAATTCCCCAATCTTTTGGAATCGAACCACCCTTGATATAGCGGGCTCCAACGACAAAATCAGCTCCTTTAGCAATTTCATTTAGAAATAGTGGGATATCATTTGGATTGTGAGAAAAATCTGCATCCATTTGTATGATAATAAATGGCTGAATGTGTTCGATCGCATAAACAAATGCTTGATGGTAAGCCTTACCTAATCCCTCCTTCTTCGTCTCAAGCAAATAAATTTTTTTAGGAGATTTTTTATGAAGATCTTTAACTATTTTGGCAGTATCATCAGTTGATGAACTGTCATTAACAAGTACTTCAATTTCCCAATTTTGGAGTTTATCATTTTGTAATAATATATCTTCGATTAATTTTTTAATCGTGCCACCTTCGTTATAAGTTGGAAGAACAACGAGTGCTTTCTTCATAGGTTTTTAAAATATTCGATAGTTTTTATTAACCCTTTTTCCAAATTTACTTTTGGTTGCCAATTTAAAAGTTTTTTGGCTTTGGTAATATCAGGACAACGTTTTTTTGGATCATCTTGCCCAATTGATTTAAATACAATCTCAGACTGAGATTTGGTCAATTTTTTTATTATATCAGCAATTTCGAGTATTGTCTTTTCATTGGGGTTGCCGATGTTGATAATTTCTCCTGATAAATTTTTAGCACTTGCTAAAGAATATAATCCTTCAACCATATCCAAAACATAGCAGAGTGAGCGAGTTTGGGCTCCATTACCATAAACAGTCAACGGCTGATTATTAATTGCCTGATTAACAAAGTTGGAAATAACCCGGCCATCATCCTTTCTCATATAAGGTCCATAAGTATTAAAAATACGGGCAATTCTAATATCTTTTTTATATCTTCTGAAATAGGCCATCATAAGGGCTTCGGCAAATCTTTTTCCTTCATCATAACAAGAGCGAAGACCGACTGGATTAACGTGTCCAAAATAACTTTCTTTCTGCGGATGTTCCAGCGGGTCACCGTAGACTTCAGAGGTTGAGGAAAAAACTAATGTCTTGCTGTTACTTTTTATAAAGAAATCCAATATATTCATTAAACCCAGACTATTTGCTTTAAGAATCTCTATTGATAGGTTTATAAAATCCTTAGGGGAGGCAGGGGAGGCAAGATCATAAATAATATCAAAACTTGGAAGATTAGAAAAATCAAAGTTTGTAACGTCTTCTTCAATTATTTTTAGATTTTTATTATTTATTTCAGACTTAAGATTTTTTTTACTCCCGGTGACAAAATTATCAATGACAATAACTTTATCATTTTTTGCAAGATGAAATTTTGATAGGTGAGAACCTATAAAACCGGAGCCACCAGTAATTAGAATATTCATAAAAAACAGTTAAACGGTTAAAACTTAAACAGTTAAAAAAACTATTAAACCTTAAACATTAAATATTTTTTTATTTAACAGTTTAGTGTTTAAAAGTTTATTTAGGTTTTAACAGTTTAATATTTAAAGTTTACTGTCTCCCTATCGAATAATATTTAAATCCCATTTTTTTAAGATCAGAAGGGTCATAAATATTTCTTCCATCAAAAATAGTTGGGTTAGCCATTTTCTTTTTAACTTTATTAAGATCAATTTGCCTAAATTCATTCCACTCGGTGACAATTATTAAGGCATCAACCTTACTTACAGCTTGATACGGATCCTTGCTATAGGAGATTTTATCAGCAAATATTTTTTTAATATTATTAGTTGCTTCTTGGTCGTAAGTATTTATCTGGAAACCTTGTTCTAGTAATTTTTTAATTATAAAAACAGAAGGAGCAAATCTTATATCATCAGTATTAGGTTTGAAACTTAGACCCCAGATGGCGACTTTTTTTCCGGGAGAATACTTAATAATTTTTTCCAAAAAATTCTCTTGAGCCTTTGTATTTATATTTTCGATTGCTGTAAGTAACTGAACATCGATTAAAGATCTTTTTCCTATATCCAAAAATGCTTTCACATCTTTTGGCAAACAAGATCCGCCATATCCAAGACCAGGGTTTAAAAATTTTTTACCGATCCGCGCGTCAATTCCAACTCCGGCCAAAACCTCATCAACATTAGCACCTGTCTTTTCACAATAAAATGAAATGAGATTGGCAAACGATATTTTACTAGCCAAGAAAACATTAGATGCATATTTAATCATCTCAGCCGAAGATAAATTTGTAATCACTCTTTTCCCGTTGATTGGTTTATGAAGCTCAGTGAGTTTTTCAATGGCACGTTTATTATTAGAACCAATGACTACTCGATCAGAATTAATTGTATCGGAAATTCCTGTACCTTCCCGCAAAAATTCAGGGACTGACGCAACAGCAAAATCAGCCTGTTTAGATTTATGTTTACTGATAATAACTTCTATTTTTTTGTTAGTACCAACGGGGACGGTACTTTTACAAGAAACGACCGTAAACTTACTTTTTAAGTTTTTTCCTATATTGCGAGCGACTTCAATAACCGCCGTTAAATCAGCCTCACCGGTTTCTTTTGGAGGAGTGCCAACGGTAATAAAAATTATCTCTGATTCGGGAATAGCTTTTGCGTAATCTAAGGTAAAAAAAATTCTTTTTGCTTGAATGTTTTTTTGTAACAGTTCTTTTAATCCTGGTTCATAGATAATTGGATCACCGTTTTTCAGGCGGGCTATTTTTTCCTTTGTGTGTCCTATTACCCAAACATGATTTCCAAAATCGGCTAGCACACAGGCAGTTACAAGTCCAACATAACCATGACCGACGATTGTGATTGTCATAAGGTTTTATTTTACAATTGTTTTTTTATTTCTTCCAGTCCTTCGCTAAATGATTTAACTTTCCAAAAATTATTTTTTTTACTTCTAACATCGGCAAATTGTGGTAGTTGAGCTTTTCCTTGCACATATTCCTCATATGTAGTTTTTCCAATAAGAGATTTATCAAGTCCGAAGGTTTCGGCAACTTTTATAGCTGCGTCATATGGAGACAGAGATTGACTGCCTACTAAATGATAAATTTCCTGGGAAAAATTATTAAATAAATATTTTAATCCATAAGCAATATCGTCAATAAAGGTAGGAGTCATTAGGGAGTTGGTGATCATTGATAAAGGTTTTCCATTTTCTAAATATGATTTAAATGTTCTAAAAAAATCTTTCTTTAATTCATAGTTAGCTCGGTAAGGATAAGCGATCCGAACAATCATGGCTTGTCCTTTAAGAATTTTTTCACCTTCATATTTCGATTGAGCATAAATTCCTATAGGATTTGGGATTGAATCTTCGACGTAAGGAGGTGTTGTTCCATCAAAAACAAAATCGGTAGAAACGTAAATAAATTTTTTTTGTTTTTGTTTGACCACTTCAAAAACATTTCGCGTTCCTTCGACATTAATATTAAAACAAAGATCTTTATTCGTTTCAGCTCCGGGAACATTGGTGTATGCAGCTAAATGAAAAAAAATATCAAAATTCAAATCTTTTAAAGTATCATCAACCTGTTTTTTATCGGTAATATCCATCGAAGCTTGAGCCAAAGGAACAAACTCGAAATCATTTTTAAGAAGTTCGATTATTCGTGAGCCGACCAAACCATCAGCACCTGTTAAGGCAATTTTCATCATAAATATTAAAGATTAAATATTAAATATTAAATATTAAATCTTAAAGAAATATTAAAGATTAAACAGTTAAAAAAAACGTTTTTAGTTTAATATTTAACAGTTTAAAAATTATTTAACCTTTAAAATTTAAGATTTAAGATTTTTCCACCAATCTTGGTTATTCTTATACCAATCTACCGTTATCTTCAGATATTCATCAAAGTTATATTCCGGTTTCCATCCGAGCTCCTTATTTATCTTTGACCAGTCAATTGCATATCTTCGGTCATGTCCAGGTCGGTCCTTAACAAACTCAATATGAGATTCTTCTTTTTCCATAATTTTCAAAATTTTCTTAATAATGTCTATGTTAGCAACGTCTTCAGTTAATCCTCCAATCAGATATGTTTCCCCAATTTTTCCTTTTTGTAAAATTAAATCTATCGCTTTACAATGGTCTTCGACATACAGCCAGTCACGGACATAAAGTCCATCGCCATATACAGGGACTTTTTTTCCTTCAATAATATTAGTTATTGCCAAAGGAATTAATTTTTCCGGAAATTGGTAGGGGCCAAAGTTATTGGAGCAGTTGGAAATGGTAATAGGCAAATCATAAGTTGTGTGATAGGCGCGAACCAAATGATCAGATGAAGCTTTAGAAGCTGAATAAGGACTGTGGGGATTATAAGGAGAATGATCGTTAAATTTGTTTTTTGATTCCAGCTTTAAAGCTCCAAATACTTCGTCAGTAGAAATATGGTGAAATCTTTTTATTTTATTTTTTAAGGCGGCTTCAAGCAAGATATAGGTTCCTTCGATATTGGTTTTGATAAAAGGGGCCGGGTCAAGAATAGAGCGGTCAACATGGGTATTATGACAGACAACGTTACCAATACCACAAACAAAATTATGGGTTTTTTCTATTTCGAGATCATAAACCCAGCCTTCGTAATCAATTTCAGTTTTCTTTTTTTTATTTAATCCATAATGAGAACCTTGAAGGTTAGTTTTTATTTCCCAGCTTTTTTTATATTTTGTATTGTCTCTTTCGAAACAGACAAAATCTTTTCTTTGTAAAGTTAATAATAAACCTATTTGATTTATCAATTTATATGAAGTGGAAGTATATCTACCATCTTTTGTTCCGTCTCCTTCCAAAAGCCTTTTCCAAAAATATTCCCTTAATTCTGGCAGAATGTCAAATATCCAGTTGGGGAAATATTTTTTATTTGAGTATTTACCACAAGAATCAACAAGATATTTAAAAAATTTTTTATTTGAAACTTGAAGATGATAAAAAATAAATTTTCTTTTTTTAACTTTTGAGATATAGTATTTTAAACCAAATAATTGTTTAATTGTCTTTCCAATATCCTCAAGCCATTCTTTATTTTTTTGACCAATCTCAACAATATATCCTCCGTTTGCCTTATTAAAAGTCGCATTTCCTTCTGTGATATATGCGGCCAATATTTTAAGAAGTCTTTTATCTGCTCTCTTCAATTTTTTATGAATGGAATTAATATTTCTTATCACCAAAAGTTCGGGATTTTTTGTAGGACTGGTCAGTTCGAGAGAAGAGGAATAGATAGAATGATTAGGAGTAGCTTCAATTATACCCCATTTTTGGGTTAATTTAATTATTTTACCCTTATATTTATGTCTTGCAATTGCTTTTATAGGCATCCACTGACCTCCATTCAAAAAACTCAAGGCTCTGGTTTGTTTACCTCTTAAAAAAATTGCTTCCCCCTTTTCAGTTTTTATCGGCTTGTTATTTTCACTTTGTTGTTCCCATAGTTCTTTAAAATCAAGTATTTTAGTGCCGGTTGTTGAATAAATAGGAATGTA
>Ga0066637_10003148_pt1 | contig 11074 bp, 4 predicted proteins | sample CryGeyCG2014_020_FD_62737 | JGI IMG/M metagenome (GOLD analysis project Ga0066637, IMG submission 62737) | Groundwater microbial communities from aquifer - Crystal Geyser CG08_land_8/20/14_0.20 | ecosystem: Environmental > Aquatic > Deep subsurface > Groundwater | place: USA: Utah: Grand County...
ATGGCTGGAAAAGGCCTTGGAAAAGAGTTATAATAGGAGTATTTAGGAGCTTTGCTCCTAATAGGAGCAAAGCTCCTAGTAAAGTTTTCACCCAATTAAAGTGTCATTCCGGGCGTTAATCAGGAGAGTAACTTGACGATGTTAAGAGATTACCTTTCTGAACCCTCGGTGGCAACAGCAAAAATCTATGCGCAAAGTATGTAATTTTTTCATCAGAACCGCTATTTACGGTTTGGTTTTTTTAATCCCTTTATTCTGGCTGCCTTGGACTGTTGAGGCCTTTGAATTCAATAAGCAGTATTTATTGTTCTTTTTGGTTGTCTTGGCCTTTTTAGCTTGGTTGACCAAAATGATTATTGTTCAAAAACGGCTGACTTTCTATCGGACTCCTTTGGATTTATGGATTTTGATTTTTATGACCGTTGTCATTTTATCCAGTATTTTTTCGGTAGATAAAATTTCTTCCTGGCTGGGTTTTTACGGGCGATTTACCGATTCAACGATTGCTCTTTTAACCTTAGGGATGTTTTATTTTTTAGTGGTCAATAATCTGAAAACTGCCTGGCCGGCCAGCTTTCCGGCCCAAAATCCGGGAAAAGAGCCCTCTTTTCCTGAAGGGTCTTTTTCGGCTAACCCAGGAGGTTTAATCCCTCGTCAAGATGAACAAGCTTCGGCAATAACAGAGTTTGAGCTTGCCAAAACCAAGAAAGGAACGCTTTCTTGGAATAAAATCATCAGGATATTCCTAACTTCGGTTTGGCTGATAGTCGTTGTCAGTTATCTTTCTCTTTTTGGGCTTTGGGCCAAGATTCCAGGATTGCCTCAAATAATGTCTTTCCAGTCTTTCAATCCGCTGAACGGCTCTTTTCAGGGACTAAGCATCTTTCTGGTGGCCGTGGTCAGTTTATTAATAGGCATAATTCTCCAGCAAGTCAAAAATCGTCGAGAACGAAAAATATTCCTGTTCGTCAATTATTTCTTAATCGGCTTAGCCGCTCTTTTGCTTGTTTGGATTAATTTTCAGGCGGCTTGGCTGACTTTGGCCGCGGTTATGCTTGTTTTACTAATTGCCGCTATCTGGACGCATTTATTCAGGGAAAGAATTAATCTGCTGATTCTGCCGATTGTCTTATTGCTGATTTCCTTGGCCGGTTTGACCGGTTTGATAGACAGGGCTAAAGATTTTACCGGCTCAGATTTTATCAAAACGTCTTTGCCCGAAGAAGTTATTTTAGATTACCAAACAGCCGGTCGGATAACCTGGCAATCCCTCAAGGAATCTCCGGTTTTAGGTTCCGGACCGGGAACATTTTTAGTTGATTTTGCTAAATTCAAGCCCGTCCAATTCAATGAAAGCAGATTCTGGAATATCCGTTTTGATAAGGGGCCGAGTTATTTAATGGAAATGGTTGGGACAACCGGCATTTTGGGTATTTTGAGTTATCTGACCATAGTCGTCATCTTCGGTTTGATTATTTTTATCTTTTTACGACGAACTATTAAGGGAGGAAATCTTTTGGCTGAACAGGCGGTGACCATTTTATCCTTATTCTCCTTCTGGTTGGCTTTATTGATTGGCCAATTCGTCTATCTTAACAATACCGTCTTATCTTTCTGCTTTTGGCTTTCAATGGCTCTGACTATCGGTCTTTGGCAAGCGGTTCAAGGCAAATCTCGAAAAATTGGTTTCTCCTTTAAGCGGTTGCCGGAATTGGGCTTGGTCGCTAATGTCTTTTTGTTGATTATGATTTTTGTTTTGCTCGGTTTATTCTATTTGGGCGGTCGTCTTTACTGGGCCGATGTTAAGTTTAGTCAGGCGGCAGCCGACAACGAGCAATTAGTCCGGAACTTGGAGGAAACGGTCAATCTGAATAAATATCGGGAGAATTATCGCCGCAGTTTATCACAGGCCTATTTACTCAGCGCCTGGGACGAAGCCGGAAAAGCGGAAGAAGAGCGGAACACTCAGCTTCTCCAGGCCTATGCCTCCGGGGCGATTCAGCAAGCGAGAGAAGCCGTCTTGCTTAGCCCTGATGCGGTCATGGCCTGGCAGAACTTAGCCGTCATTTATCGCGATAGCCGCGGTTTGGTTGGCGGAACTTTGCCTTTTGCCTCAGACGCTTTCAATCAGGCCCTGGCGTTAGAGCCGACTAATCCGTTTTTCTATCGGGAACTTTGCCGGATAAATTTAGTCAGTGAAGAAGAAGAAAAAAATTGGGATAAAACGATTAGTTATTGCCAGAAAGCCATTGACTTAAAATCAGATTATTTGGACGCTCATATCCAATTGGCTTTGGTTTACGAAGAGAAAGGGGATTTAGAAGAAGCGGCTGAGCGTTTGAAAGGGGCCCTGGATAAATTAAGAGGGGTTAGTTTCCAAAGAGGGTCTGAATTGGCCGGGGCGGCCGCCGAAATATATTTCCAGCTCGGTCGGGTTTATTTCAACCTTGAGCAGCTTGAGAGCGCCATTAACATGTTTGAACAATCGGTCGTTGTTGTGCCTAATTACGCTAACGCTCGTTATGCCTTGGCCTTATCTTACTATCAAGAAGAGCGATTGGAAGATGCCTTGACCCAGTTCCAGATTGTTGACCAATTAGTTCCCGGCAATCAAGACGTTCAAACGAGAATCCAGCAATTGCAAGACCAGCTCCAATCAACGGTTCCAACTGAGCCACTCCCAACTGAGGGAGAATAAAATTTTAGGAGTTAGGAGCTTTGCTCCTGATAGGAGCAAAGCTCCTAAAAAAAGTGCAATATGTGTGTGCACATTACCAAAAAACCTTGACATCTTTTGGGATTTGTTTATACTAACGAATAGTCATCGCTAATATTTTTTCTGGAATATAATTATCCATTATTGACAAAAATTTTTAAATAAAAAGAAACCCCTTATAAAATAAAAAGAGGGAAGTTTTTGTTTGTATATTTAGGTATTTAGGATATTTAGGAGCTTTGCTCCTAATAGGAGCAAAGCTCCTAAATATCCTAAATACCTTCTAGCGATTAAGTGAGACGAAAAGGGAATAGCTTTACATTACCTTATATTTTATGTCTAAAAAAAATCACGCCCAGCGCCTGTCTTTCTCTAATCAAGACGCAGGAAGATTCGATTTTGAATTGCCTGATTTAATTGCCATTCAAAAGGAATCCTATCAATGGTTTTGGGAAAAAGGCCTGCGAGAAATCCTTGATGAGATTTCACCGATTATTCCTTGGGGAAATCAAGACCTGGAACTTTATTTTTTAGATTATCGCTTGGACGAACCGAAATATAGCGAGCTTGAAGCTAAAACTCATAATGTTTCTTATGAGGCGCCTTTGCATTGCCGGGTCAAATTGGTTAATAAAAAAACCAAGCAGTCAGCCGAACAAGATATTTTCATGGGGGACTTCCCGTTGATGACTCAAAGAGGCACTTTTGTCGTTAATGCCGTTGAGCGAGTGGTTATCTCTCAATTAATCAGGTCATCGGGGGTATTTTTTACGTCTCAATTTTCAAGAGGCCAACAGCTTTTTGGGGCAAAAATTATTCCTAACCGCGGCGCTTGGCTGGAGTTTGAGACCGATTCCGAAAAATCAATCGGAGTCAAAATTAACCGCAAGAGGAAAGCGCCGGTGACAACTCTCTTAAGAGCTTTCGCCGCTTTGGAAAACCAAACCGGAGCCGATTTGAGCAACGAAAAAATTAAAGATTTATTTTGCAAACTTAATACTGGCGAAAACGATTACATAGAAGCTACTCTGAAAAAAGACCTTTCCCGGACAAACGGCGAGGCCTTTGTTGAAATTTACAAGCGAATCCGGCCCGGCGATTTGGCGACCGAAGATAACGCTCGTTCTTTCATTGAAGCAATGTTTTCCTTTGAGCGTTACGATTTGGGCGATGTCGGCCGTTGGAAAATGGAACAGCGTTTGGCCGAAATAAAAAGGGACTCAAATAAGAGATTTGGGTCTTTCGGGACCAAATCTGCCAAACAGGCAGCTAAAGCTCAATTGACCGTTGGACGAACCGAGCGCCTTTTACGTTTCGAAGATTTGGTTGCCATTATCAAAGAAATCATTCGGCTGAACAACACGCCCTTGGCCAAACCGGACGACATTGACCATTTGGGCAATCGTCGGGTAAGAACTTTAGGCGAGTTGCTTCAGAATAAACTAAGGGTCGGTTTAGCCCGTACCGAAAGAGTTATTCGCGACCGGATGTCCACTTTGGAATTAATCGGCTTGCTGCCCGGGCAATTAATCAATACCCGACCCTTTATGGCGACGGTTAAAGAATTCTTTACTTCTTCGCAGCTTTCGCAATTTATGGACCAGATTAATCCGCTGGCTGAATTGGAACACAAACGCCGTTTGTCAGCCATGGGTCCGGGCGGTTTAACTCGGGAACGGGCCGGTTTTGAAGTGCGCGATGTCCATTCCAGCCATTACGGCCGGATTTGTCCAATTGAGACGCCGGAAGGCCCCAATATCGGTTTAGTCGGCCATTTGGCCAGCTGCGCTCGCTTGAATGATTACGGCTTTCTTGAAGCGCCTTATCGCCGGGTTAAAAAAGGCCGCTTAACCAATGAAATCGTTTACCTCAACGCTTCCGAAGAAGAAAGATACAACATCGCTCACGCCGGCGTGCCTCTTGATAAAAAAGGATATATTCTAGACAGAGAAGTTGAGGCCAGAATTCAGGGCCAGCCCGGCTCGATTGAGCGTTCCAAGGTTGATTTCATTGATGTTTTGCCCCAAGAACCAATCAGTATCGCTACCTCTTTAATTCCTTTCTTAGAGCACGATGACAGCAACCGGGCTTTGATGGGCTCAAACATGCAGCGCCAGGCAGTGGCTTGCATTGACCCGAAAGCGCCTTTGGTCGGAACAGGCATGGAAAGAAGAGCCGCTCGAGATTCAGGCCAGTTGATTATTGCTGAAGAAAATGGGCGAGTTAAGGAAGTTGAGGCAAGTAAAATTGTCGTGGCCGGCTTTGCCAAAGGCAAAGCGAAGCAGTCTCGCGACAGATTAAACGGGATTGTTTCCTCGTCTGCGGCTTCTCGCAATGACCAGTATAAAGTTTATCCCTTGCGGTCTTTTGTTCGAACGAACCAATACACTTGCATCTCTCAGCATCCTATAGTCAAGAAAGGCCAATTAGTCAAAAGAGGAGATATTTTGGCGGACGGCGCGGCGACTGAAATGGGCAAATTGGCCTTGGGCCAGAACCTTTTGGTCGCTTTTATGTCTTGGCGAGGCTATAACTTTGAAGACGCGATTGTTCTTTCGGAGAGATTGGTCAAAAAAGACCTCTTTACTTCCATTCATATTGAGAGCTTTAACTGCGATGTTCGAGAAACCAAATTGGGTTTGGAAGTAACGACGCCGGACATTCCCAATGTCGGCGAAGAACGACTCAAGGATTTAGACGAAGAAGGAATTGTTCGCATCGGCGCCGAGGTTGGACCTAATGATATTTTAGTTGGCAAAATTTCTCCCAAAGGCGAAACGGACTTAACTTCCGAAGAAAGATTGCTTCAGGCAATTTTCGGCGAGAAAGCCCGCGATGTTAAAGACACTTCTTTAAGAATGTCTCACGGCAAGCGCGGTCGGGTAGTCGGCATCCAAATATTCTCTCGCGACAAAGGAGACAAATTAATGGCCGGCGTTATTAAAAGCATTCAGGTAGAGATAGCTCAATTGCGCAAGGTTTCGGTTGGCGATAAATTGGCCGGCCGCCATGGCAATAAAGGAGTTATTTCCAAAATACTGCCGGAAGAAGATATGCCTTATTTAGCCGACGGGACGCCGGTTGATATTATCCTTAATCCATTAGGAGTGGCTTCTCGAATGAATATCGGCCAAATTTTGGAGACGCATTTAGGTTGGGCCGCTGCTCATTTAGGAGAAGAAATAAATAGTCCGGCTTTAGCCGGTCTGAGCGACGAAGAAATCAAGGATAAATTAAGGGAAGCCGGTTTGCCCGAAAACGGCCAAGTTACTCTATATGACGGCCGCAGCGGCGAACCCTTTGAAAATCCGATTACCGTCGGCTATACCTATATCATGAAGCTGCTCCATCTGGTTGAAGACAAAATTCATATGCGTTCGGTTGGTCCTTACTCTTTAATTACCCAACAGCCCCTGAGAGGCAAGGCCCAGTTTGGCGGCCAGCGTTTTGGCGAAATGGAAGTTTGGGCCTTGGAAGGTTATGGAGCGGCTCATGTTCTCCAGGAAATGCTGACGATTAAATCAGATGATGTTGCCGGCCGGGTCAGCGCTTATGACGCAATTATCCGGGGTAAGTTAATTCAGGCGCCTAATGTTCCGGCTTCTTTTAATGTGCTGCTTAGCGAATTGAAGGCTCTTGGTTTGGACGTAGTTTTAGTAGAAAAGTAATCCATTTAGGAGTTCTTAGGAGCTTTGCTCCTAAGAACTCCAAAACTCCTAAAAAATTCTAAAATATGGGAGGAAGAAAAATCCAATTTGTTGAAAATCATTTTTATCATGTCTATAATCGAGGCGTCGATAAACGGAATATTTTTTTAGATGATTTTGACTATATTAGATTTTTGGAAAGTCTTAGAGATTTTAATGACGTTGAAATAGTGGGGAGTCTTTATTTAAAGAGTATAAGGGAGAAAAGATTTAGGAGCAAAGCTCCTAAAAAAGCTTCTGAAAAACAAAAAAGACCATTAGTTAGAATTCTTTGTTATTGTCTGATGACCAATCATTTCCATCTTTTATTAGAACAGTTAGAAGAAAGGGGAATTACAGAATTTATGCATCGTCTTGGTACAGGTTATACTAATTTTTTTAATCTAAAATACGAAAGAACCGGCAGATTATTTGAAGGTCCATTTCAAGCAGTGTTAATTGAACAAGATAATCAGTTAAATCATATTTTGCGATATATCCATTTAAATCCTTTGGATATTTTAGAGCCTGGTTGGCGGGAAAATGGGATTAAAGATTTAGAGCGAGTTGAAAAGTTTTTAGAAAATTATCGTTGGTCAAGTCACTTAGCTTATCTATCGGAGCGAGAGTCGCAAATTATTAATAAAGGTATATTTGATGAGTTATTTAAAGATAAAACAGACTACCAGAATTTTCTAAGGGATTGGGTGGTAAAGGATTTGTCTTATTTAAAGAATTTGATTTTAGAATAGTTTAGGAATAGTTTAGGAGCAAAGCTCCTAAAGCTCCTAAAATTTCTAAAAGTTTTAGGAGCTTTGTTTAGGAGCTTTGCTCCTAAAAAACTCCTGTAGAAAAGTAATCCATTTAGGAGTTCTTAGGAGCTTTGCTCCTAAAATAGTTTATGTCCACTAAAGTTGCTGATTTTAAATCAATTATTCTTAAACTGGCTTCGCCGGAAAGGATTTTGGATTGGTCGCATGGCGAAGTCACTAAACCGGAAACGATTAACTATCGGACTCAAAGAGCTGAAAAAGACGGTTTATTTTGCCAAAAGATTTTTGGGCCGGAAAAAGACTGGGAATGCGCTTGCGGCAAATATCGAAGAATCCGTTATAAAGGAGTTGTTTGCGATAAATGCGGCGTTGAAGTAACCCGGGCCAGCGTCCGCCGGGAAAGAATGGGCCATATCTCTTTAGCTGTTCCGGTTTCTCATATTTGGTTTTTGCGCGGCATTCCCTCAAAAATGGGCTTGATTCTAGACCACTCCGTTCAGGACTTAGAAAAAATTATTTATTTCGCCGGCTATATTATTACCAAAATCAACGAGGAAGAGAGAAAAAAAGTTATTGAGGCGATTAAAAAAGAGTATCAGAACAAATTAAAAACCAAGAACGAGAAAGGCCAGGTATTAACGGCGGCTGAAAAAATGTCTCTGAAAGAACAGCATGACCGAGCCATTAGAGAAGTAAGAGGGCTTTACCTCCATGAAATACTTTCTGAAGTAGAATACCGGAATTTCAGTTTGAAATACGGCCAGGTTTTTGAGGCCGGCACCGGGGCGGAAACATTGAGAAAAATTTTTGAAGAAACCAATTTAGACGCCTTGGCCAAGCAATTAAACGACCAAACCCAAAAAGCGGGACCGGTTTTGGAAAAGAAAATATTTAAACGGTTATGCTTAATCGAGGGATTGATTAGAGCCAAAATCAGGCCGGAGTGGATGTTTTTAACCATTTTACCGGTCTTGCCGCCCGATTTACGGCCGATGGTTCAATTGGACGGCGGTCGCTATGCCACTTCCGATGTCAATGACTTGTATCGGCGCGTGATTAATCGGAACAATCGTCTAAAGCGGCTTTTGGAACTAAAAGCGCCGGAAGTTATTTGCCGCAATGAAAAAAGAATGCTTCAAGAAGCGGTTGACGCTTTGATTGATAATAGCAGCCGGCGGGGCCAAGTCATGGTCGCCGCTTCAACCGGCCAGAAAAGAGTCCTTAAATCTTTGGCCGATATGCTCAAGGGGAAACAGGGCCGTTTTAGACAGAATCTTTTAGGCAAGCGGGTAGATTATTCCGGTCGTTCAGTCATCGTCGTCGGTCCGGAATTAAAACTTCATCAATGCGGTTTGCCTAAGCATATGGCTTTAGAGATTTTCAAACCTTTCGTCATTAGTAAATTAGTTGAAACCGGCTTGGCTCATAATGTTCGAGGGGCCGGCCGTTTAATAGAAGAGGAGACCGATGAGGTTTGGGGCATCTTGGAAGAAATCATTAAAAAACGTTATGTTCTATTAAACCGGGCGCCGACTTTGCATCGTTTAGGCATTCAGGCCTTCCAGCCGGTATTAATTGAAGGAAAAGCTATTCAAATTCATCCGATTGTTTGTCGGGCCTTTAACGCTGATTTTGACGGCGACCAAATGGCCGTCCATTTGCCTTTAAGCAAGGAAGCTCAAATTGAGGCTAAGGAAATAATGCTTTCGGCGGATAATCTGCTTAAGCCGGCCACCGGCGAACCGGTGACTATTCCGACCAAGGATATGGTTCTTGGCTGTTATTGGATGACTAATATTGAAGAAGGGCTTAAGGGCGAGGGAAAAATTTTCAGTAATCCCGAGGAAGCCCTTTTGGCAAAGCACTTCAATCAGGTGCATTTGAAAGCAAGGATAAAAGTGCGCTTAGGCTCCGGCGCTGTTGTGAGCGAAGCGAAGCGAGTCAGCGGCAAATCAAGCGGGGTTGCCGCGCTGTCTGCGGCGGCTGCGCCGTCTGCGGCGGCTTCTCGCAATGACAATCTTACTGAAACTTCGGTTGGTCGGATTATCTTTAACGAACCACTGCCTCCGGAAATAGGTTTTGTCAATCAAACGATGAATTCTCGAGAACTTCGTCGATTAATTTCCGAATTGATTGATAAATGCGGCATTAAAAAGACGGCTCTGGTCTTGGACAGGATTAAAAGAATGGGCTTTAAGTACGCTTCCGATTCGGGCATCAGCTGGGGAATGGATGATTTGCGCGTTCCGACCGAGAAAAAAGGCTGGCTCAAAGAAGCGATTAGCCAGGTAGATTTAATCAAAAAACAGTATGAAGAAGGTTTATTGACTGATTCGGAAAGAAAATCGCGCATTGTTCAGATTTGGCTTGGCCTGACCGGGAAAATAGCTCAGCGCAGCCGAGAGATTTTGGACAAGAAAAACTCTGTTTTTAATATTTTTGATTCCGGTTCGCGGGGTTCTTGGGACGCTTTAGCCCAAATGACCGCTATGAAGGGCTTGGTCGTTAACCCGGCCGGCGAGACAATTGAATTGCCGATTAAGAACTCTTACAAGGAAGGTTTTAATGTTTTGGAATACTTTATTTCCACTCATGGCGGCCGGAAAGGAATGGCCGATACCGCTCTTAAAACGGCGACGGCCGGTTATTTGACTAGACGGCTAATTGATGTTTGCCAGGAAATAGTCATTCGCCAAGAGGATTGTGGAGATAATCAGGGGATTTATGTCTATCGTGAAGACGAAGAAGAAATGGGGAATTCTTTGGCCTCTCGTATTGTTGGACGGATAGCTCTGGAAAAGATTGTCGGACCGAAAAATTCAAAAAAGAGCGAGGAAGTTTTAGTCAAAAAGGGACAACTCATTAACAAAGAAATAGCTCGGAAAATAGACCAGGCCGGCATTAAAAAAGTGAGAGTCAGGTCAGTTATTTCTTGCCGGGCGACTAACGGCATCTGCCAGAAATGTTATGGTTATGATTTGGGCAGGAACGAATTAGTCAAGTTAGGCGAAGCGGTCGGTATTGTCACAGCTCAAGCGATTGGCGAACCGGGCACCCAATTAACCCTGCGCACTTTTCATACCGGCGGAGTGGCCGGCGGCCAGGATATCACCCAAGGATTGCCCCGGGTAGAAGAAATTTTTGAAGTGAGGTCGCCTAAGGGCAAAGCGGTTATTTCAGAAGTTGACGGACAGGTCAAGAAAATAGTCAAAAAGGGGCAGCAGATTATTGTTCAAATAAAACCAAGCGCCCTTAACTCTAAACTGAAAGAAGAATCTCAAGGCGGAAAATCGGCGAAATCTCTCGCCGGCGTCCGGAAAAACAAAGAAATAAAACAAAAAATATTAGAATACAGTCTGCCGGCCAATCTGGCTCTTTGGGTTGAGCAAGGCGATTTAGTAGCTCGGGGCCAGCAAATGACCGAGGGCCATATTGATTTGAAAGAGTTGTATAAAACGGCTGGCCAGGAAGCTGTCCAGCGCTACATCGTCAAAGAAGTCCAGCAGATTTATACTTTTGCCGGCGAAAATATTGATGACAAGCATATTGAGATGATTGTTCGTCAAATGTTTTCCAGGGTCAGAATAAAAGATTCCGGCTCGACTAATTTTTTGTCCAATCAGATAGTTGAAAGAGGACAGTTTCAGGCGGTTAATGCTAAATTGACTAAAAAAGGCAAACCGGCCACCGGACAGCTATTGCTCTTGGGCATTACCAAAGTTTCTTTAACCACCGATAGCTTTCTTTCGGCGGCTTCTTTCCAGGAAACGGCCCGCGTTTTAATTGACGCGGCTATTCAGGGCAAAGAAGACAATTTGCGGGGATTGAAAGAAAACGTAATTATTGGTAAACTGATACCAGCCGGTACCGGCTTCCAGATTCATGGTTAAGAAACATCT
>Ga0066637_10003153_pt1 | contig 11064 bp, 7 predicted proteins | sample CryGeyCG2014_020_FD_62737 | JGI IMG/M metagenome (GOLD analysis project Ga0066637, IMG submission 62737) | Groundwater microbial communities from aquifer - Crystal Geyser CG08_land_8/20/14_0.20 | ecosystem: Environmental > Aquatic > Deep subsurface > Groundwater | place: USA: Utah: Grand County...
CCGGACTCTATTCTGGATATTACAGTCAAAGTCCGACTGGCCAAATTACTTCAACTTGGGGATACATTACTTTGAACTCTTATTATTATGAAGGCAATCCCTATTTTAACGATTATATGAAACTAATTTTGTCGCACGAATACGGCCACCATTATTCGCTTTATTACAAATGGCTTGTTTGGCAGCTTGGTTCCGGCACCAGATTTCCAGATTCTTACTATACCGTTCGTCCGCTTTCCAAGGATACAACAGCTCCAGACTACACTCTCGGATGGGAAAATTGTGATTGTGAAATTGCTGCCGAAGATTATTCCTACCTTTTTTCCGGCTACGGAGTTCATCAAATGGCATCAATCTACGGATACCCGTCAGCGGCGACGGCAACTTGGTTTAGAAACGAGCCAAATGGTTTGACAAGCACGTCGAGTGAACCTTCCGCTCCATCGACTCCCGACAGCACGCCACCAACGGTTTCGGTTGTTTCCCCATCAAACGGTCAAACTGTTTCCGGATCGGTGACCTTTTCTGCATCGGCATCTGACAATATCGGAGTTTCCAAAGTTGAATTTTATATTGATAGTACGAAAATTTCCGAGGACAGTGCTTCGCCTTACAATACTCTTTTTACTAGCAGCAACTATTCAAATGGATCGCATACATTAAAAGCCAAAGCCTACGATGCCGCCGGCAATAGCGCCGAAGCTTTAATTGCGGTAACAATCAACAATACTGTTGCCGATAGTACAAATCCGACAGTTTCAATTACCGATCCGGCTGACGACCCGCACTCTTGGTCTTCGGGGACTTTGCATATTGGAGTAACTGCCAGCGACAATGTAGCAATTCAAAAAATTGAGATTTATATTAATGACCAGTTGGCTTTGACCCAGTATACCTCGTCGGTATCGGCAACTTGGGATTATGGTAATGCTCCGGCCGGAACTTACATCCTAAAAGCCAAAGCTTACGACACTTCAAACAACACTGCTGAAGATAGCACTACCATTAACAAAAGCTAGACTTGGCTAATAACTATGTCTAATAGTCACAAGCGAGATATACCGACTGAAAAATGCGAATTACTCGCCAAAGTAGCTTTGGCTACTTTCCCCCGAAATTGCCGTTCTTCGTTCAAAATCTGCTCACCTCTTTTTACAAGCAGATATTGGATAAACTCTTAACAGCCACCGGCTATTATTGACCTCTATAGAAAGCGTAATTGAAGATGTCTAAAATAGTTCCGGTTTGGCGATTGATTTTGGCGATAATTTGTCGTGAGGTTCCAAAATAATAGCCAATTGATTGAATTGTAGTCTCCAAATTCGAAGTGTAGCGGTTGTTGGTTGCCGTTTGCGAGCCCTGGTAAAAACCGAATAATATGCCATCGGTATTTATGCCGCCAACCGGTTTTAAGGTCATTTCGGTTATCGCCCAAGTGCTAATATTCATCTTTGTTTGCAACGAAGCACCGTTTTGTGGTGTGTAAACCGAATAATTCGTCGATGCCGGATCTTTATCCGGTTGATCGGCGTTGGTCGGTGAACAGCTGGTGGCCGGATCGCCAAAAAGTGCCGTTCTCTCATCGCCACTGGTATTTTTAACTTTGACTTCCAGCGCCCGCGTCGAGCCACAAGAACTGTTTAACCATCTCCAATAGAGCCAAATCGGATCGGTGGAATTTATCATAGAGAATGACATTGCATTATCTTTGGTAATTTTGTAAGTTGCAGAATAGGTGATTTGATCCAAATCGTGGCCGGTGATTTTCCCGTCGGTGTTTATATCACTGCCAACATTGGACTGCAAATAATAACTTTGCAGTTCGTAAACTTGAGATCGATCGCGAGCGGTGTAACCGAAAGTTACGCCGTCGTTGGAAATTGTGGTTCGCATTGGTGTTTTAGTCAAAAAATTACGATAAGCGTTGGCTGGACGATCTCTTAACGTTAGCGAATCCCTGAAAATGTTGATTCCGACATTTTCAGGGACTTCCATATTTTTATCAAATTTATTGTACAAAAGCCCCTGTTCCAAACCGGATTCGGCGGCGTAGTAAGCGGAGATGCCATTGCTGTAAGTATTGGCAATATTCAATTGGCGAAAAGCGATTGCCACAATTCCGATCGCCGCTGTCCCGATTATCGCCGCCAGCAAAACCGCCACAATTATCGCGGTTCCTTTGCGTTGGTTTTTTCGAGTAGTTTTTTTCATATTTTGCAGATGGTCAGTTGATTACCGAATTTGGTTAGTCGCTTAGACATTTTTATTCGGTCGGTGCCGAAAAGCAAAAGCTCATCCGACGGTCCGGCCAGAGCTTCAATCTTTTCAATAATTACTGCGTGGCTCTCTTTTGGCAGATAGCGGTGATTTTTTTCCTCCGATCCGGAAAAATAGACAAGCTCGGATTTATTTCTGTTGGGGACAATCTCCAATTTGTCGGCGCCGAAAGTTTGCATAGCCGGAAGATTGATTTGACAAATTTTGAAATCGGCGAATTGTCATCTAAAATATGCGATTGCCGCTTGTTTTGAACTCGAACATGGACTTCAAAAGGATTAGCTGTTTTTGCTGACGGCGGTGGCGAAATCTCCTTTTCTTTTTGAATGAAAACTGTCGGCGGTTCAATTTCATAGCGGGGATTGCCAACCAGTTTCTGATATTCTTCTGGTGCCACTTCTTCGGAGGCCGCTCGCGTTCGAACTTTACCCGACGGATGCCATTTGATCACATCGGTCGGCGGCATAAAAAATTGCTTCTTATCGCCTCTTGGGCTGTTAATTATTTTTGCGCCGTATTTAACAACCTCAAAACTGCCGAAGTTAGAAACGATCGCTTTTCGATCGTTTGCCAATCCAAAAGTCAGCGACTCGGTAATAGCGGCGATTAACTTTTCGGCTTTTTGGCGGTTCATTTTGCTCATGCCGAGATTGTGAAGTTCTTTTGCAAGTTGTGAGGCAAATTTTTCTCTGGTCATAAAACCCAAGAACGATTAAAAATCCATCATCTTAATAATATCAAAATTGTCGAAGTTTGTCTTTTAATTGTTGATAAACTGTGTATAAACTGGGGAAAAGTTAAGATAATATTTAATTTCTAATTTCCAATAGCAAAAAAATATCCAATGCCGAACTCAGAATCGTTGGTTCTGGTTGAAATATCATCATCGGCGATTTTTTATTCTGATCAAATTATAGTATTGTAAAATTACTGTCTAAAAATTTTAATTATCTTTTATGAGTCTTTATCGAAAATATCGTCCGCAAAAATTTGCCGATGTTGTTGGCGAGGATCACGTGCGCGATACTCTGCTTTTGGCAATCTTAGAAAATCGAGTCGGCCATGGATATTTATTTGCCGGTCTGCGAGGCAGTGGCAAAACCACAGTCGCTAGATTGTTGGCCAAAGCCGTCAATTGCCAAAATCGCGATCGACAAAACACAGCCGGTAGCGGCGAGCCGTGCGGCGAATGTCAAAGTTGTCAAGAAATTTCTCTCGGAAAAAGTTTGGATATCATCGAAATTGACGCCGCATCAAACAGAGGAATTGATGAAATTCGCGAACTTCGGGACAAGGTTAAATTTGCGCCGGCTAATGGAAAATACAAAATTTTCATTATCGATGAAGTTCATATGCTGACGACGCCGGCTTTTAACGCACTTCTAAAAACTTTGGAGGAACCGCCGGCGCACGCAATATTCATTTTGGCAACAACCGAAGCCGACAAAATTCCGGCGACTATTTTGTCGCGAATTCAGCGTTTCGATTTTCGGCGAATCTCCAAAGCCGATATTATTAAAAATTTAACATCGATCGCCAAGAGTGAAAAATTGAAAATTGACGATTTGGCGCTGGAAGCCATTGCTGTCGCCGGCGACGGCAGCCATCGAGATGCGATCTCGGTTTTACAACAGCTGGCTTCAAACTCCGGTGAGATTACTTTGGAAACCGTGAGAAATACTCTTGGTTTGGCCAGAAGCGAAGAGATTATTCGATTGATTTCACTAATTGCTGTCGGTCAGAAAAGTCAGGCGATCGAAAAAGTTTCGGAATTTGTCGCCGCTGGGGTTGAGGTCAGCCAGATAATCAAAGAAATTATTGAAATTTTCCGCCAAACATTGCTTTGTAAAATTTCTTCCGGCGAGGCGGTTTTGGATCAAACCAAGGAACGAATACTAGAATTAAATAAATTGGCGGAGGCTTTTTCGGCAGGGGAGTTAAATCGGATACTGACAATTTTTATTGAGGCGGGTCAACAGTTGAAAGAATCACCAATTAGAACTTTGCCGATTGAAATGGCAATAATTGAAATTGCCGAGGGAAGATTTGCAAGTGAAAAATTACCTGACAACAGACTACAAGATCAAAAAAATCAAACCAAAAACAGGGAACCGAAAATGGCAAAAGTAGAAAATCAAGTATCAATAAAACCCGAAGATCAAAAAGTGGTCGAGGAAAAGGCTGAAATATCGGAAATTATGGAATCGGAGGGTCCGAAAGATGAGCAGGGAGAGAAATTAGAAAATGGAGAAATTAGCGGTGAACTTTGGAAAATGATTCTCGAGAAAATTAAAGAAGAAAATCAGAGCTTAAACGCTTTGCTTCGCGATGCTGAACCGGAGGGGATTGTCGGAGAAAAAATCACTATTGGAGTTAGGTTCAAATTTCACCACGATAAAATTTTGGAGAACAAAAATCGACAAATTTTGGAAAAGATATTTTCCGATGTTTTAGACAAAAAGTGTGTTATCGGTTGCAAAATTGTTGACAAGAAACAAAAAATGATAAAAAAGCCGTCAAAAACCGAAGACGATCTGGAAAAAGCGGCCGAGGAGATATTTGAGGCGGAATAATTGCCAATTAAAAATATCAAATTAAAAGGTCAAATCAAATTAAACTTTCATAATTGTTGAACAAATTTAATAATAAACCCAGTATGGCCAAGAAAAAGTCAAACAATAAAATACCCGGCGCCAAGTTGCCACCACAGAATTTGAAAGCCGAAAATGCGGTGATCGGTGCGCTGTTAATTGATAAAGACGCCATTTTGACCGTAGCCGAAATTTTGACGCCGGAAGATTTTTATGACGATCGAAACGGAACAATTTATCGGGCGATTTTGTCGTTGTTTGAAAAACGAACGCCGATTGATATGGTTACATTAACTGATCAACTGGAAAAGGAAAACGATCTGACAAACATTGGCGGTGGTAGCCATATTGTTTCGATTGTGAATTCAACTCCGTCGGCCGCCAATGTTGCTCATTGGGCGAATATTGTCCGCAATAAAGCAATTCTCCGCCGGCTAATCACTTCGGCGGTAACGATTACCGAACTCGGGTTTGAAGAAGATGAGGATGTTTCAGCGGTTTTAGATAAGGCCGAACAGTCACTTTTTGCCGTTTCGGAAAAATTTTTCCGGCAAAAATTCATTCCAATTAAAGATATTTTAACCGAGGCATTTGATCGAATTGACAAAATTCACAAAGAAAAAGGGGCGCTTCGGGGTTTGCCGACCGGCTTTCGCGACCTAGACGCCAAATTGGCCGGTTTGCAAAAAGCCGATCTGTTAATTTTGGCTGCTCGACCGTCGATGGGAAAAACTTCGTTGGCATTAAACATTGCCGAACAAATTTCTGTTGAGGACAAAGTTCCAGTCGCCTTTTTTTCGCTGGAAATGTCCAAAGAGCAGTTGGTTGATCGGCTAATCTCGTCGCAAGCCGGAGTGGATTCTTGGAAGCTACGGACCGGAAATCTCTCCGACGATGATTTCCCAAAAATCGGCTACGCTATGGGAACATTATCCGAGGCACCATTTTTTATCGACGATTCGCCCGGGCTGACTGTTACCGAAATTCGGGCTAAGGCTCGCCGTTTGCAAATGGAACATGAATTGGGAGTGATTTTTGTCGATTATTTACAACTTATTGAAGGTCGGTCGAAATCCGGTGACGCTAATCGAGTGCAGGAGATATCAGAAATCTCCCGCTCGCTGAAAACTTTGGCCCGCGAACTGAATGTTCCGGTTGTAGCTCTTTCTCAATTATCCCGTGCAGTTGAGCACCGTCTGGACAAACGACCGCAACTCTCCGATCTGAGAGAAAGCGGATGTTTGGCTGCCGACACCCTAATTTTTAACGCTGAAAATGGTAGTCGAAGACCAATTAAAGAATTGGTTGGCAAAAAAGATTTAAAAATTTTAGCTGTTGGCAAAAGGAATAAATTGTCTGTTTGTCATGCATCGAAAATCTTTTCCACCGGTCGAAAGAAAGTTTTTGAGCTGTTTTTTGCCAGCGGAAAGAAAATTAAAGCAACGGCTAATCACAAGTTTTTAACCTATGGCGGTTGGCAGAGACTCGACAAATTGGCGGTCGGCGATTTTCTGGCGACGCCTAGAATAATCAATTTTAAGTCCAAAAAACATAGAGCTGACTTTACCGACGATCAATTGGTTGTTTTGGCTCATTTAATTAGTGGTGGATGTTACTTACGGCATCAACCGCTTCACTATACCAGTGCTGACAAAAAATCTCTTGACATTGTTGACAGAGCGTCATCTGAGGCTTTTGGTACAATAAATCGTCTAATTAAACAAAAAAATTGCTTCCATTTATATCTATCAGCCCCAGAAAATCTAACCAGAGGCAAGAGAAATCCGATTGTTAAATGGCTGGATAAGCTTGGAATTTTTGACCAGCGGTCGGAGCAAAAGAGAATTCCGGAATCTGTTTTTCAGTTGGAAAAGTCTAAGATTAAATTATTTTTGTCGCATCTTTTTTCGACCGACGGTGGAATTACGAAATCGGTAGGAGTTTGGCGTTTGCATTACGCCTCGAAAAGTTTGAATTTGATTTATGACGTCTCTCATTTATTGCTCAGATTCGGTATCCACTCAAGAATAAAAATTAACCGAAAAAAGGGTTATGATCCGGTTTATGATTTGCAAATTTCCGGCGTCAACGATCAATTAAAATTTTTAGATGATATTGGTATCTTTGGTGAGAAATCAAAAAATGTCAAACTGGCAATCGCCGAATTATCATCTTTGAATAGAAACCCAAATGTTGATATTGCCCCCAAAGAAGTTTGGCTGGATATTAAACAGAAATTTATTGCTCTTGGCTGGACGACCAGAGAGTTTCACTCAAAGATGAACTGGGCTTATAGCGGAACGCAACGGTATGGCAACGGATTGTCCCGCAAAAGACTTGGCAAAATCGCCGAAGTTTTAGGTGATGATCAGCTGTCAGACCTAGCTTTAAGTGATTTGTTCTGGGATAAGATAAAATTAATTGTTCCGCTTGGCGTAGAAGAAGTTTTTGATATTACTGTTACGTCTGAACATAACTTTGTTGCCAACGATATTTTGGTTCATAACTCAATCGAACAAGACGCTGACGTTGTAATGTTTATTTATCGCGACGATTACTATGATGAAAATTCCGAGAAAAAGGGAATTTCAGAAATTTTAATTCGCAAACATCGAAATGGTCCGATTGGTAATGTTGAGCTTTATTTCAACGCCGAACAGATGCGTTTTCGCGATTTGGCACGCCAGCCTAAAGATTCGGCAGCAAATATCGAGCCAGAAGATTAGCGGAGTAAACAGCAAATTTCAATTCAAGAGTCGATAATTAGTCGACAAAAAAATCAGGCCCGATGGGGCTCTGATCAGTTTGTGGGTAAAAAATTCTGAAAATAAGATTCGATTCCTTTTGGCAAATTTGCAGAAGCCAAATAGAGGATAAACTTTTCACTATCAGATGGGGTTTTAATCTGATCGTTAATAAAATTAATTGTCTCGCGGAGGCCTTTTTCCGCAGACCGTTTTTCTTTCAAGCTCTCCCTGATTTGAGAGAGAGAAACTAAAACCAAAATTAGGAGCGGGATGGTATATAATTCCGAAACTAGGAAAATGAATGTCAAAGAAACTGCATACGTGATTAGCGAAATTATTAAAAGTCTTTTCGAACAATTATATCGATTAAAATTCCGCAATAACAACTCGACCCCGTCCTGCATTAAATCGCCTCCTCTCGAATATAACACCTGAATTATCTTACTAAGAAATCCAAAAAAAGTCAATCAGCCTGACATTATCAAAGAGTCACTACTCTAAAGCATATTTTTTACTTTTTGATAAAGAACATACGGCCAGCGGATAATTTTCATTAAAATAGTTTGAAATCGGCCGTAGTGTTTTTGCCAATAATAATTTTGGCTTTTGTAGTAATATTTTTTTCTTGCAAAGGGCGTTGAGCTTTTCCCCTCGAGGTGAATAATTTTAGCCGTTTTTAGAACCGCATTCCTATATCCAAGTTTGGCAACGCGCCGACAAAAATCATCGTCCTCAATATACATAAAGAAATTTTCATCAAAACCGTCAATCTTTTGATAAATTTCTCGGCGGATCAATAAAGAGGCACCGGTAACCATATCGACATAAAAGAAGTCGCCCGATTTATCAATTTTGGCATTTTTCTCATTCCAGTGCTTAACGGTAATTCCGGTCAGCCTTTGATAGTTGGCAAAAAAATCGCGTTGCAAATTTTTGCCATCAGCTTGCATTATCAGTGGCGACAGCGCTCCGATTTCGCCGTGCTTGGCCAAAAAATCAAGCATCTTCTCAATTGCTTCATCGCAAATTTTGGTATCCGGATTTAGCAGAAGCAAGTATTTGCCGCCGGCTTCTTTGGCGCCAAGATTGTTTCCGCTACCATAGCCGTTATTTTTTTCGGCTTTAATTATTTTCACCCGTTTGTCAGCATCAAAAGCTTTGCGAAATTCATCGTCGGCATTTCCGTCAGGATAATTATCAACGACAATTATTTCAAATTTAATACCTTTCAGCTGTTTCCGCAGATCAGTAATCAGTGGCAGCGAGAATGTTTGGCTTTTGTAATCGACAATAATAATTGAAAGTTCTAATGCGTCCATTTACTCCTTAATGAAGTTAAATAATCTTTGACCATCTCTTTGGGAACGGCGTCAATTGTGTAAGCCAGAAGTGCGTAAATTGAGATACCAATCATTATCGACAAAATGAAATAGAGGCCGAAAATATTTAGGCCAAAAGAGATAAAAATAGCGACGGTTGCCGAAAGCAGCAGTTTTCCGAGGCGTACAAAATCAATTTGAAGCGGAATAATTTTTCTAATCTTTAAAAATCCAATTGTCAGCATTAAAATCTCCGAAGCCAGTGTTGTTGCGGCGGCGGCATAAAAAGAGTAAATCGGAATTAAAATGATGTTCGAAATAACATTAAATAGTAAAATGCTGACGGCCATTATTAAAAGATAACGGCGCTCGTCTTTGGCAATTAGAATTTCGCTGATGAGGGTGTTGGAATAGATGAAAATGCTGGCGAAAGCCAAAACTACCAGCACCGGAGCGCCGGCCAAAAAGTCGGAGTTTGAAAGAAACAGGATAATTTGTCGGGAAAACGGCAGACAGACAACGACGATTATTAGCGACATTGAAAACAAAAAAACCAATCCGCGAGAAACCGCTTTGGCCGATCTTTCCTTGTCGGAATCAATTGATGATGAAAGCAACGGTTTGAGAGAATAGGAAAGATAGGAAGCGGCAAAAATTGTTGTTTCCAGAACTCGATAAGCAATGGCATAAATTCCAACCTGAGAGGCGCCTTTGAAGTAAAACAAAATCAACGTGTCGACTTTGAAGTAAAAATTATTCAAAATAAAAATCATTCCAAACGGCAGAGAAAGATTGATAATTTGGGAGATTATCTTCTTGTCCCAGCTTAGGTGCGGAATTTCATCGTTTGCTGCCAGAAAATATTTGACAAAAATGCTAACTACCGTCGAAAGAGAAACGGTGGCAATTATCCAGTTGAAACTCATTTTGAAAGCGACAATTAGCGCTAGTGAGCCTAAGGTCAAAATTTTGCCGATAATTTCAGCTAGCGCGACTTTTCGCATCTCAAGTCGAACTTGGAAGATTAGATCAAAAACACTGCCAAGAAGGTTGAAAAAGAGAAAGATCGAGGCAATCAAAACGCCTTGTTTGATGATTGCGTCGTAATTCGTCAGTTGGGCAATTCCGACGGCGATTAGAGTTACGGCTAAAGCACTGATTAAGCGAATAGTAAAAATATTGTCCAGATATTGACGATGTTTTTCCGGATGTTTGGAAATTTCCCGAACGCCGATTGAAAAAAGGCCGAAATCGGCAATGGTGATAAAAAAAGTCAAATAGGTAATTATTGTATTATAATATCCGGTGCCTTCGGTGCCGGCGTAATTAGAAATCAATTTAATGGTTACTAGCGACATAATTAAAACAACCAGCCGGCCGGCAATTTGGCTGACAACATTTCCGGCAATTTTGTTTTGTTCGCTACCCATTAAATCTTTTTCTTTAACCAGTGATAATAAAATCCGAATTTAAGTTGAAAGTATCGGCCGGTGGAAACTTGGCGATTGATAAAATGATCGTTTTCGATAATTGCGGCGATTTTTTTGCCGATCTCTGACCAGAAAAATCGTTCTCTGACTTTTCGAATATTTTCACGAATAGTGTCGCGCAATTTGCCATCAGTCGCCAATTTTTTAATTGCCTCGGCGATCTCATTCGGTGACTGAAAATCGACCACGATTCCCAAATTTTCCTTTTGACAGAGTTCGGCAAAAAAATCGCCTCGAGTCAAAACCATCGGTAGCTCAGTCCAGAGATAATCGAGAATTCGAGTTCGAAAAGAAAAGTGAGTTTCGACATTATTAAAATGAGTCGAAACGCCAATTTTTGCCGGCAGCAAAAAATCGATTCGTTTTTGATAATCAACCCAATCAGTATTGAAAAAGACATTTTCGTCGAAAGTGCCGTTTTTTTTTGCAAGATCAATTGCCTCTGCCGCCATTTTCATTTTTTTAATTTTTGGATTTGGATGTCCGACGCCGTAAAAGAGGAGTTTTATCTCCGGGTGTTTATTTTTTAGAATCGCCAAAGCTTTTATTAATGAGATCGGGTCAAACCAGTTCCAAATTCCGCCGCCCCAAACAACAATCGTGTCAGTCGGTTTAATTTTCGGGAATTTGCTAAAAAGAC
>Ga0066637_10003161_pt1 | contig 11054 bp, 12 predicted proteins | sample CryGeyCG2014_020_FD_62737 | JGI IMG/M metagenome (GOLD analysis project Ga0066637, IMG submission 62737) | Groundwater microbial communities from aquifer - Crystal Geyser CG08_land_8/20/14_0.20 | ecosystem: Environmental > Aquatic > Deep subsurface > Groundwater | place: USA: Utah: Grand County...
GTAGGACGCTTCGCTTGACAGGACTTCGAAGGAAACTTGGCAAATGGGAACGCCCGGCTTGAGCGTTATCGCGTTCGGCGACAGGTTGACGATTTCGAGGACTTGCTTGTTGTCAACTCCCGGTTGTATCAAGCCGGAGCTTACGTGAACCATCAAACCCATCCTAGCTATCCTGCTCCTTCCCTGAATCCAACCACAATACTTTTGCGACAAGGACAGGCGCTCCAGAGTGACGCCAAGCACCATTTCACCGGGCTGCAATTCAATTCCTTCGGGCTTGGTTGCTGGTTTTGTCAGTTTCAAATAATCCAATCCGTCAGTCAAGTCGACTTTATTTTTGCCTTTGAACAAACGAAACTCTTCACCCAAGCGGAAGTCTATGGAGCAGGCTCCGACCAGCCCCTTCTCAAAGGGAGTTATGATTATTTCACCGCGCTTGATTGCGGCCAGCATTTCACGTTTGGACAAAATCATTTTTGTTTCAACAACTCAAATGTCGATTCAATATTTAATATTTTTAATAATCTACAAAACACTTAAACAAAACACTTACAAAACAAAAACAACTCTACTGGACTTTAAACCAACCCAAACAACTTTACTGGACTTTAAATTAAACCAACTAAACCGACCGAACTAACCCCCAAAACGCTCAAAACAACTTAATTCAAGCGGCTTAAAAAAACCAAGTAAAACCCATACAGCCGGCAAAATTCGCGGGCGGGTGCATTTTTACGGTTTTTTTTTGTTTTTGCATCGCCCGGCTTGCGCCAGGTTCAAAATGTTGTCGTTCCGGTTCAAGCGGTTTTGCCAAGCTTCAGCGTTCGGGTTAAAACCCCCCGATTACTGGAAGTATGGGGGGTGCCTGATTCGGAGGGTGCCGCTCAAAGGCAGCGAAAAGACGGTTAAATGACGCACGCGAGGCAAAAGGAAACGAGCCGGGCACGCCTTACGCTTGACTCCGAAGTGCTGGCCAAGCTGGATTCGGGGCAGTTTACCCTGTACGACTTCCTGTCGATGGCGTTCCCGTTTTCCGAGGAAAAGCGCCGCGACGCGATGCGCGTGCTCGAATCCGTGCAAAAAGAACCCAAGTCGTTCAAAACCCTGCGGGACGAGCTGGGGGTGCCCAAGAGCGCCTTGTTTTACCTGCTTCTAGCGCTGTCGAACGCGGGTTTGGTTGAAAAAGAGGCTGGCAAGAGCAACGCTTACCGCCTTTCGGGCGTTTTTTCGGCCAACCTGGGCAAGATGGCGCGCTGGTGGGCCTCGCGCCTGGATTAACCCGCCGGCGGTTGGCACGGCCGGATTAACGGAAGAATGCCCCGCCGCGTGTATTGAAACCTTTTTATTGTGCGGCTGGGTATAGGCCTCAGAGGAAGCGGGCTTGATTTCATGGCGTTATTCGATTTGTTCGGCAAGAAACCGGCCGCGAGCGCGGCGGGTTACGAGCTGGATTACGCGGTCCACCCGTTGCGCCTGAAGGCGCACACGGCGGACTACGCGCAAGTCGAGGTCCACCTAACAAACACCCAGCCCGTCGAGTCGCTGACCGCGTTGGTGGTAACCGTCCCGAAGGGTCTCGGCTTCGAGGGGAGCGGTTTGAGCCAGCAGCGCGAAATCAGGCTGGGTCCCCTGAAGCCGGGCGAACGCAAGACAGTTCCGCTGAAGTTGTGGGCGAACGGCCGCACCGCTCCGGGCAATTATCCCGTTCGGCTGGTCGCAATAGCGCATTACCGCGATTACGGGCACGTGCTCAACGAGGTAGGCAAGGGTTTTTCTCTCCGCGTGGTTTGAGGGCCCAAGGGTAGCATTTAAAAAACCGTTAACGGAATAGGGTTAAAGTAGGAGGATTGGTTGGTCATGGGCTTGATGAAGGTTTCGCAGCTGATGGGTATGGACATTTTCACCGACAACGCGGTGCCCATGGGCAAGGTTTACGACGTTATCATCGACTTGCAGAAGGGCGAAATCGTCCGCCTCACCATGGAGCCGATAAGCGCGTCGAGCAAGGAAGAGGCGAAGAAGGTATTCAAGGAGCGCACGGTCATGTACCGCTCGGTCAAGGCGGTCGACCGAATCATCCTAGTGTCCAACACGCCGATAAGCGACGTCGAAGAGGCCGCACCCGAGCCGACGGAGCAGAAGCCGCTCCCGTACTCCTACAAGTACCGCCGCTCGTTCGGCAAGTAATTTCCTTTTTAAGCCTTATTTTTTTTGTTTTCAGAGCCGTTAGCGAAAGCGCCGCAAGGGGGGTCCAAGCCAAAGCCGCAGGGGGCGTAACTCTACAACCGTTTAAATTGCCGTTGCCGCCTTTGTTTGATTCATGGCGATGCTGCCCGGCTTGTATGCCCGCGTTTTCGTTCCCGAGGGCGACCGGCCGCACTTTTTAGCCGCGGCAAGGCGGCTCGGCGTGAAAGGCAGTCTCGCGGAGTTGCGCGACCTGCGCATGCATCTGCCCATGATCCGCCACAATTACGCGGCGTTCAGGCGGGTTGCGCCGCGCTCGTTGAAGCGCGTGCGCGAATCGTTCGTCCTCATGGGTCTGCGGCCCTACTTGACTTTGCACGATTCGCTGCGCATAGGCGGCGGGCTCAAGGAATTCGGGCACTACCTTGAAAACTCGGCAATCGGCTGGCAGGCGCTGAACGAGGAGCCGAAACTGGTAAACCTGGTAAGCGGGGCGTTAGAAACGTACTGCGACAGCCGCGTTGAGAAGCCGTTTGGCGCGGAATTTCATTCGCCCGCGCGCGTGCTCGAGGGGCTGGACTTTATTTCCACTTTCAAGGCGCGCGAAATTCCCGCCGCCGGGGGTGGCGAGTTCCGCGTGCGGCTCGGGCACGGGCAGTATGAATCGCCAATCGCGCTGGAGGCGGTCAAAACCAAGGAGGGCGACGCGCTCGACTATGGCGTTGGACAATTGAAATTCGTGTTCCTCAACGAGGGCGGCAAGCGCATAGTCGCAGTTCTGGCGATTCAAGGCCAGCGCGGTTCGGTCGACGCGTCCGCGGACTTCAAGGCCGCGGCAGGCGCGAACTGGCCGAACTTGTTGCTAAGGGTTTTGGAGAAGCACGCGGCGGCCAACGGGTTCGACGAAGTTCGCATCATCCGGCCCGAATACCAGCCATCCTACCTGTCGCATTCCGACGAGGCGCACGCGGAGTTAGGGGGCTCGAAGGAAATAGTCGAGCGCATGCGGCTGCTGTATTATTCAGTGGCAGGCAAGGGAAAGTACAAGCCCGACGCTTCGGGAAAGTGGCGCGTCAAGAAGCTACGCAAACAAAACGAAAAATAGCGGGGACAGGATTTGAACCTGCGGTCTCCGGGTTATGAGCCCAGCGGGTACTCCTGGCTACCCTACCCCGCTTTAAGCGAGAATGAGTCCGCAAACAATTCCTGCGCCGCGCTTATTATAATTTTGCGTTGGAGTTCGCGAGCAGGCCCCTTATCGCCTCGAGTTCGTCCTTCAGCTCGACGAGCCGCTTCGCGTTGTCCTGGAACGCGAGTTTTTTGCCGCACGCGCACTTGAATTCCTTCTCGCTCGCCTCGGCGAAGTCCAGTCTCGTGCAGCCCTTCGGGCACGCGTAAAACTGCGTCGTGCTTTCGCGCGCGAGAGCGGCGCTCAGCGCCTCGTGCCGCTTCAGCTTCGCGGCCAAAAAGTTCTTGGTGCTCCGGTCCAGGTTGAATTTCCAAGTGTAAGTGAACCAGCCCGTGGTCATGTTCTTCTCGCGCGTATACTCGACGATGCCGCGGTTGTGCAGCACGTTGAGCAGGTGCCTGACTTCCGAAACCTTGAAGCCCGTCTGCTTCTCCACGGTTTCGTCCGTCGCGCCGTCGCCAAGCGATTTGACTACCTTCAAGCCCTTCCTGCCCGCAACCGAGCTCACGAATTCGAAAGCCTTCTTTAAGTCCTGCGGGTTCGGCTTCGCGGGCGCGATTTCCGCGGATTCGCCGTTAACGGAGCCAGCCTTTAGCATGGCCGCGGAAATCGCGACCTTGGCCTTCGCACCCAAAACTTTCGGGGGTCCGGCCCCTGATTTTAGAACCGCGGGCTTGAGAGCCAAAATTTTCGTTTTCAAAACCGTTGCCGCGTTCGCGGAAAATTTGGGTTTCGCCGCCGAAGCGCGCGGCGCGGTCTTTCGGGGGCGAATCGCGGAGGGCATGAAAGCTTTAATGCGCGCAGAAAGTATTTATACCTTATGTGACTCCGCCGAGCGAAAAACACGGTTTTTCGGGGGGCGCGCCGCGAACAAAAACAAAACGAAAATCGCGGAGTTGAAAGAAAATTTTTCGCGATGGCGCCGCGCCAAAGAAAACGCGCAGCTGGAAGGCGAAGCGATTTGGACAGCGGGCCCGGAGGGATTCGAACCCTCGACACCTCGGTTAAGAGCCGAGCGCTCTGCCAGGCTGAGCTACGGACCCGTTGAGGCAATAATACGGTTAAAAAAAGTATAAATGCCTATTGCCTGCATGGGTTTCGTCTGGGTACTTCGGTTGGGGCACCGCCGCGAACGCGACAAGCGGCTGACCACGCATTGCGCGCTCATAGCCCGCGCGTTCGGCGCCGCGCGCTTCTATTACACCGGCGAGCGCGACGAGTCGTTCGAGAAGAGCGCCGCAAGCGTAGCCAAGCGGTGGGGCGGAAAATTCAAAGTCGCGCACTCGGCGTCGTGGCGCAAGGTTTTCACCGCGGCCCGCGCGAAAGGCGCGAGAGTAGTCCACTTGACCATGTACGGCGAGCCGTTCGAGAGCGCCGCGCTCAAGCCGCCGCTGTTGCTCGTCGTGGGCGGCGAGAAAGTGCACTGGGAAGTTTACAAGGAGGCTGACGGAAACGCGAGCGTGACGAACCAGCCGCACTCGGAAGCGGGCGCGCTCGCCGTGGTGATGCATTCGCTCGGCCTGAAACCCGTTTTTTCGGGTGCAAAAATCCGCGTGGAGTCAAACCCGCGGGGAAAAACCGTTTTCAACGCACGCAAAGGCAAAGGCCGCAGGTAACCCTGTTTGCGTAGTTTCCAAAGGCTTTTATTTGCCGTTTTCGTCGGACTAATGCGTATTCTCAGGTGGGCTGAAATGGTCGCCTTGCCTGCTCCGATTGGAGCAGGCCTAATTCTATTTAAGGCGTCACAACCTACTTGACGGCGTGTTCGGTTACCCGCGCTTCCCGTATGCGACGGCAATACTGGCGCTGGCAATGCTTGTGCCCTACTTCATGGCCTCGCAGGGGACGCTTTATCTATCCGACGAAGAGGTCTTCCTTTCGTCTTTCTCGCTGTCGCAAGTCGCGGGCTTGGTGACGCACCTTTTCACGCACGTGGGCGCGTTCCACCTCGCCGGCAACCTCGTGCCCCTCATCCTGTTCACGCTTTTGCTGGAAACCATGCTGTCCTCGCTGAGCGTGTTTGCGCTCTTCCTGACCGCGGGCATTTTTTCGAGTATAGTCTTTTCCCTGCTGAACCCCGGCGCCTACCTGGTCGGTTCGAGCGCGGCGGTTTCGTCGCTGATGGCCGCCGCGACCGCGCTCAAGCCCAAGTATGCGGTTTTTATGCTGATAGCCACGCCCCTGCTGATTTCCTTTTTCGTGTTTCCCGCGGTTTCCGCGCTCATAACGTCGGAACAGGAGGACTACGCCACGCAACAGGCGCTCCTGCAAATCCGGGCGCAGAGCCTCGCGGAGGAAAACAAGACAATCGAGGCCGCGGCGGCGAATGCCAGCGCCAACGCGTACGCCCAAAAAGTGGAGTTGGTTGAAAAGGGCCGCGAGCGCGAGTCGCAGACGCAAACCGACTTCTTCGTGCACTTTTACGGCGCGCTTTACGCGGTGCTGTTCCTCGCCGCGTTCAAGCGCCCCGAACTCGACAAGGGCGCGCTCGAGTTCTCCAAGCTGCACGCCGCGGCAAGGGGCGCGTGGGCAAAATTCAGGGGCAGGGCATGACGCGCGACCTGCGTCGTGCCGCCGGCGTCGGCGTTCCGGCACGCGGGCAAACGGCTAAATAGTTTGCCCGGCCAAAAGTTGTTGACGCGGGGTTGGCGGAGCAGTTACGCGCTCGCCTGCAGAGCGAGTTAGGGGGGTGCAACTCCCTCACCCCGCTCTCTTTTTTCTTTCCTGCCGCAAACGCTTAAATAACCGCTTGTGTATGCTATGCTACATATGCCGGACGACATAAACCTCGGCGTGCTCGAGCTGCAAATCCTGTGGCTTTTGGGCAAGCAGCCGCAGCACGGCTATTCGCTCATGGCGCGCCTGAAAGCGCTCAAGAAAACGGAAGTCAAGCAGGGCACGCTTTACCCGACGATGGCGCGCCTCGTCAGGAAGGGGCTGGCGAAGTCGCGGCGCGAGGGGAGCAGGATAATCTATTCGCTTACGCCGAAGGGCAGGCGAGTGCTCAAGGCGAACGCGGCGGAAATGGTGAGGATGCTTGCCGGCATAATCGGGGATTTTTATTGCAAGCCAAAGTTGTGCGGGCGAAGGGGTGAAAGGGAATGTTCGGGCTGAAAGGAAAGACGGCGGTAGTGACGGGCGCCGCGAAGGGAATAGGCAAGGGCGTCGCGTTGGCGATGGCCGCGCAGGGCGCCAGCGTGGTCGTAAGCGACCTGTCGGAAGGCGACTGCCAAGCCGTGGTAAAGGAAATTGAGGCCAAGGGCGGGAAGGCAATGGCGTTCAAGGCGGACGTGGGCAGGAAGGCGGAAGTGGATGCACTAGTTGCCGCTGCGGCCGCGAAATTCGGGGGCGTTGACATAATGGTGAACAACGCGGGGATTTACCCGTTCAAGCCCTTCGCGGAGATGGACGAGGCGCTGCTCGAAAAAGTGCTGGCGGTGAACCTCAAGGGAACGCTCTACGGCTGCCAGGCCGCGGGCAGACAGATGGCGAAGCAGGGCCGCGGCGGGAGGATAATCAACACCGCCTCGATAGCCGGGCTAATCGGCTATTCGGGATTGGCGCACTATTGCGCTTCCAAGGGCGGTGTCATCGCGGCGACGCGGGCAATCGCGCTGGAGTTCGCGCCGCTCAAAATCACGGTCAACGCGATAGCGCCGGGTCCGATCCAGACGCCGGGCGTCGGAGAAGTGGACGAAAAGATGCTGAAGCAAATATTGCAGACTATTCCTGCCGGAAGGATGGGCCAGCCGGAGGACATTGCCGCGGCGGCGGTTTTCCTCGCTTCGGATGAGGCGGGCTTCGTAACCGGCGCAGTACTGGTTTCCGACGGCGGGTCGTCGATTCAATGAGGGGCAAACAATGAGCAAGCGGGTTTACCTGGACAACGCGGCGACAACAATGGTCGACCCCGCAGTAGTCAAGGCCCTGTTGCCCTACCATTCCGAGAAGTACGGCAATCCATCCTCCCTGCACGCGTTCGGCCGCGAAGCCGCACGGGCGTTGGAAGAGTCGCGCGCAACGCTGGCGAAGGTGCTGAACTGCGAAGCTGGCGAAATCGTTTTCACTTCCGGCGGAACGGAGTCCGACAACTTGGCGTTGTTGGGCGTTGCCGCGCTGGCGAAAACCAAGCGCGTAATTACCACCGCAATAGAGCACCCTGCGGTGTTGAAAACTTGCGATTATCTGGAAGCCAACGGATTCGAAGTCGTACGCCTGCCCGTCGACCGTTACGGAATAATCCGCATGGCGGATTTGGAGCGCGCGCTTTCGAAAGAGGCGGCGGCAGTATCCGTGATGCACGCGAACAACGAGGTCGGCAGCGTCCAGCCGATTGACGCGGTTGCGAAACTTTGCGCAAGCAAGGGCGTGCCGTTGCACGTGGACGCGGTCCAGTCATTCGGCAAGCTGCCAATCGAATTGTCCAAGGCGCCGATTAGCCTGCTTTCGGTTTCCAGCCACAAGATTCACGGCCCCAAGGGTGCGGGCGCGCTGTTCGTGCGCCGCGGGGTCAAACTGTCGCCGCGCCTGCTCGGCGGAGGGCACGAGCGCGGGCTGCGTTCGGGCACGGAGAATGTTTCCGGAATTGTGGGTTTCGCAAAAGCCGCGGAAATCGCGCGCCGGAATCGCGTCAAGAACTGCCGCAAGATGTCGCTGTTGCGCGACAGGCTCGCGAAGCGCGTGCTCGCGGCGAACAAGGGCGCGTGGCTGAACGGCCCGACGGGCGTCAAGCGGCTGTGCAACAACGCGAACTTTTCTTTCCCCGGAATCGAGGGGGAAGCGCTTGTGTTGCGCCTTGATGCGGAGGGAATAGCCGCGTCGACGGGCAGCGCGTGCTCCTCGAAGTCATTGAAGCCATCGCACGTTTTGCTTGCGATGGGCTTGACGCCCGTGCAGGCGCACGGCTCGCTGCGGCTGACGCTCAGCAGGTTCACTACCGCGCGCGAAATCGATTACGCCGCAGGCAAAATAGCGCAAGTGGTCAAGGAGTTAGGCGGGTTCTCTAACGTTTCCCGCGAGGAGGCGATGCGTCGTGTATAACGAAACCGTAATGCGGCATTTCCTGAAGCCCAAGTTCGCGGGCGAACTCAAAGGCGCGGACGCGGTCGGAACCGTGGGCAACCCGATTTGCGGGGACAAGATGAGCGTTTGCATCAAGGTCAAAGCCGGAAAAATTTCCGCAATCCGGTTCAAGACTTTCGGCTGTGCGGCGGCAATCGCGACGAGCGACATGGTTTGCGGACTCGCGCTAGGCAAGACGCTGGACGCCGCGTTGAAGATAACGCGGAACGACGTTTCGGAAGCGTTGGGCAAGCTGCCGCCGATAAAGGAGCACTGCTCGAACCTCGCGGCGGACGCGCTGGGCGAGGCAATTTTCAATTATTATTCGGCGCGCGGGGAGAAAATCCCGAAAGCCCTCGCGGAACGCCGCGCGCATTTGGCCTGCGCTTCCTGCGAAGCGCACCAATGCGCGCCTAAAGCGTGAGTTCTGCCTTGTCGACGGCGATTCCACCTTCCGAGATTTTGTACGCGTGTTCGTGCATCGAGTGAGCCGAACCGCGGTGCTTCCTTATTTCCAGCAGGCGCTTTTCCCCGCACCGCTTGAGCGCGATTACGGTGTCCGCCAAGTGCTCCTCGACGAAGCCCTCTCCGTCACCACCCAGCGGTTCCGACGCCAGGACGGCGGTGATGCGCGCGCGTTCGAGTGCGGACGACAGCATGAACAGCGCCTTGCGCTTGTCATCGGAGCGTGCGAGCATGGTTGACAGGGAGTCTATGGCCAGGCGCTTGGCCTTCACTTTCGCGCAAGCCGCCAGCACGTAGTTGAGCGCGTCGTCGAACGCGTACTTGGTGAGCACGTGCTCTTCGCCCGACGCGAAGCCCGAACGCGCGCTGGATGCGTCCACAAGCAGAAGCAACCTTTTTTTCTCGGCTTCGGCAACGTCCCAGCCGAGGGAGCGCGCGTAGCCGCGGATTTTCGCGGGCGACTCGTTGAAACAGGCGAGCACGCCCGGCTCGTGCAGCGCGGCGCCCTTGCGCAAGAAACCCAAACAGAACACGGTTTTTCCGGTCCCGCACGCGCCCGTGACGAGCGTCGCGGTGTCGTGCAGCAGCCCCCCGCCGAGGAGCTCGTCCAACCCGCGGGCACCCGTTTCCACTCGCTTCATGAACGGCTTACTTGCGCGAATGGTTTAAATGCTTTGTTTCCGACAAGCACTACGTTGCCCATGCAGCTCATAGTGTGCGAGAAGCCGAGCGTTGCGCGCAAGCTAGCCGAAGCGCTGTCCGCGTCGCTCAAGACGCGTTCGGTGGAAAAGGGCCGCGGCGTCAAGCACTACGAAATCGGGAGCATATGCGTCGCGCCCGCGGTCGGCCACCTCTATTCACTCAAGCAGAAGGCCGCGGGCGGCGGCTATCCTATTTACGACATCGAGTGGGTGCCGTCCAGCGAGGTCGGCGGTTCCGCCGAATTCACGCGGAAATACCTCGTTGCGCTCGCCGAGCTGGCGAAGAAGGCGGACGAAATCGTGAACGCGTGCGACTATGATTTGGAGGGCAGCCTCATCGGCTGGAACATCGCGCGTTTCCTCGCGCCCGGAAAGAAAGTCAAGCGAATGAAGTTTTCGTTCCTCACGCGCGACGCGCTCACAGCGGCGTTCGAGCACGCGTCCCCGCTGGACTTGAACAACGCGCTCGCGGGCGAGGCGAGGCACAAGCTCGACTGGATTTACGGCATCAACCTTTCGCGGGCGCTCATGTCCGCGCTGAAGGCGGCGGGGACTTTCCGCGTGATGAGCATGGGCCGCGTGCAAGGCCCCGCGTTGAGCCTGATTGCCGCGCGCGAGGCGGAGATAGCCGCGTTCAAGCCCGTGCCTTACTGGCAGCTAGACGCGCTTTACCCTTACGAGGGCGGGACTGTGGAATTCCTGCACGAGAAGGACAAGTTCTGGAAAAAGGAGGAAGCCGAAGCCGCGCTTGCCGCGTCGAGCGAAAAGGGTCGCGTTGATTCCGCGGACAAGAAGCGCGCGCACGTGAAGCCCCCGCACCCTTACGACTTGACCACGCTGCAAGTGGACGCGTACCGCTGCTTCGGCTATTCGCCCGCGCGCACGCTGGAAATCGCGCAATCGCTTTACGAGGCGGCGCTCATCTCGTATCCCCGCACTTCGTCGCAAAAGCTTCCCGCCGAGCTGGGCTTGGACAAGATAATCCGCGCCTTGGCTGCGAACCCGCAGTACTCCGCGCTTGCCGCGAAGCTGATTGAAGGCAAGCGCTTCATCCCGGCGGAAGGCGAAAAATCCGACCAGGCGCACCCCGCAATTTTCCCGACGGGCGAACGGCCGCAGGGCTTGGGAAAATACGAAGCCAGCCTGTACGACTTAATCGCGAAGCGCTTTTTGGCTTGCTTCGCCGAGCACGCGGTGAAGGAATACTTGAAAGTCGTGCTGCTGCTCGGCTCGCAAAAGTATTCCGCCGACGGCGTCACCGTGCTCAAGCAGGGCTGGATCGAGTTCTTCGGCGAGTACCTGAAGAGCCAGGAGAAATTGCTGCCGCCGTTCAAGGCGGGCGAGTCGGTCGAAGTCAAGGCAATCGAGATGCTGGAAAAGGAGACGCAGCCGCCCAAGCGGTTCACTCCCGCGTCGCTGGTAAAAGAATTGGAAAAGCGCGAATTGGGCACGAA
>Ga0066637_10003164_pt1 | contig 11050 bp, 12 predicted proteins | sample CryGeyCG2014_020_FD_62737 | JGI IMG/M metagenome (GOLD analysis project Ga0066637, IMG submission 62737) | Groundwater microbial communities from aquifer - Crystal Geyser CG08_land_8/20/14_0.20 | ecosystem: Environmental > Aquatic > Deep subsurface > Groundwater | place: USA: Utah: Grand County...
GAGGGATTCGAACCCTCGATACGGGTTTACCCCGTATGCCGGTTTAGCAAACCGGTGCCTTCAACCACTCGGCCATCTCTCCATATGAGCGCACAAACCGCGCCCGCATTATACGGGGTAATTTCATAATTCTAGAATATTTGGTAATATGGCACAATGGCGAAAGAGGAAAAGAAGGCTAAGATAGAGGCCGTAACGACCAATCGCAAGGCTCGCTACGACTATTTCATAACCGACACCTATGAGGCGGGGCTGGCCCTGGAAGGGCCGGAGGTGAAATCGCTCCGTCTCAAACAGGCCACCCTGACCTCCGCCTTCGCCAGGGCGGAAAAAGACGGACTTTACCTGCACGGCCTGCATATAGCGCCTTACGCCTATAACACCGTAAAAGAAATAGATCCTTTGCGGACCCGCAAGCTTCTGCTGCGCCGCCCCGAGATCCGCAAGCTAACCGGGGCGCTGTCCACAAAGGGCCTGACGCTCGTCGCTCTTGAAGTCTACTTTAAGAACGGCTGGGCTAAAGTACTGCTGGGACTGGCAAAAGGCAAAAGGACCGCGGATAAGCACGAAACGATAAAGAAGCGGGACATCGACCGCGAGATGCGCAGGGACTACAAGGACAAGTTCAAAGGCTGACCGGCCGCGCAACAAAAAAGGCGCATAGCGCCTTTCTTACCCCCCCTCCGTAATATCAGAACCTGAACCCCAGACCGGAGCTGTATAACATACGGTTATGCGTATAAACGGCGCCGACGGAAAGATAAGCCAGTTTTACCCTCGCGCGGAATCCGGCCATATACCTCGGTTCAAAGACGGATACTTCTTTGCCGTTAAGAGAGCTGTCGGCGACGGACTGCACTTCAAGCCGGGTAGAGTCGAACCCCACTCCGACGAACGGAGCCAGTACGGGGACGTTCATGGAAGCCACCAGGCTGGAATTGAAATGCACCGCATAAAAATATTTATGGGCGGCCATATTGGCCATTACCACCAGCATCGCGTTGATCTTGTATTTCTCGTCGGAAACGTTCCACAGCCCGTAGCGCAGCCCGCCGCCGGCGACGGCCACCCCCTCGTACAGTCCTCCCCGCACAAAACCGTCCACGCGGTAAGGCATGCCTATTTCGGCCTGCACCAGCCCCAGGCCGAAGGCGCGGTTCTTTTTCATCACGGAATTTTTCAGGGAGGGCTTGAGCTGCATAGCGCCGCGAACACCCAGGTCAAAGCCGGAGAAACCGAGCGAACGCGCGGTCTGGTTGGAACCGGAACCGAGCAGGCCGCCAAGGTCCCCGGCAAAAGCTTTCAGATCGGAGGTGCCGGCCGCGTACAAGCCGTCATATTCAGCGCCCTGGGCGGAGGCGCATACCAGAAGCATTACAAGCGGGACGAGGATCAGTTTATGGCGCATAGTTCCCTCCGGACACGGCTCAGCTCTTGTCGGCCGCTCCGCCAAGCACTTCCTTCACCGTGGTAAAACCCAGCAGCACTTTCTCAAGCCCGTCCTGGGCTATGGTGCGCATCCCGTTCTTCATGGCTATCTCTTTTACCGGGATGGCGGAAGGGTCCTTGAGCAGCTGCAAGCGTATCTCGTCGTTAAGTATCAGCAGTTCGTGTATACCGCAGCGGCCCTTGTAGCCGGTCCCCTTGCAGATATCGCAGCCCTTGGCGCGGAACACTTTGGCGCCCGGCGGCACTTTTACGCCGTTGGCCTCGAAAACGGCCACTTCCTCCGGGCCCGCTGTTTCCTCTACCTTACAGTCCTTGCAGAGGCGGCGCGCGAGGCGCTGGGCCAGCACGGCCTTCATGGTATTGGCCACCACGAAGCGCGGCAGCCCCATCTGCGTAAGGCGCTCCAGGGCCGACGGGGCGTCGTTGGTATGAATGGTGGAGAAGACCAGGTGGCCGGTCATGGCCGCTTCAAGCGCAATATGCGCGGTCTCCTCGTCGCGGATCTCGCCGACCATTATTACGTCGGGGTCGAGACGCATGAAAGACCGCAGCGCCGAGGCGAAGTCGAATTTCTTCCCCCCCCCCAGGGCCACGTCGGGATTGACGGGCACCTGTACGATGCCGTCGATATTGTACTCCACAGGGTTCTCGGCCGTGATTATCTTAATGTCGGGCCGGTTAACATAATTGAGACAGCCGTACAGCGTGGTGGATTTACCCGAGCCCGTGGGCCCGCAGACCAGCACCAGGCCGAAGTTCTTCTTGCCGCCTATGCCGGCGAACTGCTGCAGCAGCTTGGCCTCGGTATCCGGCAGGAAGCCCATTATCTTAATATCCACGCGCACTGAGGAGCGGTCGAGGATACGCATCACGCAGGACTCGCCGAAGACCGTCGGGACCATTTCCACGCGGAACTCGATGGGGTTGCCCTTGGCTATGATCTGTATACGGCCGCTCTGCGGAATGCGCCGCTCCGTGATGTTGAGGCTGGCCATGATCTTTATCTTGGCGGCGATAGCCTGGCGGAAGGCCCAGGGGATGCTGAACGAGGCCGGGCGCAGCATGCCGTCCACGCGGTAGCGCACCAGCACCTTGGAATTCTTGCCGTTAGGGTCTTCGAAGGGCTCGACGTGGATATCGGAGGCCTTCATATTCAGCGCGCCCAGTATTATCGCGTTCACCAGCTTTTCCACTTCGGGGGCGGACGCGTCCACATCGCTGATATCTTTCTTATCAGCCTCGGCGGCCAGGGAGAAACTTCCCTCCTCGCCCGGCGTCGCGGCGGCCTGGGACTGCTGGACGGATTCCACCAACTGCTCCACCTGGGCGCTGTCCTGTTTACCGTAAACTTCATCGAGAACTTTGAAGACCCAGGGAACAAGGGCAAGGTACGGCTTAATATCCAGTCCGGTGCGCAGGCTGATATCTTCCACAAGAAGGAAGTCGCGCGGGTCGACCATGGCCAGGAAGAGGGCGTTATCCTGTTTGGCGAAGGGAACGCAGAAATGCTTCCTGCACATAGCCTCGGGCACCGCCTGGGCTATCTCCGGGGGCACTTCCATCTTGCCCAGGTCTATGGCCTTAAAGCCCCATTCGTCGGCGAGTAATTTAATCAGCTTCAGTTCGGGAACGAGCTTCTGTTCCAGCAGCGCCAGCTGCAGTGATTTATTCTCATTTTTAGCGGCTTCTTCCGTGGTCTTGCACTGTTCTTCGGTCAAAAGCTTTTCTTCTATGAGGATCTCCCTCATGTTCCTTTTGCGCTGGAATCCTTTTGACGGTGGCATGCAATGGTTAATTATAATTATATTTAAGCGCTTACACAAGGTTAAGAGCGCCGTTGACCCGCAGACGCAGCGCCTGAGTCCGGGACGCGGACGCTTTCAATCGCTGAATTCGAGCACATCGCCCGCCGCAAGGCGTCCCGCCGAACGCCCGGAGGGCAGCTCCAGCACCCCCCGCGCACCGCGAACCCACGACGAAAACCGCCACGGTTTAAGATCCGCAATAATACGGAGAACTTTCAGGTCTCCGTCCAGGAACACCGCGTCTATGGGGAAGCGCATGAAGCACATATGTATCATCGCGCAGGGTTCAAGCCAGAGCCCTTCCTCGGCGCCGAGGCAGCGGCGCGGGATAAGCCCGAAAAGCCTGGAAGAAAACGTATCCGCGCGCCCCGCCAGGGCGCTTACGGGCAAATTTCGCGTCTTGTTAAAAACCAGCATCCGTTCTCCACCCGCGTTTCAGCGGATAAGCGCCATTTTACCGACGGAGACTCCATTGTCCGTCTTTACCCGGAAGATATACACCCCGCTGGCGGCCTCGATACCGGCATCGTTCCTGCCGTCCCAGTCCAGGGCGTCGAGCTTGCGCACCAGTTCCCCCTCCGTGGTATATATCTTAACCTCGGAATTAGCGGAAAGGAGCGGCTCCGGCACCGTGAAGGTGGCCCTGCGGTCCCTTTTTGGCCTGAAGGGGTTGGGGTAGGCAACAGCCCGGGAGTCCGTCCCGTTGGCATCGCGCAGGCCAAGCGCCAGCCGCATAGCTTTAAGCGCATTTATCCGCCCATGCCCATAGTACCGGTCCGGCCCGGCCGCGCCCAGGTCGTCGGCGGAATCCATCATATAGCCTTTTACATCGTCGTTCGAGGCCGACGGTTTGGCCGCCCAGAGCAGCGCCGCCAGCCCTGCCGTCATCGGGGAGGAAAAAGAAGTGCCGCTGGCCGGGGCATAGCCGCTGCTGATATCGGTGGTGTAGATCTCCACTCCCGGCGCGGTAAGGCCCCTGCTTATCATCAACGTATCGCTATTGGAGAAGGCAGCCAGGGAATCCGTATTATCAGTGGCCCCCACCGCGATCACATAAGGACAGGAGGCCGGAGAATCTATTTCAGACGCGTACCCGTTCCCTGCGGCCGCGATGACCATGAGACCGGTAGTATGCGCCGCGGCGATCGCGGACTGCAGCGGGGAAGAACAGGAGCCGGAATCGCCGAGACTTATGTTCACCACTATCTTGCCAAGCGCCGGCGTATCATGCAGCGCGTTCAGCTCTACGATGGCGAGAGCGATGGCTTCGTCGGTGGTGGCGCAGATACGCCCGGGTTTATTCTCACAGTCGCTGTAGCAGTCGGCGCTGTCGAATACTTTCATGGAAATAAGCTGCGCCCCCCAGGAGACGCCGGCGATGCCGGCCGCATTGTCCGCTTCGGCCGCGGCTACTCCGGCACCGCGCGTGGCATGATTGCAGACGGGGGTAAGCAGATCGTCATCGGAAGCCGTGGGGGAGGCCTCCGGCGTAAAAGCCCTGCTCGTACCTACAAGTTTATCCTTCAGCTCCGGGTGGGTCCCGTCTATACCGGTATCTATCATCGCAACGGTGACGGGGACCGTGCCGGGAAAACCTGTCCCGTATTCCCACGCGCCGTAGGCCTCTATGCGGGAAAGCGCGTACTGGCTGCCCAGGAAAGGATCGCTGGGAACCCGGCTGGGCCTGTAGACCCGGTTCGGGACGGCAGCTTCTATAATGCCGGTCCCCTGAAGCAGCGACAAGCCCTGCGAAACGGACATCCCGGCGGGCAGGGAAACGGAAACCCAGCCCAGGCCCTTGAGCTGATTGCGCACCTGGAACCCCGCCGCGGAAAGGACCTGCGCTGCGGCCGAGGAGGAGATCCCCGTTTTGAACCTGACCAGCGAGGAACCGCGGGCTACCTCAATGCCTTTTCCGCCGGCGGCCGAAGCGGAAAAATAGCGCTCAACCCTGAGCGCATACGCGGACTGTAACGGCAGCGCCAGGAGCAGCAGCAGCAAAAAGCGGCGTGCCGGCCGGTATCCGGTCATTATTTGGTCTTTTTCCCCCAGGCTGCCTTTATAGCTTTTTCCACGGAAGTTTTAAGAGCCCTGTCCCTGAACTCCAGGCTTTCCGGAAAGGCCACCCAGAAAGCGCCAGGCTCCCTGAAGGAGGCCATTATCCCCGCAACCACCAGCAAATCCCCGTCAAAAGAGAGCTCGGCATTGGCCACGCGCGACTTGGATTTGAGCGGCTTTATCGCGTCTATCTTTATCACCGGGGCCGCGGGCCTGGCGGGAGGCTTCGCGCAGCCTTTTTTAAAACAGGTCTCGAGTTTAACGTAAAGCGCCCGGGAAAGCAGCTTCACGTCGAAATATGTCTTCTCCTTGTACTGCGTCACCGGCAGCACTACGGCGCCCTCCTCGTAAGTTATGCCTTTAACCGTCAGCCCCGGGAACAGGAAGTCGCCTTTCGCGGCGCCCTTTACAGCCGCCGGCACGGTACCGGTCACGTCCAGCGACCAGGCCGACGACACCGTCACAACGCACAGAACAAGTATCTTAATCGCGTTTTTCATTGGCCTTCCCTATAATAGCCACAAGGTCGTGTATATCGTCCAGCTCATGGTCCGCCCCGGATACTTTCGTATCGAACTCATTGCCGTATTTAGCCCAGGCCGTGCGTATACCCAGCGCCTTGGCGCCCTTGATGTCGCGCTCGGCCCAGTCCCCCACCATTATGGCGTCGCCCGGGTCCACGTCAAGCAGGCTGATTATCTTCTGGAAAGGCCTGGGGGAAGGCTTTTTCTCCCCGGTATCGTCGAAGGTTACGACATGTTCGAAGTAATGATGCAGACCCAGCCCCACTATGCGCATCCAGACCGACAGGCGCGGCGCGTCGGACAGCACCCCCATCTTTATGCCGCTCTTGAGCAGTTCTGTAAGCGTCAGGCGCACATGGGGGTAAAGTGTCATGTGCCCGTCCTTGGCCTGCTTGTAGCCTATGATGCCCGCGGCCAGTATGCGGTAGTCTATCTGGCCGAACTCTTCCAGGAGCACCTTGTCGAAGATGTTCTGGTCCTCTATCCCCTCGGCCCAGTAAATCTTGAAGATCTTATCTATCATCTCCTGCTTGGGCATGGCGAGACCGGCGTCTATCATGGCGTCCACGGCGGCGTCCACGGCGGCGCGCTTCATGCGCATGAAGTCCATCAGTGTATTGTCGATGTCGAAGATTACGGCTTTTATCATTTATTTTTCGGCTCGGTGTAGCGGTCCAGGTAGGCAAAGGTCCTGGTATCCACGCGCACCCTGTCCCCCTGCTTAATGAACATCGGCACCTTTATCTCCAGCCCGGTGGAGACCCTGGCGCTCTTCATCACGTTGGAGACGGTATCACCCCTTACGCCGTCCACGGTCTCGGTTATCTCCATCACCAGGTTGGCAGGCAGCTGTATGCTGAAGAATTTTCCGTCGAGGTAAAGCCCCTCCACCTGCATATCCTCGGTCATGAACTTGATCTGGCTGCCGAGCTTCTCTATGGGCAGGCCGGCCTGTTCGAAGTTCTCGTTATCCATGAAATAGGCCATGCCCGCGTCGGAATAGACATAGGTCTTGGCCCTCTTCTCCACCAGCACGTCCTTGAACTTATCCTCCGGCCTGTAGGTGGTCTCGATGATGGAGCCCGTCTCCACGTTCAGGAGCTTCACGCGCACCACCGCCCGGGCCTGGGATTTGCGGTGATGCTGGTACTCCAGCACCTCCACCGTTACCCCGTTCTCGTTTATGAACATCGTTCCCGCTTTAAACTGCGTTGACAATATCATTGCGTTCTCCCGTATCCGTTCTTAATTCATGCGGCGGACTTCCCCGCCTGGTACGACATCACTTTCAGCGCCAGTATCCGCTTCTCCAGCGGCGGGTGCGTCGCCAGCAGATCCGCCGTGAAACCCGTTTTTTCCTCTATAAGGCTGCCGCGCGGGTCGGCTATACACATATGAGCTACGCCGTTGTTTATAGCCCTGGTGGGCATGATGGCGCCGCGTATCTTCTCCAGCGCGGACACGAGCGCCAGGGGGTTGCGGGTGAGCTCCGCGCCGCTCGCGTCGGCCAGGAACTCGCGCTGCCTTGAAATAGCCATGGCGAGTATCCGCGAAATAAGCGGCGCCAGCAGGACCAGCAGCAGCCAGACTATGAAGAACAGGCCGCCGCCGCTCTTGCGGTCGGAGCCGCGCGAAGAGGCAATTACGGAGGAGCGCCGGCCATAGCGCATGCTGCGGCCGGAAAAATCGCTAATAAGGGCTATGGCCCCCATAAGGGTCGCCGTGACCGTCATCAGGCGTATGTCGTAATTGCGTATATGGCTCATCTCGTGGGCGACCACGCCCTGCAGTTCCTCGCGGTTAAGCGATTTCACCAGTCCCTCCGTCACGGCGATCACGGCTTTGGAAGGGTTTATACCTGCGGCAAAAGCGTTCAGGTCCGGGTCCGGGATGATATACCCCTGCGGGACGGGCAGCCCCGCAGCGGTGGCCATCTCCTCCACCACGTTAAGGAACCGCTTCTCTTTCTCGTTTTGCGGCGCGGCGCGGCGCGCCTTAGTGGAACGCAGCACCATGCCTGTGCCGTTAAAGACGCTGTTTGCCGCCATGCCCAGGCCGAAAAGCAGCGCGCCGATCGTCCCGTAAGGGACGTTCCCGCCGCCGGAGCCCTGTGCTTCGTAATACCCGGCGGGTTTCAACTTATACTCCGGGACCGCACCCGGGTTGAAATTCAGATAGAAGAAATCGAAGCCCAGGCCTATAGCCAGGAAAAAACCGATGAACACGGCCATGATCCCGGCCGTCATGCGGCGGTTGGAAGCCTGCTGTTCGTAGATGTTCATCGGAAAAATCGAGAATCACGAATCGAGGATCAAGAGCCGGAAAGCAGCAAGAACAAATTCCCCTGATTCTCGACTTTCGATTCTAGATTCTTAGATGCGTTACACCGCCAGGTTGACCTTGGGGGTTTCCCTTTCCGGGGAATCTATCGGCAGCTCCCACAACGCGGACGCCGTAAAGCCGAGAACGGAAGCGAAAAGGTTCATGGGGAACACCTGCTGCTTCGTATTGAACTTCGTCACCACGTCGTTATAGAACTGGCGCGAAAAACTTATCTGGTTCTCCGTGTGGGTCAGTTCTTCCATGAGCGTCTTGACCGCTTCGTTGGCCTTGAGGTTGGGGTAGTTCTCGGAAATGGCCATAAGCCGTCCCAGGGCCTGGGTGAGCATGCCTTCCTTGGCCATCACTTCGGTCATATTCCCGCCCTGTCCGGCGGACATCGCGGCCGCGCGGGCCTGCACCACGCGCTCGAGCGTCTCTTTCTCGAATTTCATCTCGCCTTTGACCGACTCCACCAGGTTGGGGATCAGGTCGTGCCGCCTTTTAAGCTGGACGTCTATCTGCCGGAAGGCGTTCAGCACCTGGTTCCTCAGCCCCACCAGGCTGTTGAAAACCATGACGATCCCCAAACCGACAACTACCAGCACGATTATTGCAATAGCCATTACCGCCTCCTGTTCATCTAGACTATGTCTGTGCCGTATCAGACGCTATGCGTTTCAGACGGCCTAGACTATGTCTGTGCCGTATCAGACGCTATGCGTTTCAGACGGCCTGGTTAAGATCTCACAGCCGTTCTTTTTCACCAGAACGGAATCTTCTATGCGCACCCCGAACTTCCCCGGCAGGTAGATACCCGGCTCCACCGTCACGGTCATTCCCGCTTTCAGGGTCTCATCCGATCTGGTGCTCAGGGAGGGAGCCTCGTGGATCTCCAGCCCCACCCCGTGACCCGTACTGTGTATAAAATACTGCCCGTAGCCTGCGGCCGCTATATGGTCGCGGCAGGCTGCATCCACGGCGCGGGTCTTTACCCCCGCGCGCACGGAGTCCAGCCCGGCCTTATGCGAGCCCGCCACTACGGAATACACCTTCCGGAACTCCTCCGAAGGGCGGCCGTGGAACCAGGTGCGTGTTATATCGGAACAATAATTGCGGTAAACGCAGCCAAAATCGATCAGCACGGCCTCGTTCTTCTTCAGCCTGCGCTCCGAAGTTTCATGGTGCGGCAGGGCGGAATGGGGACCGAAGCCCACGATAAGATCGAAAGACGGGCCCTTGGCGCCCATGGACTGCATCACGTCCTCCAGTTCAAGCGCCACCGATAGTTCGGTGCGGCCTGTCCGTACGCGGGGCTTTAGTATGCGTATCGCCTGGGCGGCTATATGGCAGGACCTGCGCACCGTCGTTATTTCTTCCCCTTCTTTGACGGAGCGCAGGCAAGCGCTAAGCCCTTTCCGTTCCAGGAAACCGCGCTTCTTCCAGAGGTTGCCGCGGAGATAACTTTCGGTCTCCGGCTCAAAAGCCGTCCGCTTCAGGCGGTTCTCCTTTACGGCGGCCGAGACGGCCTCCGGCAGGCTGTCCGGGGCTGAGGCCCGCACAAAATTCACCTTGGAACTAAAATCGGCCAGCAGCATCTTGGGCATGAAAGCCCAGGCCGAGGAACGCGAGACCAGCATGACCGGCCCTTCGAGAGGGTAGCCGGTGAAGAAACCGGTTTCGAGTTTCCGGGCCAGGACCAGGGCGTCCAGTTTCTCCCGCTTCAGCAGTTTCTGAAGGTCTTTGATCCGCTTCGCGTGTATATTCATAAAGCGACCGCGCGGGCCGGCCCGCGAAGATACCTTTTTACGTGAATGATTATACAATTTTTTAGCCCGGGCCCCGCTGTATTCCCGCGCGGACGGCGGGCTACTTGGCGGGCAGGTACCTGGCGGTCCTGACCAGCCCCCACGAATTAGCCAGGTACTCGGCCAGGGCCAGCAGCGTCTGTCCGCCGTAATTTATGCTGGCGGCCAGCTTGATGGACGAGGCTTCCGGGAAATATCTGGCCGGCACGGGGATGTCCCCCATGCGGAACCCCCCATGCGCCGCCTCCAGCAGGAACTGTGAATCGAAAACGAAACCGTCGGAGTTCATTTTCCAGTTTATGGTCTCAAGGGCCTTGCGCGAATAGGCGCGCAGGCCGCTATGCCATTCCCCCAGGTTCTGCCCGGTCAGCAGGTTCTCCGTTATGCTGAGCGCGCGGTTGGCTATATACTTGTACGGCGGCATTCCCCCGGAGAGCACCTCCCGCCGGGTCCTTATGCGGTTGCCCAGCAGTACGTCGCAGATGCCGCTTTCTATAATACCGGTCATGAAAGGCACCACGCGCGGATCGTACTGGTAATCCGGGTGCAGCATCACCACTATATCCGCCCCGACGGCCAGCGCTTTTTCATAGCAGGTCTTCTGGTTGCCGCCGTAACCTTTGTTCTTTTCATGCCTGTAAGCCTTCAGTCCCAGCTTAAGCGCCAGGTCGTAGGTATGGTCTTTGGAACAGTCGTCCACAAGTATTATCTCGTCCACGGAACCGCGGGGAATGGATTTGACGGTCTCCACCAGCGTCAGCTCGGCGTTATAGGCGGGCAGAACGGCTATTTTTCTCATATCTTCTCCAATTCCCGCAGAAGCGCGAGAAGCTCGGCTCCTGTCAGTTCCTGCGGCCGGCAGGTAAGTTTATGTCCTTGTTTTTCCAGGACCGATGAAACACCCGCCTTTGAATATTTTCCTGAAAGGGCGAGCGAATTGATCAGCGTTTTGCGCCTGTGCGCGAAAGCCGCTTTCAGGAAAGAAGCGAAAGCGGTGAAAGCCGCCGGGGAGGGCAGCGCCCTCCGGGGCCTGAAGATGAGCACCGAGGAATCCACTTCCGGGACCGGGGTAAAGCACCCGGCGGGG
>Ga0066637_10003165_pt1 | contig 11047 bp, 12 predicted proteins | sample CryGeyCG2014_020_FD_62737 | JGI IMG/M metagenome (GOLD analysis project Ga0066637, IMG submission 62737) | Groundwater microbial communities from aquifer - Crystal Geyser CG08_land_8/20/14_0.20 | ecosystem: Environmental > Aquatic > Deep subsurface > Groundwater | place: USA: Utah: Grand County...
CTGGCCCCTGCCTTCTATATTGGGCGGACGCGCTTCAAGAGAAACGACGTGGTCCTGTGGAAGACGAAGTTCCGCAGCGTCTTCTATCGTCACGATTCTTTCCGTTTTCGGTATGAATCCGGAAACGATGTTAAGCATGGTTGTTTTGCCCGTGCCGGTTCCTCCCGAAATAATTATGTTCTTTCTGAGAAGAACACAGACCCGCAAAAATTCCACAATCTCGGCAGTTATAGACCCCATGTGAATGAGATTTGAAAAAGTGAAACTTTCCTTTTCAAATTTTCTTATCGTTATTGTCGGGCCTATAAGAGAGAGAGGTGGTATAATGACATTTACACGGGAACCGTCCTCAAGACGCGCATCCACCATGGGCGACGCCTCGTCAACGCGCCTACCGAGGGGGATGACAATTCTCTGTATGACATTCATCAACTCATCTATGGAAGAAAATCTTTTATTGGTCAAACTTAATTTACCGTGCCTTTCCACAAAAATTTGCTGCATGCCGTTTACCATGACTTCCGAAATGCTCGGGTCTTTCAGGAGGTCCTCTATAGGGCCTAAGCCCAGCGCCCTGTCCATTATTTCCTTTGTTAAACGTATGCGGTCAACTCTCTGCGAAAGATTTTCCCCTTCCTGGGCGAGAAGGTTTTCAATTTCCTTTTCAACGTCTTTCTTGACTTTTTCATCCTGCTGTTTGTTTTTTACCGCCGTAATATTTATCTGTTTCTCTTTAATCCTTTCCACCAGTTTCCTGTATATTTTGTCTTTGAGAGGGTCATATACATCCAGCAGGGGATGCTCCACCTTTTCTTCCTCCCGCATATCGTCCGCTACCACGTAATCTTTCCGGGTTTTTGAAAGAATATCCCTGAGACCCGCGAAAATACCCTGCCCCCTCTCCACTTCCTCCTCGGCGAAAACGAGATTCTTGGCGAGTTCCGTTATTTTTCTGCTGAATTGGCTCTTTGGCGAATTCAAAACGACGGGCAAACCCTTGTTTATCGATTCATAGACCGTGTCGCTGTCAAAAGGCAGGTCCCAGAATATATCCTGCTTGATATACTCCTTTATCTGCGATTCGGTCAGAGAATTTTTAACGCCGCTTTTGTTGAGAACCAGTTTTATCATTTGTGGAGGAAAATGATTTTCTATAAACCCTTCAATTATCTTTCTTGCGTGAAAAAGAGAGAGAAGTTCCGGGGCAAAAAGAAGAAACAGAAGGTCGCTTGAATCATACGCGGCTATTTGAACGCTGTTGAAGCCCCTGCCGAGATTTACGACGACAAACTCATAAGAATTTTGAAACGAATCAATTATTTTTGATACGTGCTGCGGCTTAATGTTCAAAACATCTTTTTTCTCCACGGCGCAGCTCAGAAAATCCAAACCTGAGGAATGTTTTGAAACATAACCTTTTATCATTTCTCCGCTCAACTGGCTGAGCACGGGCAGTATATCAACGAGCGTTTTATCTATGTGCATCGAGAGCATTAGAGCCAACTCCCCGAGGAGACCCGTATTAAAATCAAGCAGGATGGTGCTTTTCCCGATGTTGCGCAGAGCCAGAGAAATGTTGCAGGCAAAAGTCGTCTGACCGACGCCGCCCTTGGCGCCTATTATCGTCACCACCCTGCCTGTTGCCATTATTTTATGAGGTCGCCTGTTTCAACCACCGCCAGGCCGATAATCGTTTTCTCCCCGATGGGTCTCAAAGAAAAATTTATCTCGCCGACTTTCGCGAGATGCTTTATTGTCTGCGCCTGCGAGGGTGTGAGAGCAAGAGTCACCGTCGGAATTTTTTCCTGCCCGCCGGCCTCCGCTTCAACGAGTTCTTTGCCTTCTTCTTTCTTTTGTTCGGGAGTGGCCGTCGTTCCCATAATTCTTTGGTCATATGCGAGGACAAGAATGTTCTGTAAAGCGGTAAAAGTCCTGACAACGGGCTTGTATTTAATTATAAACTCGGTGCTGCCGATTACATCCACCCTGTCGCCCGGCTTTATCAGGCGCGCGACGCCGGTGACGTCGGTGACTTCTACGGAAACAGCCCTGTAACCTTCCGGTATTATTATTGACATACCCGTTTCCTTGCCCGGCTGTATAAGTTTTGTGGAAGTTATCTGTTCATTTTCAAGAATGGGGACAAGCGTGGCGTTTATATATATTCCCTGCTCATTCATCAACTGTCTCACCGACGTAATCGCTCCTGGCGCCAGAAAATTCCTCGGAATGCGTTTGACCTCAACCATATATTCGGTCACGAGAGTCCCTTCCGAAATATAACCTTTTGCCACGAGAACGTTTACGGGTTCGGCGCCAATCCTGTATTTGTTCTCCACTTTGCTGAGAAAAGCCTGCACGAGCAATACCGCCACAATGCCGAAAACCGCCGCAATCATAATAATCTTTCTGCTACTCATTAAATTTCCCTCCTGTTCCTAATAAACACTTTTTATATTTTAATAAGTAATCGAATTATAATCAAGCGCAACTCGACAGAACTCTTACAATCTCCCCTTTTCCAAGGGGGAGACCGAACAGAACTCTTACAATCTCCCCCTTTCCAAGGGGGAGACCGAACAGAACTCTTACAATCTCCCCCTTTCCAAGGGGGAGACCGAGAGGGGGTTTAGAGTTCCACGGGCATACTCGTGGAACTCTGCCGTTCGGGTTATTTGATATAATTCTACAAAATAAAAAAACTTTATTAATTGCTTTTGAACTTTCTCCCACTCGGCAAGCGCCTCTTTGTATTTACCCTCCGAATGCAACTGTGTTGCTCTGTTTTCAGCCCGATATAAGGCCTGCCAAGACCGATACCTAATTCTGAGAAACACAGATTATGCAGATAAAAGACACAGATTACACAGATAATAAAAGTTTTTTTCATAGTTTTTTGTTGATAAATTTCTTTATTTCTGTTATACTTAATAAAGAATGCGGAACAGACGCAAAACTGACGCGGAAATAGTTCAGAGTCTGTTCTGTGTTTAAGTTCCGTGTCAGTTCTGCGGTATTTATGGAGGTGATATTATGCAAAACGCAATTACTATAAACAGACCGATGGTTCTTATCCCTGTGGAACGGTATCAACAACTTTTGAGAGAGGCGGGCGAAAAACCTACCCCAAAACTTCTTCAAGAAATCAAAAAAGGGCGAGAAGAATTTCGTAAACGAAAAACAACTAAGTGGAAAACACTTAAGAATGAACTCAAAATTTAGCATTGAATTTTCATCTCTTGCAACCCGTGATTTAAGAAAAATTGAACGGTCTAACCGTGCATTTTTAATTTCTTTAGCAACTTGCATAAATTCCCTTGCTGACAATCCTTATCTTGGAAAACCTCTCAAAGGAGATAAGAAAGGTTGTTATTCTCTCAGAGACGGCGATTACAGAATTATTTATGAAATCTATCCCTCTGAAAAAGTTATACTTATCATCAGAGTAGGTCATAGAAAAGACATCTATAGATAAATTTATTTTCATACATTTTTTTCTACATTTTCTTAAATTGTGATCAAGTACACTGAATATTTTGCTGGCGGCAAAGGTTTCCGCTATATTGTCACGCGCTCTTTGAGCGTCTCGCCCGCAAGATTGAACGAAAGAACGGTGAGGAAAATCGCGAGACCCGGCCAGAATGAAAGCCACCACGCTATGCCGAGATACGTTCTGCCCGACGAGAGCATATTTCCCCACGAAGCCAGAGGCGGCTGAACACCGAGCCCGAGAAACGATAGACCCGATTCAACGAGAATCGCGCCGCCCAAACCCAGGACAGACGCCACAAAAATCGGGGCAAGAACATTCGGAAGAATGTGCACAAACATTATCCGGAGTTTCGAAAAACCGAGAACTTTTACCGCTTGTATGTAATTCCTGGCCGACACGGACATAACCTCCGCCCTCACAAGACGCGCCAGCGACGGCCACCCTGTCGCCCCGATTACAATCATAATGTTTTTTACCGAAGGCGACCAGAACGCGACGACCATCAGGATAAGAAAAAATGTCGGGATACAGAGAAAAATATCAATGACTTTCACGATAAACGAATCAACCCATCCCCTGAAAAAACCCGCCGCAAGACCGAGCACTGTTCCTATGACCGTGGAAATCCCGACGGCAACAGCGGCGACGGAAAGCGATATTCTGCCCGCATATATAAGACGGGAGCAAACGTCCCTGCCGTATTCGTCCGTGCCCAAAAGATGAGCAGGAGATGGGGGGAGAAGTTTTTCGTTCAAATTTTGTTTATACGGTGAATAACGCGCAAGGCGCGGCGCAAAGATTGCGGATGCGGCAAAAAAGAGAAGAAGAACCGCCGACGCCAGCCCGAGATAATTTTTGCTTTTCACTTGTATCTTATCCTCGGGTCAAGATAAGCATACGAAATATCCGCTAGGAAATTTCCGAGGAGAGTCAGAACCGTAACGATGACGCCGTTTCCCATAATCAGAGGATAGTCCCTCGCCATCACCGCCTGGTACATCAGGCGCCCGACGCCCGGCCAGGAAAAAATCGTTTCAAATATCACTCCGCCTCCTATGATTGAGGGAAGCATCAGACCCGCGAGCGTCGCAAGAGGCAGAAGCGCGTTCCTGAAAGCGTGCTTCCACAGAACTTTCCCCGACGCAAAACCCCTCGCCTGCGCGGCAAGAATATAATCTTTTGAAAGGACTTCAAGCATTTCCGCTTTTACATATCTTGAGAGAGCCGCAAGAGACGTGAAAGCCGAAATGAATACGGGCAGAATCAGGTGCCATGAGACATCCACCAATTTTCTGAAAAAAGAAAAATTCTCCCAGCCGAAAGAAACCCAGCCGGATATAGGAAGCCAACCCAGACGCGCTCCGAGGAAATCCATTAGAAGGAGAGCCAGCCAGTAAGTCGGCACTGAAAAACCGACAAAAACCAAAACCGTCATTAAATTATCCCCAAAAGACCCGGGGCGCGACGCCGAATAAACCCCTATCGGTATGGCGAGCGCGAAAATAAGAACAAGCGAACAAATGTTTAGAATAATTGTAGCGGGCAGTCGCTTAATTATTTTTGAGGCAACCCCTTCACCGTCCTGAAAAGACACGCCGAAATCAAGCGTCAATATATTTCCCACCCAATTCAGATACTGCGTATAAAGAGGTTTGTCCAGACCGTAAATCCTGCTTATCTTCTGTCTTATTTCAGGGTCAACCCTTGAAGACGTGAAACCGGTAAGCATCTCGGGACCTCCCGGCGCCAGATGCATAATCATAAAAGAAATCAAAGTGATTCCTATAAAAAGAGGAATGTAGGATAAAGACCTGCGCAGAATGTAATTCAGCATATTCTTATGAGCGCAAGAACAAAGACCACAACTGCGGATATGATTGAAAAAATTTTGGACGCTTTTTTAAAAATACGCCCTGCCGCATAAAAAATAAATCCGGCGGCGGCGAGCAGAATTATAAATTTCCACGACACAAAAACAAATTTCGTCCTGAAGGATATTATCGCAAAAGCCAAAACAATGAGCAAAAAAGAAAATCTGTTCGAGAAACTCATATAAATCGCCATGCCCGAGAGCGCCAGAAAAAGAATCAGAACCGCGTTACTCATACATCCCTACTTCTCCCCCTTTCCAAGGGGGAGATTGAGAGGGGGTTCCATCTTCCTTCTCCCCCTTTCCAAGGGGGAGATTGAGAGGGGGTCCATCTTCCTTCTCCCCCTTTCCAAGGGGGAGATTGAGAGGGGGTAAAGCTTAAATTTCATTCCCGTTTTTATGCCGTATTTCTCGGCGAAATTTCCGTCGGGAAGTGCGAATTCCAAAAAGCCGAAACTGTTGTAAAGCATCACGTTCTTTCCTGAGGGGGCATACGTATTTGACATTTTAGTGACGGATATTCCGCCCGAAGAGGCCTTTTTAATTTTGTGTTTGCACGCTTTGAAATTCGTCCAGCAGTTGCCGAACGAATCAACATAAATTATTTCGCAGATTATTTCCGTGTTTTTTATTTTCGGCTCGGGCAGAATAATTCTCTTGATTTTTTTTTCAAAACGCTCCGCAAGGCACTCTCTCACGCCCATCGCGATCTCCGCCGCCGCGGGAGCAAAAACGTCCCGTCCGTCAAAAGTCGTTCTTCTCCCGCCCGCATATCTGCGCCTGTCCACTTTGAACAGTTTCATTTTTTTTCTCTCAAAAATATACGAAAGAATTCCGTTATCGGGAGCGAGAAAACCGTTTGAGAAGCCCTCCGCAAAAAGTATTTCTCTGGCCGTGGCAACGCCGGGATCCACAACGCAGACAAAAAGTGTTTTTTCAAAATAATCCGCGGATATATCAATTTCAAACGCCGCTGTTTTTATGTCGCCCGGCGGGATGAAGTTATTCAAGTCAATAACGGAAACTTTCTTATTAATTTTTCTGATAACGCCTTTCATTATTCCCGCGAATGGACTGCCGTCGGAAAAATCGGTGACAAGCGCTATCGTTTCATAAAAGTAAGGGGACGGTTCTAATTCTTTTTCAATCATTTTTCTTTACTCTGGTGCCGGAGGTGGGAATTGAACCCACATGGATTTTACTCCACGGGTTTTTGAGACCCGCATGTCTGCCAGTTCCATCACTCCGGCTCTGATTGAAAGTATAGCATATATTGAGGAATATGTGGAATATGGGGACGTCCTTAATAAAAATCTTTTACTGGATAAATACAGGGATGGTTCCTAATACAAAAAGTTTCCATTGCTCCGGCTTTCATTCCTCATCTTTCAACTTTCAAGACCTGACCCCTCTTTCCTTTCTTCTCTCAATTGTCTAAAATTAAATAATGGCAGGATTTATCGGAATAGGAAACAACCATTTTTACAGAACCAGGGGAAGAGAAAAATACTCGTTCACCGCTTCATTTAAAAACGCGAATATCTTCGTCAAAAGCGACATTGATATAGAAGATGAATTTTCAAAGGCGCTAAATCAAATTTACTCCGTCGTTGAAAACTACGCCTCGGACAATCCTTTTTTTTCAAAATCATTTCTACCGCTTGAGGAGGACTCATCAGCGCCGGACATCATAAAAAAAATGTATAGGGCGTCCCGCCTTGCGGGAGTGGGCCCGATGGCCTCGGTGGCGGGAGCGATTGCGGAAGAACTTTACAACAATTTTGCCGGAAAGCGCGGGTTTCTTATTATTGAAAACGGCGGAGATATTTTTTTAGGCTCGCCAAATGCCGTTTTCTGCGGTCTTTATACGGGCTCCTCTTTTGACGGATTCGGTTTGAAGATAAAGAAAAAAATTATGCCCTGCGGCATATCAAGTTCTTCGTCGGAAATAGGTCATTCAATGAGTTTTGGTAAAGCGAAAATTGCCACAGTAATTTCAAAAAGCGGAGCGGAAGCCGACGCTTTCGCCACGGCCCTTGCCAACAAAATAGAGTCGGAGAATTCGCTTCAGAAAGCCACCAGCGTCTGCGCATCTTTTAGAGGCGTTATCGGCGCTATCGGCATACTTAAAGACAAAATTGCCTTTGCCGGCGACATTGACTTCGTCCAACTCTCGTGATTTTTCTTACTTTATTTGTTTCCGGTCTGTGAGGTTTTCGTAAAATCTGCTGTTTTTTTCCACCACCGGCACCCGCTCCTCAAGAGCGGTCTCGTTTGCAAGAAAACTGTTATTGCTGATTTCAAGCCGTCCCGCCAGAACTTTTATACCCGTTTTATTTTTACTCACAAGATTATTTATAGATGAAACTCCGCCGCCGAACATAAAAAGAGCATTGTCATTCCCCGTGAGAATGCTGAGAGACGTATCGCAGACGGCTCTGTCATAAATTTCAATGCCCTTCCCGCAATTGACGATTCTGCTCTTTACAAATTCAGCCGAACTTTCGTCGTTGAGCGATAAACCTGAGCGTGATTCGGCAATATTTACACCGTTAAAACGGACGGAACTCTTATCATACAGGGCGACGGCCGAGGAAGCGTTTTTTAAGAGAGCGTCATTTATTTCTCCCGCGGCATCTTTTACAAAAATAATTCCTCCCCATCCCTGCCCCGCGGCCAGAAACGATATCTCATTGCCCGCCTCCGTAATAAGATGCCCTTCAACAATTATATCCGTAAGGCCCGGATGCGTCGCTTCAATCTTCTCTCCCGCTTTTTCCGTAAAATACACATAATCTTCTTCCGAGGATTTTAACGATATTTTCGCGCCGCTTTTTATGTAAAGCACGGCATCTCGTCTAACGAGAATATCGCCGACAACGGAAATCCTGCCGTCCCACACCTCGCTTTTGCCGATGACGCCTGATGCCGTCGGATTTTTTGTCGATAGGTATTGCGAATTGGACTTATTTTTCACAAAGCTGTTGTCTTTTTCCGTTACATCGCAATCTATATTTTTCAAAACCGCATTTTCGTTTTTGACGAATGTGTTTGCCGAGATTTGCGCACACGCGCCGTTAAGAACACGCACAGCCGAGAAATTTTGCGAAAAATTATTTCTCTCTATATTACCCGAACTTTTATCCGCGAGCAAAACGGCGTCCACATTTTTATTAAAAGAGTTTGAAACGCAACTGATGTCGGCTTTGTCAAATGTAGCGGCGGCGAGAGCCCCTTTTTCAAAACGGCAGTTTCTGAAATACAGAGTTGAATTATCTCTTGCGCCTGCAGCCGTCTCACATTCTGAAAATATGGAGTCCCTGAAAAAGGTCTTCGCAATGTCGTAGGAAATAACCCCATACCTGTCATTAAGGAAAACGCATTCTTCAAACGCGGGTGAGGCGCGCTCCATTATTATTACCGCCGTGCCGCAATTTTTAAAAACGCAGTCCTTGAATTTAGCGGCGTTTTCCGATACTAAATATATTCCCCTTTCCGCTCCGGACAGGACAAGATTAAAAATACCCGACCCTTTCCCGTCGCCCGACAGTATAATGCTGCCGAATTTTGAAGTGGCGGCAAGAAATACGGGATTTTTTTCAGTGCCCGAAACAATTATGTTTCCCTTAATAATGATATCGCACTTTCCCGCGGTCGTAAGCGCCGCCCGGCCTTTTTGCAATTCAATATAATAGACCTCGTCTTTAACGCAGGATGAAGATACGAATATTTTAGTCCCTTCCAATATTCTCAGGGTTTTCCCGAAGGGAACGGTGAAATCTTCCTTAACCTCAACGAGGCCTTTCCACACAAAATCCGCATTACCCGCTTTCAGCGGTTCGGGTTTGTATTTATCAACACTGTCAACGTCTATGTCGTTCATATAAAAAAAATTGTCTTTGAATTTATATGAGGCGGCGTCTTTTATTCTGATGCCCGTTTTGTTGGACTCTATTTCGCAGGATGAGACGCTAAGTTTACTCCTGTATCCGGCAAGAATTCCGGCAGCGCCGTTTCTCGAAATTTTGGTTTTTTCAACCGAGACGCTGCTTTCGTCATAAAGTTCCACTCCCGAAGTGAAAGACCTGTTTATGTCCGAGGATATAATCCTTACATTTGAATTATTCGCCGCTATGAGCCCCATACCGCAGTTTGAGATGACGCTCTTTTTAACGAGCACGTCGGCATTATCACAGGCGAGGACGCCGTAAACGGCATCTTTTATTCGGACGTTTGAAAGCGCCACTTCTCCGTTACCCGCCGCGACAATGCCTCCCCACCGCAGACCGGAGGAAGCGCCCGAAGCGGTGAAACCGCCGAAAACCACAGGAAGTTCATCGGATGAGGCCGCCATCAACCGCCCCTCGACGATAATTGACGCTTTCCCGGAAACCGCCGCATTTATTATTCTTCTTCCTATGCGCTTATTAAGCTTCAGAGAGTGCACTTCCCCGTCCTGAACGATGATGCGCGCTCCCGGGGCAAAAATCAGTTCCCCTCCTTCGGCGACGAGACAGTCGCCGGAAAGAATTACATCTCCGCTGATTCTTGTCTGCTTACTGATTTCAGGGGGAAGTGATTCCTGCGTTCCGTATGACAATGCAGCGGAAAACAAAAAAAGCAGTATTATTTTCCCCATTTATAAAAATCAATTGTGGTGATGCCGTATTTTTTTCTTCTGAATCTCCGCCCGGAAAAGACCCATTCTTTTTTTGTGCTGTGCTGGCAGATAAATATACCGTTTTTTTTAAGCATTCCCATAACGGAGGCATAAAAATCATTTTCCAGAACGAGAGAATAAGGAGGTCCTGCAAAGATAATATCAAAATGCTTTTCCGCGTGTGTTTTGAGAAAACCGGCCGAGTCCATATTATACGCCGAATATTTATCCGTCGGAATTTTTAACCTTTCAAGGTTTATTTTAAGAATTTCGTAAACCGCCGGCGATTTCTCGACAAACGAAGCGTTTGAGGCGCCCCGGGAAAGAGCCTCAATGCCGACAGAACCGCTTCCGGCGAAAAGGTCAAGAAAACTACAGTTATTTATAATAGGTTTTAAAATATCAAAAAGCGATTTTTTACAAAGACCCGTCAGAGGCCTTATGCCAACAGGACTTTCTATTCTCAGACCTCTATAAATTCCGGCTCCAACCGAAAGGCCCGCGTTTTTTTTCACCCCGTTAGAAATCCCCCAGCACACATTTTTGCCTTTCTTAACAACCTACCAATCACATCTGCTAAATTTCTAACGGGGTTCATTTTTTGAAAGTTCTGGCGCTCGTCAAAAACGCTTCTATAAAACCGTCTATATCACCGTCCATCACGGCATTTATATTTCCCGTTTCATAACCCGTCCTTAAATCCTTGACCATCTGGTAAGGCATAAAAACGTAAGAGCGTATCTGATGTCCCCATCCAATCTGACCCATGTTGTCGTATCTTCTTTGCGACTGCTCTTTCTGTTTGTCTATTTCAAGAGCATAGAGTTTGGCTTTGAGCAGTTTCATCGCGGTTTCTTTGTTCTGATGCTGAGAGCGTTCGTTTTGGCAGCTTGTGACAATGCCTGTCCGGATGTGCGTTATCCTCACGGCGCTGTCCGTTTTATTCACATGCTGGCCACCTTTGCCGGATGACCTATAAGTGTCAATCTTGATATCCTCCGGCTTTATTTCTATTTCTATGTCT
>Ga0066637_10003166_pt1 | contig 11046 bp, 10 predicted proteins | sample CryGeyCG2014_020_FD_62737 | JGI IMG/M metagenome (GOLD analysis project Ga0066637, IMG submission 62737) | Groundwater microbial communities from aquifer - Crystal Geyser CG08_land_8/20/14_0.20 | ecosystem: Environmental > Aquatic > Deep subsurface > Groundwater | place: USA: Utah: Grand County...
ATTAATCAAGAGAAAATCATTTGGCTTTAGGAATGTGGAAACCTATGTCCGCAAGCTGATTTTAGGCCTTTTACCCTTCGCAATGCTCTGGAGTTATACACACTTTTCGACGTAGAGCCTACCAAGTATTGACAAAAAATATCATTTATGCTAAAATGAAGCCAGTACTTTGATATTGTTTTATTGCTTAGATTTTTTGTTTAGCTATTGAATTACCTTTTAAGTCTCTCGTTTTAAGTCTCTCGTTTCGGGAGCTTTAAAAGGTAATTTAACTAGTATAAACTTCAAAACTCTATAGACAATGAAAAAAATAAGTTTGGTAATATTCGTGGGTCTGTTAGCTAGCTTTAGCTACGCTCAGACCGAGTTCAATAACTTCGAACTCACCTACAAGGGGGGCTACAGTGCCACTCCGGTAGAAATTGTAAATGATGGACTTGACACTATTCGCTTAGGCGAAGCTAACGGTTTGGAACTTGGTGCCGGTGCGTATTTCAATTGTGGTTTAGGAGCTGAATTCAATTATGGTTCTAGCAACCGCTACTTCGATACGCTCGCCGGAAATATGAAAAATTATTCTTTCGGACTGGCTTTCAGAAAAGCCATGATGGGTCCCGGATCTTTGTTTGACAACGGATTCAATGTTGCTTTCAAACTGGGCGCCGGGTATGCTCATAGCTCCAAGGTTGATGAAATTGAATACATTAAGACCATCAACGATGTTGATACTTCCAGCGTTTGGAAGAGGGAAAAAACTTTTTCCGGTTTCTATGTTAACGGTCGCTTGGACATTTTTAAAGATAGTCCGACCGCCATCGATTTCTATGGAGCTTCATTATCCGGAAGCGTTACTTGCCCGATGTCCAGCAGTCTGTCAACTAAAATTGATGACGACACAGTAAAAGGAAAGTGGGATCAGGGGGATATGGTTAACATCGTTAACATCGGTTTAGAACTTAAACCGGTAATATTGCCACTGAACGAAGACCTGGGATTATCCTTAATCTTAGGTAGTAACTACAGTAATTTTACTAATTATGGTTACGATCCGGGATTTTCCTTTAAGGCAGGGTTAGCGCTTGATGGCTTTGGTAAATTCGGGGAATGTGCCCGAATTACTTATACCCGTGTTTCTCGTGAGAATTTTGTTTCTAACGAGATCCAATTCGGAGTAGAATTAATTCAGACCATCAGAACCTTGTTCGTCAAGTAATGGTAAGTCCACGCACATTTCGAAGTTTTTATAAAAGGCTTTCTTCATGAGAGCCTTTTTGATTTTATTGAGCATCAAAAAACAGCTGAAATTTTCCAGCTGTTTTTATATTCGTTTTGTTTTATTTAGTGACAGCGGCAAAAGGAGTGACGTTGACAATCTTGGTAGTCTTCAGAGTGCTATCAAATTTGCGTAATTTCTTAGTGGTAAATTTGACTGTACCTGATTTCAGAGCGAAGAGGGTGTCGTCATTACCGCGTTTGACGTTTAAACCGGCGCGGTATTTGGTGCCGCGTTGGCGGATGATAATGGCGCCTGGTTTGGCTTTCTCACCATCGTATAATTTAACGCCTAAACGTTTACTAATAGAATCTCGTCCGAGGGTCGTACTGCCGCCAGCTTTTTTATGTGACATATTTATGGTAAAAACACAGAAATTAGGCTTATTGGATAAGTCCGGAAGACGTGTTTTCGCTTAATGTTTTTAATAATTAATCAATGTGTCCAATATATCAAATCGGGGAAAACCTGTCAATATCAAGGTATTTTATTATTTTTTAGATAATGGTATAATAAAAGCATAAAATAAACTTAATAAAATTATTAATTATCCTGCCTTTCCGGCATTTAATTTTTAGATTTTCTAGTAAAATTATGGCTATTAAAGTTAACACTGATAAATGTATCGGTTGTGGGATGTGCGCCAGTCTCTGTCCTCAGGTGTTTAAAATCAACAGCGCCGGCAAATCAGAAGTCATTAGTTCTGATGATAAGGAATGTGCTAGGTCCGCGGCTCAAGCTTGCCCGGTAATGGCTATCTCCGTTGATTAATTGTATGGCCGAAGATCAAATCGCGAAAAAAATAGAAACCGGCGGCACCTCGGAACAACCGACGATAACTCAACCCGAAACTGAAATCAGACCGGAGCAGTCCGTCGAACAAAAAATTGAGCGAGTGGCGTCTAAAGCGGAAACGATCAAACCGGCGGAAACTCCGACGGCGCCTGTTGTTCGTAAGGCGGTGGCCACAAAAACTGCGCAACAGTTACGAGACGAACAGATTGACGCCATTTTATCCGACGGTTTGACCGATATTTATTTAAGTTTGTCTCCGAAGAAACAAGCTGAATTCAGGGTGGGCGGGGAAGAGACCGTCAAAAAAATCAGCGGTCTTTTAAACCAAACTAAAATTAAAATTAAGCAGATTGTCGATATTATCAAACGATGGCTCTCGATTATTCCGGGAATCAATAAATTCTTTTTGGAACAAGACGCCAAGATCAAGGCGGAGAAAATAATTAAGTTAAAAAATTAATCAATTCAAAACTATGGAACCAAATTTAGCCCTGGTCGATTCCGGTTTGGCCGTGGCGGAAAGCAGTAATTTTTGGCCGGTTCTATTTTTAATTTTAGGCCTGGTTATTCTGCTAGTGATCGTCAAAAAATTGATTAAGAAGTTCGCCGTGGAGAACAGTCATCTGGATCAGATGATTTTTTTGGTGCGGATGCCGAAAGAAAAACCAAAAGACGAAGGCGGCGCTACCGGTTTAACGACGCAACAATTGCGAGAGGCTATTGCTCAGGGCGAGACTATTTTTTCCGGTATCGGCGGTTTAAAAGCCGATCGGGGGCTTCGGGCTTGGCTTTTCGGACGGGAAGATCATTTTTCTTTTGAAATTGTGGCTCACAACAGCAAGATTTCTTTTTATGTGGCCGCGCCTCGCGCCAAAGCTTTATATTTGGAGCAACAAATTCATGCCCACTATCCCGAGGCTTCCATTGAAGAGGTGGATGATTATAATGCCTTTACCAGTCGGGGGGCTATTCTGTCGGCTTTTTTAAGGCCGAAGCGGAATTTTATCTTTCCTTTCAAGACCTATAACGACATGGAAGCCGATCCGATGAACTCCATCGTTAATGTCATGTCCAAGTTGGAGTTAAATGAGAGTGTCAGCGTCCAATATGTGGTTCGGAGCGCCAAAAGAGGCTGGCATAAGGTTATGAAAGACGTGGTGTCTAAGGCTTATAAAATTCAGAGCGTCAGCGAGGTTTTTAAGATAAGCACTGCGGCCTTGACCGGTTTTTCCAATTTTATCATTCATTATATAATTTTAGGTCCTTTTAACATGTTGGAAACTAAGGCTAAAGACAATGAGGTCCAGCGGAAGGAATTAACGGAAAAGGAAAAAGAAATGCTGAAGAAAATGGAAGAGAAAAATTCTAAAGCCGGTTTGGATATCAATTTGCGCCTGGTGGTGGCCGCGCCGGATAAATTACGAGCTCAAATGTATCTGGATAATATGGCTAGCGCTTACAGCGAATATAATTATTATGAATATGGCAATACTTTCGGCCAGGCTATCAAAACCAATCAACAAAAAATTATCAATAACTTTATCTACCGCCGTTTTATTAAACGCCAATCCTTTTTATTGAACACCGAAGAAATTTGTAGTTTATTTCATTTTCCCTTACCGCATACCGAGACTCCCAATATTGATTGGCTAGTGTCTAAAACTGCGCCGGCCCCGAATAATATTCCGAATGAAGGCATCATTTTGGGTTATAACATCTTCCGGGGAATCAAGACCAATATTCGCGTTAAGCGCCTTGACCGGCGCCGTCATTGTTATGCCATTGGTAAATCCGGTACCGGTAAATCCGTCTTGTTGGCTAACATGGCCATCCAAGATATTGAAAACGGCGATGGCGTTTGTATTATGGAACCGAACGGCGATTTGATTGAAGATATTTTGAATCGCATTCCGCCGGAGCGCGCCGAAGATGTCATTGTTTTTTCTCCGGCCGATATGGAACGTCCGATGGGGCTCAACCTCTTGGAATTTGACGAACGCTATCCGGAGCAAAAGAGTTTTGTCATTAATGAGATGATTGGTATTTTTGATAAGTTGTATGATTTGAAAGCCACCGGCGGTCCGATGTTTGAACAGTACATGAGAAACGCGCTCTTGCTCATTATGGACGATCCGGAGACCGGTTCCACCCTAATGGAAATCTCTAAAGTTCTGGCCGATGAAAGTTTCCGCAAAATGAAACTCAATAAATGTAAGAATCCGACCGTGGTTGATTTCTGGCGCAAAGAAGCGGAGAAAGCCGGCGGTGATGCGGCTCTAGCCAATATTGTGCCGTATATCACTTCTAAATTGACTTCCTTTGTGTCTAACGACATGATGCGCCCGATTATCGGTCAGCAGAAGAGCGCTTTCAATATGAGAGACATTATGGACAACAAGAAAATTCTGATGGTGGATCTCCCGAAAGGCGCCATTGGCGAAACCAACGCCTATCTCTTAGGTATGATTATGGTTGGCAAGATTTTGATGGCCGCTTTGAGTCGCACCGACATCCCGCAAGAGCAACGAAAAGACTTCTATCTCTACATTGATGAGTTTCAAAACTTTACCACCAATTCCATTTGTCAGATTCTGTCCGAGGCCCGGAAATATGCTTTGTCATTAACCGTTGCCCATCAATATATCGGTCAGTTGAGTAAGAATAATGATAATCAGATCAAGGATGCCATTTTCGGTAATGTGGGCACTATGATCAGTTTCAAAGTCGGTTCGGAAGACGCTCAATTTTTGACTAAAGATTTCGGTCCGGTCTTCAATGAATATGATATGGTCAATGTCGGCCGGGGCGGTTTTATGAAACTGCTCGTGGACGGCGCTACCACCAGACCATTTTCTTTCCAGACTGTTTGGCCCCTGATGGGCACAGCCCGGGAAGAGATGGCCAAGAAGATTCGCACCTTGAGCCGTTACAAATTCGGTCAGGACAGAAGTCTGGTGGATTCGGAAATCTTACGACGGAGCGGGATGATACAATAATAACTTTTGAGAAAATAAAAAAGGAGGCAATGTTTTGCTTCCTTTTTGTTGCGGCCGTAGTTTTTAATATAAAATTTTCGGGCACGCGAACCATAGCGTGGGTTGGTTTTTTCGGGACAGATTGACGTTATAACCCCAATCATTTAAAACTTTGACCATGACGGCCATAATCTCCGAATGAGTTGTTTCGGCTACCAAGCTGATAGTCTGAGGTTCGCGCCAGGTATAAAGCGCCGGATGATTGCGGTTGGGCTGGTACCGAATGGTCGGTTTTTTCGGTTTGATTTTTTGCTGTTTCAAAAGTCTTTCCACGTCTTTGAAGGTGATTTCTACGTTGTTTTCGGCTGTGACGGCAAAATAACCGCCGATGCATTTTTCTATATTCATAATCTCAATTTTTAAGGGACTCCCGGTTACTTTACGATATTATTATTGTCTTGTCAATATCTTTTATTATTAATAAAACTAGGTTATAATATCCTAATATGGCGACATTATATCGACAATATCGACCCCAGAATTTTACTGAAATTCTCGGGCAGAATTATATTAAAACCATTCTACAGAATGAGATTCTGAGCCAGAAGATTGCTCAGGCTTATCTTTTTTGCGGACCGCGGGCGGTGGGTAAAACTACCATGGCGCGGGTTTTTGCCAAGGCTGTTAATTGCTCCAATTTAAAGGATGGGGAATATGAGCCGTGTAACGAATGCTCCAATTGCATTAATATCAATACCGGTCGGAATCTGGATATTATTGAAATTGATGCCGCTTCCAATACCGGTGTGGATAATGTCCGCGAGAATATTATTTCTTCCAGCCGAGTCGGGAGCAATGCCAGCCGTTTTAAAGTTTTCATCATTGATGAAGTTCATATGTTATCCATCTCCGCTTTTAATGCCTTATTGAAAGTGCTGGAAGAACCGCCGGCTCATGTTATTTTTATCCTCTGTACCACCGAGATTCACAAAGTGCCGAATACCATTATTTCTCGTTGCCAACGATTTGATTTCAAACGGATCAGCGTGGTGGATATGGTCAAGAAGTTGGACTATATCGTCCAGAGCGAGAATATCAAAATTGATAAAAGTATTTTGGAATCCATTGCCCGACACTCCGACGGTTATTTGCGCGATGCGGAAAGTTTGTTGGGCCAAATAATTTCTATCGGCGGCGATGAGATTACGCAAGCCGAAGCTGATTTGGTTATTCCTAAGAATGATTTGAATGAGATTGTTAATCTGCTGGAATGTTTGAGCAAGAAAGATGTAATTCGTGCCATTCAATTGGTAAATAGTTTGGCGGACAACGGGCTTAATTTGAAAAACTTCGTGGTGGATATGGTGGAGTTGTTAAGAAAAATGATGTTAGGCAAGATTAATCCGGTGCTCACTTCCAGTTTAGGTTTGGATTTTGGTGAGGCGCTGGAGATGAAGCTCGGCCAAGTATCGGCGGAGTTGAGTCTGGAGCAGATGATTCGCTTTATTGAAAAATTTAATTCCATTATCCAAGAGGTCAAGAGCAGTTTCATCGCTCAATTGCCATTAGAGCTCGCTATCATTGAACTCAGTGGAGCGGCCGAATCTAATATCAAGACTTTTGTTTCCAGTCCCATTGCTCCTCCGGTCAGAGAGAAAATTGTAGAAGTGAAGGAAGTCAAGGCGACGACGGTTGTTTCCAAAAGCTCCAATCTGAATTTAACTCGAGCCCAGATAGTAGAGAAGTGGTCGGAGGTAGTCTCTGGGATAAAACCGTTGAATCATTCCTTGTCCTTTGTGCTGCAGGCCTGCGAGATTACTGATTTAAAAGATTCAAAGTTATGTCTGACCTTTAAATATCGGTTTCATAAGGATCGGGTCAATTCCGTCCAGATCAAACCGGTCTTAGAAAAATTACTGTCAGAAATTTATGGCACGCCTCTCAGTGTGGAATCATTTTTGGATGAGAATTTAGTAATTGCCACTCCGACCGAAACTGAAAGTCCGGTTGCGGCCGCCGAGACACCGATGGATAATATTTTAAAAACTTTTGGAGGAGAAATAATTAATTAATTTACATTTATGTTGGATATAAAATACATCAGAGACAATGAAGCTAAAGTCAAAACAGCTTTGCTTAAACGCCTGGCACCGGAGGATTTGGATTTGGCATCCATTCTGGCCTTGGATGATGAGCGGAAAGAAGCGATTAAAAAAGTGGAGGAGCTAAAATCGGAACGGAATAAATTTTCCAAGACTAAACCGGATGCCGCCACTATTGCCAGAATGAAATCTTTGGGGGAAGAAATTGCCGCCCTGGATCGGTCTTTGGCTAAAATTGAGTTGGAATTCTCCGCTAAAATGCTGGCCTTACCTAATATTCCGGCCGATGATGTCGTAGCCGGCGGGAAGGAAAACAACCAGGTCATTTACACTTTTGGAGAGCTACCGAAATTTACTTTTATGCCCAAAGACCATGTGGAACTGGCTACTTCTTTAGATATTATTGATTATGAACGAGCCGCCAAAATGTCTGGTTCCGGTTTTTGGATTTACAAAGGAGTCGGAGCGCTGTTGGAGTGGGCCTTGTTAAATTATTTTATTGATTTCCACACCCAGAACGGCTACACCTTTATCATTCCGCCTTTTTTATTGAATGAAGCTTCGGCGACCGCTTCGGGGCATTTGCCGAAATTCCGCGATGATTTATTTTGGACTGAAGATAAATTATGTTTGAATGCCACTTCGGAGATGATGCTGGGCAACTATCACCGCGATGAAATTTTGACAGAGGCAGAACTACCGCATAAATATTTTGCCTATTCGCCTTGCTTCCGGCGGGAGGCCGGCAGTTATCGGAAAGAAGAGCGGGGGATGATCCGGGGCCATCAATTCAACAAAGTGGAAATGTTCCAATACACCAAGCCGGAAGAATCTTGGTCGGCTTTTTCTGATATGCGTTCTCAAGCTGAAAAACTACTGGCGGGATTAGGCCTTCATTTTCAAACCAGTCAATTGGCGGCCGGTGATTGCTCGGCGGCCATGGTCAAAACTCTTGATTTGGAGGTCTGGATTCCCAGCATGGGGATTTATAAAGAAGTCAGCTCGGTCTCCAATGCGCTTGACTATCAATGTCGGCGTGGTGTAATGCGGTTCAAGAATAAGGAGACGGGTAAAACCGAGTTTATGCACACCTTAAACGGTTCAGGGCTGGCTACTAGTCGCTTGCTCCCGGCTATTTTAGAACAATTTCAACAAGCCGACGGCTCCGTCATTATTCCGGAAGTCTTGCGGCGCTTCATGCCTAACAATTTGGCGGTTATAGCTGTAAAATAGTTTCTATGCCCGATTTTATCTTAGGATTAATATTTTATCTCAGTTATTTGGCTTTCCCGATTTTGGCCGGACTAATTTATTTTGCTTTAAAAAAACGCCGTTATCTTTGCTGGGTCTGGGCGTTTTTTGTTTTGCTGTTTATCTATTCGCGCTTCATTGAAACGAGCTTGATCAGAATTGACCAAGAGTCAATTGATTTGGGCGGAAAAGGTAATGGTCTTAAAGTGATAGTGGCTTCCGACTTTCATGTGGGAATATTTTTTTCTCAGGCCAAGTTAAGGCGGGTAGTTGAAAAAATAAATACATTAGATGCTGACCTGATATTAATTCCGGGAGATTTTGTTTTCAAATTACCGATAGCCAAGTTTTCCGAATTCGCTGAATTGGAAAAGATAAAATTACCGCTGGCAGTTGTTCTGGGCAATCATGACTATGGTCGGCCACGAGGAACGGATGTCTCGCCGGAATTAATGGCCTCTTTAGAGAGCGATGGCATCAGAGTAATTGACAATCAGACTTGGGATTTGGAAGTTGGGGGAAAGAAAATAAAAGTTGTCGGCTTAAGTGATTATTATAATAACGCCGCTGATTTTAGATTGTTGCAGAAAGATTCACCCGATCAATTGCTAATATCATTAACTCATAATCCCGATATCGTTTATCAATATCCCACCGGGTCGGAAGCCGATATCACGATTGCCGGGCACACTCATGGCGGTCAAGTCAGAATCCCTTGGATTTATAAATCGTTTATTCCGAGCGACTATGGTTTTGTCGCCGGGTTATATCACATCGGCGAGTATCCAGTTTTTGTTTCGGCCGGTATAGGGACGGTTTTGTTGCCGATGAGATTTTTTTGCCCGCCGGAAATCAATGTGCTGGAGCTAAATTAGCTTTGACAAAATCATTTATTTGTGGTAATGTGAAGGCAATATGAAGAAACTAGGAATACTCATTAATATCTTGGTGGTTTTGGCTATTTTTTGGCCTGTTTCCAGCTTTGCTCAAGACACCGCCACCAGAGCCTATCCGCACTTAGCCAATTATTTTCTAAAATGGACGATTGATGCTTCGGAAGTGGCTGAACTGGCTAAATGGGATCTGTTGATTTTAGATATAGAAGTTTCTCAAAATAGCCGAGCTAACTTGGAAAAAATCAGACAACTCAATCCGGATATCAAGATTTTAGCTTATATTACTTCGCAAGAAGTAATCGGTGACATTTATCAAAATCAATATAGTCTCTATGCTCCTCTGCGGAAACGCTTGGTGGATAATATTCCCGACTCTTGGTGGTTGAAGGACAAAGCTAGTAACAAGATTTCTTTTTGGCCCGGCACTTATATGTTGAACATCACGAGCGGTTGTGGCGTTTCGTCCGGAGGCGACAAGTGGAACGAGTACTTACCGACTTTTGTCAAAAATGAAATTTATGACTCCGGCCTGTGGGATGGAGTTTTTTATGATAATCTCTGGGGCGATGTCACTTGGGTCCGAAACGGCGATATGGACATTAATCGCGATGGCCAGATTAAATCGATTGCGGAGATTAATCGCGAGTGGGCTAGTGGTAACAAAGCGATGCTCGCTCGGAGTCGTGAGCTCATGGGTAATAATTTTATCATCATGGGTAATGGCATGGTCTATGACGGCTATCAACCGTATTTAAACGGCATGATGTTTGAAAGTTTTCCGAGCCCTTGGGAAAACGGCGGAACTTGGACCGGTTCCATGAGTACTTACGCCAAGATTTCGGCCGTCAACAAACAACCGAACACCACGGTTTTAAATACCTATAACAAAGATCGAAATAATTTTACCAAGGTTCGTTTCGGTTTAGCCAGCACCCTGATGCAAGATTCCGGTTATTTCAGTTATGACTATAACAATACCAACCATGGTCAAGTCTGGTGGTATGATGAATATGATGTTAACTTAGGTCAACCGCTTTTTCCGGCCTATAACGTTTTAAGTAAGACTGATACCACCTTTAAGCCCGGTTTATGGCGGCGTGATTTTGAAAATGGCATCGTGATGCTAAATTCTACCGGTAAAAAACAAAAATACATCTTCTCCCGGGAAGAATTTGAAAAAATTAACGGTCAACAGGACCGGAGCGTTAATAATGGCGCGATTATCAATTGGGTGGAGATTAATCCGAATGACGGCGTAATTTTGCTCAAGCGCAATACCGAGATTATCAACAACAGTTTCTATAACGGTAATTTTGTCCGCGTCTATAATGATCAAGGTATTCAGGTTCGAAACGGTTTTTTCTCCTATCTGGATAATTTTCCCGGCCATGAGCAGGTAATTGTGATGGACTTGGACAATGATCAAACCAAGGAGTATCTGGCTAATGGCAATGGCGTTCTGTCTTTGTATAAAAATGGCCAGAAAATTAAAACTTTTAATCCCTATAAAAGTAAGTTCAAAGGTGAGATTTCTACCGCCGTGGTTGATTTGGATAATAACGGTAAATATGAGATAATTACAGGAGCGGGTAAGGGTGGCGGCCCTCAGATTCAAATTATGTCCGATGCCGGCACTTTAGTCGGTACCTTTTTTGCTTATGCCAAGACTTTCCGCGGCGGAGTAAATGTGGCCGGCGGGAATATCGGCGGCGACGCCAAGCAGGAAATAGTCATCGGACCGGGAGCCGGAATGG
>Ga0066637_10003169_pt1 | contig 11041 bp, 10 predicted proteins | sample CryGeyCG2014_020_FD_62737 | JGI IMG/M metagenome (GOLD analysis project Ga0066637, IMG submission 62737) | Groundwater microbial communities from aquifer - Crystal Geyser CG08_land_8/20/14_0.20 | ecosystem: Environmental > Aquatic > Deep subsurface > Groundwater | place: USA: Utah: Grand County...
GAGCAGGTAGACCAGGGAGAAATCATAGCGGGAACGCAGATCTCTCAGTTCCGCCAATACCCTCGCCGCGCTTTTAGCGCGCAGGCGGCCCAGACTGAAAACGCGGTTATAGCAGTAAGCGCACTTACAGGGGCAGCCGCGGCTGGACTGGTAAAAGAACATTTTTTTTCCGCGGTAGGTCTGCGTATATTTTTCCATGTCCACCAGGTGGTACGGCACGGGCGGCAGGGTATCCAGGTCCAGCAAGGGGCCGCGCGGGGAACTGAAAACCTTTCCTTCCTTCCTGCTCCAGACTCCGGGAATACCCGCGGTATCCGCCCCGGCGGCCAGGCGCCTCACAAGTTCGGCCAGGGCTTGTTCTCCCTCCCCCTCTACCACGTAATCCGCCAGGTCATGAGAAACCGTCTGCTCCGGCAGCAGCGAAGCGTGTATCCCGCCCCAGACGAGCGGGGCGGCGCAAAGACTCCGCGCCAGGACCGCGGCCTCCAGCGCGTTCAATATCATCCCGCCCGTCATGGCCGTAAAACCTACGGCGACCGTGCCTTTATCTATGGCAGCGGCCAGCGCGGCGCGCCAGTCGGCTTCGGCCCGCTGGTCTACTATGCGGACTTCCAGTTCGCCGCAGATCAGCGAGGCGGCGCAAAGCAGGCCGAGCGGAGGCGTAGGGTTGTCCCGGAACATATCCATGTCGCCGATACCCGGCTGGATCAGGACCAGGTTGCTCTTCATGAGCCGCTCCCGGAAACAGTAAAGTCTTTAAGCACCAGTGAGTCGGAGAGTTCGGCCCCGGCCGGCACGCTGCCGCCTTTAAAAACTACGCAATTTTTAAGGCGCGCCCCGGCCCCGACCAAAGCGCCGTCTGCCGCCACCGAATTTACCAGCTGGGCGCCCTCTCCGAGCGCGGCAAAAGGGTGGGAGAAACCGGGCAGGCCCCGTTCGGCCAGCCAGGCGAGATTGGCCGCCAGGATATCCCGCGGATAGGTAATATTTACGTCAAGCCTTAGGGTTTCCATCGCTTTAACCAGGCCTCCTCCCGCTATCAGGTTCTGTATAGCGTCGGTCAGTTCTATTTCCCCGCGCAGTGCCGAAGGGCGGGTAGACTTCAGGGCCGGCATAAAGCGCGGGCCGAAAAAATATATTCCGCACGGTTTCACCATGCTGAGGGCGCGCGCGGGTTTTTCTATTATCCTGAGCACCCGGCCGTCCGGCGCCTGCTCTATCGTGCACTCCTTTAGAATGTCAGCTTCTTCGCTTACCGTGCGCACCGAGAGCACGGCGTCAGCCTCTCCCCCGGCGATCGCTTTCACGGCCCCGGCCAGGTCCGGCCGCGAATAATAAGTGTCGCCCAGGACCAGGGCGAAAGGCCCGCCGCCCAGCCAGGGCTCGGCCAGCGTGGCGGCGTGGCCTATGCCCCTCCGTTCCGGCTGCGGAACCACAAAAAGCTCCGCCCCTGAACCCTCCAGGGCCCGGCGCGCCGCCGCCTCGACCGAATCCGAGGACGGGTCCGTCACTATGATGAATTTTTTTGTTCCCAGCGCGGAGAAGACGCGCAGGTGCAGCTCCAGGAGGGAGCAGTCGCCTACCGGCAATAAAGCCTTAGAAAACAGCCTGCCGATTTCGCCCAGCCGCGCTCCGGCTCCGGCGGTAAGTATGACTACTGGGATCATGATAGGGTTATCTTTTCCGCTGCGGAGATGCCGGCCTCGATACTGTGGTCCATATTATAAATAGACCACTCGCCGAAGCGCCCCGCGGATATGATACCCGCGGCCGACAGGCGGCGCAGGCAAAGCGGCACGTCCTCGCGGCGGCGGGCGTGCGGTACGGGGTAGGCCGGGAAATGGTCGGATGACCATACTTTTTTAATATCTTTCTTTTTCACAATTCCCAGCCCGGCAAGGGCGGAAGTTACCCGCTTCTCCAGCCCGGCGGAAGAACAGGACACAGGCAGCGCGCATTCCGCCAGAAGCGCCTTGCCCCCGGGAACGGCTTTAGGATTAATAAGGTCAACCCGGGTAAGCCGGTAAAAAGGCAGAGCCGGGTCCGGCACATAGATCCAATGGTAAGGGGGCAGCTTCACTTCAGACAGAGCGTACTGCAGGCAGACCACCCTTGTGGCGCGCAGGCGGGAAACCGCGCGGGAACAGTCCTTAAGGCCGGCCAGTCTCACCGCCCGGCCGAGGGGCAGAGTGGAGATAAGATTTTTATAGCAAACCGCGCCCCGGGAAGTATGCACAATCCTGAGTTTCGGATCTATTCTGACGGCTTCTACGCCGCAGAAAAGGGCGAGCGGCTTTATAGCCCGGAGCAGGCCTTCAGCCAGGGCTTCAATGCCGCCCCGCCTGGGATAAATAAAATCCGCGTGAGGAGCGACATCCCCCGTTGCGGAGCGGCCCCCTCCGAGTATACTGTCCGCCAGGCCGGCAGGGCCCGGCAGGCGTATCTTAGAGGAGAGCCAGGCATATTCCATACCCGCCAGCGGCGTCTGCCAGAGCTTTTCATTATACGGCCTGAAAAAAAGGTCCACGATCCCGCTCCCCAGCTCGCGCAGAGCGTAATCCTCCAGGTTGCGGAGAACAGGCTCTTTTTTTTCAAGGCGCTTTTCAAGCAGGCTGCGAAGCACCAGCTTCTTTTCCTCAAGTCCGAGCTGGTTTATATTATCCTGGAAAGGGAAATCCACATACCCGTCTTTCCACATGACCCCGAGGGAGTGGCGGTAGCTGTAGACCGGACCGGCCAGTTTTTTAAAAATGGCCGAAGCGCGCTTGTTCTTTGTAAAAAAAACATGCGGCAGTTCGTCTATCGTCACTCCAAACTCCCGGTTGGTCTTAAGCAGCCCTCCGGGCCTGGCTTCACGCTCCAGGATGAGGATATCCCTGCGCCCGGAACTCAGCAGTTCGCGCGCGGCGATAAGCCCGGTAAGGCCGGCCCCGAGTATGACTGTTTCCGCTCTTTCCGGCAGGCCGGCGCGGCTGTTTTCATGCTGTTTTCTCATTAGCGATTTAACAATATTAAATATTAGCAAATATCAGCTTAAGCCCTGTCCGCGCGGATAATCCGCCATTTCCCCAGCCCTACGGTCCGGGAGTTTTTCCAGCCGGCGGCGGCAAGCCCGGCCTGAAGTTCCTCGAAAGCGCAGTCATTCCAGCCGCCGGTAAGTTCCCATTCTGCGCCGAATTCAGGGTAGCCCAGCCCGCTGTCAATAACGACAAGGCGGCCGCCCTCTCCGGACGCTGCATGGAGACCTTCCAGGACGGAGGCGCGCTCCCTGCCGGGCATAACGCTTAAAACCTGGGAAACAATTATCTCTGAAAATTTATTCCTGCCCCTCAGGGCCGCTCTTATGCCGGCCGCCATCTTTGGCCTGTCAGCGTAAACCCTGCGGCCACCGCCCGCCGTCCGGGAAAAGCCCAGTTTCTCCTCGATGAGCACTTCCAGAGCCGGGCTGAAGTCCTGCATTTTCTGCGGATCCGAAGAAGCGGCGCCGCAGACCAGAAGAACCCGTCCGCCCAGCCGCGCGCCCAAAGCCAACCGTATTATATCGCAGGCGCTGGGGGCCTCAACGCTTTCCCATTGCAGCCGGGCCTCGCAAAAATCCGCGTAGCGCTCCGCGAAAGAGCGGCGCACTGAAGCGCCCTTTTCCTGGCCGGCCAGTCCGCGGATAAGACCTATACGGGATCTTTCAAAGCTATTGGCTTCCAGCCCGGACCAGTCGCCATCGTCGGGGGTCGCGCTCAGCTCCGCAATCACTGCGGCCATCTGAGGATGCGCGCGCGCCATATCGCTGACCCGCCCGCACAGGTCCACCCCGGGAAAGCGGGACTGCCCGGCGCGCCCGCCGGCTATATAGCGGAAAAGAAAACCGAAATATTTATCGGCATGCACGATGTTCGCGCCCAGTGACAGCTTCCGGGCGAAGGCCGCCGTTTTTTTCATTGCGCGCGCCCCCATTGAAGGCGTGCTCAGCACGTAATACGGTTCCGTGTCGAGAAACCTGATCCGCCTCCTGTCCGCCGCCTTGCCCAGCGGACTGCCCGGATAAACGTGCAGCCTGTGGAAATACAGGCCCAGATTCCGGGAAAGACCCCAGTTAAAATTAGCCAGGCTTCTTTCAAAAGTGTCTCCCGGCAGCCCGATTATAAAACTCATGACCACCTTGGCCCGGGGAGCTTTTACGGAGATCAGCGCGGCCTTCCTGGAAAGAGCAGCCAGGTCCATCCGCCTGTTGACCTGGCGGCAGGTATCGGGGAAAATACTCTGGACGCCGATGCCTATGCTAAACACCCTGCTGTTCAGCAGGCCGACCAGGCGTTCATCCAGATTCAGCAGGTTAACCTGTACCTCTACGTTAGCGCCCCGGCCGGCGGTCTCTCCGGCCAGCAGCTTTAAAAGGGGCTTAATCTCCCGGTTCTGGCAGATATCGGAATCGGTAAGGAACAGGGTTTTTAATTTCCTAAAATCTTTTAATATTTTTTTAAGGTCCGCCTTGACTCTTTTAAGCCCGAAGCTCCTGAAGTTCCTGGGGATAGAGCAGTAGAGACAGGCCTCTCTGCACCCGCACGTCATCTCGAGCGGGATCTTGGTGTAATCAGCCCAGTTGAAACAATTCTCAAGATAAGGGGAAGGAAGACTGGAAAGCTCAGCGCAAGGGGCTCTTCGCTGGTTCACCACCAGCCTGCCCCCGGAACGGAAGGAGAGTCCTTTTACCCCCGAAAGATCCCCCGAAAATATTAAAGCCTTAAGGAACTCCGGGAAAGTCTTCTCCGCTTCCCCCGTAGCGGAGAAATCCACCGCGCCGCCCGCATACAGCTCCTCGGTGGAAACCACGCTTACCAGCGGACCGCCGAAAATTATCTTTGCCCCGCAGCGCCGCCTGATCTCCGCGGCCGCCGTTTTAGTCGCCTCTAAGCCGCCGTATACGGTAAAGCCTACCAGGTCCGGCTTTAACGCCGCCACCCGGTCCGGCGCTTCTTCGGAGTTCACCCAGGGCTCGAGCACAATGATCTCGGCCTTTCTTTTAAGCAAAGGCTCTCTCATTGCGCAGACTTTCAGGAGGCCGGCGGCCAGCGGAAGCATGCCGTCGGCATGAAGCGGCGGAACCAGGACTACCCTGAATTTACCGCGGCGGGGCGCTGTTTTATTTTTTTCAGTCATCGGGTCAGCGTTTCCCGGAGGCTGCGCGCGAGGGCCCGGGCAGGGCCGCCGGCAGGTCCCGGTTCCCTGAACCCATCCCCTCTTCACGCAGTACGCCGACTATGTCCGCGCTGCTCTTAAGAAGCGTTTTAAGGTCTCCCGGCTCCAGCAGGTTCTTGTAGTATATGCACAGCAGGCAAGCGAGAAACAAATTCTGGCCCGAGGCCATTACGGATTTAAAGGCCAGTTCCCTGGAGGCGCGTATTTTTTTCAGGTCGAGCCCGGAACGCCAGTCGCCTACGGAGTAGGCCGCGCGCAATGCCGGGTTTTGGGCGACGCGCGAAGCTGAAATTATGGAACACGGGTAAAAAAACCCGTCGGGACCTATGGATACTTCGCCCAGGGAGCAGAAGCTTTCAAGAGACGCTCTTCCTTTATCCAGCCGCTTGTAGCCGAACCCGGGCATTTCTATGAAAGCTCCGCGTCCCTCTCCCTTTAAATAGTCCGCAGCCTTGCGGAGCTCCCTTCTTAACTCCGCGAGGTCGCTCTTGCCCCACGCTTCCTGGACGGCGAAAGAAAGCCCCAGATCGCCCGCTCCGAGCGAAGCGAGGAAACGGATATTTTCAGCAAGGCGGGGGGCCGTGGCCCTGGTGACCGTGGTTGAAATGCCCAGGGATTTCCTGGCCGCGGCGGGCAGGGCCCTGATGTTCTTTATTACGCGTCTGAAGCTGGGCCGTCCGCCCCCGGTAACCCGGTTCAGGTTCTGGCTGAACGGTGCGCCGTCAAGGCTTATCTTAAGGTGCACGGCGCTTTTCCTGAAAAGCTCCGCGGTACGGGCGTCGAGCAGCAGCCCGTTAGTAAAGCACTCTATCTCCAGCGCGGGACCCGCGGCTTTCCTGAGCCAGGGCAGCAGCCCGGCCAGAATCTTTTTATCCAGAAGGGGCTCTCCGCCCGAGATGCTTATTTTCTCTACTTTACCTCCGCCTGCCGCGCGCAGATAATGGAGCACCGCGAGCTTCATGCGGCGCAGGTCGAGTTTCTGGGCGCGGGTGCGGTCCAGGTCCCCGGAATAGCAATAGCGGCAGCACATGTTGCATTGGTTTGAAACACAGATGTCCAGCTCCGCCGGAACGCCCCTTTTGGCAGGGGCTGCGGGGGGAATAACGGATATTCTTTTGCGGGATGAGGATGGCATCTTTAGGCGCTGCCGTACTGTGACCGGGGCCTGTTTCCGGTGTCGCGCCCCCCGATCGGGGGCGCGGCGGAATTTCAGCAGGCGCTCAGCAATTCTCTAACACCAGCCGCCCCGGGCGTGGGAGCCATGGGAGCCGTGAGAAGAATGACTGGCATGCGAACCATGACTGCCGTGGGACGAATGAGAACCGTGAGAACCGTGCGAACCGTGCGAACCGTGACTCTGATGGCTGACATGGGCGTTAGTGGTAAAATAATTCTGATGTACGGTCTGCGCACTGGCCTGGTCCACCATAGCGGCGCCCAGAATGCCGAGCGCCAGCCCGGCCTTCACGATGTCCGCGTCCAGCATCTTTCCCTCTTCGCTGTTGAGAAAGAGCTTTATGTTTTTACCTGCGCTCTGTTTTTTATTTTTCATAACGGCTCCTTCATTCCTTACCGAGGGCTTTTTTCGCTTTCTTGTTGATCTCGTCCTGAAGTTTCTGTTCTTCTTTCTTAAGCGCCGCTTCCCGCTTCTTTACCATCTCTTTAGAGTCCGACTGCTCATGAGCCGCAAGGGTGGGATAGTAAATCCCCCCCAGTTTTTCCAGGATCACCGAACAGATAGAAGGGGATTTGGTAAAGAACGCGCTGCATTCGCTCATATAGTTCTCCGGGCAGCCCGACATATTATTGTCTTTTAAAGCGCTGTAAAGGCTGAAGTTATCCAGGCATTCCGAACTTTTGCAATCTTCCCGGCTGCTGGGAAAAGCTTCGTGGCACCGGGCCTTGTTCTTGCCGGCGTCTTTATGATTGCAGACAAAATCAAAACCCTGCCCGGCGCCTTCGCAGAAATCAGGGGGGACCCTGGCGCCAGCGACATTATCGCCTTTGAAGTACTGGAAACAGGGCTTAGCGCTCTGGAACTTGCCCGCGGCATAGCCGTAGAACAGAACCTTAACAGCGGGATCCATGCACTGGTAATTGGGGGTGGTGAAATATTTATCAAGCTTGACGTTCTGCACCCCGGGCACATAATTACACATTTCCATTTTGCCGTAAGCAACGGCCGTGCAGGAGAAGTATTTCGCCAGCAGGCCGTAAACCGCGTCATTTTCCTCTTTGGTAAAGGAGCCCGGGTTGAACGCAGAGTAACCCCAGGTTTTACCGTGGGCGGCCAGGATATCGTTCAGGGAGCCGCCGCCGGGGTAGATAGACGACTTGGCGAAATCGGAAGGGATGGTAGCGATGGGACCCCTGCCGGCCATGGCGGCTGGAGGCACGAACAAGGCCGGCGCCGAAGGCGTAAACGTAGCCGGCCGCGAATTGGTGGAGGACGGGGCTGCATATGCGGTGGCTTCTGTCGGAAGAGGTACGCCGGCAGGAAGGCCGTCGGAGCCCTGCACGGCGGTGTTCCCGCTGATATCCATAGGCACCGCGTTTTTCCGCTGCTTATATTGCAGGAAAAGTATCAGGGCCAGAAGGCCCACCACAACTATAATGACAGACTTTTTCATTTTTTACCCCCGTTCTTAACCTTAACCTCTTCGCCGCAGGCCGAAAGCAGGGCCTTGGTCACTATTATGCCGGCTATCCTGGAATTCTTTTTAGCCAGGTCTACCCTGCACTGCTGGTTCAAAGCTTCATTGGCCAATTCTCCGGCCACAACTTCCAGGTCGCACGTCCCGTTAAGGGCCACGCGGGTCGCCTTGCCGGCCGGCATAACCTTTACTTCGCATTTGCCGGAGAAGATATAGGCCGCCAGCTCTACGGCCTCCTTAGAATAAGCGGCCGTTTCAAAAACAAGCTCCCTGCTTTTTTTAGCTTCCTTCATTCTTTAAGCACCCACTTTTCTAAAATTTTCCTGTCCGCGGGATTCCCTAGCTTTGCGAAAATAACTCCAAAAATTCCCTTAAAGAGCCGGCACCTGTCGCTGGAGCGCATATTCCCCCAGAGAGAACCCTGGGACTCGTAATTAAACACCGGGCAGACTCCGCAATAAGGCTTATACGCGCAGCGGGAACAATCCGGCTGGGACTCCAGGTTGGAAGAGACCGCGCAGGCCCTGGCTGCCGGGCTGGCAAGCGCGGTCTTAAGCGTGCTTTTAAACACATTGCCGATACGGAAAATATCGTCGCCTTCCCATCCGACCATGCGGCCCTCGTCGCAGGTATAAAGGTCTCCGTTATAGTTGTAGGCTATCTGCCCTATCCCGGCGCCGCAGGGGCAGCGCGCGTCCAGGTAGCCCGGCTCCCTGAAATTAAGGATCTTTTCCAGCATCATGACCGCCATCTTCTCGCGGATAACTGTCCCGCGGCGGTTAAGCTTGAGGATGTAATCAAGGCACTTGGCGTAGAAAGAAGTAAACTCGTCCGAGGTGTAGCCTATCTTCTCCCAAAGGCCCTTAGCGTAGCCGATCGGGGCGAGCGGCCTTAAAAAAATATCTTCCAGGCCAAGCCCGACATATTCGTCCACTATGTCCTTGTGCCTGGAAAGGGAATAACCCGAAACGGTCAGAAGGGCGCTGACTTTGAAGGTCCGGTACTCGGGGACCTGGGTCTCGTATTTTTTTCTGAAATACTTCAGCTGCTTAACCGTACCGGCATGGGAGTTCCCGGCGGCGAAGATGCGGTTCTTATTGTGCAGGTCGGCCGGCCCGTCCAGGGAAGTGCAGATAGAGACTTCGTTCTCCAGGAGGAACTTCGCCTTTTCCTCCGTCATCAGGGTGAAATTGGAAACGAGGGCAAGCTTCAGCTGTTTTTTGGACGCCGCGGCCTTTTTGCGGGAATACTTGACCACGGCTTTGAGCACAGTCCAGTTAAGCAGGGGCTCGCCGCCCTGAAACTCTATCGTTATGCCGGGGTTCGGGGAGGTGAAAGCAAAATCCACGCTCTTGAGCGCGGTCTTAAGGTCCATATCGGTCTTTTTAGCGCCTTCGGCCGCCGCGCTGGACTGGCAATAAAGGCATTTATGGTTGCACCTCAGCGTAAGGACCAGGATATGAAGCCCGGGCCCGTAATTAAGGTGCTCGTTGCGGGTACGCCACTTCGCGGCGAGACTTTCAAAATCCATGCGGCCGCGCACAAAGCCGCGGGCAGAGAGGTCCGCGAACAGCGGGTCGGTTTCCGCGAGTTTGCCGCTTATTACACGGGAGAAATCTTTTTCCTTAAGCCAGGCGTGACAGCCGGCCTCATTGGTCAGGAGGCGGCCGCCGTCCAGTTTTTCCCAGAGCGCCTGAGGCGCGGGGGAGGAAAACTTTTTATTATTTCTTACGGTTTTTTTTGCCGCCATATTTATCTTCCCAGGTCTTTGTTATTCCAAGAGGGTCTTCCTGCTTGCCGCCCCTGGCCTCCCTCTTAATCTCGCCCTCTACCTGCGCTATAAGATCTTCAAGCTCTTTTTCCTGTTCCGCGGTAAGTCCGGAGTCCGCGGCCTGCTCCTGCTTCTTTTCCGGGGTCAGCGCTTTCAACACCAGGAATTCCCGCAACTCGCGGTTATTATCCGAGACGGCTTCCCGGAGTTTCTCGTCTTCCAGTTCGGCCAAAAACCCGGCCTTAAGCCCAGCCGCCGGTTTTCCGCACTTGGGAGTCAGGCCTACCGAGACAGAACTGCCGGTTACGCCCTTCACCATGACAAAAGCTTTATCGCTTACGGCGTAAGCCGCGTAGCGCACGGCCTCAAGACTGTATTTCTTCAGATTCACTTTAACGCACAAAGATGTATTGGACACAAATCGCGCTCCTTATATACGGCAAAAAGCCGCCCGTCCTCAGTTAAGCTTGCAGCACATCATATAGCCGGCCCAGTCCTCGCCGAGCACTATATATCTGCCGACGCCGCTGGTGGTGGCGCTGGCGGGCAGGAAACCGCTGATGCGCGGGGTTCCGTCCCCCTGGAAACCGATAACCCGCTCTACTCCGGAGCAGTAGGCTGTGACGCCGATGCCGTAATAGACGCGCCGGCAAACATTGCGTATTGACCCGCTATTGGACAGCCAGAGGTCACCGAGGCTGCCGCCGGTGGGGACCGTCTGGAAGTCCCCTATAACCTGCAAACGGTTTGCCTGGGAAAGAATGAGCCTGGCAGAGAAATCCTGCCCCATGGTCTGGCTGAAGTCTATATAAGGGGTCCCGCCGGCGCCTCCCAGTTCTATTGAGCCGCCCTGGTCTATATTAAGCGCGGATTTATTTGTTCCCCACATTATGCTGTTGTCGGTACTTATAGCCCCGTTCCCCACCTCCAGCTTAACGGTGTTACTGCGCCGCGCATTGTTCCCGTTGTAACCTGTGCCCAACCTGACATAACTGGCATTGCCGCCGTCCCTGGCCAATATAGTGTTGCCGGTGGTAAGGATGCTGACATAGCCGCCATAAGGGGCCGGGTAGTAAGTGGTAAGGGTCAGGCTTTCGGAGCCCAGGTAGCCGGGACTCCAGGCCAGGAATAAAAAAGCCAAAGCAAGCAGTGCCTGCTTGCGGCTAAAACTCAATTTAACAACGATTTCTCTGGTGGTTTCCATAAAACCTCCCCTTCCGGGACCTACTCTGCCTAAATGCCCGGCCACAACCCTGTACTCGTATATATAGTTAGTCTAGCAGATAATATTACTGTTTTCAATGGGAAACACAGTTATAGTGTAAAGTTGCAACCAATATTGACCCTCTAGTTGCAACGAAAATTGACCCACCTATACTTATTTTTTAACACTTTTAAAGCCCTCTTGCAAACCTTTCCCTCC
>Ga0066637_10003173_pt1 | contig 11035 bp, 6 predicted proteins | sample CryGeyCG2014_020_FD_62737 | JGI IMG/M metagenome (GOLD analysis project Ga0066637, IMG submission 62737) | Groundwater microbial communities from aquifer - Crystal Geyser CG08_land_8/20/14_0.20 | ecosystem: Environmental > Aquatic > Deep subsurface > Groundwater | place: USA: Utah: Grand County...
GTAGTGGTAACCTTAAAAAAGGGTCTTTACTATTGCTTGTCCATACTTCAATTATTGTACTCTTATCGTCGGCAATTTTTATTTCATTAGGCATGTTTATTTTTGAAAGTATATTGCCAATAAATGTTGAGAGCCCTGTTTTTATATCATCTAAAACATTGGCTTGGACTGGCTGCGGAAAAGTTTGCAAAACAAAACTAAGTATTAAAACCCAGCAAATTGTTGTTTTAAATATTTTATTTTTCATAATTTAATCTTTCAATTTTTCCAACAATGGTCCTTGAAGCAAAGCGCTGTCCATTATTTCTAAAAACGAAATAAATTTATCTGAAACGCATTGCATAACATTAATACAGCATTTGTCGTCTATTATATCTGTTGTTCCATTGTCTTTCAAATCCCTTTCCCTACAGCAAAGGCTATATGTTTTTGAGTCAATCGCGTTATCAGCTGTGTCTGTTCGCGATACTAAAGTTTCATTCTCGCGGTCGCATCTTCTATTTATCGCTTCGCGACAGATATTGCAAGGTTTGGAAAGATTAGAACAGCAGTATTGCTTTGCAACAGAAACGGTTGTGGTGGCGGACTCCGGACATCCTGTTGTTATATTTTTTGTTATTCCCGCTATTACATCTGTGCAATAATTAACTTGTCCTTTTTCTGTAATCTTGCAGGATTCATCATATATTAATATTCCTTGTGATATTGCTGTCTTTTTTTCATGGCACCGAGGTTCGCAAACCAAGCCGGAGCCCATATTACAGCACTCGCCAGTTGTTAAATTATAAACATTTGGCGGCACCGCGCACTTGCTTTGTTCCATTTGTTGACAACTGCCAGCCACTTGGTCTGAAATGTCTTGACCCATTCCTTTTCCCATATTGATTCCCAATGATTTTAGCAGCCAATTGAACGCGGTCTTGGGATAGGCAATTAACAATTTATTAAAACTATTTTGGATGGTTTTAACCGTTTCTAACGCGACCGAGTCTACTGCGGCTATAAAATCCTCTTTTACTAAAAAGAAATCTTGAATAGGTTCGTCTAAATGCAACCACCTGCCCAAAACATCCACATATCGTTCACCCAAAACACTATGTTCGGCAATATAGTCCATAACAGGAGGAGCATTGACATATTTATTATCAAGAAGTTGCTGGGTTAAATATTCTTTAATAATTTGCAATGGCGATTTTCGCAAAAATAATTGCAATGCCTGCCAATCCTCTATTAAAAGTTGTTTACCAAAACAATTTGCCGCAATGGCTCTTATTTTTGGGGTAGAAAGTTTGAAAGTTTGGGCTTTTACTACTCTATCTCTGGCTTCGTCTTTTTCAGCTTCCGATGCCGTGTCGCCATAAATAATTGCGGCGTTGCTGTTAATAATTATATCAGCTTGCGCAATAGAATCATTAATAATGTCTTCCATTTTATCCGCGATAAGACAAATCATTTCTTTGTTTGGCAAATGGCGCTTTACTCGTTCTCCCATGGTACGGTTAAAATTGCAGACAAATTCTCTCATTTCTACAGGGTCGGGAGTAAAAGAAACTTCATTCAATATCTCGCAACCAAGACCAGCCGGGGTTCGCGTGTAAAGATATTCTAAAAATTGATTTAAAAGAGTTGGTCTTTCTTCGGGTTTTAATTTTTCTTTGATTAAAGTGAAAAGAACTTTATACGCCTCGGGCCTGACATATTCAATGAGTTTTTGACCAATTCCAAAAAGCTCGGCAGGTGTTTGGTCTAACGCAAAACAAGTAAGATAAAGGGCTTTGCGTTCCGCGTCAATATCCTGATTGCTTAAAAGAATTTGTTGTGCTTGCGCGACGCTCGGTTTTCGCAAACTTTCCACGGAATATGGTATTGCCGCGGCAGCGGCTGATTTAGCATATTCTCCCGCCATAATCGCATTTATAGTTGAAGTCGGATAATCTTTTGTAAAATCCGCGATTACTTTGCCACAGAGTTCGTTACGCAAAAAATCATATGGTTTATACTCAAGAAATTCGGCGCCCGCGCTGCCTTTGCCAGCGTCTCTTAATAAAGTTGCTTCGCCCGGATTAAATGGTTTAATTACTCCCAATGGTATGCTCGTAAAAATAGAACGGAAAGTTTTGTTGTCTTTTAACCATGAAACAAAAGTAATAGAAGAAGCGTTTGTATTATCGGGAAGAACATCAAGATCGGTCCAATTTTTTACTTCATCAATTAACGCAGACCATTCCGTTTCAATAAATCCTCTTGCTAATGCAACCTGTTTTACTCCGCCATAAAAATCTTGAATACCACTTGAATCCCTTAAAAGAGGAAAAGCCACGAAAAGCCATTGATAAGCGCTGCGTTCTTGCGATTTTTGAAGTGGAGTTCTTGCTGTTGTTGAAGCGTTATATTTTTCCTCTATTCCATATTTAAAAATAGTAAAAGCCAAAGACCTGTTAACTGCTTTACACGCGTCGCACCCAAGGTTTGACGACAAAGCAAAATCGTTCCACTTACAATTGGTTCCTGTTTTTGTTTCTATGGTTTTGCATTGATTATCTATAATTTTTACGATTGTATCCCCTATTTTTGCAACCCATTGAGAAAGAGGATTTTGACATAAATACCAAACAATAGGACAGGAAATAGCGTAGTTTTCTTTTTGATTAGTGGCTATCCAAAAAGCGCTTTCTTGATCTATGTAAGGAAGGAGTCCGATTGTGCTCGCGGTTGTTCTTAAGCCCGCGGGACTGGCGGCAACGCATTTATCAAAAACCGAAGCTTGGTTTGTTGCGGTTTTTACATTAAAATCTTCCGCTAAAAGTTCGCCGCAAATAAATTGTTTCGGCGTTCCTTTAATCAGATTTTTAATATTGGTTATTTCAGGCCAAAAAATTTCCGCTATTGATTTGTTGAGAGCATCTTGCCAATTTCCAGGAAGCAGGTCAAAAACCGCGCTTTTTAACGCGTCTTTTATTTCTTTGCCTAATTCGCCTGTTTCTCCAAGCTGCGTAAGCAAATCTTTGTGAAGTTCGTTATAAATATCGCATGCCTTGGCTTGCTCATCTGCTGATAATCCATAATAAACAGGGTCTTTGCACATTTTCTCTAATATCTGGTCAGCGTTGCTTGCCATTAAAGCGGTTGCTTGTTTAGGCAAAATATCCGCGACTGTCGCGTTAAGATATTTATGAAGTTTTTTTTGAAAATTAGAGACCTTGCTAAAATATGGAGCTAAATCAGCGATAAAATTGTCTTCCACCCAGACCTTGGTGAATTCCGCTGCTGTGTGCCCTGCTGTGTCAATTAAAGCAAGCATTATTTGCTGGGGCATGGCGAGCAAAGCTGTAAATAGATTTTTAGTCAAAGAGCTCCACCATCGGCCAATACTAAATGCTTCTTTCCATGACGCGGGTTTATCACATTGTTTACATTGTCCGCTGTCCCAACAAGAATCAATAGCCATTTCACAGAATCCTGATTGCCTTAAACCTCTAAGTTCCGCGCAATAGTTAGCCATAATATTGTTATCGCCATAAAGACCATTTTTAATCATTGACCATCTATTGGTTATATCATCTCGAGTTGCTTTAACGCACTTTTCATTATTTCTATCCCAATACCAATGCTCCTTTCTCGCATAAGCCATATTGCAGCACGCTTCTTTGATTGTATTGTACTCCGGGGAAGTTTGGTCTTTAGTTTGTGTAATCGCTTCTTTTAATCTATCAACCATTCTTGCGACAAGTATATCTATTTTTGCGTTCATTTTCTCTTGAAAATTATCCATTTTAATTGTTAAAAGCCGATCTATTTTTTCTAACGGCTCTATTAGAGAAGGCGCCATTTTGCTTACTACTTTTGTTCCTAATAATTTTTTTAACGCAGGGACCTCGTCTGCCAGAGATTTATTTAAAACATTATTAAAAACTTTGTTTAAAACCGCTGCGGTGCTCGTGCTTAAAATATCGTTTATCTTTTTATCAAAAATAACATATCTTAATTCTTGGTTAAGTATATTTTTAATTCCCGGACCAAGTTGAGATTTTAAATCGCCAGTTAAAAATTTAAGCAAAAGGTCGGAAATCGCCTTCGAGGTTTTTGCATTTTCTTCTTTATACGCGCATTTTTCCGCGCATTTTTCCATCTGGGAAACTCCTTGATCTGCAATACATTTTGTAATGCACTCTTGTTTTTTGTCAATTATTCCTTGTTTAAATTTGTCTCCTATTTTATCCTGCATTTTTTCATACAAAGCATTTGCATAATCATTACTGCCCGGAGCCAAATACTCGGCAAGAAAAGCGCTCATTCCTTCGCGAAATGTCTGATCAATGATTTTGCCTAACATTTCTTCGTTAATATTAAATTTGCCTTCTTCAAAAGCCAGAGACAAGCATTGCTGCAACAAACTGTTCAATTCTTCCAATGACAAACGACTTAAAACCAAAAATAAACTAAATCTTTGGCTTTCATAATATGTTTTTGTGTTATGTTTGAGTATTTCCGGAGGAAAAGGATTTACTCCAAAAACCGAATTCGGGTAGAATTGAAAAACAAAAACACTTAATAAAAATCCGATGAAAACTTTTTTTATTTTTATAAACATTGTATTATTTATTTTTTAGGTTCATTTTCCAAAGGAACATAATAAATAAAAGGGTCAATGTCGCTCGTTGTTTCGGGATATTGTTTCGCTGTTTTTAATATGACTTTATTCCCTTGTTCTTTTAAATTTTTCGCTTGAGCGTTAAAATCTTCTTGAAAATTATATTCTTTTGATTCTCGTATTAAAAATTCAGAGGCATTGTTGCCCAAGGCGTCTATAATTAGCTTGATTTGTTCAAGATTGAGTTTTGTTTCTTGTGCTTGCAATTTAGCCATAATAGACACAAGCTCTTCTCTTTTCGCTATTAGCGTAGCTGTGTAGCAAGTATTTCTTCCGCAGTCTTCGCACTTGTTTGAGCAGATATTTGCGCAAGAGGCATTGCCATTTTTATCCAAAAGCGGAGCTGTGTTGTTTTCATTCATTTGGACTGTGCACGAATCAGACTCAACACCTAATCCCAACCCTCCAACACAGATTGTTCCATCAGCGCCAATTATCCTTTGTATATGATATTTTGATTTTCCGCATTTGCAATTTTTTAATAATTCTACTATTTCTTTATTTAAAACTATTGCCCTGTCCAAAAGAGCCAAACTTTCCAAAACAGGGAGCTCAATTTTTTTAACAGAATCGTTGTCTTCGATTGTCGTTATTGTTGTTATAGGAATTATGGATGACCCAACATAATTGTACGATTTAATTTCAAGAGATTCTCCCGGAGCGTAGGATTTATAAGGTGTTTCCGCGATAAGGGATTTTAAAAATTTATCTATAAGAGCGCCAATTGGGACTTTTAAAAAAGTAACTTTATCAATAATCTCTGTGGCAACAATTTTAAATTCATGAGGTTCCTCTGGTATTATGGTTTTAAAAATCAATAATTGAGGATTGATTACTGCCAAAACCAGATAAGACGCCACAATAATTCCAAGACCCAAAAGCCCTTGCTTTATCCGGGCGTTTGCCGCGGCTATTGCCGCGGGCTTTCCTTGCGCGCCTGGAATTAGATAGGCGACCCCGCCAAAAAATATCACGCCAGCGGCAATGCCAATAGTGAGAATAAAAAACAAGCGGAGAAAATAATTAATATAAAGAGGCAAGCGCTCTTCTTCTTTAAGGTGCGATTGGATTTGCTGGGGCGTTTCCGCGCCGGGAATAGACGGATAATTTATTTCCAGAGCCAAAACCATGCCTGCTTGAAAAACAAAGCCAATGAGCAAAAGGCAAAGTAAAAGTTTTTTTGTGGATGAATAAAACATGAATAAATTTTCTATGCTTGTTTCAATCTCTTCTTGGCTTCTTTTATTTTTTTTACTTCTTCCGGCGCGCTGGTAATGATTTGCTCTTCCGCGTAAGAACCAACTACTTTCAATGCCACTCTTTTTTGACCGGCAAGGAAAATTCCTTCTCCCACCGCGGATTCTAATAAAAGATATTTTTCCTGTTCCGTTAAGTTAAAGGTTTTTTGCGCGTAATCAATGGCGGCGGGCGATTGTTTCATAAGAAGCAGTAAAGAAGAATTGGTAATAATGGGCTGGCCATAATTGGATTTCATAAAATCGCTAATATCTTGAGTGATAGTGGAAACGCCAAGCCAATATTTTCTGGATCTTTTGCAAATGCCAAAAAGAAACGACGCGCCATCCTCTGTTCGCATAAGCCACCACGCCTCGTCCACTAATAAAATTCTTTTTTTTAATTCTTTTTTTATGCTATTCCAGATATATCTTAAAATAAGAAACATTGCCATTGGTCTTAATTCTTCTTCCATATCGCGAATGCCAAAAGCAACGAGATTTTTATTTATGGAAATATTTGTAGGATTGTTAAAAAATTGACCATAACTGCCAGTGGTAAATTTTTTTACCCGTTCCACCAAGGACTCGGTTCCTTCCATGCCTTCCAATATGGTTTGAAAATCCGACATTAAAGGGGTTTTATCTTCCCAAGTAACAGGGTCGGAATCCGCGGTAATGTCCCGGGCATAGTAGGTTTCCGCGACAGCGCGGTCTATAATAGCGTCTTCTTGCGGAGTCAATCCGCTTAACATTATTCTAAAAAGTCCTACTAAGTTTATACAATTGGCTCTTAAAACATCTTCAGCTTTTTCATCTTCTCGAGGCGCTGGCAAGTCAAAAGGATTTAAATGATGAGGAGAGGTTAAAGAAATTTTGAAAAAAGACCCGCCCACCGCGTCGGCCAACCATTCGTATTCGTTTTCCGGGTCAATAATAATACAATCCACCCCCTGCATTAAATATCTTAAGACTTCTATTTTGCAAAAAAAACTTTTGCCTGAACCGGCTTTCCCAAATACGCACATATTTCCTGTTTCCAAAGTAAAGCGATCAAAAAGAACCAAAGAGTTATTGTGCTTGTTTAATCCATACAAAATTCCTTCATTAGCGCTTAAATCCGGAGAAATAAAAGGAAAAATACTGGATAAAGGTTCCGTGTTCATTGGCGTATGAACCATTATTTTGTCCAGGCCATAAGGAGCTGTGGATATAAAGCCCTCTTTTTCTCTTAATAAAGCGGGTTTTATATAAATCAATCTGGGTTCAAATATAGACCTTAATCTGCTTTCCACATCGCTTAATTCTTTTTCTGTGTCAGCGTAAATAGTCACATAAATTCCTAATTGGAAAACTCTTTCTTGCACTGTCTGGAGAGAGTCCCTTAATGTTTCAATATCGTTATACGCTGTCTCCAAGGTCGGGTCGCGAATTAATCCTTTTTCTTCTCTTTCCATTAGTTCCGCTTGCACTTCTGTTAATTTTTTTCTAAGTTTTTTTAAAATTTCGTTGGTGTCTATGGGATGAATATGAAAAGAAACATCTAAAGGATAATTGAGATTAATTACAGGAGACATCCATCCAGTGGAAAGATACCTGGGATAGGAAAAAACAAAAAAAGTCTTGGAAAATCTTTCTCCTAATTTTAAACGACCTCCTAATATTTCTATGGAAGGTGGAGCGATAAGATCTTGAACAAAAAATTCTTCCGGCTCAATTTTCAATTCTTCAATAATATTTTTCTTTTTAAAAAAAGGAAACATAGTATTAATTTTCAATTTTCAAATAATTTTAATTCAATTATTTAATAAGCTCCGGCAATATCTCCGGATAATAGCCATATTCAGCTTCTTTGGGATGATGAATGCTCCAAAAAAGTTCAATCAATTCCGGCGTTGCAAGCGGAATAGCTGTCAATCCGCATCTTCGCAGACAAATAGCCACAAATTCCATTCTTTGCCAAAGCTGTTCTCTACACCTTTGAAAACCTTCTTCTCCTAACCCAAAAAAATCTTCTTTTTTGCCGATAACTCCTTTAAACACACTCAAATTCCCGCCCATAATTCCTTTGGTTTCAAAAAGAGTAAATGGAATAACAATCAAAAATTCTTTTCTCATAATAGTTCCTTGTCCCACTAATTCTTCAATAAATTTTCGATATTCCGTGATTTGAATTTTTAAAAGTTCATTTTCTTGAGTTTTTTCCAGTTCTTTTAATTTGTCAAAATAACCGGTGATGTTTAACCTTCTTGATTGAACGATAATCTGACAAGAAAAATCCAAAGAATTTAATAGCCCCTGAAATTGATAAATAATGGCTTTTTGTTCGTCTTCTGATTTTAAATCAAAATTTATTGAGGATACCATCAACACCCCTCGCATGGCTTTATTTTTTAAAACCAGCACTCCTTCTTTAATGTCCGCTATTTCTAAAAATTGTTGTGAACTTGATTTCAACATATTGTTTTATTTATTTTATTCCTTGTTCAATTTGAGACGACAATTTGCCTAATCTGCTTTCCGGAGAAATTTTTAAAGGAGTTTCAATTTTTTTTTCTTTTTCAATTTTTTTTTCTTTTCTTAAGAGTGAAATAAAGGGTTTTTCTTTTCTTAACCAAATGAATTTTCTCGCGGAAAATAAATAATTTAAAAGATGGCTCGCCAATTGATAAAGAGGTATTCCTTCAATATTAATAGCCATTAGAGCTAAACTTCCGCCCCCTAAAACAAAAACCAAAACAAAAAAAGTTGATTTAGGGATAATATAATACAAAATAAACAAAAAAATACCAATAAGCCCGGCAAAAACTAATTGTTTAAAGGTTAAAAGGTTAAAAAATTTTGATTCTCTTTCTAAAAATTTTGGCACTTTAAATTCCATATGTTTTTTTACCTCATATCTAATATAACATAATTTAATTTAAATCAAAAGCCGTTTTCTTTTTGAAAGAAAGTAAATAAACAGACCTAAAAGCATATAGGAAATCGGCAGACAAATCCAGGAAATTTCTAAATTAATATAAGAAATTGAAAGTCTGGAGAAAAAATCCGCTATTAAAACCCAATAATCAAGCATCAGATAAACTGGCAGAGAAATAAGCCAACCAAGGGGCTGGCAGATGGAACCAAAAAATAAAAACAAGAAAGCGATTGTGAGTAAAAAGGGTATTATTGGTCCGATTAAAATATTAGTGATTGGCGCGGCCAAAGAAACATATCCAAAATTATAAATTGTAATAGGCAAGGTAAAGATTTGAGCGGAAAAAGTAACAGCCAAAAGATAAGAAAAACCAAAGGGTCTTAAAAAAAAGATTCTTTCAAATAAATTCTCAAAAAAAGGCAATAAATAAATCATTCCCAAAACAGCTAAAAAAGAAAGCTGAAATCCGATATTGCGCCACAAGAGCAAAGGATCAAATACCAACATCAGAGCAGCAGCCAAAACCAAGGTTCTTAAACTGGCTTTTTGTCTCCCTAATTTTTGGGCAAAAAGAAAAATAGAACCCATAATTCCGGCTCTTATTGCTGAAGGCTGAAGCCCGGTAAAAAAAACAAAAAACACAAGAAATATTAAAACAGGATAAAAGGTCTGACCTCTGTAAAATCCTAAAACAATAAAAAACCAAGTCAAGATGCCAGCTAAAAGAATTATATGCGAACCGGAAATTGCCGTGATATGGCGAAGTCCTGTAACATTAAGTTTTTGCTTCCACTCATAAGAAATTTGGCGGTCGTCTCCCAGAGTTAAAGCGGCCAGGATTAAAGAATGAGGCGGCGAAAAATTTTGAGAAATAAAATTTCTTAGGTTTTGTTTTAATGGCGAGACATCTCCGTGTGTTTGCGATGTTTCTGCCATCAATGACTTGGCAATTTCAGTGCGAAAAATCCCGAGACCAAAAATAAACAAACAGATTCCTAAAACAACAATTGTTTTTTCTTTTAAAAAAATTAAACAAAACAAAACGCCTAAAATTAAAAATTCATAAATTATCAATTCAGGAACATTTAAAAAAGAACTAATAAAAATCCCAAAAATAAAAGAGAGCGAAAAACATAAAAGCGCTTTAGAATATGTCATAAAAAATTTTACTCATTTCTTAATTATTAAAGAAATTTTTTGGAGCTCATATTTTTAAATTTTTTTTATTATATATTCTACTCTATGCCAGCAGCGATGAGGTTGATTTTAATTTCTCCTTTATTTAAATTTTTATCTTCTGAAACCCCGAAAAGTATTTTTGTTTTTTTGTCAGCAATTTTTTTGATAAAATTAGCTATGGAATTTACTTCCTGCAAAGTAACATCCGCTCCGCAGATATTAAATAAAATTCCTTTAGCGTTTTTCGGCGACAAGTCCAACAAGGGAGATTGCAACGCCCGACTTACCGCGGAAATCGCTCTCTGCTCCCCGCTGGCTTTTCCTTGACCAAACAAAACTTTTCCCGAATTTTTTAATACCTCTTCCACATCGGCAAAATCAAGATTAATAATTCCCGGACAAGAAAGCAAATCAAAAATTCCTTCCAACGCCGCCATCAAAACCCTGTCAATTTTTAAAAAGGCCTCTTCAACAGAAGTGTCTTTACCGATAATTTTTAAAACTTGATCATTGGGAATAACCAAAAAAGCGTCTGCGTTTGCTTGAAGATTTTTTAATCCCATTTGAGCTAATTTTTTTCTTGAGACTCCCTCAAAAGAAAAAGGCAGGGTAATCACGGCGATAGTTAAAATATTTAAACTTTTAGCTAAGCCCCCTAAAACAGAAATAGCGGATGTGCCGGAACCGCCGCCTAATCCAGCGGTTAAAAAAACAATTTCCGCGCCTTTTAAAATTTCTCTCAATTCTTCTATACTTTCTTCAGCCGCTTTTTGTCCTAATTTCCAATCCATTCCCGTTCCCATTCCTTCAGTAGTTTTTTCCCCAATTAAAACCTTATTAGCGCAAGGATTATTTTTTAAGGATTGCGCGTCTGTGTTTACGGCAAAAATTTCGATTTCCCTTTGCTTCAAAAAATTTGAGGCGATACGGAAAATAGTATTGCAGCCCGCGCCCCCAACCCCAATTAATTTGATTTTCGAGCGAGCGAAAGAAGAGTAAACAACAGGTTTGCTCTTTTGAGCGAGCGATGGAAATACAGGGTTAACACCC
>Ga0066637_10003175_pt1 | contig 11032 bp, 14 predicted proteins | sample CryGeyCG2014_020_FD_62737 | JGI IMG/M metagenome (GOLD analysis project Ga0066637, IMG submission 62737) | Groundwater microbial communities from aquifer - Crystal Geyser CG08_land_8/20/14_0.20 | ecosystem: Environmental > Aquatic > Deep subsurface > Groundwater | place: USA: Utah: Grand County...
AAGTTTTCATTCTGCATTTAAGAGAGTCTATGGAATTATTAGAAAAATAAGAGTTCATAGCAAGTTTGTTCAAGTTAGTGCGAGAATAATCTTGCATAATCGAGCAAGATTATCTTATTTTAAGAAAATTAAATAGTATGTACGCAAAGCTGGGGGAGCAAGCTGTGTTGCATGATTATTTTTTTATCGTCGGGGCCCAAAAAAACCTTATTTTTGCCTTTCGTCGAGCTTTTTGGAATCATACAACAATGCAGGGGAGCAGTAAAGCTTAAAAACTCATTTAATTTGCTTGTAACATGGAAAGCAAATTAAATTCATGGGGGTTAGTTCATCACTAACTTTGTAGATTTTCTTAGCTTAAGCTTTCCAAAATTTTCAAATAACACTAATATTTTTATACCTTGTTTTCTTAATTTTAAATATACATATGGCGGTTGTAGTTTAGTGGCAGAATGCAAGCCTGTGGAAAAAAACCGCAGAACGCTTGAGATGAGGGTTCGATTCCCTCCTACCGCTTTTCCCCATTGTTTCTTGCAGTGATTCTAATTTGGTTAGTTTTAATTGGAGGTTAAAATGAAAATTTTTCTAACTCCTCAATGTAATTTAAACTACATATATTGTTTTAAAAACAAAAGAAAAAAAGCGCCGAAAGTAAATGAAATTCTGCTAAAGATAAACAAAGCAAAAAAGAAAGTAATTTTTAAAGGAGGCGAGCCTTTGTTAAGAAAAGATATTCTGCAAATTTTGAGATATGCAAAATCAAGAAACCTAAAAGTCGGTTTAGAAACCAACGGAATATTATTAAATAAAAAATATTTGAGGTATATAAATGAAGTTTATTTTGTTTTCGATACGATTGATTTTAAGGCATGGAAAAAAATAACAAGAAAGACTAAAAGTGAATTTAAAACGACAATTAAAGCGATAAAGTTAGCAAAAAGGCTAAGAAAAAAAGTATATATAGACTCTTTATTAACCGAGCTAAACTTTAACTCTTTAGAAGAAACTAAAGAGTTTTGTAAAAAGAACAATTTAATTTTAAGAATCTTAGAGAACCCTAGAATTCCAGGATTTAAGTATAGCAACGCCATATCTCTACCTATTAAAAAAGCAAAATTTCTAGGTAAAAATATTATCTATATAAAAGCAAAGAAAAGATTATTAAACAAAGAAAAACTAAAATATTATAAAAAAAGAGGAAAAAATGCAAAAGAAATCCCTAAATATCTTATTTGTCTGCAAGTACAACAGATTTAGAAGCCGAGTTGCTAAAGCATATTTTGATAAAATAAACAAAAATAAGAGAATTAAAGCCAAGAGTGCTGGATTAATTAAAGGAAGGCCAGCAAGCAAACCAAGCATAAAAACAGCAAAAAGATTAGGATTAGATATAAGAGGCGAAACACGCGGCTTAAGCACAAATTTATTAAGATGGCAAAACATGATTGTTATAGTTGCAGATGATGTTCCTGCGAGCATTTTTAGCAATAATAAAAAATATGGTAAAAAAGTTATTGTCTGGAAAATTAAAGATATTCCAGCACCAGAAGGAAGCGAAAATCAAAAGAGAAAATTAATTAAGAAAATAATGAAAAAAGTTGGGCAATTAAATAAAATGCTAAATAAAGAGGTAAAATAAAATGAAGATTAAGATAGACTTTCAAAAGATGAATGGGTTAATTCCAACAATTATTCAAGATTGGAAAACAAAAAAAATATTAATGCTGGGCTTTATGAACAAAGAAGCTTGGGAAAAAACAATTAAAACAAAGAAAGTAACTTTTTGGAGCAGGACAAGAAATAAACTATGGACTAAAGGAGAGACGTCAGGAAACTTTTTAATAGCCAAGAAAGTATATATAGATTGTGATAATGATACTATTTTAATAAAAGTAGAACCAAAAGGGCCAACATGCCATACAGGAAATGAAACTTGTTTTTTTAAGGAGATAAAATGAGAAAGATAAAATTAGGAATACCAAAAGGAAGTTTACAAGAAGCAACATTAGGGTTATTCAAGAAAGCTGGATTTAATATAAATGTCGGCGAAAGATCTTATAAACCTTCTATAGATGATTCTGAAATAGAATGTTTGTTAATAAGGGCTCAAGAAATAGCAAAATATGTTGAGCAAGGAGTTCTTGATGTTGGTTTAACAGGTAAGGATTGGATAACTGAAACAAATGCTGATGTTCAGGAAATTACAAGCTTGATATATTCAAAAACAGGATTTGGAAAAGTGAAATTAGTAATTGCTGTGCCAGAGAATTCCAGTATAAAATCTGTAAAAGATTTAGAGGGTAAAAGAATAGCAACAGAATTAATTAATATAACTAAGGATTATTTGAAAAAAAATAAAGTTAACGCGGAAGTAGAGTTTTCTTGGGGGGCAACAGAAGTAAAAGTTCCAGAACTAGTTGATGCAATAGCTGAATTAACAGAAACAGGAACTTCATTAAAAGCAAATAACCTTAGGATTATAGATACTATTCTTGAGTCAACTACGAAGCTCATAGCAAATAAAAAATCTATGAGTGATAAGTGGAAAAAGCAAAAAATTGAAGAGATTGCTTTACTCTTGAATGGAGCACTTGAAGCATATAGTAAAGTAGGATTGAAAATGAATGTAGAGAGAGAAAATCTTGATAAATTGTTATCTTTATTACCTGCTTTGAAAAAACCAACAATATCAAATCTTTCTGATGATAAATGGGTAGCTATAGAAACAATAATAGATGAAAAAATAGTAAGAGAGATACTTCCTGCACTTAAAAAAGCAGGCGCCCAAGGAATAGTAGAATATTCTTTAAATAAAGTAATAGAATAAAAATCTACAAAAGGAGTTAAAATGGCAACAGAATTAGTTAAAGGCTTTCGAGACATTTTGCCAGAAGAAGCTTTGAAAAGAGAGAAAGTCAGGCAGATAATCACAGAAACATGCAAAAAATATGGCTTTTTGCCTTTAGAAACACCAACAATAGAATATGAAGAGCTTGTTAAAGGAGACAATGAGCTAGATGAGGCGGTTTCAACAATTTACAAGTTAAAAGATAGAGCAGAAAGAAAATTAGCTTTGAGATACGAGTTTACTTTCCAATTATCAAGGCTATTAGCTGAAAATTCAAACCTAAAACTTCCTTTAAGAAGATATCAAACCGGAAGTGTTTTTAGAGACGAGCCAATTGGTGTTGGAAGATACCGCGAGTTTACTCAGTTTGATATAGATATAATTGGAGATGAAAGCATAAAAGCAGATGCAGAAATTTTAGCTGTTGTAAGTGAGATTTTTAAAAAACTTGGAATAAAAATAGAAATCGTTGTTAACAATAGAAAACTCTTAAATAGCATTATTTCAAGTCTTGGAATTGAAAATAAAGAGTTTGCCATACGAGAAATTGATAAAATAGACAAGCTCGGAGAAGATGAAGTCAAGAAAAATCTTAATAAATTTATAGACAAGCCAACAATAATAAAACTCTTATCTTTGTTTAGAAAGCCATTATCTTATTTTGCAAGCCAAAAACTCCAAGGAAGTGAAGAGCTTAGAGAGCTTGAAAAACTATGCAAAATTTATGGAATAAAAATAAAATTTTCCGCAAAACTCGCCCGAGGATTAAGTTATTACACTGGAAATGTTTTTGAAGTATACTCGCAAGATTTTAAAGGAAGCTTGGGCGGAGGAGGAAGATACGATGAAAAAGTTGGAAAAGAAAAAAATAAAAAAATCCCTGCTGTTGGAATTGGCCTGGGATTTGACAGAATTTGTGAGCTTGCAAAAATAAAGCCTGAAAAAATTAAATACCTGATTATTTCTATACAGCAAGATGAAAAAGCAATCAAGCTAGCAGAAAATTTAAGGAAAAAAGATATCTCATGTTTCGTAATGTATCAGATAAGCAGGTCGTTGGATTATGCAAACTCCCTTAGCATCCCATATGTAATTTTTCTTGGCAAAGAGGAAGTTAAGAAAAAGAAAATTAAGCTTCGCGACATGAAAACCGGCGAAGAAAAAATGCTTGGAGAAAAAGAGCTCTTAACATCTTTGTAAAATTATTTAATCTCCTCTATAATTTCATTTTACTTTTCCCTTCATTACCTCAGAAGCAACATCAAAGAAACTAGCTAAAGGATTGCTGAAGTCCTTGTTGATTTTTTCAATTCTTTTTCTCTGCTCATCATCCATTTCTCTCTCAACTTCTTCAATTTCCTCTTCTACAAAATCTAAAGCTCTCTGCTTCTTAAAAAGCTCGTAAAGCCAAATCCATATTTCTTCTCTATGCCCTTCTTGCTCAAGCCAGACTTTTTGCTGATTGCTTAAATGCAATATAGGAAGAAAAGCTGCTATTCTGCTTTCTCTTTCTTTGCCTGCCAGTTCTGTAAAACTCAGCTTGCTTTTCGGCTTTTTATTGAAAAAAACACTAATTTTAGCATAGATCTGCCTGATTCGGTCTCTTATATTCACTCTTGTCTTAGGAATATCAACCTGCGCCCATCTTTCAGCTTGTTTTTCAGAAATTTCCCTTTTTATTCTCCTGCTTTCTGTATTTATCGCCTTGTTTAAAGCTGACATCAGCTCCTGCAAACTAACCTGCCTAAATCTTGGTAAGGGTGTGCGCGGAAAAAGTTCAGGCAGCTCATTTTCGTCTATTTCAATTTTTTCCATAGGCTTTTTTTCCTGCTCCTTTTTCCCAAACAAGATTTCATCCAAGCTTCGAATATACTCGTTGAGTAGAATCTCTGACTTTATTCTAAGCAGAAGAGATGCAGCAAGAAGCACCTTGCTTGAAATAAAGAAATTTGTTTCTTCTAACTGCTTAATTTTTTCAAGGTAGCGTTGAGCAAGCAAGGCAATATTAATGTCCCAAGGATCAAGCTGTTCTGTCTGTATAAGCTCATAGATAATTGCCTGCCAGCTCGGCTCCCTGCTTGTTAGAATATCATATAATTGTTCCTGCCCAATTTTCTCTATTTTCTCTTTTTTAGTTGCATCTACTTTAAAGTTGCTTATGTCTTTTTCAGCATCCTCTTTTGGCAAAAAATCCCTAATTTCCATATGTATTTGAGAACAATAAAATTTATAAACCCTTCTTTGCTATACAAAAAGCTAAAGAAAGGAGAAAATAGAAGGTACGTGTGTCATTGCCAAGTTACAACACAACCGAAAGATTTAAATACTATAACTACCTCACATTATTATCACCTCTTTTTCCCCAGAAGAGGCTGATTAGCATCTACTTTGAAGCTAAAAAGCCTCTTCGAGGGTTTAGTCTATACTTACCATTAAGGGGGTTTATTATTAACAAAGGGTTTTACCCTTTTCAGAGATTAAGGCATTTATTTTTTAGTATCTGCCCTCTGTTTTCATATTTCTCTATTAAGATGATATGTATACTCTATTTTAACTACCAAACCTTTATGTGCAAAGCCGTTATATTTTGTTCTTGTTAGGGGATTAAAATAGACAAAAAGATTTAAATACTTTTAACATGATATAAAGATATGGCAGAACAACCAAATAATTTAGAACTTGACCTAGTTGAAGTTAAAGGTGTTTCTTTGGCAAATATTGCTTGTAAGAATATTACCCAAGAAGAAGCTACATCTTTAGTAGGAGCGTCTTACGATGGTAACTTCCAAAATCACAACCACTGTCAATATTCGAGATGTGTAACTAGAAGTTTTTAATCGTATGAAAAACCAATTGAGTGCACCACTCATTGTACAATTAGAAATAACTGAGAGGTGTAATCATAATTGTTTTTATTGCTATAATCTATTTAGCCACAATGTTAGTAGTATGCCTCTAGATAAAATAGACAGAGTAATTTCTGAACTTGCTAAAAACAGAGTATTTTCAACAGTAATTACCGGAGGAGAACCATTCGCTTACAAAGAAGGACTTTACCACGCTCTGGAACAGTTAACTGCGAATTTTATTGATCCTATAATAAACACAAACCTTTCTTTACCTCTTGAAGAATCAGACCTAGAGAAATTAGCTAAAGCACAGTTTATTTTAGTTTCATTCCCTTCCCAGAATGAGAGTTTATTTAATGAGATTGTAGGGGTAAATGGATCATATAAAGGAGTTCATGATAACTTGGTCAAGATTTCTCAAGGAAAAATACCTGTTGGAATAAACCAAGTAGTAAGCAAAAAAAATAAACAAGATGTATATAAAACAGGAAAGTATATTTTTGAAACATTTGGAATAACTTCTTTCTCTGCGTCCCCAATGATTTCTGTAAGAACCGAAAATCAGGCATATGAAATGTCAGGTAAGGAAATATCTGAAGTAGCTTTAGCCTTGCAAGCCTTAGAAAGAGATTTTAAAGTACAAACTAATATGCTCGAATGTATTCCTCGAGAAGCATTTCCTATTCATTTAAGAAATCATCCTATAGCAAACCACTAATGTAGTGCTGGATATGACCTTGCAAGCATAAGTGTTTCAGGAGAAATGAGAACTTGCCCAAAGCTAGAAGATACTTGCGGAAATATTTTTTTAGAAGGTTTAAAAGAAATTTGGGGTAGAGCTCAGGAAAAGAGAAATTATGTTTGTCTTCCTCCAGGATTATGTCCTGCTCGAATAAACTCTCATTCAGGAATAGACCCCTTAACCCCAAAAACAAGGGATCCTTTACCTACTTCAAAAAAGATTTGTGAGAAAGGAATTTATATTGCCTCCCCCGTCAGAACTAGGAAAGAAGGAGAGCAGTTACTTATCTTCGGAAGAGAAAGTGGAGTAGTATTTGGAAATGAAATGCTCGCAAGATTTATTGAGTCTATTCAAGGAAAACCATTCAATGTTGAAGAGATTAAACTAAGGTTTGGAGAAAAAGCAAAATATTTATTAGATCAATTATACGCAGGAGGAATAATACGCAATGAAATTTGAAATATTTAATTTAGTGAAAGATAAAGAGAACGCAAAAGAACATCTGATTAGAATCGAGAAAGGTTGGAATAATCAAGAAAAAGAAATTTTAGATCAAATAAATAAGAAAACAACAATAGAAATTTCTTCAGATGAAATTATTTGTTTTATAAATACATCAGACACCAATGGATACTATGGAGAAGATCATATAACCCTTGGAATAGTAGACAAAAATACAGAAACAGATATAATGGTTATCGCTCATGAGTTATTTCACATTTTTTATTGGAAAAAACTTAAAGAGTGGGGGTTATTCAATGAAGAAATTGGAAAAGAGAGAAAAGTCGAATGGGAGCTGTCAGAAGTTACAGTATACTTACTGCAAAAAGACTTACAATTTTTATGGCCAAATACTGAAATAAGGCTTTATCCAGAAACAAAAGAGTTGTATGAAAAAGTAAAAGATATTTGGAAAAATAGTTCATTTGAAGATTATTTAATCAAATCTTATGAAATAATAAATAAAACTGACTAAACAATGGAATTTATTATTTCGCCAAAAAATGGATATTGGGGACTTGCAAAAGATGAACTTTCCCGAAATTGCTTACTGCAAAAACTCGAACAAAGACCTTTAATGGAAGGTAATTACAAGGGAATACAAGTAATTGCGTTAAACAGTACAGCTGCTTGCAATCTGGGTTGCATATACTGTTCGACTGCTAAAAAAAGAAGATACGAAAATATGCCATTTGAGACGGCTAAACAAATGGTAGATCTTTCTAGAGAATTAGAACATACTCCTCAAATACTTTTTCATGGCAGCGAACCGTTAATAAATTTTGATTTAATAAAAAGAACTGTTCTGTACGAAAAATCTACTCGCGATGAAAAAAACAAAAGATTAGAATTTTGTGTTCAATCTAATTTAACACTTCTAAGTCCCGAAATTGTACAATTTTTTAAAGAAAATAATGTAGCTGTTTCAACCAGTTTAGACGGAAGAGAAGAAGAACATAATTTCAATAGACCTTACTTAGATGGAAGAGGATCTTATCAAAAAGTAGTTCAAAACATTTCAGAGATTTTAAAGTTTCAAAAAGGAATGTGTGCAGTGTGTGTAACAACGTCTAAAAATGTAAATTCACTAAGTGAAATAACTATTGATTTTGAAAAGAGAGGAATAACTGAGGTTCAGTTTCTTCCAGCAATACCTACCTCATCTGAAAAATGCGAATTTTTACCTTCTAATGAAGATCTTTCTAAAGAGTATATTAGATTATTCGAACAAACAATTCAAAGAACTCAAATGGGAGAACAAAGAATAGCAGTCAAATGTTTATCTCAATATCTTTCTGATTTATTTTTTAATACAGGTATTGATTCTTGTAGGATGTGCACTCCAAGCCAATACCATCCACTATTGGCTGTAGATATGAGGGGAGATGTTTATCCCTGTGATCTATTCTGGGGCGATAAGACTGTCAGAATCGGAAATATCTTTCAGGGGAGTCTTGTAAGCATGGTTAATTCAAAGAATTCATTAAGAAAACAACCCATAGAAACAACAGCATGCAGCCCATGTGATTGGAGAAAAATTTGTGGGGGTGGTTGTATGGCTGATAGAAATTCTTCAAAACCAAATAAACCTCATTATTGCGAGACTCATAAGAAAGTATTTGAATACATTTCAGGAAACCTACAAAAATGGATTCAAGATGAAACAATAAAAAAGATATTCGAACAAGAAAAAAGGTCTGGCAGATTAACCTAATCCCTTCCACTTACTCTTTTAAGATTCAAAATCAATCAATATTTTCATAAAAACGAGGTTTTTTGCGGAGTATAACTATTATCTTTTTAGGTTCTGCTTCCGCTTTTTTCATAATTAATTTTTAAGAAATTCTTTGCAAATTTCAACTAGGATTGGTTGAATTTTTTCTTTAAAATTTTCAAGCTCCTGCTTGTTGTAGTCTAAGATAGCTAGTTCTTCTAGCTTTTCATCGCCATTAAAAAATTCATTTTTTTCTAAAAGACTTAATTTTTCTTTTATTAGAGTATCTAGCTCTCTTTTAATCAGAGAAGAATTCTTTATTTTATCAACAACTTCATTTATGTTAATTTTTAATGAATCTTTGATTAAGAATAAATCAAACAAATCTCTTTCCTTGAATTCCTTTCTGGTTAGCACTGCTCTGTATTTTTCAAGAATGATCTCTTCTATTGGGTAGCTTAATACCTTAAAGTTCTCAATATTTAAACCCAAAATAAACATTAGCTCTTTTGAATCAAAAAAATCAGTTATTGCCTTGATTAAAGTTTCTTTTGGAGAATTAATTATCTTCTCGACAAAATTTATCTCAATTTTTATGTATCTGTTCGTTTCGTAATAAATCCTAAATGTATAAACTGTTCTTCCATGCAAGATAGAGCAATATTTCATGTCAGAACGAGTTTCATTAAACTCCAAGTTGAGAGTATCTGCAACTTTCTTTAATTTTGGAACGAATAACTCAATAAATCCCTTAATCTTCTTTTCTCTTGCCCTCCTTTTAAGTTCTCTAAACTCCCCTGAGTTTTTATGAACAAAGTCCAGGTCCTCTGAGAATCTGTGATATTTCAAGTAGTTTCTTGATAATAAAGTGCCTCCTTTGAATATGAGTTCATTAAAAACTCCATCTTCTTTTTGGAATTCTGCAAGAATCAAAGTTAGAAGCAAATCTTTAGAGATTATTTCATCTCTAACATCTGTAAGATTCATGTTTTTTCTTACCTCTTTCACGTATGTTTTCAAGTCAATTTTTGCAGCCATTTTGGATATTTTTTAATATACCTTTTTGTCTTTTTATCTTTGGTTATCTTCTTGTCGGTCAAATAAGCAAAATCTAAGCTTGTCTTTTGTTTGTCTGAATGAAAATATTTTATGTTATTCTCTGTTTTATTAGAGAGCAATCCGAATATCAGTTCATTTTTTATTTTAATGAAATTTACTTTCATTCCAAGAATCATCCTCTTTCCGCTAATTTTATTATTGATTATAGTTAATATATTAGGGATTTGCCAGATTTCTCCAAGAGTATAGAGCGCAGAGCTAAGCCCAAGATACCATCTAATAGAGGATTTATTTAGGGCTACAAACAAGAGTTCTCTATCTTCATAGTTACAAATTTCCCTTGCTCTCTCATCTATTGAATTTATATAATAATACTCCAAGAATATTCTTTTGATGTAGTTATGTCTTGATAAATACCATAAAGCGTTTTTTACACTGACTTTTTTAAACTTTTTATTGTAATTTTCAATTAGCTTGAGAATTTCATTTTTTTTGACTATCTTTTCCTCATTATTCAGCAGCGCCAAATAAATTGTTTTTAGCTTTCCCATAATAAATTAAGAAATAATCCTTATTTAAACCTTTTGTTTTATTAAAAAAACTGCTACTTTTTAGCAGTTTTTAAAACATGATTAATGGAAAGACTTTGCTTCCGCTTTTTTTTGTGATTGAGTTTCCTCTAATTTTGGAGTTTGGATATAAAGTTATATAGAAGTTAAGAACTATTGTGTAAACCTGTGAAAATAGGTTAATTTTTAAAATCTAAATTTTTGCATCTTAATTGGTTTTATTCCAAAAGGATATGAAGAAGTTTTTGTTCCTTTCTTAATTGGCTTCATTTGTCTGTGTAGTTTACTATGACAATTTGGACAAAGAAGAATCAAATTACTTAGTTTATTATCTCGAGGATTTCCATTCTTATGATGAATATGAGGTTTTAATCCTTTTAAAGGATTTCCACACTTTTGACATTTTGCACCACTATCTGCTAAAATATTAGTGCGTGTTCCATGTTTTATTGGTTTTCTCTTACTCACACCACCATAACTTCCAGTTCCTAATATGTTCTGCAATCTTCTTTCATATTCGTTCGCCATTTTCTCTATCTCCTTCTAAATCTTCTATGCCCATGATGTCTATGTCTACGATTGTTCCTTCTTGAAAAATTCTTATGTCTTCTTGCCCTCTTCTTAAAAACAAAATATAAGAATATAAACAAGCCAATCAAAATAAAAACTACACCAGAAACATAATCTTTACTATAATAGATTAAACAGATTCCTATGAGCAAAGAAATAACTACAACAATATCTAAAAAG
>Ga0066637_10003176_pt1 | contig 11031 bp, 8 predicted proteins | sample CryGeyCG2014_020_FD_62737 | JGI IMG/M metagenome (GOLD analysis project Ga0066637, IMG submission 62737) | Groundwater microbial communities from aquifer - Crystal Geyser CG08_land_8/20/14_0.20 | ecosystem: Environmental > Aquatic > Deep subsurface > Groundwater | place: USA: Utah: Grand County...
AAAATGAAAGAAAAAACAAAGAAAACAAAAGAAACAATGAAACTAAATAGCTAAGAGTATAGTAATTTTTTAAACCAACCCCGAAAAACTGTGAAAAGGGTTTTTCAGGATTAACTAATTATGTTGAAATTTTTGCGGAAAAAGAAAACGGTTAAGCGAATCTTCTGGGTAGCCGCTTTACTTATTATCCCTGGATTCATAACCTTACAAGTAGGAAATCTTTCAAAAAATGGAAAATTAAATAACCGTGTCAGCATAGGCGATAATATACAAATATCATCCGGAGACTTTGCAAAAAGTTTGAAAGATGCCGAGGTAGGGTTATTCTTAAATTATTTTAATCAGCCTGAGGTTTTGGATAAACTTAAAACTGACAGAGAGCTCTTAAGCCAGCTTGCCTATCAAAATCTAATTCTAAAAAATATAACAAAAAGAGAGAAAATCGCGGTTTCAGATAGAGAGGTTATTAAGTTTATATCCGCTCATCCTCTCTTTAATAGAAATGGGGAATTCGACAATAAGCTATACGAGCATATACTGAAATACAACTTGGGCTTGATGCCAAGGGATTTTGAAGAAAGCGCAAGAAGTTTCCTTGCCAATTCAAAATTAAAAGAGGCCATTACAAAAAATGTGGCTGTTTCTGAAGAAGAGCTTCTGGGGTTCTACAAAAACGAATATGAAAAAATAAGGTTTTCCTATATATTAATTGATCAAAACAGCTTAAAAGATGAGATACTAGTTTCAAAAAATGAAATAAATTCTTTCTACGATAGAAATAAGATATTATTCAAGGGGGAGGAAAAAGAAAAAGTATCTTCTTATATTGCGAACTTAATTAAAAATGAAAAATCCATAGAACTCGTTGACAAGAAAGCGGCTGAGTTATATAATGAGTCGAAAGTTTACATAAACTTGGAAGGGCTTGCAAAAAGACATAATTTAAAACTTCATAACACAGAATTTATATCCAGATATGATAATATAGATGAGATAGTCGAAACCTATAAAATTGTAGAAATGGCTTTCAAATTAAAACCAGGGCAAGTTTCTAATCCGATAAAAATAAAGAACGGCTTTGTTATTATAGAACCCATAGAATTTAAGTTTATAAATGAGGGTGAATTTGAAAAAGAAAAAGAAACTTATAAAAATAAGGCCCTTTCAATAAAAAAGATGAGAATTTTCGACAACTGGCTCAAAGGTATAGTCATAAATTATTCCTTTGATGCTCGCCCTGAGAAATTATGATCAGCCCCGTTTGATTCATTTATATAATTATAAATAAAATGAGAGTACATTTAGTATTTGCCCCTTCCCTTCTTTATTCCCCATATGAGGTATTGGGAGAAAATATGTGGCCGCCTATGGGCATCCTATATCTTTCTTCTTATCTTCGTTCTAAAATAAAAAACGTAGAGATAAAAATAACAGATGGCTGCAAAATAGGCTATAAGAACGCGGTTGAAGAAATAAAAAAATTCAATCCTGACATCGTGGGCATTTCTTTTTACACCACCTCGGCTTACGGGGCATCAAAGCTGGCGAAGGAAGTAAAAAGGGCATTCCCTTCGTCAATAGTGGTAATGGGCGGCCCGCATGCCAGCGCCCTGCCATATAATACCCTCGATACCAGCGGTGCCGACATAGTGGTTGTGGGTGAAGGCGAAGAGGCATTCTATCGTATTGTAAAATCAATATCTGAAGGCAAAAATTTAATCGAACTTGCCAAACTGCCCGGGATATGCATCAATATCGACGGTAAAATATACCAAAATGCGCCTGACAAATTCATAACCCCCTTAGACAGCATCCCCTTTCCTGCTTGGGATTTAATTAATGCCGGAGACTATAAAGGCTGGTATATGTCGAAACAGCGCCCGGAGGCAACCATGTTTTTTTCCAGAGGGTGCCCCTATAACTGCACATTTTGCTCCAACTGTGTATGGAAGTCGTCAACGCCTGTTGTCCGTCTTCGCAGCCCCGAGAATATAGTCAATGAAATGGAATACCTAAAAAATAATTTTTCTGTAAAAGAGGTGTTTGATAATTCCGACGAACTTAACTGCAATCTGGAGCATGCGCTTAAGATATGCCGCGAGATTAAAAGGAGAGGCTTGGGAATAACTTGGAAAACGCAATTGCGGGTTACGCCGTTTACCGAAGAACTCGCAGAAGAGCTGGCAGGGTCTGGCTGTTGGTATGTTCATCTCGGGATAGAAAGCGGGGATCAAAAAACCTTAAATGGGGTAAATAAATGTATAGATTTAAAGGATGTGGAGTCAACATGCAGACTTTTGAAGAAATACGGGATAAAAGTTATGGCATTATTTATGTTATTTAATGTATGGGAAGAAAACGGGAACCTTGCCTACGAAGACATGGAAACAACCGCAAATACCCTAAACTTCGCGTGGAAGCTCGTTAAAAATAATCTCGTAGATTATATCGGCTGGTCGATAACAACGCCCTACCCCGGCAGCCGCTTATACGATATTGCCCTAAGGCATAATTTATTGAACCCGGTATTTCGAGACAATTGGGAAAGCTGGCAAAAAGAAGGCCTATTTATAATGAATCTCCCGGGTATAAGCAAAATTAAAAGAAACAGGATGAAATTAAAAGGAGAATTTTTAAGGATAATGTGTCTTTTAAAAAGAAAATATTTCAAACTAAAGGACCTTCCCTTTCTTATAAAAAGGGCATTCCATATATTCAAGTATGCCGCCAAATGACATGCGAAATTATCCGTATGCTAACCATTTCAATATAAAATTTATAACAATATGCTTTATTCTTGTCATATTCGTATCTGGCGCTTCGCTTTATAAGATTATCAAGATAAAAAATAACAGTCATTTCAACCCCTCCTCGCCTAGCTCCCTTTATTACGCAGAATCAGCCTTTCAGTATCGCCATGCTGAAATCGTAGCAACCGGAAAAAATCCATTCCATATATTAAAAAATGACAAGTTTGTCCAGTATCCGGAGACTATCAATGTCTTTAAATATGAGACGATAATGATGGAATTTTTCTGCGGTTTTCTTTATAGGGCATTTAATTTTGGGCTGCCGTTCAATCTATTCCTTATCTATTTTATTTCTTTCTTCTCGAGCCTGTCGATTGTGATGGTTTTTTTAATTGCCAAGAAACTCTTCAAAGATAACTTTGTCTCTCTGGGGGCTGCGCTATATTATATCACTACCCCCGCGAGTTGCCTAAGGACAGCGGCGGGTTCATTCTTGCGGGAAGATTTCGCTTTGGTCTTTTTGTTGCTCAGCGTATGGTTGATTATGATGCAATTGGACGCCAAGTCCAAATCCAATCCTTTATTAAGTATTATCAGCGGATTAGCTGTTGTTTTCAGTTTGTCATCGTGGCATTTTAGCCATTTTATATACATCTGCATGCTGCCTTTTTTCTTTTGGATATTTGCGCAAAGGCCAAATTTATTAAAGAATTTTTCTTACACTTTTCTCATAATATTTTTAGCAGGCTTCTTTATATCGGTGTTAAAAACCAGGGTTTTTTTAACGTCGATATTAATGTGCGGTTTGTATGCCCTTCCTATCGCGTATCTTTCAAGAAAATTTACAAAAAAGCCGTCAAGCCGCCTGGTATTTGCCTTGGTTATATTCAGCATCCTGCTGGGCGTGCGAAACATAATAGGCCTTGATGAACCAGCTTATTCTCATGTCTTCAGTATGTTCCTTGAAAAGTTTAAATTCTTGTTGAAAAAACCAGATAATCCGCTGCTTCTGAGTTTCAACGCGCGGCAACTATGGGAATCCGCGTTCAATTCTCCAACCCCAGGAGAAATATGGTGGTTTGGCAAGCTCGCCTTTCCTTTAGGTATAATAGGGTCGTTTTTTCTTTTGTGGTCCGAAAGAAAGAAACCTAATTCTGGCACTTTCATCGCCGCTCTATCTATAATACTATTTTTGTTATCCATAATGGCAAAGCGCATACTTGTACTTTGCGCTCCATTTTTTTCGGTGGCGCTATGGGGATGTATAATTTACGGCGACAAGAAAATCGCCTTCGGCGATAATTCTAAGGTGTTATTTTCAGCGCTTAGGAAAGTATTTTATACTTTCCTGTACCATAAAAAAAAATATTTAAAAATCGGTTTATATTCTCTACTTATATTAAACGCCTTAGGCCTGAATTTAAAACCGATAGAAACAGGCCGTTTCACGCCGATAAGTTATAGTGAACTTTTCAGCTGGATAAATTCCAACACCCAGCCTACAGATGCTTTCGTAGCGCATATCCACTTAAGTCCTATGGTATTACTTAATACTGGCCGGCCTGAGGTCATGCATCCTAAGTTTGAAAACCTCCCCATACGAAAAAAATATGAGGAGCTGACAATGTCTATGTATAACGAGGATGAGAGGAATTTATTTGAGTTTTGCAAAAAGAATAGAGCGAAATATCTGATTTACGATTGGGGTTATTTCATTACCGATAACAAGGATTCAATAAGGTATTTGGGAGGCGCAGTGCCTGATATATCGGAAAAAGCAATGGCGTCGCGTCTTCATTTCAGCTCTCCGGAACTTAAACATTTTAAACCCTTATTTAGAAACAGCGCCTTTATAATTTATGAAGTTGTGGAACACTCGGATTCTGAAATCAAAAAAATGCCTTATTCTCCCATATATGACCCCGAGCTCTACACTAAGGAAAAAGGATTCTATAAGAATACCCGCCAGGCCTATGATGAAGTAATCATTCCTTATGCAGAAAAGGTAAATCGCTCTTCTCTTTTACTGAATAATGGGGATGCATTCATGGTTGTTGATACTTTGGAACTGGTTGTTAAAAAAATTCCTACGGGAAGCGAAGCTGTTTTCGTGTTAGGCCAGGCTTTTGTTCAGCTTAAGCAATACGAAAAAGCAGAAAAGCTATTAAAGGATTACTTACGTCTTTTCAACTCCGAAGATCTTGCCACAGAGCCTCTAAGCGCTAAAATATCAGAATTATTAGCAGATGTTCTATATTATCAAAGCCGATACAATGAATCTTTTGATGCCTTAAATGATTGTCTTAAGTTGCCTTCTCATAGCGCTGATGTATATAAAAAATTGGGCATATTAAGCCAACTTGACCAGAAACAAAAACAAGCAGAGCAATATTTCCAACAATATAACGCAACTTTGACAGTAAAATAGGTTTTTGACTTACACGGCCTATTCCATTACCTTCTTACCTTCATATGTCTCCCAGGTAAGTAAATATTTTTTTACCCAATCTACATCCTTGTCATCACTTTTAGCCAGACGCAAATAATGCCGAAAGTGTTCAATTGCTTTCTTACGGTTCACCAGATACTCTGCATAGATATAACCCAAGTTAAAATGCGCATAAGCATCATCAGGATTTATCTCTACTGCCTTCTCAAATTCGGCAATTGCCCGGCTGTATTCTTTGTTTTTGGTATAAAAAACTCCTAAATTATAATGCATTTTCGCGGTATCTCTAATTAACTTCTTATTCTGCCGCGCAATTTCAGAGAACTTATTAGGTATATTTTTTACCTCCTCTTCTAATCCCTTGTTTTTCTTTATTGCCTCAGTAATGGTTTTTTTCTGCTCTTTAACTTGCTGGGTTAACTCTTCTTTTGTTCCTTCTAATTTTGTTCTTTGCGCCTTGAGTCGCTCGATTTCCTTATTTTTATTTTTCAGGTTACTTTCAAGACTGCTCTTTTCTCTTCCTAAATTAGCGGCCTCTTTTTTCAACTCGTTTATTATAGTATCCTTTCTGGCCTTTTCATAGGAAATTTTATACTCATCCCTTTCCTTGGCTATTTGATCTTGGGCAGCCATGACTTGCTTAATCACTTCCTGCAATTTCTGATTCTGAATCCGTATCTCTTCTTTTCCCTTCTGAAGCTGACTCATCTCTAAGTTAGCTTTCTCTAAAGAAGCTGCTAATTCATCCGCCCTTGTTCTCTTGCCTAACAGGCTCTTTGCCTGCGTCATAAGATTATTACGGTCTTCTTTTATTGCCTCATATTCCTTAGAAAGACTACTGTATTTATTTTCAATTTCTTGTTTCTGGCTGCTCATGGCTGCATAACCAGGCTCTATGCTTTCTATTTTCTTTGTAAGATTCTTAGATTTCTCCCTCAGATTCTTTGATTGATTAGCAAAATATATAATCCCTATGCCTTCGCCAAAAATTAAAGCGCCTATGAGGATAAATGCTGACGAAATCTTAAATTTATTATTCATTGTCTTCTTCTCCTTTGAGCATAGTTTTTGACTCTTTTTCTTCTTCTAAGCTTGAATAATCACGGTAAGGTTTCATCTCCTCTTCCGGCGCCTCTTTCGGGCTAATTACCTTCTCTGGCGCTTCTTTGGGTGGTTTAAAATCTGATTGTTCACTAAGGGCAGGGTATTCTTTATATTCTTTACCCGGCATGGTTCCAAACTCCCTTTCATCACCGGTAGTGAGGGTTTCGCCGCTAACAATATGGGGAGTTAACATTACTAATAATTCGGTTCTTTCGGTTTTATTTGCGCTTGACCTGAAAAAGAAACCCAACAAAGGTATCTTACCTAAAATAGGTACCTGCTCGGAACTAGATATCTTTTTTTCTTTGCGTAAACCTCCAAGAATAATGGATGCGCCGTCCTTTATCATTACCGTTGTCTCTGCCAATGAGGTATCAATTATAGGAATTTTATTACCAGAAGGTGTAGTAAGAGTTGAGACTACACTAGAGACCTCTGGTTTTACTTTCATAGTTACATAACCGTCATCATTTATAGTTGGGGTTACTGATAATTGAATTCCCACGTCCACGAAAGTAACCTCCTCTGACACAGTAGTGGTGGTCTGACCAGTAGTGGTGGTAGTAGTAACATATGCCTGTTTTTCGCCCACGTGGATTCTCGCTTCCTGATTATTTATCACCGCTAATTTAGGGTTAGAAAGTATCTGAGTATTGCCCAAGGTATGTAGGTATTTAATCAGGGTATCAAAGTCCTGTCTAGTATTTATCATACCCACGTGCATCTTTTCTCCGGGAGCAACTTTTGTGCTGCCGGAAACACTGGCGGTATTGCCACTAAAAGGGTATGCGCCTACCTTGCCTTGCTCATCCAAGAATGTCTGCCTTGATTTCCAGGCACTGGTGCCAGTCTGCAGCACGCTAAACGGATAAGAACCCATATACGTAGTGCCAACTTTTTTGCCCAAACTAAATAACCCCTCCCATTCAATCCCGGAAGTCAACTCATCGGATAATTTAATCTTAATAATCTTGGTGTCGATCAGAACTTGCTTTGTCTTTCTGTCTAGGGCCTCAACCAACTTTTCGACATCTTGCATTCTTTCAGGCAGTGTCTGAACAATCACCTGATTTGAGCGTTCATCTGCTTTTATTGAGCCGACTTTCTTAGCATCTAATTGTGCCTTAAGTTGCTCTTCCACATCTTTTGCCCTTGCGTATTTAAGGTTAAACACCCGAACTAAATTTTTTTGTTCTAATGTGGCTAAAGCATTCTCAATCTGTTTGATATTTTCTGGGGTATCCATAATAAGAGCAGTGCCAGAATCGGGTTCAACTAAAACCCTCCCTACTTCGCTCTTTAAAGTATCTAAAAGACTAAATGCCTGCTCAGGTATTGCGTATTGGAGTTTAAATGCCTTCACCTGACGGATATCTGCAAACTTCTTTCCAAAAAGCGCCTTATATTCGTCTTCGGTCATTACATTATAGATTTCGCCTTCTTTTGTATAGGCAAGCTCATTGGAACGCAGCATTATATCAAATATATCTTTGACCGGCACATTCTCAACCATAAGCGTAATCCTGCCGGTAACATTTTTAGTAGCAATGATATTTATCCCTGCTTTCGTGGCTAAAAATTTAAGCGCATCTACTACCTCGATATTGCGCAGGTCCAAAGAAATCCTTTCCAGCATACCGCCAGGTATAGGCGAAACTGCGGCCTGGGCATGGCTTGAGGAGGCCTGGGCTAATTGAGCGGATGTCTTCTCAGCTCCCAAATTATAAACCATAAAATGGAAAATAAAAAGAAAAATAAGAATGCTTAATAAAAATATGTTTCTTATAGATTTCATCTCAACTCAATTTCTTCTCCAGCATAACTTAAAACAACCTTATCCTTAAAAATTGCCTGAATTTTTATCTCGCCAATCAACTGCCCTCTTTTTACAAAAAAAGTCCTTAATGCCTTTGTGTCCTCAATCATTGCATCCGGGTCATTAGACCAGGAAACCCCTACCAGTTTTAAATGCTGGGTGGCCTCAATTATTCTTGAGGAAGGCCCTTTAGCCGCAATCTCAGCAGTAACCGGTTTTTTCTGTCCCATCTTGAAAATATCCCTTTGTCTGACTTTTTCTAAAAAATAAGAAACTGCTTTTTTTGAAACAGAGGTCTCTTGAAAACTCTCCGGCTTTGAATCCTCTTTTTTAACTTCTAATAATAAATTGGGCACCTTTTTAAAATTAATAAAAGAGGTAAAAAGATTATTTATAAAATAAAATGCTAAGACAAAGATGCAAATCCCTAAGGCCTTGCTTATTATTTTGGTATTAAACCCATGGGATTTGGGCCTCTGAAGCCGTCTTTTAAACCAATCTTTAAAAAAAGAAATCCTGCCTATCCAGGCACTAAAAGAAAATAAACTCAACCCTTGATGTTTAATCGCCTGCGCGCTAACAGCTGTGGTTTTTGACTTTGGGTCTTCAATTAATTTTAATAGCTGTTTTTCTGGAGTAATGGGTCTTTCCTGTGCCATCCTGATTTTATTTCCTTATCTATCAACTCACGAATAAACGCTGCATCTACCACAAATTTATTCTTTAGTACCAGATTTTTTAGGGCCTGATGACATAGCATAGTGATCCTTCTGGGATAGCCTCGGCTATATTGATAAATTTCTCTTATAGCATCATCCAGAAAAAGTTGCATATTTGCTTTATAGCCTGCTTGCCTTATGCGAAACTCGATCATCTCTTTAGTTTCATTAAAATTTAGCGGGTTTAAAGAATATTTAAAACTGATGCGGTCAAAGAAATTAGAGATATTCATTATCTTGGAATACAATTCAAGCTGACCTAATAGAACTAACTGCAGGAGCTTAAATTCATTTGTTTCATAATTAAGCAATACGCGCAGCACCTCTAAAGAGTCTTCATTTAATTTCTGAGCTTCATCAATAATTAATGTAATAGTCTTATTTTCGGTTACGCCTTTTTGAAAAAGATATCTCTCTAATGATTCTCTTAAGTCTAAGATTGCGCTGGAACTGTCACATCCTACGCCATTTATTTCGAAATTTCTTACTAATGAGCTAAGGAATAGAAACTCATTGTTAAAAGAAGGATCTAATATGATATGAAATATAACATCTTCTCTTTCCTTTAATTCCTGTATGAGTTTTCGTGAGAGAGTGGTCTTACCAGTCCCCACATCTCCCAAAATGACCGATAATCCTCTTTTTAGCCGGAGTTCTATCAGAATATTGGTCAGGGCTGTCTCGTGCTCCTTGGATAAATAAAAGAACTCGGGGTCCGGACTGGTAGAGAATGGCTCCCTTTCAAATCCTAACAGCTTGAAGTAACTCATGTTTTATCCCTAAGTTTCAACCATATTATACCATATCTGCTTATATTTCAATAAGTTTAGTCCTATTTTAAATTCCAATTATTTGTTTGCGAATCAAACGCAAAGAATACCCTTCTTCTGTCAATTCCTTTATCTTTTTTAGGCGCCCCCTTACTATATTTTTGTCATAAAACCTCACATTTCCTTTTTTTAACACTACGGGCAATAATCCAAAATCTGTATAGTGATTTACCGTTTGGTAAGTTAGATTGTATTCCTTCATAATCTCTCTTGCTGCAAGCATTTTATTGTGTCTATTATTTTTTTTTCCCATTCTCTTATTCTCTTTTTAATAAACTTATCCTAATTACCGTAACTCTCATATCTATCATTATACCATAGAATTTAATTTTGTCAAATAAAATAGGGACAGCGACCATTTTCTTAAGAAATAAATAGAAATAAATGGTCGCTGTCCCTATTTTCCTATTTTATTGAGGATATCTTTACCTCATCAAGCTCTTCTACGCTATCAAAATCCTTATCAGGCAAGGTCTTTGTTACTGTGAAACTATCAAAAATCTTAATTGCTTTTAATTCAGCGATTTTTACATCTTTGCGGTATACATCAAAACCCTGGCTTTCTACAACACCATTGGCTCCTCCAAAATCAATCCAAATCTCTCTATTTTCTAAATTTTTTCCAATTATAATACCAGATGTCTTTTTCTCAATTACCTTTCCTAAATCTTCTTTTGTTTTTGCGGACTCCATTTTAGGAGCTTTCTTTTCTTCCTCCTTAATCATCTCTTTTTCTTCAAGTTTGAAGGAGAGCCTCTTATTAAATTCTGCCTCAATGCTCTTTTTTGACTCTGCTTTTTTCTTTAAACTTATCTCTAAATCAGCAGGTTGGTTATTTAATTGTTTTTCCATTTTCTCCTTGTCTTTTTTAAGACTTACTAATTCATCTCCTAATCTTACTTCCATCTCTTTCTTTTCCTGTTCTAAGCTTGCCAATTTAGATTCCGTATTCTTTAACTTAGTCTCATTCTCTTTTGAGGATGCTATTTCTCTTTTTAGTTGGGATTGAATCGCATTCCTGGAGTCAGATAAGGTGCGAAGTTCAGTATTAAGGCTATCTATTTTAGATTCTAAACTCGATCTTATATAATCAAAGGTACTAATCTTTGTCTGCAAAGATGATTTCTCCTTTTCTAAAGCTGCTATTTTATCGGAAAGTTCTGTTTCTGTCTCTTTCCTATTCTTATCTAAAAGGCTGATTTCTTCTCTAAGTTTGGCTTCACTGCTCATTAGGGATGAAATATCAGTATTGAGTTTTAGCTCAGTATCTTTCTTTTCCTTATCTAGGTTAGCGAATTGCTGGATAAGTGAGGCCTTTTCTTTTTCTAGGTTAGAGATACGAGTGTTAAGCTCGGTCTCTAAA
>Ga0066637_10003184_pt1 | contig 11010 bp, 5 predicted proteins | sample CryGeyCG2014_020_FD_62737 | JGI IMG/M metagenome (GOLD analysis project Ga0066637, IMG submission 62737) | Groundwater microbial communities from aquifer - Crystal Geyser CG08_land_8/20/14_0.20 | ecosystem: Environmental > Aquatic > Deep subsurface > Groundwater | place: USA: Utah: Grand County...
GAGATGACTTTCGTCGGTACTGAAGGCGTTGCCCGCGTGGATTACACTGCGCAAGAATTGTCTATACTCAGGCTCTCGGAGATTCCCAAAGAGTACCACGAGTACAAGACTTTCAACGAGTTGGTGTCGCGCGCAGGGCGGGGCAACGAGTTGCGCATGTTCATACGCAAGGACGAGCCGCTCAGGATAGAGCTCAGGCACTTCCTCGACTGCTGCCGCGGCAAGGCGCAGCCGCAAGTCACCGCAATCGACGGGTTGTACGCCGTCGCCGCCGCGGAAGCCGCGTCCAAAGCCGCCAAGTCCGGCAAGCGCGAGAAGGTGGTAGTGTGACTGAAGAACCCGCGCCAGCCGCAGTTGCGCCTACAGCCGTTGCAACGGTCACTTACGACGACTTCAAGAAGCTGGACTTGCGCGTGGGCACAATCAAGGCGGCCGAGCGCGTGGTCGGCTCTGACAAATTGTTGAAGCTGACGGTTTCGCTGGGCTCGGAGGAGCGCACGCTCGCGGCGGGCTTGGCGGAGTTGAAGTCGCCGGAAGAGCTCGTGGGCAGGAAGATAATCGTGGTCGCGAATTTGGCGCCCCGCAAGCTGCGCGGAATCGAGTCGCAAGGCATGCTGCTAGCCGCCTGCCCCGAAGGCGACTTTGCGAAGCTCGCTCTCGTTTCGGTGGAAGGCGGCGCAGAGGACGGCTGGAAAGTATATTAAAGCTTTTTCGCCGTTATCTACTCCGCGTTTTTTGCGGCCGTAGTCTAGTCTGGTAGGACATGACGTTGCCAACGTCAAAACTCGGGTTCAAATCCCGACGGCCGCACTTCTCGTTTTTTCAATTTCGTCAATTAGTTTTTTCGTTATTTTTATGTAGTCTGGCAAAGTTTCTATTGCCAAAGGACTCAGCATTCTTTGTTTTTCTGTTTCTTTTAAGTCAAATTTTAAGCCCAACTTGTTTATTTTTTTGCTAAACTCTTCATCAAAGTGTCCTAAATTGTGAACGAGAGTATGCCGAACTAGCATTAATCTTTTCAATTCTATTTTTTCTGACTTGGTTAATTCGCTTTGTTCTATTATTTTTTTAATTTCTCCTTGCTTTTCTATTTTACCTGCAGATTTTAGAAAATATTCTAGCTGAGAAACTATCATGACTTGTATTGCAATGTTTTGTAAGTAAACCAGATCTGAAATTTGCCCCGCGGACGGCGATTGTTTGATTAAATGGTTACTCCATTCGTTCAGTGTGTCCAAATCGCCCATTACCCATTCGTAAGCTTCAGTCATTTGTTCGCCTTTTTATCGGAAGCCGCGGATGTCGTAAACGCGCACGGGTTTGCGCTTGCCCTTCAGCTCCACCGGCTCGCGCTCGCGCAGCTTCAAGTCCTCCTTGATGGGCTTCACGGTGGCCTCGCTCGCCAAAATCTCCCCGCCCTTGGCGATGCCGCAAATGCGCGAGGCGGTGTTCGTGGTGTCGCCGATTGCGGTGTAGTGCAGGTAATCGCTGGAACCCATGTTGCCCACGATGGCGTCGCCCGTGTTCACGCCGATTCCCATCTTGAATTCCACCTTGCGGTCTTCGACCGCCCACCGCGCGTTCAGCGCGTCGAGCGCGGACTGCATTTCGAGCGCCGCCTTCAGCGCTTCCTCCTCCTGGCTCTCGCCGTCGCCGCGGGCGCCGAAGAACGCCATCATCCCGTCGCCCATGAAGCCCTCGATGATGCCGCCGTGCGCGAGCACGGGCCTCGTAATCGCCTCGAAGTGCTCGTTCAGGCGCGCCACCAGGTCGGAAGCGTCCTGCTCCTCAGATATCTTCGTGAAGCCGCGCAAGTCCGTGAACAATACCGTCACTATCTTGCGCTCGCCGCCGAGGTGTGCTCCGTATTCCAGCAGGTCCTCGTGCACGCCGGGCGACACGACCTTCCTGAGCGTTCCTTCGAGGCGCAGGCGCTGTTTTTCCAGTGAGTAAATGCTCGCCGCATGGATTGCCGCGACCTTGAAAAGGCGTTTCGCAATCGCCTCGTTGCCGTGCGCCACCCCTGCGACCGCGCCCACGGCTTCGCCGTTCAATTCAATCGGTGCGGCGACGGTGCCGTCCTCGGAAACGGGGCAGCCTTTTTTTCCGGCGGTTGACGCCGCGTGCGACAGCGACGCGAAGGCGCGTTGGGCCGCGTCCGTTCCCGCCGTAAGCACGAGTTCGCCGCTTTTTTCGGAGTAAGAGTAAAACGCGGTTTCGCGCGCGTCCGCGTACTGGGCGAGCTTGAACGCAAAGAGTTCCAGCGACTCCCTGAATCCGGCGTTCGAGCTCAGCACGCGCTGCAATTCGCCTTCCAGCGCCAGCTCTTTTTCCTCCACTGCGAGGCGCGCGTTGGCGCGGGCGAGCTCGATGCGGGTTTCCGCCGCGGCCGCGATTTGCGAGAGCGCCTCCAAGTCGCCTTTCTCGAATTTTTTCTTGATTGCGCCGATTACGCCAAGCGGTTTGCCGTTACGCTTGCGCAGCGGGGCGAGGGCAATCGCGTAACCCCTCAAATGCGTGACGGTCAGGCCGCGGTGCAGCGAGTGCGACGCGCGCAGCTTGAGCCAGTCCAAATTTCCCTTGAGGAGGCGCAGCGTGGCGTCGTCCGCCAGCCTCAGGCGCAGCCCTTCGACTGGCGCGTAATCCAGGTGGAACGCCTGCCGCGTTCCGAGCTTTTGTGCGGCGCAGGCGAGCGCGGCTTTTTCGCAAGCCTTCTTGTTGCGCGCCCCGATTATCCGCTGGAGGCAGTCCATGCTTTTCACTCCTTGGATTCGGACTCGATTATGACCGAGATTTCGCGCTTGTCGGTCTGCGTCTTGCCGACGAACGCCTGAACCGTGATTTTGTACTTCGACGAGAGCACGCCGCTGGGCAGCACGCCGCGCATGTCAAACAGTATGCTCTGCGCCTCGCCCGCGTGGAGCTCGTCGAGCGGGAACTCGAGAACCGTGTGCTCGGGGTCGTTGTCGTAATCGCAGCCCTCGCGCGTGATGCTGAAAACTTTCGGCGAGATTATGCGGATGCAGGCTTCGCCCGTGGGCGCGCGCCCGGCGTTCGTGGCGGTGACGCGGAGCTTGCTGAACGCGCCGCTCTTCACGACGGCAGCGTCGCGCACGGTGTTCAACTCGATTTTCGCGTTGCCCAGCCGGTTCTTGCCTTCGGCGGACAGCACGTAACTCTTGAAGAAAGTGCCCTCCTTTGCGACGAGGCCCTCCTGCTCGAGCTCTTCCAGCTCGCGCTGGACGGTTTCGCGCGTGGTGTTCAGGTTCTTCGCGATTTTTCCCGCGTCGCTTATGCCCAAATGCACGCACGCGAGTATGGCTTCCTTCGACAGCGTCAGGCTCTTCGTCTTCATACAATCTCACTCTCCGTTTTCCCTTCTCCTCACCAGCGGCTACTTCGCGGCCGCGGCGCTTCCTCTTCTTCGGCAATTTTCTTGTAGTTCTTCATCATTTCTTCCGCGATTCCCAGCGTTTCGCCGACTGGCCGGGGGCTGGTCGCGCTTACGTGGCCCAGGTCCAGCTTTAACGAGAGCAGTTTCGGCAGGAACGCCTCGGCCTCGCGTTCCGCTTCCTCATCGGTGACCATCATTCTAGCCTTACTTTCCATGATTCCGCGCAGTTGGCGCAGGTGGGCACGCACGCTGGCTTCGGGTTTGCTCGCCAGCGCTTCCGCGCCGATGTCCTCTTCCGCCTGCTTTCTCACCATTTCATCCGTGATTTCCGCCGCGCGCTTTTCCATCAAGTCCTTGCGCACCTTGTCGACGTAACTCCGCCACAAGCCGGCGTTCCTCTTGAATTCCGCGCGCACGATGCGCTGCAGCGCGCCGCTCGTGCGCTTGGAGCGCTCGTTCGCGCGCCTCATGAATTCGCGCAGCGCGTCCCCGCTTTCGGGCCCGTGCGCCGCTATGACGAACTCGTCGCTGCCGCCTCCCATGCCCATGCCGCCGATGCGGTATTCCACGCCTTCGCGCGGGTCCAGCGTTTCCTTGGCACTGCGTTTGAGTATGTGGCCGAAGGCCTTGATGACCTTGTTGCCTATGCCGTGGCTCAGGTACTCGTTTATCCTCTTGAATTTGCGGGCGTCCGCATAAACCAGCGCAAACGGTTTTTTTTCGCTGGCCTTAGCCATCAGGCGGTCGAGCTCGTCGCGGAAGTAACGCGAGTCGAGCGCGCCGCTGGCGAGCGTCGAGTCTATGCGGTGGGTTTCCAGCTGCATCATGCTCTCGTTGGTGAGTTCGCCCAGGGTGTGCAATTCGTAAGGCGACAGCTTGACGCCGGTCAAAAGCAGGACGTGCGATTCGGATTGCGGAGAGACGAAGGGCAGGCCGTGGACGCGCTTCAGCGCTTTTTTGAGCTCTTCCGTTTTTTTAAGCGCTTCCAAGTCGATTTGCTGGACGCTGTTTTTCATCAAGTGCCCGTTGAGGGCTTCCGCGATGCCTTTGTCGAAGCCCGCGTTCGCGCGCACCCTGTACTCTGTGTGCCCCGCGGTTTTGTCCTTGTGCACTAGTAGCACTCCGGCTTTTTCGCCGAAAAGGCGCTTCACCGCGTCGGCGACCATCTGCAGGCCCGACTCGTAGGACCTGAATTCGTGGGGCTTAAGCGCCAGTTCTTGCCTGACTGCGTTCAAGCCCTTCTGCCAGGACCCGTGCACGTTCGTGACGGCCGGCGTCAGGTACCTTTTTACGGTCGCGAGGCGGTTCTTTTGCTTTGTCGTGAGTTCGGTGGCCCCGCCGAACGGGTTGTAAAGCCATATCATGTGGTTTTCGTCGAGGGGCAGCCCAACGCCGTTCACGCTTCCCGGCATTCCGGGCTTTTCCTGGCCCGCGAAGTGAACCGGCTTTTGTTTTTTGAACGCCCTGAAGGTTTCGCTCGAGGGGTCGTTGGCCTTCTCCTCGAGTTCGCGTATCCTCTCCAGCAGGTTTTCCATCTCCCTTTCATTTCCTTCCTTGCCCAGCGTCAGGTCCTGGCTCGCGACGAGCTGTATTCTTTCGGTTTCAGGGTTGCGGTACCAGATGGAGGCGGTCGAAGTGCCCAGGAAATTGTGAATCCACGGAATCGTCTTGTCGGAGAGCTCCTGGATGGACTTGCTTTTCCTTCCGGCTGCGGTTATGAATTCGGCTGCCTTGAGGAGCCTGCGGCTTTCTTCGGCGTTCTGCAGCACCCTCTTTATCGGCCTGCTGCGCAACGGTTTGAACGGTTCCTGCGGCATGAAATTATCTGTGCCTCGTGCGACTTATAAAGAGTGACTATTTAAAATGGCTGAACGCCTTGTTTTTGTTCATGGCAGAAGGTTTCGTTGGCTCGGCTGTCGGAAAATGGAACGCTTTCCTGGAATGGCTTGACGGGAAGGGAATCCCGTTAAAGGCAGCCGCGGACGCGATAGAGGAAAAGGGGATTCCCTCGCTCCCCGTCTTCCTTCTCCTGCTCGCGCTCGTAATCTTCGGCCTCGCGCAAGTGCTGCCCTCGCTGTTCACCGCCGCGCCGGGCTCGGCCGTGATAACCGTGACCGCGGCGGACGGCACGCCCGTGGCCGGCGCGACCGTAAAAATTTATTCGCTCAACGCGGATTCGAAGTACACGAACGAAACAATAACCGCTTCGGACGGCCGCGCGACGTTCAGGGGCATTCCGGCAGGCAAGGCCCGCCTCTTGGTGTCAAGCCCGGACTACATTTTCCCGGATGCCTCGCAGGACTTGACCGTGGAAAGCGATTCGATTAACAAGGCGTCGGTGTCCGCGCAGGCAATCCAGTTGAACACGGTGGCGGTGTACTTCCAAGTCGAAGGCCCGTCCAACGCTTCGGTTTACCTGCAGGATTCAATCACGGGCTCGGTGCTCGGCACGCGGGACGCGGCAAGCGGGAGCTTCGAAGTCGACCCGAACCGCGAATATTTGCTGCGCGCGTCCGCACCCGGATACTCGCCCGTGGAACAGTCCGTGAGAGTGGGCTCGTCCAATTACGGCAGCGTGTCGCTCGTCCTCGTCAAAATCGGGGAAACGGCGGCTTCACAAGTTCACATCGCGGTTTGGGACAACGCGGGCGAGGCGCTCGCGAACGCGACCGTGCAATTCGTCGACATTGCAACCGGCGAACGCGTTTACTCGCTCAAGACCGGCGGCGACGGCAAGACTCCCGTGCAGGAAGTGCCGCTCGGCTCGTCGTGGAGCATAATCGCGTCCGCGGACGGCTTCCTCACGCGCTCAATCCAGTTCAACGCCTCGACGCGCGAAATGTGGCCCGAAGCAATACGCATGGTCAAGGGCAACGCGGACACGACGAGCTTGATTACGATAACCGTGACGGACGCGACGGGCAAGGCAATCAACTCGCCCATCGTCAGCCTTTATTCCCGCGAACTCTCGTTCAACGGCACGCAACTCGCCAAATACCAGGACGCGCCGTTCACGGGCGAAGCATCCTTCCAGATTGCGGCAAGCGAGTCCGGCCAGCTTTCCGCGACGGCATACAAGCCCGGCTACCTGCCGTCCGTATTGCTTTACGCGACCGCGGGCGAGCACGCGCTCGCGCTGGCAACCGCGACCGACGACGCTTCGGGCGTCGTGAACGTGCGCGTAACCGCCGCAGACGGCTCGGAAGTTTCGGGCGCGCTCGTGACTTTGCTGGCCAAGGAACGCGCGCCGTTCGGCATCCCCGCGAAGATTACGGGGTTGGACGGCCTCCAGTCCTTTTCGGACGCGCCGCTGAAGGAAATGGTCGCCGTGGCGTCTTACGAGGGGCGCGTGGCGTTCAGCGAGCCCTTCACGCCGCAAAGCAGGACGGCGAGCCCGCAAGGAGCCTCGGCTGAAGTCGCGTTCCCGCTGCTCAAGGCGCGCACGCGCTTCTCGGTGCGCGACCACTACGCGAGCAAGCCGGTCGCGTCCGCGCAAGTAAGCGTTTCCTCGAACGGCGAGGATTACTCCTGCGCGACGGACAAGAACGGCGTGTGCTATTTGGATTTGTACGAGGGCCAGGCAGTTGCAACCGTGGCGGCGCAAGGCTACGAGGGCTTGACTCCCCCGCCGCTCAGCATCGTCGCTGGCGCTGACAACTCGAACGCGTTCGAGCTCGTTTCGACGCAATTCGAGCGGGCTTCCCGCCTGGTTTTCGAGGGCTTGTACACGCTTGACGGCGAGAAAGTGAACGCGGTCAATCCGTTCACGACTTACAACGCGAAATACCTGCTGACCGCGCCGCAAGGCCTGTCGTTCACGAAGGCGAACGCGCACGTCCGCGTGGGCGACATGCAAACCCTGCTCGGCGGCGACAACGCGGTTATCGTGGCCTACTCCGCCGTCGGCGCGAGCATCACGCGCGGCACGAGTTACGAGGGGGCGCAGACGACTGCGCAGCCAACGGAGGAGTCCGCGGCTGCGGGCCCGGCGACGGTTTACTTTGACGAGGCCGGATTCACGCCGCAGGACCTGCAAGTAGTGTCCGGCTCGCTCGTGACCTTCGAGAACAAGGGCGGGATTTCGCAGAAAATAAAAATCGGCGACTTGATTCAGGGCGTCACCATCGCGGCGAACAAGTCGTTCGCCTACGAGTTCAAGCAGACCGGCGACTTCCAGCTTTCAAGCGAGCAATTCCCGGACAACGCGGGAACAATAACCTGCATTCCCGCCGCTTCGGCAGAGGAAACCGGCGCGGCGTCCACCGCGGCCGCGGCCGGCGAGCAGTCAGGTTTGACGTTCAAGTGGGTTAACTTCGAATTCCAGCGCTTCACCGGAACCCGCGAGCTCCTCGTGCAAATCCGCACGGGCGCGCCTTCCGCCCAACCCGTTACCTTGAACCACCGCACGGCGTTCTACGCCGCAACCGACGTGCTCCGCGACCCTGCGGACTCGGACGCGGGCGCAAGCAAGGCGGAACTGCTGGCTTTCACCGCGATTAGCGGCTCGTTTGCCAACGACTTCCAGGGTGAGTGCTCGCCCGAACTCAACTTCTGTTACCGCGTGGTCTTCAGCGGCGCGACTTACTCGAGCCAATACGGCTTCCAAGCCAATCTGGGCGAGTCGTTCAAGCTGTATTACTCGGTTTACGGCCCGCCTAACAGCCAGTTCACTATAACCGCGAAGGCGGACGGCGCCGCGCTTGCGTTCGAGTCGCTCGGCGGGACCAACGGCACGCGTTTCGCGCAGGTGGCCGCGCAAGTGCGCACGGGCGACACGGGCCAGGCGTCCGGCTTCTTCACGGTTTTCCCGCAGCGCATTTCCGAGGACGCGTCCGTCACTTTCACCGTTTCGAGCGCGGCGGGCGAGACGGTAGTGGAAAAGCGGCTGTCGCTGCGCGTCATTTCCGAAAGGCAGCCCAAGCTGCGTGTTGCCGTTGTTCCGACTTCGCTTACCGCGCTCGATTCGTCCACGCTGACATTCACGGTAACCGACGAGTACGGCTTGCCGGTAGAGGACGCGGCGGTTTCCGTTGGCAAAGCGGCATCTCAATTGTTGGCGGGCAGCGTGATTGAAGCCGCGCCGCTTGAAGGCCAGCCGGGCGTTTACGCCGCGGAAAACGTGCAGCCGTCGGGAATCGGCGGCATTGACTTCGCGGTTACCGCGCCTTTCTTCAGCCGCTCCACGGGTCGCCTGCAGGTTAAGGCGCCCGCGGCGTTCTTCGAGGCGACGCCCGCGAGCATACAAGCCTCGGTGGACTCCGCGGACGGTGCGGTCACTTCGTTCGTCGTTTCCAACAAGCTTTCAAACGAGTTGCGCGTCACGGCAACCGTTTTCACCGCCACGAACCCGTCGTTGACTTCGTTCTCGCTCGCGAGCGCTTCCATGCGCGTCAAGGGCGGCGAACAGGCCGAAAACTGGCTGTATTCGTCGTACGCGCAGGACGCGATGCTCATCGCGGAAAAGCCGCAGACGCTGCGCGAGGACGTGCAGGGCCGCATCCGCCTGCGCGGGCGCATCGGCAGCGTCGTGCAGACCGTTGAAATCCCGTTCGTCTCGCGCGCCAGCCTGATGCAAAAAAGCCTGGACGACGCGTGGGCGCTTTCCGCGGATTCGCTCCAATTCCAGCTCAACAACGAAAACGAAAAGACGGCAACGGTTTCGCTCGCCATTACGAACAACGCGCCTTACCCGCTGCTCATAAACCGGGACGACTCTTCGCCCGCGGTTACGGTCGCGCCCGCCTCGCTCAGCCTGCAGCCCGGCGATTCCGCGGACTTGCAAGTCACCGCCTCGATAGCGGGCGTGACTGCGGAGTCCTGCATGGACCTGGACGCCGAGGGCTTGAACGGCGTGCTGTCGCTGTACGCGTCCTTCCAAGGCGTAAAGTCCAAGAAGATAGTGCCGATTCAAGTGCAACTGGTTGAAACCAGCCCTTGCCTGCCCGACAACGGTTATTCGGTTTCGTTCCCGGTTGACGCGTCGTTCGCGCTGCTGCCGGGCTACCGTTCCAAACAGAATTATGACGGCTCTACAACGCTCCAGCCCTTCGGCGAGGGTGACGAGCTGATGCTCGTGCAAACTGGTGCTTCCTTCAGCGGCTCGACGCTTTCCGTGCCACAGCAGTCCCCCGTGCTTTTCCCGCCCCAGTGGGTGGCGCAAATCCAGCCGAACGGCTGGCAGCTGATGCTTCCCATGCAGGTCACGCTTTACATGACGGACGAGTTGAATCCCGCCCGCCAAGCCGACGGCTCGGTAACCGTCGAGCTCTACGACGGCACGCTCACGCTCAAGCCCGGCGCGTCCGTGGCGGGCCGCACGGTCATAGTGCCCGCAGGCGACCCGATCATCTTCCAGCCAACGCAATGCAACACGGTTTACTCGGCGTTGCCCCAAGTGGCGCGCGAGCTCAAGGCGCCCGTGGAAATGGTATTCTACCCGCCCACGGGCTCTTCAATCGCGTCGGACGACAAGCTCAAGTGCCAGGCAACGCAGTCCTCTTACCTGCCCGCGCAAGCCGCCTCGTTCCTGCAAGCCAACACGATAATCCAGCTGCCCGACGGCCGCCGCATCGGCTTCACTTCGGAAGCGCAGTTGCAGAAGCTTGCCGACGGCTCGGTTTCGCGCGTCAACATTCCCGCGCAGGCGGGCGTGATGGTTCCCGCCGAGTTCGCGTACCAGTCCTCGGAATCCGCGGACGCGGTCACCGCGGTGTTTCCCATGCCCGTCCAACTCGTGTATTCCACGGACGTGGCAGCGCCGATTCACGGCAACGGCGTTTACTCCATACGCTTCTCCGAGGAGGCCGCCGTGCAATTCACCTTCGACCCCGCGCCCGCCAAAGTCAGCGGCAAGCAAGTCGTCACCATTCCCGCCTACTCGCCAATCACCTTCCTGTCCGGCGCAAGCGCAATGGAAATAGAGGACCCGTCCGTGTACAGCCGCTGCCAGCAATACTTCACGCCCGACGACACCGTCCAGATAGTGCTGCCCGCGGGCGCGCTCACCAAGAAAGAGGCGGGGCAAACGGTCGTGATAATGCCGGACTGCACCGCCGCGTCCAAAGTCAGGATAACGCGGCTGGACGAGTACGAGCTGTACGAGTCCCCGGCTTCCAAGAAAATCGCGTTCTCTTCCGCGACTTTCGTCTCCGGAACCATGGACGGCCGCGAGCCCAAGACCCTCCGCGTGCCCAAGAACGCGAAAATATCCTTTTACACCTGCGAAAAGGCGGACGACGACTTGAAGGCGGCAACGCTCACGCTGCCCATGCTCGCGACCGTTTTGCTGCCCGAAGGCGGCGCCTGGAAGAGCGAAACTTCAATCGAGTTCAGCCGCCCCGCGGCAATAAAAATCAACTACGGTTCCAAGTCGTTCGACACGGGCAAGGCGAAGAAGGTAGAATTCGACCCGTCCAACATCGACGACTACCAGCGCCCCGCCAAGAACGCGAAAGACAAGACCGGCACTTCCGCGGCGAACACAGTCCGTCTCCCCGAGAACAGCCGCGTGTCCTTCGTCCCGGTCTGCGACTCCGCGGCGCGCTCGCTTGAAATCAAGGCCGACGCGTCCTACCTTAAGGTCGTCGTCACCTCGGACGACAAGACCGAGCCGCGCG
>Ga0066637_10003185_pt1 | contig 11010 bp, 4 predicted proteins | sample CryGeyCG2014_020_FD_62737 | JGI IMG/M metagenome (GOLD analysis project Ga0066637, IMG submission 62737) | Groundwater microbial communities from aquifer - Crystal Geyser CG08_land_8/20/14_0.20 | ecosystem: Environmental > Aquatic > Deep subsurface > Groundwater | place: USA: Utah: Grand County...
AAGGAAGTCGGCCGTAACCAAATTCCTGAAACAGAGGAAGAAGCCACCGTTCACGGGTTAGCGATGTGCCGAAATCACCTTCCGGAAGTTTTTCTCTATGCAGATTGAATATTTTCCAGATGCCTAAAAGATGCGACCATGATTTGCTGATGACTTCATTTATTTTCTCATTTGGCGCCAGATGATACGATTCAGGTTTTAATCCATCTATATCGTCGCTGTTTTCCATTATTCTAATCAGAAAATCAGAGGGAATTAAAGCGCCTTCACATTTGATTGTGTACAATAATTGTTTCGTTTTTGTTTTCATTACTTAGTCGGATTGTTCTGGCAGGTATACATAAATTCCTAAAATGTCCGGTGGCAGTTTTGTCTCTATTGAATATCTTATATTTTTCATCTTTGCGGCTCTTCGGACTTTTTGATGCGATTCCAAAATTCGCTTACCGTTTTCTTTCGCAAAATTAGCAAGATAATCATTCAGATAATCAAAATTATCAATAATTTTAGAAACAAAATTACTTGACTGCTCCGGTAATATGTTTCCCGTGGGTTTTAGAAAAATAAGATTTTCTGAAAATTCATCATCCCACCATTCTGCATTTGCGGGGGAACCTTTGAATGAAAGCAAACGGCAGTCCTCTATTAAATTACGGTTTTCTTTTTCTTGAAGTCCTGTAATCAGTTGATACCGGAATCGGACAAGAAGCAGAGTGGTTCTTGTGTCAACCTGCGATGTTTTTATTACTCCCGCCCGTCTGATTGTACTTTCTGAAATCGGGTCAAGAGCCGTGTCTATTATGTAATTTGCCAAGCCCTCAACCATCGGATGAGTGCGGTTAAGATAATGAACACCGTCGGGAACCGGCTTTTGGAAACCCGCTTTGATTTTTTTCAAATAACCCATCGCTTCTCTCACTGCCACGGGTGACTCGCTTAAATCTATATCAAGAACATTATTATCGCCGACAGATGCTTTGTGAGATAACAGCGCCTCTTTTACAAATTCCCGGACATCCTGATATGTGCCGAGTGATTTTCTAATTTGATCCAATTCCTCTGCAACTTCTTCTACTTTTATTGTCTGCTGGGCAAACATTGTTCTTGACTTCTTTTCTTTATCGGCAGCATTTTCCCATTGAGTGTGCAGTTCCTCTTTTTTTGGTTTGAAAAATTCTTCAAACATCATAAGTTGGTCCGCAGATGCTCTATCTCCGCGAAGTAAAAGTCCTTCAAATATTGCTTCCGCCACCTGAGCGGCGTCAATCGGAACGGGAACCGAAATTCCGAGAGAACTTTGAATGTGTTTATGCTTTCTGATGAGAACATCTAAGACAATGCCGTCAATTTTGTTATCCACACCATAATAAGTCAAAACCCTGACTTTTTTCTTCTTCTGACCGAAACGATCTACTCTGCCTGCTCTCTGTTCATGCCGCGTCGGATTCCATGAAAGGTCATAATGAAAAACAGCGTCGAATTTTTCCTGAAGATTTATACCCTCGCTAAGACAATCGGTGCATACAAGAACACGTCTTGAATGTTCGGAAAGTTCATCAACTCTCTGTTCTCTTTCCGTCGGTGACATAAGACCCGTAACAGCGGCGACTTCTATATTAGACGGTAGTTTTTTTCTAATTTCTTCTGCCACATATTTCGCTGTGGGTATGAAACGACAGAAAATAATCGGGTTATAACCATCTTTGACCATTTTCTTTATTAAAATTATTGCCCTGTTCAATTTTTCATCTTTTTCACCTTTAAGTTTATCGGCGGCTCTTGCCATATCAAGTAAAATTTCGCGATTCTTTTTCTGGTCGTAAGAGAGTTCTTCTATATCCGAGCCCGGCGTAAAGTCCGTTCTCTCTCCTTCATCATCCTCTTCCATATCAAAAACAACCCTTTTCCCAATTTCATCAGTTTCCTCTATCGTTTCCGCATCTGCCGTAGGTGTTCTGTTTTTAAGAGTGGCGGCTGCGGCCTCAGGACTTGATGCAACTGAACGAAGCAGAGCGATAGCTGACCACCATCTGATTCTTTGCTTATGGCGATTTTCTTTTTCATCAAGCACAATTTCCTGCGCGTATTTTATGACCCTGTCAAAAAACTGTTTATATTCAGGAGAGAGTTCATAAGTTTCCTCCGCTTCTTCTCTATCAGGAAAAAAAGTATCAACATTTAGATAATTCTTTATATCCGCTCTTCGTCTCTGGACAAAATATTCTGCTAATTTCCGCCGGTAAGGTTCATTCCATTCGCTTATGAGGTTATCCGGCAGGTTTTCAAATTCCTTGTTAAGAAACGCTAAAAGCGAACGAAAAGCATTTTCTTTGCCGCTGTGAGGTGTTGCAGTTACTAAAATAATGTGCTTATTTAAATCCTGTGAGAGAGCTTTCAAAAGTTGATGTCGTTGGTGTTTATACCCTTTCCCAACCACTGGATAAGCGCAAGAATGAGCTTCATCCACAATAATTAATTCCGGGCAGGTTCTGAGAAATTCATTTCTTCTGCGGTCCGACTTGATAAAATCAAGCGAAACAATAACGAAGGGATAAATATCAAAAAGAGATTGTCCCACTCTGCAATTTCTTTCCAATTTTCTCGCTGTGCTTGAAAGAACAAGTTCTGCTTCTATATGAAATTTTTCTTTAAGTTCTTTTTGCCACTGCTCGGCAAGATGAGGCGGACAGAGCACAGCCATTCGGCTGACTTCTCCTCTATCCAGCAACTCTCTGGCAATCAAACATGCCTCTATTGTTTTTCCAATGCCGACATCATCGGCAATTAGTATTCTAATCGGATTCTGTTTTAGAGCCATCAGCAAAGGGACTAATTGATATGGTCTTGGTTCAACGGCAATTCTGGAAAATGAACGAAAGGGTCCCGCACTTGAACGGGAACTTAATTTTATTGCATCCCGCAACAAACGGCAGGATTTATAATCGCCTATATTTTGTGGACCGGGTAATTCAAAACTGGCTGAAGAAATTTCTTCAAGACCTAAGTGTATGCCCGTTATCTCGTCTTCAGTGCCACCGAGAGGTCTTAAAAGCAGAAGTTCATCGCTTGAGTCGGGAAGCACAACCCATTCTCTTCCGCGTGACTTAACAATCGACCCGACAGCATAATTCATTTCAGTTTTCCGAATATATTCGGATTTTTTTCTATAATTTTCTCCCAGTCATCATAGTGTTTGAACCTGATAACTGTATAGCCACTGTCATCAAGACATTCCTCCTGTTCAATGTCTCGTTTTTGACGTTCGGGATAATCGTGAGGTGGGCCATCAATATAGATAACGGTGTTGCTCTCTTCATAAAGAAAATCTGGTCTTGTCTGACATTTTTCAATCAACTTTTGAGCATTACTGGGCAGTCGATATTGTTTCTCTTCAAGGAAGTTCAACCATTTTTTCTCAAGTTCAGAATCGGTCAGAGCCAGCAGTTTTTTCAAATGCTCTCCTCTCGGCAAAATCGTAGGACTTGCTTTTATCTCCGAAGAATAAATTTTCATCAAAAATTCTTTGATAAGTTTTCTGTCTAAGAGTTTATGGTCTCTTTGATTTGTATAACTCATCAGACAGTCATAGCAGGCGGCTTCGCAATCTTCTTTCGCGCCGGGCGATTTTCTTAAATCTGTTCCGCTATCAGGGTCGAAATGGCAGAGTTCCAATGCGGTTCTTGCCACCTCTTTGAATGCGTTTTTGTCGTCTATCAGATGCCTTAATACGCCGGCGCCGCCTTCCGCCGCTTCATAAAAAAGTATAATCTTACGATTATCTCTATCAGGAAGCGGTTCAACAGCCAGTTCATTATCTTCAAGATGATATTTTAATTGTATTGCATTTTTAAGCGCCGACTGTAAACTTGCCATTATTTTTATCGCATCTTTGCCCAAGTCCTCTTCGGGTTCAAATAAAAGCGCGTTTTTTCTATCGTCAACAAATGGAATAACCCTTTCTATTCTGTTGCTCATCAACTCATCGGCGTCATCCTCCACTTGCTCTCTTCTTGCCCAGTATCCTCGTTCCCTGTCAAGCAAAAAGCCGTAAACGCTGCTGTCGCTCCTTCTGGACCATCCGAGATTAATCTTGCGTATGGATGTAGCACTTCCATAAGTAATGCTTGCAATTTCATTTCCATTATTCGTTATCTTTGCAATTCTATAAGAAGGACGGCCGCCGTATTCCGGAAAATGAAATCCTGTCCTAATCTCAAAACCATGCCTCATCCTTTCTTCTTCGTCGCAATTTATTCTTTCTCTTCTTCTGGTTGAAACATTTCGCAGACGAAATAGATTGGAATAATTGATTAAATTCCCTGAATAACACCTTTCACAAATGTCGTCGTGGTCAGAACAAAGATATCCGCATTTTGGACATTGCTTGGCTACTGTTGTTAAAACATCATCCTCTTCAACAGGCATTATAACCTTGTTGCTTTCATATTTAGAACCTTCGTGATATATTATTGTTCTCGGACCGAATTCGGAAATTGCAAGAAATCTTGGTCTGGAAAGAAATTCGTCAACACCTCTTTTTCTCTTCATTCCCGGTATATAAGCGGAAAGAGGAAGACGAGGGAAACTATATCCCGGAAGGAACCCTTCGCTTGCAAAATAACGGTAACTGTAAAAATCGGACTGAATCAAAATTTCCGAACTTTCCGTAAGAAGTTTTAGCTGGGCCTCTGCCTCACTTCTGAGACGTTTTGCCATTTCTTTTTCATGATAAGGTTTTGATGCATCCCTGATTATTTTATCCTGGTTTTTTGCCTGAACGAGAGCCGCTTTGTATAATGCACGCCATCGTGCACAGGCATTATCAAATTCTCTGCTGACTTGTGAAATAACTTCATCTAACCATCTCTCCGAATACCAGTCCGACACCGTTAAAACATTCTTTAATGTATCTATCACTTCTCTGGCTTTACTTTTTGCCCTGTTTCTGGCGTCGGTGTTATTTATACAATCTTTAACACATTGTAAGAGTTCAAGACTCGGCTCAGCTCCTTCTAAATCCAAGATATCTCTCAATGATTTACCGAGAGACAATTTTGTTTCTGCAAGCCATATTGCCTGTATATGAGACCTTATAAGATCTTCATTTGCCAGATCTATTCGTGGCGGAGATACCACTCCTGCAACCATCTGTTCCTGATGTTTGAAGAAAAACTGGTCGTGCGGACTTCCCTTACTGCAATAAGAAAAGACCATCGCCGGCTGGCCGCTTCTTCCTGCACGACCGCTTCTTTGAACATAATTGGCTGGCGTTGGAGGAATATTTCTCATATTTACCACATTTAATTCCGATATGTCTATTCCGAGTTCCATTGTCGGAGAACAGAATAAAATCGGAAGTTCTCCTGTTCTGAAATTTTTTTCTCTTTCCTCTCTTTTATCATAGGGAACCTGCGCCGTATGTTCTCTCGCTTCTATTCCGACATTAGTAAGTGCTGTATTTTTATAAAAATCAATAAAGAATTCATTTATCGCGCTTCCTGTGCCGGACTTTCTCGGCACTCTAATAGGGTCATAAAATGGATGTTCTCCCGTGCCGGCTTTCCAGACCATCGAACTGGCTTTTAACTGATAACCCGGAACATCTTCTTCACCGCCCGGCTCGCTCACGACTTGCAATATTCCTGCAATCCTCAATGCCTCTAATATCTCGCGGATTATTTTTTCCGTATCTTTAAGTGATAATCTTTCTTTGCATTCTGTAAAAGTGGTATTTCTTCTTAAATATTGACCATAACTGCCGTATGGCGACAGATAAACATGAGTGCCATATTTTACCGCGCCTCTCGGTCTTGGAAAAAGCATCGGCGCATACTGCATTTTTTCATCTTCATCTATTGCCCATGGGATTTTTAGATATTGGTCGCTTTGCCTTTTAATTTGCTCCTGGTATTCAGGTTCAAGATATGTAACTTTAATTGCAAGTTCTCTTCTCATATAATCAAGCAACGTTTTACAAACATTACATTTTGTATCAAATGAAGCATTTGCCAATGCGGGATGAAAATCTTTCCAGATATCTTCTGCCCTGCATACATCTTCCATTGAGAGATAAGATATGTCCAAAAGACCGCATTGTTCCAAATTCGGAAGAATAATTCTCCAACCGCGCCTCAAATCGCGGTATATTCTATATCCCAGAATATTTTTCAGAGCTCTTTCAGTTTCAATCTTTGCTGCAAATCTTATGTCTGGAACTTGCGCATATTGAGAGATATTTAAATTTAATGATTCAAAAACTTTTTGAGAAATATCATCATGCCGTAACCCTTCTTCGCCAGCCGACAATGCTGCTTTATAAATTGCGGCTCTCAATATTCCTATCTGAATAAAATCATTAAAATGTCCTGTTTGCAGAGACGCATCTTGTCTGTTGTCTGTAAAACTCAAAAGTTTTCTTGCTATTTCAGGCAGGTCGGATTTATCTCTTAAATATCTTATGGTCGATAAAGATAGCATAGTTGTTGCTGTGCTTCTGCCCTCGGAACCCAGTGTCCCTAATTTCACGAAATCTTTTTGGCGGAAACCATAACTTATCCCGCAGTTTAAGCAAAAACGGAAAGGCGACGGAATATAATGCAGTTTCATGCCATCCTGCGATTCTTCCCCTTTTGGATTTAAACTCATTAAACGCGGTAAATATGCCTTTCTATTTCCCCTTATCCTGATTGAACCGGCGCTAAATTCCAACCAATCATCCGGAAGTTTTTCAAATAGTTCATCGCTATCCTCCGGCCAGGGATTTTCCTTGCTAAAATAAAGAAACCCCGGCTCGCTGAATTCATCGTAATCAGTATCATCAAGTTCACGCGGCTGAAAAATTCTTTTACCATTTTCTTTTACCATTCTAACAAGATAATATTCCTGCCCGCATTCCCGACAAAAAACCACAGGCAATAATATTTTATCCCGGTTACCGGGAACAAATTGCTGTCCATTAGTTGTGATATAACGCTTATCCTCATCTTCAAGTGAGGCATACACCGTCCCCCCTCGGCTTATAAACTGATGTAACTTAAATGCAAAAACCGGCAAATCAGTTTCCGGATGCTGACATTTATATCCGGCCAGAAGAGCGCTTTCAATAACACTCCGACATTTATCCTCGCTGATTCCGGTTATCTTGCCAAGTTCTTTTGCCGCTCCATTATCGCCTGTAATACTGCGGGGTTTGCATCTGATAAATTTTCCACTTTCTGATTCCTTTGTTATACCTAATTTATTTTCAATCCAAACAGATAGAGAATTTTTAACAAATTCACCGAAATTATCTGGAACCGCTGAACCGGCGACAATGTCATTTTTCAACTTCTCTATAAAGTCCTCACTTTCAATGTTTTCGTCTAATGTGATTTTTCTTAATGACTCCCCGATAATGTTGTCTTCTGAAACTTCTGAACCGAATAGTGATGATGCGACCTCAGCCACTGCTTTTTTTTGTTCCTGATAGGAGCCACTGCTTGACAATGTAGCCGAAGTTCCAACATATTGCAAAGAATTGGCTTCAAGTCTATTCCGCACGCGTCGGACAAGCATAGCAACATCAGCTCCCTGCCGCCCTCTATAAGTGTGCAACTCATCGAGAACAAGAAATTTAAGACCTTTTGCAAATTCAATCAACTTGTGTTCATACGGCCTTGTAAGTATAAGTTCAAGCATTGCATAATTCGTTAAAAGAATATCCGGCGGATTTTCTATAATGGACCTTCGCGCTTCCTCCCTTTCCTGTCCTGTATATCTTTTGAAAGTTACAGGATTTTTACCTTCCTGATAACCAAGACACAGAAATTTTTCCAGTTCTTTTAATTGACTATTTGCAAGAGCATTCATCGGATATATAATTATCGCCTTGATGCCTTTACCTGAACCATTTTTTAATACATAGTTGACTATCGGGACAATATAAGCAATGCTTTTTCCGGAACCTGTCCCTGTGGTTAAGACATAGTTATTTCCTTTAACCGCTGTTTTTATTGCGTCTGATTGATGTTTATACAATAAAAGAGGTTTGATAATTTCACCGCTTTTTTCATCTTTTATACAAAATATTTTTTTGCATTCCGGGTGCAAAAGCCCCTGCTCAACCAGGTTCTCAATAGTTTCTCCTTTCTCGAATAAAGGATTCAACTGGATTAAAGGGTCTGGCCATAAAATTCCCTCTTGAATACTCCTGCCGACATATTCATTTATTCTTTCATTTTTTATCCTGATAAAACTCTTGATATAAGAGGCATACTCACTTATCAATTTATCCCTGTATTCAAAAATTCTCATTTATTACTTTCAACAACTTTTTTCCCAGTTTTTTTATAATTCACTAAAATGCTTTTCATTACTTTATATTATCTGATAATATTTTAGCAGATTTTTGACGTTTAAGAAATCATAAAATTTGTTTTTGTTTTTTTTGTGAACTCTGTTTTAGTGTCGAGCAGACTCAATACACAAAACTTTTTTGCGATAACTAAACCAAACAAAAAATGACATATGGTTACATTTTGCCTAAAAATTCACATATCAGTGATAGAAGGGAAAAAAGAAAAAATGAAGAGCCAAGAAAGTAGAGAAATAGTGATGAGAAGTCGTATAGAGGAAACCACAGGGAACAAAGGTTCTCGGGGGTGCCCTCGTGAAAGTTATTTTGCAAGGAGGTTGCTATGAATCATATTCTGCCGACCACAAAATTAACAATTGAGCCATTATTAACTTACAAAGATGTGTCTATAATTCTTCATAGATCAATTCGCTCGCTTCAGCGCGACGTAAAAGAAAAACGCATTCCCCATATAAAATTTCCTTCCCACGCACTCAAATTTAAATTGAGCTCGGTGCAACAATATATTGAACGGCATGAAATTCGTGCTGATATAAAAAAAGGAGAATAAACCATGTCAATTCTGGCATATAATTTCGCCTTTAGCGTCAAAGTGATTTCGCATTTATGCCTATTTCTGGGTGGGTATTTTCAAAGGAAATTAAGTTTCGACGAGAAAATAATAAATACAGTTAATAACAATTCCAGTGGACTAATATCATACAGGAATTGTTGCATCCTTTTTGGCATTATTTGGCCTCTTTTGGCCTCTTCTGTCCTTGTATGTCTCGTCGGTGATTTCGCGAAAATAATCAATATGGTTTCGCGAAATTATCTTAGGTTATCAGCGACCCTACTAATCTTTATAGTTATAATTGAAGAACATTGGAGGTAACTATGGAGATGAAGAAAAAATTAAATGCGGATAAAATTTATAAACATTATGGAATTGCAAGGCCTACTTACCGATGTCAACCAAAAGATGTTTTAAAAGCTCTTTTGGAAATAAAAAAGAATAATGAAATATCTAATAAATATTGTGATCCTATAATAGATTTCTTGCAACAGAAAAGAATAAGCATTGAAGATATTGTATATTATGATTTGATAAGTAAAATTTTCCCAAATTCCAATGAAATCAAAGCTATTTTACGAAAAATCTTTTATTTGTTGTGTTCAAAATATAAAGTCCTGAACTTGGCTCTTGAACTATGCATAGTTCCCGATCTAAGTAATGGATATTGTGATTACAATAATCCAAAATCGCTTGAAGCAGGACTGGGAGAAGCATATCTTGGAATTTACCCTTATAGTATAATAACTACAAATGTAAGACAAAAAACCATAGAACCAAAATTATCTATAGAAATTAAATTAATTAAATTTATTAAAGAATTTTTAAAGAACTTTAGATTTCATAGTAGAAAAACAACCGAAGTTGAAGCTGACACTTCGACGCTTATAAATTACGCAGGGGCGATATGTCGCTTATTAACAGACCAAGATATTAAAGATTGGAAGGAATTTGAAGATGAAGAAGGGGCAAAAAAAATTCGAGAGTTTTTCTTGAAAGAACGACATAAATTAAAAAATGGAAAAGAAAAAAAGTACCACATAAGTAGTAAAAATAACGACATTTTTTGTATAAAATTTTTTTTCGAGCTCACCTGGCAGCAAATGGGCCTTGCACAAAATCCGTATGATATAGATGCTAAAGACAGTTTCCTTCACCAAAAAATAGTGGGCAATCTTGGTTTAAGTCAAGACAGTGATTGTTATGAGAGAAAAAGGGAACAAGGTGAATTAAAAAAAAGAATCCCAGATAATACAACTGAAAAAGAGCTTTATACATCATCATGTTTTGACGACGCATCCTACAAATTATTACAAAATTATATTCAAAATAAATATAGAGAAACTTATATTCAAGAAATAAAAGATTTGAAAAGTATGAATTTAACAACATTGTGGAAACTTCATTCAATTATTCAGGGCGATTTGGTAATTACATTTGGATTGCTTAATGGCCCACGACCCATCGATTATTTAGCTATCAATATTGAAGATATAGTTGAGGATATTAGTAAATTTAGACCTGATATAAATGCGCCTGAAAATAAAAAATATTTTACAGGTCTTTTCCAAATTGAAAATAATGTAAAATTGTCCAAAAATAAAAAACGACCGAAAAAAGAGTTTTTTGGAATTCTTTTTGTAATTTTTTTAAATCTCTGGAATATCCGCAAAGAACTCTTAAAGAAGGAAAGAAAAAAAATAGAACAAGATAAATATTCTTACATGATTAGAATGGGAACTCCACTATTTTTTTCCAAAAAATATCAAAGACCAGTCGGAGAAACTCTTACCAAATATTTTAGAAAATCAATTATTTTGGCTGGTATGAATCCCCATATTGCACAAATCGCAACTTTATATTGGTTACGGAAAAATTTTGTTATTTTTATGCGGAAATGGTATAATATAGAAATAGAAGTTATTGCAGTAATAACAGGAACAAATCCCAAAACATTATACGATTATTACAACTATTTAAATTTATCTGCAGATGTTGAGAAAAATTATGTAAATAACTTCTTAAGGAGAACGGGTTTTTTACCCCACGAATATGTGATGCCTGTACAAAATGATGATATTAACAAAAACAGTTTATTCAATTC
>Ga0066637_10003187_pt1 | contig 11006 bp, 9 predicted proteins | sample CryGeyCG2014_020_FD_62737 | JGI IMG/M metagenome (GOLD analysis project Ga0066637, IMG submission 62737) | Groundwater microbial communities from aquifer - Crystal Geyser CG08_land_8/20/14_0.20 | ecosystem: Environmental > Aquatic > Deep subsurface > Groundwater | place: USA: Utah: Grand County...
GCTTGATTATCTGACTCCGGACGAATACCTAAACAGGCTGCAATTCATCCCATTGCCAACCAAAAATGTTATCGTATTACAAACTTAAGGGTGGCGGATATCTATCTGAACCTGGACAATCGGACAAACTAAGAAAATCGGGGTTAACCCGAATCAGTTAGAGCCAGTTAAAAAACTTTGCCTACTTCTTGGCTTTTAAGTACTTTTTAAAATCTCCTTAAAAATCTCCGGAAAGGGTTTTGCTTTCAACGCCTTTGCCAGTATGTATTCATCTTCCCCGAACCAAGATTTTTTATGGCAGCCGACATATTTAAAACCCCTCTTTTTATAAAACTTGATATTCTTCTCTGTTTCGCTGAAAAGCCAAAGATAATGGTATTTATTTTTTAAGCTCCATTCTTCGGCCAGTTTAAGAAACCGCGATCCTATTCCTGCCTGCCGATAGTTTTTATGGACAAACAAAAGATTAACAGAAGCAACTCCGCCAAAATCTCCTTTCAGGCTAATAAAGCCAATAAGATTTTTGCCTTCGAAAGCGCCGATAACGGGGTTTTCCCTCTTTTTAAGATGCTTTCTGAAATAGCTTTGATTAAACAAAAAATCGCTGTAAATGCGCGCCACTCTCGGCGCATAGGGAAAATCTTTCCTGAAAATTTTAGAAGACAGGGCAAAAATCTGTGAAACTTCTTTGCGGCCGCATTTCCGGAAAGAAATTTTTGTCCCTTTTCCCATATTCTTTAGTTGTTATTTAAGCTCCAGTTAAACTTAAAATAGCACACTTTTCTTTTCATTTAAAATTGTTTGTTTTTGAAGAAACAAAAAAGCGCCGAAAAACGGAAACTTCTTCCCCACAGCAAAAAAAACGGATGTCAGACATCCGTTTTTTAATTTCACTAATTTTCATTCTTTTTTTTATACTTTCCGCCTTTTTTCCATCTGACTGATTTTAAAAACGGGGCGTAGATATCTTCTTCCATCGGCACTATCAGCGGATCGTCTTTTTCCGGGCTAGATCTTTTGAACTGTATTGCATCAATATCTTCAATAATAGCGATTGGGGTTTGTTCATCGCACTCACCCATCGAAAAAACTGCGGCAGCTGCTAAAGAGTCAGGAATATTAACCTGGGAAATTTTCATTTCCCGGCCGAAAATATCCAGACAGCCGCGGTAATCCTTTAAGGGATAAAAACCATAATAAGCAATGGCAATGCCGGTAATGCCCAAACGCGACGGCCCGGAATGGCTGTCAGTAATAATAATGCCAAAGTCATTCAGTCGGTAGTTTCTCTTTATAAAATTGTAAATTTTCTTGGCCGCAGAAAACGGCTTTTCCGGCCACAAAATAAAATAGCCGTTGGCGTTGCTCTCGTCAATGCCGGCAGTGGGAACAATCAAACCGTTTTTAATGGTGAACAATGCATAGCCGCCTGGCACCTTATCACGATCAAGATAAAGCTCTGCTTCTTTTTTGATAAGTTCATCTTTATCTTTTACTGTTTCCGGTTCTATGCATCTTCCCTGCCAAATCGAAACAATTTTAGAGGTAACAACAATGATTGATTTTTCTTTTAGCTTTATTCGCGAAAAACTTTCTTTTATTAAAGAAAATAAATCGTCTTTCGGCGGCAGAAAAACCCTGGTTTTTATGGTCCTAATTTTCATAGTTTTTATCCTCCTTCGCTAAAGCTACGGAAGGACGAGTCCTCCTTCGCTAAAGCTACGGACGGACGAGTCCTCCTTCGCAGAAGACCACGGTCGTAAGACCATGGATGAATGCCTGTCTTCGGCTCTCGCCTCGCAGCGAAGCGGGTCGGCGGATTTCGCTCCGCCACCGTCAAACGTGGCTGGAACGTTTGACGTTCCGCCGAAGGAGGAGAAGATACCACGGCCCAACTATGCTCTGATTTACATCAGAGCTTCGATGGGCGAGCAGAACAAAGAATATCTGATGCTCGTCCGTCCGAAGCCCGAATGCAATGAGGGCGAAGGAGGAAGATACCACGGGCGCTCGCCTTGCCGACCTGTCCCCCGAAGCCTCGGCGAAGGAGGAAGCCTCCGGCGAAGCGCAGGTTAGCCCGTGGAGCTTCATAAATACTTGGCCATAACAACATCGTCAAGAAACTTGCCGTAATGGTTAATCCCTTTTTTGATTTTACCAACTTCTTTGAAACCAACTTTTCGATACACTCCCTTGGCAACCTTATTGGTGCTAAAAACACTAAGGGTGATTATTTTAACTTTTAAAGCTTTTTCTGCTTCCCTGATAATGGTTTTCAAAAGCTTTTTACCGATCCCCTGGCCTCTTATTTCCTTACGGAGCAAAATGCCCAGATTCCCTACATGTTTTGTAGCATCTTTTCCTGTTTTCACTTCGGCGTTGCCCATTATTTTTCCGTCAACTTCAACCAGAAAAAGCACTTTTTCTTTTTTCTTGATCTCCTTGAGATTATTAATAAGCCAGGCCTTCTCTTCCTTCGGCGTTACCTTCTTCTGCAGGCTGATCATCGCGCGTTCTTCGATAAGGGAGTTTATAAGCGCCAGTAAATCAGCTATATTTTCTTTCGCGATAGGGTAGCGAAAAACGACTTTTTTGTCGTTAATCTTAAATTTTTCCACGATTCCTTGTTTAAACATATTGCTGATAGGCAATTAAAGCTTTTTATCTCAAGTACAGTCTATCTTTTTGTTTTTAATTTTCAAGGTAGCAACCCCGTAGTTAAGAGATACAAAAAAGGATGCTTTTAAGCGCCCAGCCCCGCTCAAAAGTCAATGCCGCTTTTCCGACAACGGCAGCAATGCCCTGACTAGGATAACTCTTCACATCCTCGCTGGAGCGGAGATACCCATTAAGTCAAGAGTGTTTTTAAGCACGGTTTTGGTTGCCAGAACCAGGGCTAACCTTGCTTGGCTTAAGTTTTTGTCTTCGGAAATTACCCAGCACTCGCCATAAAACTGGTGGAAACTGGTGGCCAAATCAATTGCATACTGCGGCAATCTCTGCACCTGATAATCCTTCGCCGTCTCCTCGACAATTTCCGGAAACCTAATAAGTTGTTTCATCAAGGCAATTTCCGATTGGTGATTTAATATTTTTAAATTTTGATATGTATTTTTGCTCCTGTATTTGCGAAGCAAGATATTTAATTTTTGATTTTTGATTTTTCTTATGATGCTGCAGATCCTCGCGTGGCCGTACTGGACATAGTAAACCGGGTTTTTCTCTGACTGTTCCCGCGCTAAATCAAGGTCAAAATTCAAATGAGTGTCCGGCGACCGGGTTAAAAAGAAAAACCGCGCCGCGTCCAAATTCGCCATTTCTAAAAGTTCATCAACAGTGACATAAGTTCCCAGCCGTTTTGACATCTTAAACGGTTTGCCTTCTTTTACCAGAGTCACAAATTGCAAAAGAATAATCTCCAGTTTGCCTTTATGACCAAGCGCTTCCACGACTGCCTGAAGCCCGGACACATCACCGTAATGGTCAGCGCCCCAGATATTAATTACTTTAGCAAATTTCTTCTCGCTGAATTTATAAAGATGAAGCCCGGCGTCACCGGCCAAATAGGTTTTCCAGCCGTCCTGTTTTATTACCACCCGGTCGCGGCTGTCGCCAAGCTTCTTTGCTTTAAACCAAACCGCGCCTCCGTCTTCATAAAGCAAATCTTTTTCCTTTAAAATCGCAAGCGCTTTTCCTGACCAGCCGGTCTGGTGAAGCTTTGTTTCAGAAATCCACTCATCGTATTTAATCCCCATTTTCGCCACGGTCTTGGCAATTATTTCCTTGATAATCCGTTTTGCCGCCATTTCCCCGGCTTTATAGGGATCTTTGGTTCTGATTTTTTTGCTCAAGCCATCAATGTAATCGCCTTTATAAACCGCTTCGCTGTCTTTTAAGACCGAGTGGCCGAGACCTAAAACCTGCATTCCATAATCGTTGATGTAATAAGCTTTCTCTACCTTGAATCCGGCTTTTTGAAGAACATTTGCCAAAACATCTCCGAAAAAGCCGCCCCGGGCATTGCCAAGAGTTAATGGCCCGGTTGGATTGGCGGAAATAAACTCAACCTGAATTTTTTTGCCGGCACCGATTTTTAAATCGCCGTAGTTTTCTTTTTCCTTAAGAATTTCTGCCACCTGCGCTTGAAGATATTTTTCGGAAAGGAAAAAGTTGATAAAACCCGGGCCGGCGATTTCAATTTTGGCGAACAAATCGGGTTTCAGCGCTTTGATTTCGGCAATAATTGTCTCCGCCACCTGCCAAGGGTTTCTTTTAACTGCGCCGCCGATCCGCAAGGCAATATTAGTGGCATAATCGCCATGCTCTTTTTCTTCCGGCGTTTCGATAATAATCGGCGGCAGGCCAAAATCCGGCAAAAACCCTTTTGCCTGATTTTCTTTAATCGCTTTTTCAACCAAACTGCTGATTTTTTCTTTTATTGTTTCCATTTATCGCCAAACGACTAAATATCTTTTCATGCTACAATTTTCACGATTGTGAAAATTATTATATCAAAAATTATTAGAAAATTACTTGTTAGTGTTGGCAAGCAGGGCAAAAAAATGATCCCCGGCCGCCAAGATCGATTCGCTTTATAATCTTACCGCAGTTCGGGCAAGCTTGGCCGGCCCGGCCGTAAACTGTCAGGAATTTCTGGAAATTGCCTTTTTTGCCGCTAATCTGACGAAAGGCCTCGTCTTTGTCAGAAGTCCCTTTTTGTCTAATCGCTTCATTTAACACGGCGATAATCGCGCCGCGGAGTTTTTCCGCTTCTTTATTACTCAAAGAATTCGCTGGCCGGCTCGGCAAAATAGCGGCGCGGAACAACGTTTCGTTAGCGTAAATATTGCCGACGCCGGCAATTTTTGTCTGATCCATAATCACCAGCTTAATTGGCTTTCTGCTTTTCGCCAAAACCTGGTGGAAATAGTCTAAGCTGAAAGCGGTTTCGTCAATTGCTTCCGGCCCCAGTTTTTCCTTGGCGATTTCTCCGATTTCTCTCACCGCCTTTATCCAGCCGAACATCCGCAAATCATTGAAATACAGTTTTCCGTTATTATCAAAAGTAATAATCACCCGCGTGAATTTATTCGGCAATTCCTTTATTGCAAACGGCCCGCTGTTTTCCTCAACCAGAGTCTTTTCTTTTCCGCTTTTTTCCCGGTAAATCAGCTGTCCGGTGAGCTTAAGATGGACTGCCAGATAAATACCGTTGTTTAACTCAATCAAGGTTATCTTTGCCCTTCGTCCTACTCCGCAAACTGTTTTTCCTTCAATTTCTTTCGCCTCGCCGATAAAACTTTTTTTGTTCAAAACCTTAATCTTGGCGATTTTTAAGCCTTTCAGTTTTTCATCTAACTGTCTTTTAATTGTCTCCACTTCCGGCAATTCCGGCATAATTTTTATTTAAAGAAAATAGCTAGAACAATTATCACGCCTCTTCCCAAAAGCAACGCCGCAAACTAGAAAAGGAAAACCTCTTCTTGAAAAACGCCTCAGGCAAAAGGTAGATTAAAACATCGACGAACAGACCACCAACGGCAAAGCTGACAAAAAAGACACCTGCCGTTGAATCTAATCTTTAGTTAGCGATAAGGTCAAAATACTAATTAAAGAAATCAAACTGACAATAATGACGCTAAAAAGATTATAAAGCCAAATAGTCATTGGTTTTAGCGCTTGAAAAAATCAATTTTATCCGGGCTGACTACCCGGAAATGTTTTGCCCGCAAAGGATGCTTTTCCGCAAACTTCTGGTACATCTGATAGGCAATTTCCCGATAAGAGAAATGGCCCTGCGGCCGGGTGCGCAGTTCAACAATATACTGCAATTCCCACGGCGTCATCCGCATCAAAAAGCGGCGCCGGGTTGCCTGCGGTAGAATATATTGACCAACAGCCGGATGTTTTTTCTCAATCTGCCAATAATCTTTTTCTATTTTTTCCATTATCTCCCAATAATCTTTTTCCAAACCGACCTGTTTAATTTCTCGCGGCATATCAAAACCGTAAATCGGCGACAGCTCTTTCAAAATCTGGATACAATTGCGGTGGCGGTGAAGATCGCGAAAACCGCCGATATCCATACAAATGTCAAAGGTTAAACCGCCAGTGGCCGTTTCGCGGAACACCGCATCATACTGGCCGCGTTTGGCATAAACCGAATCAATAAGTTTTTGTAAGAACTGCTGGCTCTGACGCTTAACCGTCTTAACCAACTGGCCATAGGAAAACGCCGAAGTTTTATAAAATAAAGTTGTTGCTAAATCAATTTCTGAATTGATGTTCTCGTATAAAACCGCGCCCCGTTTTCCATCCGGCTTCTCTTTAATTTTCAGTTCCTTCAGATAGCGGCTAGCCTCTTGGTAAGCATTTTTCGGATAATCTTTGCGGCCGGCATACTTCACCAAGGTCGGCAAGCCAATGTTTTTGCCAGCCACCGCTTTTTTAACTTTCTCTTTCTGCTCCAGAGTCAGGTAGTCGGCTTGGTCAATTTTAATGAGTGCTGGATTAAACGCCTGTTTTCGGCAAACCACCCGCTGAAGTTCTCTACCAATCTGCTGGCATTCCTTTAAATCAGAGGAGAGAAACTTGGTGATAATTCTTTCCCAAGTGCGGCCGCTGGCAATAATACCCATTGATTTGGGAATAGCACAGGGAAGCAAGTAGCGCGCCACATCAATGGCGCGCGCCTTAGTCAACCGGCCAAAACTTTCCTCATCCATTTCTTTTGGTTTTTGGGACCAATACTGCTCTCGGTATATATTGGAAACCTTTTCTATTATCAGTGAATAAAGGCCGATCATTTTCTGGCTTGTCTTTTGGAAAAGAGCAAGCGAATCCTTGTCGCCATTTAATTCCGGCGGCACGATCAGCACACTTTTGGAAAAATCAACATAACGAGTAGAACGGCTTTGAGCGTCAATCAACTGGTCGTCAAGCAAAAGATTGCGCGTCGGTACGGAAATATTTTCAAAAACTACCATTAAATGGGCCAAGTCGGCAATGCTGGCATGGCCGTACTGGAAATAAAAAGAATTGTAAAATTTCTCTGCCCTTTCTTCGGTCAGCTCCATCGCCCAATCCTGATAGGATTTGTAAGTCGGCGTCCTCGAAAACTTGGCGATTGCGTAGCCTCCCGGTTCCGGCAAAACCCCTAAAACTGAAAATATCTTCCTTTTCATAAAAAATTTTTTAGTTATTTTATTATTATACCATATAGCCAGCTTAGCTTATAGCTAAAAAATTTGAAAATAAAAGTGTTTTTTGATAAGATAATGATGACCCAAAACGGGTTGTAAATTAGATAAGCAAAGCTTACTATTTTACCCTGAAGGGCAATTAGCTCAGTTGGTTAGAGCGCGTCGCTTACATCGACGAGGCCGTAGGTCCGAGTCCTACATTGCCCACCCTAGTTCATCCGTAGCTTTGTAAGCGAGGGAGGGCTTCGGAGAGTCAACCGGACAGGTTTATTAGCTAATAGTTATTAGTTTATAGTCGAGAGTTTAGGGTTTAAAGTCTTACTTAGCGAGCCGAGGTAGCCAAGGTGGTCACGGCGCGTGTCTGAAAAACACGAAATTGCAGTTCGATTCTGCACCTCGGCACAAATTATGTACGTTAACATAACGATTAGACGACTGGTATGATAAATAATAATAACTAACCAGCGTCTAATATATGGATAGAAATGGTATCATTGCTTTGCGCAGAGAAGGAAAAACTTACAGCGAAATCGCAAACGTTCTCAAAATTCCAAAAAGCACTGTAGCGTGGCACTTAAGAAACGTTAAGTTGTCAAAATCTCTGCAAAGACAACTTCTTAAAAAATCAAAAGAAAAATGGCGGAAAAGTATTACGCAATACAATAATATCTACGCCAAAGTCCGTGCCAAGGAAGCGCGGTTAAGACGGGAAGGAATACAAAAGAAAGCTTCGGAAGAAATAACTGGAATATCAAAAAAAGACCTCTTATTAATTGGAACTTCGCTTTTTTGGGCAGAAGGGAGTAAATCGCATAGATGGCGTTTGTGCCTTGCCAATTCTGATCCGGAAATTATAAAAGTGATGATGAAGTTTTTTCGAGAAATCTGCCATATTCCCGATGAAAAGATAAAAGCACTGGTTCATATTTATCCGGGATTAAATTATAAAAAAGTTCTGACTTTTTGGACAAAGATTGCTAAATTACCTAAAAAAAATTTTTATAAACCTCAAACGCAAATAAGTCGTGCCAGTAAAAGAAAAAGAGATAGAAATACCCTACCCTATGGGACACTTCATTTAACAGCCGGGAATACATTAATTACTTCTCAGGTTAAGGGTTGGATACAGGGAATTTTGGAAAAAACATAATAATAAGGCGGGTGTAGCACAGTGGTAGTGCGCTTGCTTGCCAAGCAAAAGACGGCGGTCCGATTCCGCTCACCCGCTCCACAATTTGATTACAATACGCTGTAAAAAGCAGGAAAATAAAAGACAAACCATGAAAAGAAAGATTAATTTTAAAGGTTTTATTGATACCACACTCAGAGAAGGACAGGCATCACCTCTGATGTTTGATACGAGGAAATATTTCTTCAGTCCAGAGGAAAAGAAAAAAATAATAGAGGCTTTAATTAGACTTGGTCTTTCTCATTTTGAATTTTATTCCCCAGTGGTTGGCAAGAAAGAAAGAGAGGACTTTTTAGCAATAAAAGAATACGTAAGAAAAATGTCTCCCAAAAAGGTCGTTCTTATAGCTCACTGCCGTTGTCATCCTGATGATATTAACCAGGCAGTAAAGGCTGGTTTTGGCGGTCTTAATCTTTATATGGGTTTATCAGCCGAGGCGGAAAAAAATTATGGTAAAAGTTTTTTAGAAACTCTTAAATTGATTAAGGATTTAGTAGTTTCTACCAGAAAAAAGTATCCTTATTTATGGTTAAGATATAGTGGCGAGGATGCTTTTAGAACACCTTTAAAGAGAATATTTCGGGTCTATGACGAGATTGCTCCTTACGTGGATACTTTTGGCACCCCAGATACTACTGGTATAGCTACTCCGGATTTAGTGAAGAAAAGGATAAGATCCTTAAAAAAGAGATATCCCAAAAATAATTTAGAGTGTCATTTTCATAATGATAGTGGTTATGCTTTGATTAACACTATCACTGCGATTGAAAATGGGGCTGAGTATATTGACAGCACTATTTGGGGTATGGGTGAAAGATCGGGTATTTCTTCTATTACCGGGACCCTTTTGAATCTATATTATTTGGATTCCAACCTGACCAAAAATTATAACCTGGATCTCTGTTATCCAGTGAATGTTTTAATGGGGTCAATTCTAAAAATGCAGGTTCCTTATAATGAGCCAGTTTCTCTTACTAATCGCACTCATATAGCCGGAGTTCATCAAAAAGCTGTCCTTAATGTAAAGAAATCTTATGAAGTTTATAGTTTAGAAAAGTTTGGGGTAACAAAGAAGCAACTTTTATTAGGACCCTTAACTGGTTGGAACTTTATTTATTACTACCTTAAGGAAATGTGTGATTTCATTATTTCTCCAGAAGAAGCAAAAAAGATTACTTCAGAATTTAAGGAGAGAGTAGAAGAAATTAGAGAAAATCAGATTAAACCCGAGGAGTTGCTAGACCAAATTGCAGAGAAATATTCTTTGGCTAAAATTGATATACCAAGGGAACACAAAGAAAGAAGAATAGAAAACCTTAATGGTAACTAATATGTTCAGCCCTTCGATGATGAGCTCAGAATGGTCGAACCATTTGCAAAAAGCCGGTTTTTGGTTTTTTGCCGCCCGACTTAACAAGAAAAGGCAAAAGCGATAGTCTAAAAAGAGAATCCACGCAAGGGGATTTTAAGTTGGCTGAATGTAATTCGCGGCTCCAAAAGGGCCGAAGCAGTCCTCCTCCGCTCTGTAAATCGCAGGCCCTGAACGGACGAGCATCAAATAATCTTTGGAATAATAACGCAAAAGGCCCCAAGCATGAAAATACAAGAGACCTTGCCAAGACTTTTGAGCAGGGTCTTGGCGCAAACTGCTACTCTTCCTTTTCGAATTCAGACACTTCGGATTGCCGAACCCGTCCACTAGGCTTCGGCGAGGCAAGCACCACTCCGACAAGCCCTCCGAAAAGTCCAAAGCCCAGGGAGTCTCCAGAAACCGTAATCAGCTTGTTGATTATCGGCTGGCCGACAAAGACAACCGCCGATGCAACAAAGACAATGAGAAAGAACTTCGTTATGCTGAAGTGGTGAAGAAGGATTCTTGCCAAAACTGACAGGATACATCCTACCACCACCCAACCGAAGAAGTACATCAAGCCGGTTGCAACTCCTCCCTGAAAGTCCAAGTCTTCTGCCCTCTGCAAATACATAGCCAGAAGGATAAGCCCTCCTCCGAGAAGAAGTTTCATTCTTACGTCGCCGCTACCGCCGCTAGCTTTCTTTATCGTAGTAGTCACTTTTTTCGCGGCTCCAGCGATCAAAGAAAGAAGACGAAAGACGCAAAGGATGGCAACGATAGCAACAGCGATTTCAAACGCGCCAGGCAGTCTGCCGCCTTTCGATGAAACCTCTGGCACTTCTCCTCTCGAAGCAACGGCTATGATCGCCCTAGCTGTCGGACTCAAGAGACCCGAGTTTGCCGGCGCAACCACAGCAGCCATCGGTGTTGGCTTAATAGTAAGCCTGACTATTGATTTCATAGCGGTTGGTGTTAGAACTGCAGCCATTGTCGATACGGGCTGGTTTATAGAGGCGGTGGGTAAGCTTGGCCTATTGGTGACGAAGAGCAGAATTGTTACCATGAGCAGCATAATGGCGATTCCCTTTCCGTTCATTTCTCCCCTCCTAGAAGAATTTAAACGATATGGTTCTTTATAGAAAGTACAGTTGCCGCAACAACCTTACGGCGAGGATTATTGGATACTTCCAATAATATGTGAATATACCATAGTTCCTCTAAAATTCAAGAGGCGACTACCCGCTTCTTGAACGAAAATATT
>Ga0066637_10003191_pt1 | contig 10998 bp, 12 predicted proteins | sample CryGeyCG2014_020_FD_62737 | JGI IMG/M metagenome (GOLD analysis project Ga0066637, IMG submission 62737) | Groundwater microbial communities from aquifer - Crystal Geyser CG08_land_8/20/14_0.20 | ecosystem: Environmental > Aquatic > Deep subsurface > Groundwater | place: USA: Utah: Grand County...
AAAAAATCAAAGATTCAGAGTATTTACCATTTGCTTAATTAAAGAAACCACCACCGGCTGAGGCAGCAAGCTAAGGGACTCAACTCCTTGAACTGAAAAAACCCAGGGTCTTTCTTTTGTTTTCACTTTTTTCTCTTTTTCGTCCAGCTCAAAAACATATTCCGGGGTAATTTCATAATCATCAACAAAATTTTTTGCTTCTTTTACCGGCAGCGAATTTCTTAACAAAATTTTGGGAATGCCATAGAGTGAAAAAGCCATTTCCATCAACTTCTCATCCATGATAAATCTTTCTCTAATGGGCTCTATTCCTAATTCATCGCCTTCTTTTGGAAATAGTTTTCCTCCCGAACAATTTGGATTATCGCAGAGCAAATAATAGTCGTTTTTATCTTTGTCATAGCTCACCCTTGATGTCGGGAGCAGTTTTAAGTTTCTTGAGGTCTGGCAAACCGGGCAAACTCTCCGCCATTTAATTCTTTCGTCAATAACTTTCTCTGGCACATCAATTAAAACAAAAACGTCCGGGTCCTCTCTATGGCCAATTAAATCCCTGAAGAACAAAGAAAATCCTACTTGGTCCAAATCCCTGGGGAAACCATCAATAAAAATCGCTTTCTTTTCTTTTTTCTCCATTTCCCTTTTAACCAAAGTTAAAATCAGTTCGGTCGGCAAAAGCGTCTTTGTATCTCTTCTTTCTAATCCAGAAATTATTTCTTCTATTGAAAAACGGCCGCGATAATTTTTCTTTAAAAAATCAAATAGTTCTTTTTTCTTTTTTTCATCAGCCAATTCCCTATCAATACTTCTAATCATATCCCCCATTGAAAAATGCTTCACTTTTTCCGGAGCCACGATTTCAGCAAACATTTTAGAATAAGTTCCCTTGCCGGAATTCTTTTTCCCCAATAAATAGGCGACAAAAGTATTATTTTTCAGGTATTCCCTCAATTTTTCAATTTCCCTGCCCGCCTTCGCCTCAAAATAATCCCTTTGGTCTTTGGGATTAGTTAAATTAAATTTTCTGGTGAGTCCTTCAATTTTTGTTTTGAAAATGGGAAATTGCATAAATTATTTTATTTTTAGATTTTTCCCGTCAGAAAAAATCTTTATGTCGCCTTGCAAATTCGTTCTTAAAATTTTTATACCATATTTTGCCAAAACATCCAACACTTCTTGATGAGGATGACCGTAAGAATTTCCTTTGCCAGCAGATATTACCGCAATTTGGGGAGAGACGAGATTTACAAAATCATCAGAACTTGAGGTTTTGCTGCCGTGGTGACCAATTTTTAAAATATCCGAATCAATTGGCAGTTTTTTTATAATGAGTTCTTTCTCAACGTCTTTCTCGGCGTCACCGGTAAAAAGAAATGAATTTTCTCCAAAAACCAATTTTGCAACGATTGAGGTGCTGTTGCTGTTTTTAAATTCTTTGCCATTCAATGGCTCAAAAGGATAAAAAATTTCAATATAGCAATTTCCAGGCTCCCCTTTTGAACATTTGATTTTTTGGCCGGCTTTGGCGAGAAAAATTTTAGCCCCTTCTTTTTGCAAAAGCATGCTCCATTCTTTGTATTCCGGAATATCCCTGATTATGCCTGTCCAGATGATATTCTCAACCTTGTATCTTTTTAAAACTTCAATTAACCCGGAGAGATGGTCTTTTTCAGGATGAGTTAAAATTATTAAATCAATTGTTCGGTCCCAAAAAGGCGTTTCTTTTGCCAATTTTTCTAAAATTGCCGAACTCGGTCCCCCGTCAATTAAAATTTGATGCCCCTTTGGCGTTTCAATGAAGATAGCGTCGCCCTGGCCAACGTCAAAAAAACTAACTTCAAGGAAGGAATTATTCTCCAAATCAATTACTGCCAGCCAAGCTAAAACATTAGCCAAAAATAAAATAACCAAAACTGTAAAAGCAAATTTTTGTTCTTTGAACCTCATTATTTGAATATAACAAAAAAAACAACAAACGTCCCGCTTTTAGCGGAACGTTTGAATAAAAAACTTCCAGATTCTTTTAGGCCTTTCCTAAAATTCTAAACATTTTCGTGCCGCAAACGGGGCAGGTGCCGGTCATCGCTCTTCTCTTTACGTCCCCCTTTCCTTTCATTTCCACTTCTTTTTCATCTTTCATCTCCTGTTTCTTTTTACATTTTACGCAGTAAGCAGTTGTTGCCATAATTTAAAGTAAATTATTCTTTTAAAATTTCCGACCTTTGTTTTCCGTGACTCTATTTTACCTTAATTCAAGCAAAAATGATAGTCAAGCCCAGTAGTAGAATTTGGACAATCCCGACGAAGTCGGGATTACTATGCCGAAGGCAGTCCAAATTTCACTACTGGGCAAGCCCACTTTATTCTAAAGATACCAATCGGCCAGTTTTATCCCTCTTAAACTTACCAAAGTGACGACACTTTTTCAAGGTTGAATAATTAAAATAAGGGCCATCAACGCAAGTGAGCTTGCCGTTCAAGGCACAATGACCACAAATCCCAAATCCACATTTCATTATCCTTTCTGTAAGGGAAAAAATTTTTTCAGGCGGCGAATACTTTTTTTCAATATCCATCGCCTTTTTGAGCATCAATTCCGGCCCGCAATTGAAAAAAACAACATTTTTTGGTTTATTTTCTCTGAGGTATCTTTCCAAAACCTCAGTTACTCTTCCTCTCGCTCCCTCGTTTCCGTCTTCGGTGGCAATAATCAATTTCCCTAATTTCTTGAATTCATCTTTAAACAATAATTCTTTCTTTGTTTTTCCTGCCAAAAATATTGTTATTCGTATGTGCTCATTCGCATTGCCGAAGCCCGAAGGGCGAAGGCGAGCTTTTCGCATACTCAGTTTTTGAGCCAAAAAATAAAGAGGGGCAGTTCCTGTTCCTCCGCAGACCAAATAATTTTCTTTATTCTTGAAAATCGGAAATGGTTTGCCATAAGGCCCCCTAATTAAAGTTTTATCCCCTTTTTTAAGCCGAAAAATTTTTGAAGTAAAATCGCCAACTTTTCTTACAACCAAAACTAAAGGTTTATCCGAGGCAATTGAAAATGGCTTTTCTCTTTTCTCAAAATTTAAAAATACAAATTGGCCTGGCTCGGATTTTAAGGGTTTATCAAAATAATATATTTTTAAATCATTGCTTAAACTCTTGATTTTTTTAATTTTAAATATCTGATAATTAATAAATTTCTTTTTCAGAAGCAATTTCTCGGCTCGGTTTGTCCCTCGCTCCAAATCTTTTTCCAGCACTTCAAAATAATCTTTAACCCTTTGAAAGTCCATTCCGGCTAAACTTGAACCAATGCCAAAAAAATCTGCTCCTGCCTCTTGATATAATTTAACATCTCTTGCCGTTCCTATCCCGCCCATAGCAATGAGCGGAATCTTAACAGGAATTGCCTTTTTTATTTCTCTTACGCATTGAATTCCCCTTCTTTTTATTTTCGCTCCCGAAAGCCCTCCTTTTCCAAAAGATAAAATTCTGCTCTTCACCGGGCCAATAGTATTAATGGCTGTAATCCCATCGGTGCCCGCTTCAATAACCGTCTTGGCAATTTCTCCTATATTTTTTATTGGCGGAAGTTTAACGAATACCGGCTTTTTGGTGGTTTGCCTGGCAACTTTTGTAAATTCAAAACTAAGTTCTCTGTCTCTACCGATAATTAAACCGTATTTCCCCCCGTGAGGGCAAGAAAAATTCAGTTCAACTCCATCAAAAAAGGGAGAGATTATTTTAATAATTTTTTTTAATTCTTCTTTGGTTGATGGGGCTATTGAAACCAATAAAAATTTTCCTTTTGGCAGAGGATAAATTTTTTTTAATTCCTTGCGAAAATATTCTGCTCCGGGGTTAGTCAAGCCAACTGCATTAACAAAAGAAAGATGACCAACTTGTTCTAAAATCGGCTCCGGATTTCCTTCCCGGGGGTTTAAAGTAATGGTCTTAGTGGTTAAAATTCCAACCTCGGGAATTTCTTTGGCTATTCTTAATAAGGTGTCCAAAGAGGTGGCAACTATTCCTGAGGGAATAACAAACCTGCCTTTGATTTCCTTTTTCCCAATTTTTGGCATATTATAGCTTCATTGCCTTTTTCACTTTCTCAACTCCGTATTGCTTAAGGTAATCAAGTATCTTTTGTTTTTCATCTAAAGTCATCTGCCCTTTCTCTGAAAGATATGCGACAATCTCGCTTACGGAAACAATTAAAAATACGGGAATTTTTGTTTTTTGCTCAAACTCTTCAATTGCGGATTTGCCGTCAAGTCCAACTTCCTGCCTGTCAACCGCGATTACCAGCGCCGGGAATTTTAAACCACTCGCAAGACCGTTGAGCAATTCAATGGCTGCGTATTTTGTATCGCCAGTCGTAAAAACGTCGTCAATTAAAACAATTCTTGCGCCCTGTCCAATTTTGCGGCCAACGAGGGCGCTTTTTATTTTTTCTTCTTGGGTTGCCTCGCCGTGCGTTTTCGCTTCTTTTCTGTCAAACAAATATCCTTTGTTCGTTTCATAATCCTTGCTCAAAGAAATCACAGTTGCAACAGCCAAAGGTATTCCTTTATACGCCGGACTAAAAATAACATCAAATTCGTCTCCTAAAACATCGTTTATTAAAGAGGCGTAAAAATAACCGAGCCGCTCAATGCTCGCGCCGTCATCAAACATACCGGTGTTAATGAAGTAAGGAGACATTCTCCCGCTTTTCAATTTGAACTCGCCAAATTTTAGGGCGCCTTTTTCTAACAGAAAATCAATAAATTGTTTTTTAAAAGTTTTCATATTATTGTACAGAAAACTGAAAGTTTTCTGTAAATTTATTATTTTTTGATTGTAATATAATTGTCGACCAGTTTAAATACTCTCATTTTACTATTTTTTAAAATATAATCGTTGATTTTAAATTTGACATCGTTTTCTAAATTATCGTAGTTTGTTCTTAATAAAAAGGAGAGTAATTGCTTACCTGATGATAGCAGTTTATTATTTTCCGGAATAGTATCCGTTACATTCAGCGTTGATATTATTTTCTCCACATCATAATCCAAATTCAATTCCTTTATTGCGTCTATCAACTCCTCGCCGTAATGCTCTTTTTCAAGAAAAGTGTTTCTGAACTTAAAGTTATCACTATCTTTTGATTGCATCATGATAAATGCTTTCCCGTCACTATTTAGCATCTCGGATATCTTATTCAAGGATTTCTTTCAATCCTTAATATAATAGAAAACATGCGAGGCGATTATTGTATCAAACTTTTTCTTTGTTTCAAACGATTCAAATTTATTAAAATCAACACCCGAAACATGTTCTGTTAGCTTAAATTTCTTTACGTTTTTAATAAATTCTTTGAAGGATAATTTAGATGGGTCGAGATAATAAAATTCAAAAGATTTATCTTTGGACTTGAGGAATTCCAGAAATCCAAGAACATCTTCGCCCGACCCAGCACCAACGGCTAATATTTTTTGCTTCTCTTTTACGGGACATTTTTCAATCAAGAACTTGTTTGAATTTTCTTTTTGGTCAGTTTTCCTAAGGAATTCTTCAAAATACTTTCTGTTTTTATTGAAAATTGAAAGATACTCCTCATCTTCTATTTCTAACTTCTCCCTTATGTTTTGTTTTTCAGCTTTTACCGATGCTCTTAACTCAAATTTTGGTTCTCCCTTCGTCGGCATAATTTTTAAATTAAAACTTTACGGCGTCTTAAAACTTTACGGCGTCCGGGACGCCGTAAAGTTTAATCCTCTAATGCTAAGCGAGCGAACTTTTTTATCTTTCCCTTATATCTCACCCAACTCTCTATCGCCTCTTTGCAACCTTGTTCTCCCCCCATTACCTTGCTAAGAAATTCTCTTTCAGTTACTGAAGGAAAATTTTTCTTTCCAAGATAATCAAACAAACTTGACCATCGATATTCCTCTTCTAAAAATTTTATAACTTTTTCTGGATTCTCAATTCCCTTCTTTTTCCAGTTTGGTTCAATTAAAGATATAGAATTAATATGGAGATAAACGAATACAGCTCGTAATTGCTCTTCGGTCTCAATATGGACTGCATTAAATCTATCTCCAAAAAAGTGTTCCCTTCTGGATAATTGATATTTTTTTCTGAAATAAGAGGAGTATCCGGAGCCAAACTTATTCATAAATTTACTTATTCCCCCTTCTTTTAATTGTCTCACCAACAAATGAATATGATTGGGCATAAAGCAAAATGCCAAAATCTCCACCAACTTATCCCGAGAATCTTTAATTACGGCGTCCGGGAAGTCGGAAATTTTAGCCATTTTTTTAATTTGCCTTCGGATCCTCCGACGCTCTCTAATTTCTACCCACTCTATGGTATTAAATTCGTAAATAGAAAAAATTCCTCGATAGTAATCGTCTATATCTTCAAACAGCAATTCTTTTCCTATTCTTCTGATAGTGATATGGTAGATTTCGCCGTTTTCGAATATTTCTTTTCTCCGAGGCATAGATAGTTTTTACGGCGTCCTGGATGCCGTAATTTTGTTTTCGCCGCTTGCGAGTATTTTTTTAGGATTTAAATATATTTTCTCTTTTAATTGATGGGCTGTCAAGACGCGGCTTAAAACCAAACCATAGCAAAGAGGAATAAAAGCTCTAAACCCGGCAATGCCGGCCTTCCGCGGCAAGGGAGCGTAATCCGAAGCAATAACGTCTATTGTTCCATCGGCCAATCCTTGCCTAATAGCGATTAAATCCTCTCTTTCAGCCAAAGGCGGATTAACTTTTGTTTCCAAGTCATCTTTTGTCCAAGTAAAATAATGGGGGCAGGTCTCGCAAGTTATTTTAACCCCTTCTTTTTTTGCTTTTCTTATTAAATTAACGCTCTCTTTTTGGCTAATGTGCTGAATATGCAATTTCCCCTTTTTCAGTTTTTTGAAGACCCTGACATATCTTTCTATAAACTTTGTTTCCAAATGAGGATTTTTAATTCCGATTTCAAAAGGCGGCGAGCAGTGAGCCAAAACCAAAACGTCTTTTTCTAAGACATTTTTCAGTAAATTCAGGTTTTCCAGATATTTTCCGTCATCGCTAAAACCGACCACATAATGCTTAATTTCTTCAACCTCAACCAGTTCTTTGCCTGCCAAATTTTTGGTTATGGCTGAAACCGGCAACGCCTTACAATATCTTTTTTTTGAAAGCGACTCTTTAATTGTTTTCAAATTATCCAGCGGCGGCTGGCTGTTTGCCATATAGACAAGAAGAGCAATCCCGCTCTCTTTGGCGAGTTTTGTGTGCCCCGAAATATCATCTCTCAAATGGGTATGAAGGTCAATAACCGGATATTCAGGTTTCATATAGTTTTTTGACAAAACCTAAGTTAAATTATATAATTATAGAATACATGGAAAAAATAATCAAACAAGAAAAAAGTATAATCATTGCCTGCGATGTGCCTCTGGAGCTTTACGAAAAAATTATCAGAGAGACAAAAGACATAGAAGGAATCGGCGGATATAAAGTTGGTTCTATATTGGCGCTAAATTACGGACTGCCAAAAATTGTGGAAACAACCAGAAAATATACAGAGAAACCCATAATCTACGACCATCAAAAAGCGGGAACCGACATCCCGGACACAGGCAAAGAATTTGTTAGAGTTTGCAAAAAGGCAGGCATTGATGCCATTATTCTCTTTCCTCAATCGGGACCAGAAACCGAAAAGGCGTGGATTAAGGCGGCAAAGGAAGAAGGTTTGGGGGTAATTGTTGGCGGACTAATGACTCATCCAAAATATAAAAGAAGCGAAGGGGGCTACATTGCCGACGAAGCGATTTTAGAAATCTATCTTTTAGCGGCTGAAATGGGAATAACTGATTTTGTGGTGCCTGGCAATAAACCGGAAGAAATAAAAAGAATAAAAGAGTCCTTAGAAAAAAGAGGGACAAATCCAATATTTTACGCTCCGGGATTTATCGCCCAAGGAGGACAAATTACCGAAGCGGCTAAGGTTGCCGGAAATAACTGGCACGCCATAATCGGCAGAGGAATTTATCAGGCAGAGTCGCTTAAAAAAGCGGCTTTAGAATACACGAGCAAACTTTAGAGTTGGAGGGTTTTTCCCCTTTCCGGGCCAAAGGAGATTAATTTTATTGGAACTTTCACCAAGTCCTCAATTTTATTTAAATATCTCTGAGTTTCTCTTGGCAGGTCGGAAAATCTTTTGCAGTTCTTAGGAAATTCTTTCCAGCCGGGAAGTTCAAGATAAATTGGCTGAAGTCCTTTTAATTGAGAAAGGGACAATCCGGCAAGAGAAATTGTTTTGCCCTGTTTTGTTTTATATCCAGAACAAATTTTCAGTTTTTCAAAACCGGTTAAACTGTCAAGCCGAGTGATTGCCAAAGAGGTAAAACCATTAATTTTTGCCGCGTATCTTAGCAAAAAGCCGTCCAACCAGCCGCATCGCCGGGGCCGGCCGGTCGTTGCGCCGTATTCGTTTGCTTTTTCTCTTAGTTCCGAGGCGAGTTCTGTCGGCATTTCAGTTGGAAAAGGCTGTTCTTTCGCCCCGACGCGAGTTGTGTATGCCTTGACCACGCCGATAATTTCATTAAGTTCTTTTGGCGGAATGCCCGAACCCTGGCAGGCGCTGGCTGAAATGCAGGCCGAAGAAGTAACGTCGGGATATGTTCCAAAATCAACGTCAAGCAGGACGCCTTGAGCCCCTTCCAATAAAATATTTTTCTTTTTCGCAATCGCCTCCCAAAGAATAAATTCGGTTTGGACAATATAAGGAAGTAAATAAGAACGGTGAGAAAGGATTTTTTTAAGAACCTCGTCAAAAGAAAAACTTAATTTTTCTCCGAGTAAATTTTTTGCCCGATTATAGGAAGCAAATAATTTTTCTGAAAGTTCTTTTTCGTCTAAAAAATCCCCCGCCCTCAAGCCAAATCTTCCGACTTTGTCGGAAAAAACCGGACCGATTCCTCTCTTAGTGGTGCCGATTTCATTTGTTCCCCTTTCTTTCTCTTGCAATTCGTCAAGCAAAATATGCCAGGGTAAAATCAAGTGGGCCTTATCGCTCACTTTAAGATTTTGGCAAGAAACGCCTTTTCCCCTCAAGTTCTCTATTTCTTCGTTCAGAATTTCAGGGTCAATCGCCACGCCGTTGCCAATGATTGAAATTGCCTTTTGATTAAAGATTCCGGCTGAAACCAAATGAAGTTTAAAAACCCCATAATCATTAATAACGGTATGGCCGGCATTTGGTCCTCCATTAAATCTGACTACAAAGTCCATCTTTTGGGAGAGGTAATCAACGACTTTTCCTTTCCCCTCGTCTCCCCATTGGGTTCCAATAATAACGGTGGTTGGCATATTAATAGATTTACCTTACCCGGCAAATTTCAAAAAATGGCGAAAGCGCTTTTTGAATTTCCAAGAGGTATTTCTGAGGATAGGGTTTTATTTTTTCAAAAGAAGGGTCTAATGTTTTCTCCGGCCTAAAATTTTGGAGATAGTATTTCGGAAGTTTTTGGCCCGGAGAAAGGGAGGAAAGCCATTTTCCAATTTCCAAAATATCTGCCTTTTCCAAAAGAGTTGGCGCAACCGTCGTCCTAAATTCAAAGTCAATTTTCCCCTCTTTCAAAACCTCAACGCTCCTTTCAATGTTTTGAACTATTATTTTAACAAAAACCTTGTTATCAATTCCGATCAACTTTCCATATTTTTCTTTTGGCGACTTAACGTCCAACGCCAAATAATCAATCAATTTTTCGTCAATTAATTTTTTTACCATTTCGGGGTTATAGCCATTTGTATCCAATTTTACTAAAAATCCGAGCTCTTTGATTTTTCTGCAAAAATCCGGCAAATCCTCGTGAATGGTTGGTTCTCCGCCGGTTATGCAAACCCCATCTAAAAGTCCTCTTTTCTCTTTTAAAAAATTGAAAATTTCCTCCTGGCTGAGCCGCGGCTGCTTTTTAGTCAAGGCGGGCAAGACCAATTCTTTGTTGTGACAGAACGGACATCTAAAAGGACAGCCAATTGAAAAAATGGCGCAGGCAATTTTCCCGGGAAAATCTATAAGGGTGATTTTTTGAATGAAGCTTACTTCCATAATCCCTTTACACCTTGTTTTTATTGTATTATAACATAATATTAAAGTAAACCCTCACACCTATTTTTATGAAAAACTATAAAAAATTTTGGAAATTAGGAGTTAAAGAATTCAACACCGAGGTCTTTGATATAAATAAATCCGATGAACTGATAATCAGAGAAGGTAATTATCAGTATCGTGTAATGGATTTAATTAAAAAATTTGGCACGCCCTTGGAGGTCGCTCTTCCTTTTTTTATTGAAAAAAGGCTAAATGATTTGTTTGATATTTTTAATTATTATTTAAAATTTTACCATTATAACGGCCGATTTTTTTACCACTACCCAATGAAAGTTAATCAAAATAAAGAATTTGTTCTGCCCATTATCAGCGAAGGAGGGCAAATTGAGGTAAGTTCGGCAAATGAACTCTGGTTGGTTAAAAAACTCTGGGAACAAGACCAATTCAATACAAAAATTCGGGTAATTTGCAACGGTCCAAAAACCACTGCCTATTTAGGGCTTATTTCTGATTTAAGGTCGAGAGGACTCCATGTTCTTGCGGTAATTGAAGACGAGGAAGAGTTGGCTTATTTTAAAAAAACGCCCACCACCGACCTAGGCATAAGAACTGACATTGAAAGGAAGGTGCAATCGCGCTGGGATAAAAAGTTCAATCGCTTCGGTTTTTCCCCAAATGAAATTTTAAATATCGGAGCAATCAAGAATTTAAAAATGCTCCATTATCATATTGGCTCCCAAATTACTCAAGTCCAGGATTTAGTTTATTTATTGAAAGAAGCAATGCAATTGTTCGTTAAACTGAAAGAAAAAAATCCCGGGCTTGACATTATTGACATTGGAGGCGGTTTCCCTATTTCTTATGATAAGAAAAAAAACTACCCGGTGGAAAGAGTCGTAA
>Ga0066637_10003196_pt1 | contig 10979 bp, 8 predicted proteins | sample CryGeyCG2014_020_FD_62737 | JGI IMG/M metagenome (GOLD analysis project Ga0066637, IMG submission 62737) | Groundwater microbial communities from aquifer - Crystal Geyser CG08_land_8/20/14_0.20 | ecosystem: Environmental > Aquatic > Deep subsurface > Groundwater | place: USA: Utah: Grand County...
ACGGAAAAAGTTTTAAATCTTTTGCCTAAACCCTTTAATGAATATTGGGGCGATTATACAACGGACAAAACCCTGTCAATTGAAGCCATGAAAGCCAGGCAAGTGCGGGTAGGTCCAAATTTGGCGGATTTTTTCAGCCCGCCTGTGCCTAAAGAAGCCTGTGAAGCTATGCAAAAAATGGCTGGCATCAAATCCGTGGTTTCCGTACCCATTGTTACGGAAAAAGAAGTGGTGGGCGTAATTGATTTTCTTTTGGCCAAACCCAAAAGTGAAATCAGCCGGAATGACCACAACATGATGCAAGCTATCACTGACCAGACTGGCGTGGTTTATCAGAACATTGAATTGGTCCGCCGGTTGGAAGAAACTAACCAGCAATTGGGTGTGGCCAATGAACATTTGAAAGAATTAGACCAGGCCAAAAGCGAATTCGTGTCAATCGCTTCTCATCAATTGCGTACGCCCATGACCGGCATTATGGGCTATCTTTCCATGTTGATGGAAGGGGATTATGGCAAACTTACCCTGGATATAAAGAAAATAATTGAAAGCCTGCTGGATGCCAGCCAGAGGATGATTCGCTTGATCAATCTTTTCCTGGATGTTTCCAAGATTGAAAGCGGTAAATTGATTTTGGATAAGCGGCCCATGCGGCTGGAAGATATGATAGATAAAGAATTGCAGGTGCTGGCCAAGATTGCCAAAGACAAAAAACTGAAACTGGAATATAAAAGACCAAAAACAGCTTTGCCCTTGCTTACTATTGACGACAAGATTACGGACGTGATTTTAAACTTGGTTGATAATGCCATTAAGTATACGGAAAAAGGCAGTATCATTTTGACTTCGGAAAGGGAGGGCGAGTGGGTGCATGTGAAAGTCAAAGACACTGGTCGGGGTCTGGATCCCAAAGAAGCCAAGGGTTTGTTTACCAAATTCGTGCGAGGCTTTGGTATTGCCCAGGTGAATCCAGACGGTTCAGGTTTGGGCTTGTATGTGGCCAGAAGGATTGTAGAAGTGCATGGCGGCAAGATTTGGGTGGAAAGTGATGGCCCAGGCAAGGGCAGTACTTTCCAATTCACTTTGCCGATTAAGCCTGTGGATGTGAAGTTGGAAGCTGGCGGTTAATAGGGTTTGGGTGTCACCTTTAGAAACTTGGAAACGATTATTTTTTGGCTATTCATTAAATGAGTTTAATATAAAAAAGTTTCTAACGGGGTGTGGATAGCGGTAGCGGTGTGGTGATACGGTTTCGGTTTTATTTGAATTTAATAACAAACCAATGATAACGTTGCATATTGTCAAACAATTGAAGTCACGGAAACAACTTGAAAGAAATATTTTAAGTATTTTTAAAAAAACCGTAAAAAAAGCAAAGAAATGCATTCCAGCAAAAAATATTACTGTTGAAGTTTGTGAAGTTACTAGCTTGCCCTTAAAACAAATGGGAGGGATTGGAGGATATTGTCCGCGAAAAAATTACATTAAAATTTCTATTGACTTGAGGTATTGCGGTTCGAAAGAAAATTTTAAGAAAAATTTTAAACTTACACTTCTTCATGAATTTCATCACGTAGCCCGTCAACAGCAGGGTTTCCCTCTTGATGGAATTTCTTTATTCGAGCAGATGATTAATGAAGGTCTTGCGGATTATTTTGTTTATGAAATGACGAAAGAAATTCCGGTTTGGTCTAGAACAAAAATTAATTTTTCAAAGTCACTACAACAACTCAAGCCCTTACTTCAAAAAAATATTTCAATGAAGCTTTATTCCCAAATATTTTTAGAAGGGAGTAAAAAGCTTCAAATTGTAAGGTGGACTGGATACACAATTGGTTTCCGGTTAATTCAGAATTATCTTCTTACACATGAAGGAGTTGATAGTAAATCCTTGCTTACAATGCCATATTCTGAATTCAAAATACATTGAAATCACTTTTTTCATCTTTCCAGCGCCTATAAACTGGCGATTGAGAGGATTGCGTTGAAGTAAACCCGTCCTTGCGAGGATCTGCCGCAGGTAGAGACGACCTGCCCGCCGTACTCGCCTTGGCGAGGCAGGCGGGAGCAATCCCATTTCAGACGGGAAAATAACATTTTTCTGTCTTTCCGCTAAGGTTAGCCAAATTCATGAATTTATTAAATTTGGGGTCCCCGTAAACGAGGCACGGAGCGGAGCGAGTACGCGTTTATGGGGAAAAGCGGCACATTTGTGGAGTCTGGAGTGGCCAAACGCCTAGTTTGGACACGGAGGGCGGAGCAAATGCTGACGCGTAGCGCCGTCGCGACGGCGCTGTTTTATCGTGGATAACTTAGCCTTTTTTCACCAAAATCTGTGCTAGCCTTAAAGTAGAAACAAAAAAATTTTTATATAAAAATTGACAAATATTAAGAATAATAATAGAGTTTGGGTAATAAAAATGCACATTAACAATACCAATAACTAAATTATCGGTTCAAAATGTTAAATGGTTTATAAGTGTAAATCAGCCTTTTGTTTAGTTATAGGTTAGAAAGGAAAAAGTCATGAAACGCGACTGGAACAAATTCCAACCTCAAGTGGTTGTTGCTTCTCAAACCAACTTAAAAAGCAGAATCATGGGACGTGCTTGCTGTGGTGGCTCATGTATCGGCGGCAACTGCAAAGCCGTTCCGAAAATCGCCGAAATTTTCAAGTAAACCCACAAGGCCCTAGAGTACAAAAACTTTGGGGCCTATTATTCAAGAAGGAGGTGTACGAAAATGAATCAGATTTATATTCCGGAAAAGGTAGTTTTCTACATTGAATCAGATGAACAAGTGGGAACTATTCACGATTTGAAAAGTGGCGAAAGGGCCTATGTTAATGCCAACATGATTGAGGTTATTCGGCATTTATTTCAGGGCAATACTATTGATTCTTTTTTTCCTTTGGAAATACCACAAAAAGAAAGAGAAGAGTTAATATGACAAAGCGAATCCATGGTGCGTGAATTGTCCGCGGTCGGGCTTTTAACCGAACAACTCCCAATTCATCAAGGGTTAATAAAAAAGTTAATACTAACCCACCGCTTAGGGTAGTTTTTATTGAACTGACCAAAAAATGCAATTTGCAGTGTAGACATTGTTATGTTTCCACTTGTGATGGTTCAGTAAAATACTTAAAAGAAAGTCAAATGACTTGCGATAATATTCACGATCTAATCTCACAAGTTGATGAATTGGGGGTGATGGAACTTCAGCTTACAGGCGGAGAACCATTTATTCTGTCATACGCCCTTGATATTGTTAAAGAAGCGCAAGGTAGACTTATTCCTTGTTCCATATTTACCAATGGGACATTGATAAGCAAGGAAATTTTCAGATATATATCTGAAAACAATTATGGTTTGATTTTTTACATAAGTCTCGACGGTTTTCAAAAGACCCATGATGATTTCCGTAGAAGTCAAGGTGCATTTCAAAAGACCATTGAAACGATTAAGGGATTACTTCAGATTGGATGCGATGTTAGAATAAACACTTCAATCGGCAGATACAATATTGCCGAGATGAGTCAATTCATTGAATTTATAAAAAACGAATATGGTGTTCTGCATAGATTGGTTACCGTAGAACCAATTGGCCGCGCTAATACTGAAATGACAATTACAGCTGAGGAATTTGCGAATTTACTTAGAGATGGGCATAATACATTCGAATTTCTTGATAATCACGATTCAATAATAGATTGGTCAACTCCTGCTTGTGGGATTGGTTCGTCAATGTTATTTATTGACGCATATGGCAATGTTTCATTTTGCCCGACATTAACTCAACGAGAAAATTCGGAATTCTTAGCCGGAAATATTGCTAGTTCATCCTTAAAAGATATTTGGGAAAACTCCTTAATTTTTAAGAAATTCAGTGGATTGCAATGTAGAGACGTCCAAAAATGCTCTTTTCGCGAACTGTGTAAAGGAGGCTGCAGAAGTCGAGCATATTTGTCTACCGGAGACATTAATTCACCCGATCTAGCAATGTGCATGTTATACAATGCGCGATAAGCATAAGCCTAATCATTCGTGGTTAGGCTTTATTTTTTTTGCAAAAATGATATAATTTATTTATGAATTTTCCAAAAGCCAAATTTATCAATATCCCATTATCCATAGAAGTTGATTGGATGCATGGTTTTTTATTTCAAAATAAATGGGGCTGGGGTAGATTCATTATCAAAAAGCATCCTAAAATTAAACAAGTTTTTTCAATTGAGAGTGAATTAGAACAAGTCAAATTTTTAAGAAGATATATTATTAAATTTCAACAGCAGAATAAAAAAATTATAGAAAAAAATAAGATATATTATAAAAAGAAGTGGAATACAGTCGAAAAAGAATTCTTTTTTACTCTTTCAAAAATAATACAATTTAATTGGCCTGAAAATAAAAACACAATTAAAGTTATGATTTCTATAAATCCAATTTGCCCTCGTTTTTTAGATGATTGGAGTTTTTCGATTTTCTATAATTATAAAAAAATATCACACGCGTTAGAAGTTATAATGCATGAAACTTGTCATTTTTTATATTTTGAAAAATTGAAAAAAATATATCCACATGTTAATCGTAATAAATTTGACTTTCCATACATAGAATGGCATTTAAGTGAAATAATTGCGCCAGTTATTCTGAATGATAAACGTATCCAAATATTACTTAAACAAAAAGCCGTATTCTACTCTGAATATAAAAAGATAAAAATTGAGGGCAAAACCCTGCCAAGTTTTTTTTCAAATTTGTATTATGAGAATATATATAAAAAGGACGGTTTTAGTAAATTTGTAATAGAATCTTCTAATATCATTAGAAAGAATAAGCGGTTGTTTAAATTCTGATAAATATTAATAATGATTTGACAGTTTATTATAATTGAATTAGGTTGACTAAAACAAAGAATTTAAATTAAGGAGGTTTTTCAATGGCTGGCCTTTGTCCAAACTGTAATGTACTGGAAAATATCAATTCATTGATTTTACCTTAAAAAATCAAGAAACTGATTTTAATGATAGATCTGAAAATGGTGAGAAAAGATTAATTACATGTGAAGTCTGCAAAGGCTTGGGTTATCTCGATCATGATTTTCCAAGATCCTCAAAATTTCCACCCTTTAATTTTACATTGTAGACCAAATAGTCTTCTTTTAAAGAACGAGTCAAGCACTCGTTCTTTTGTAATAAGAGATTTTTAATTTAATATCGCAATGAAGTTTCATAATAAACTTTTCATGAACTAAAAAAAATGGTATTTTTACAGAATAAGCACAGTCTATTAAAACTGAGTGTTGATAATATAAGAGCTTGATGTCTTTTGAACTTTTTAAATAAAACATGTTCAGATCAGAACGCATAGCCAAAAAAATAAATAAAAAGATACATGTATGGACAAAAGATCATATAAAGTTAATCGTGGCGATTGACGGCTATGCTGGTTCCGGGAAAACCACGGTAACTAATTTTATTGCGAAACAAAATCACGATGTGCTACCCGTTCACCTGGATGACTTTATCTATCACTGGAAAGATAGAAAGAAGATGATTAATAAAGCCAAAAACAAATCGCAAGTTTTTGAATACAGCTGGTATCGCTACGACGATTTGGAAAGATTGATTAATGCTTTTAAAATAAAGCACAAAGGCGTAATAAAATTTAAAACATACGACTACGACAGAAACGATTTTGGTCCCAAAAAATCTTTTAACCTTTCAAAGAAAATTTTGGTGCTTGATGGAATCTTTCTTTTCCATCCCAAGCATAAAATAAGCAAGATGCTGGACAAAACAGTTTATCTTAATGTTGATTTTGTCAAAGCTGATAAAAAAAGAATTGCCAGGGAAAAGAAAAAATGGGGCAATAATTATATTAAAGAAAGTCATCCCAATAATTGGGTTAAATACTACAAAGAAGCCTATCGTAGATATGTAAAGAAACAGAAACCACAAAATAGCGACATTGTGTTTCAGGTGCAATTTTGATTAAATTAAATTATCACTAAAATTTTATCAGCTCCCTCCGGTCACTCTAGCCCGCTACGCCTTGCGAAGCATGGCGAGTGGGTGCATGTGAAAGTCAAAGACACTGGTCGGGGTCTGGATCCCAAAGAAGCCAAGGGTTTGTTTACCAAATTCGTGCGAGGCTTTGGCATTGCCCAGGTGAATCCTGACGGTTCAGGCTTGGGTTTGTATGTGGCCAGAAGAATCGTGGAAGTGCATGGTGGCAAGATTTGGGTGGAAAGTGAAGGGCCGGGCAAGGGCAGTACTTTCCAATTCACTTTGCCGATTAAAGCAGTGGAGGTGAGGTTGGAAGCTGGGGGTTAATAGGGTTTGGGTGTGGATTGCCCCACCAGAGGCGCCTGCCCGCCAGTGCCTTGGCACGGCAGGCGGGGGTAAGCATATCGGTGTGGTGATACGGTCAGCTTTTTTGTTCTGAAATTTATTGACCGTGAGTTCTAGTTAGCAACGCCCCACCTGAGCGGCAATGACCTGGTTGGGAGTTAAATAATTGAGACCTTTGCGTGGTCGGTTGTTTAGCTTCTCTTGTATAGCGTAAATATCCTCATCTGTCATCTTCTCAAGGTTGGCGTTCTTTGGAATATATTCTCGAATCAACCATTGATGTTTTCCACCCCACACTTCTGCCAACTCGCATAAGCATCGCAGAAGTAGGTCTGGAGCATGTAGTCGTCCCGAATCTGGGTGTGACAAGCCCCTTCACCCCCATTGTCAAACGTCAGCGTCTTGAACAGGTACTGGGGCAATGAAGTGATAGTGTCCCGGATGGCTATCGGTGCTCTTAGCAGACTTGTCCGTCACCTTGTGTATCCGAACTAACTGCGCTTTCCGCTCATACTGCACGGAGAGAACCTCCCGCTGGCGTCTGCAGAGGACGGTTTCCGATTCCCAATGTCCATAGGACTTTTTCTTGGCTACCTCCACTGAACGCTCATGTATGGAAATACGCTGTAGAATCGTGGATTTTCTAGGCTTGCGAGTTCTTTGTTTTCGTCGTTTTGGCCGTTTGCGTCTCAGACAAGGATAAAGATATTCATACCGCCCCTCACCCTCACAGATATATTGGTATATCGTTTCATGGCAAAGGTGTTTGCCTCGCAGATACTCCGGCGGGTGCTCTTGGAGTATCCCCGCTATTTGCTCGGGTGAGCGTCCGTCGCGTAACTCGGCAACTACGTGTGCTCGAAGGTCTGAGTCTTCGTCGAGTTTCGGTCGCCGCCTCTTGCATTCTCGCTGTTCGCTAATCCGTTGCGCGGAGTCTGCAGTATAGGGTAAATAGTCCCCGCTGTTATGTTCAATCTCTCGGCGTACGACACTGGGGTCGCGTCCTAGAGCCTTGGCGATAGCCCTTTGCCTTTACGCAGACCGTGTTCAATAATTTGTCGTTCCAAGAATGTGAGTTTTGCCATAGACCCTAATTTTACAGGGTCACTGCCTATTCCTTTCAGGGTGGGGCGTTACGAATAGAATTCGGTGGCTATAACGGGGCGTTGACAAATAAACGTTATTTGGCGTAGAGTGTACTGTTCATTGACAATTTAGTACAATGATAAACACGGAGGTAAAAACGCATAAATGACTAAACAATTTCAACGTACGGTCGAGGATTTCACGTGTGAACATTGCGGCCATATAGTCATGGGGACAGGATACACTAATCATTGTCCAGTTTGCTTGTGGTCCAAGCACGTTGATATCAATCCGGGTGACCGTCAGTCAGAATGTCTCGGTATGATGGAGCCGGTCTCGATTGAGCAAAAACGTGGCGAGTTCGTAATTATTCATCGTTGTCAAAAGTGCGGTCATGAGAAGCGAAATAAGACCGCGCCAGATGATAATATGGATGAAATTATTCACATCTCGTCGCATGGTGTCACGGGGTAGTCTGTTTGAACATGCTATCCCGTGATTGATTTGTGGAACATATTGAACTTGTTGATATAGAAAGGGGTCCGCAATGGACAATCGCAATTACGCTGGATGTGGTCTTGAGTGCCTATCGTTTGATTCGGTACCGCACCTGTGCCACATTGAGTTAACTTACCAATGTAATGCGGATTGTATTTTTTGTTATAATCCGCTCCGCGACCACGCGCCTGATATGGAACGGGTAAATCAGATTGTGCAATCAGTAGCATCAAGTCATATCCCACACGTTTATCTGATCGGTGGCGAGACCAGCCTGATTGGCGTCGAAAAGCTTAATGAATATGTTGAGCTTCTAAGTGATCACTCGTCGGTTACGATAGTTACCAACGGTCTAGTGACCCTACATGGTATTTCTTCGCGTTTGGCGTGTTTTGGCGTACCTTTGCATGGCGCAACAGCAGAGACACATGATTTTGTGACACGCCGTCCAGGTAGTTTTCTTCGGGCGTTGCGTTCGATCGATACTTATGTTTCTGCCGGGCATGACGTGCGTTGTATTCCTGTCTTGACCGGATATAATGCTGATCAGATTTATGAAATTATTCGTATTGCCGTTGACCATGGAATTGAGTCAGTCTTTGTAGATCGTTATGAAGATGGAGGCATTGGTGCCCGAAATTCGGCTGATCACCGACTCAAGCCAACAATGGAACAATTCCACAGTGCGGTAACGCAGATGCTGCGTGGCCGTGAAGATTTCCCGTCGTTAGAGGGTCGAATTGGATTCGGCACAGCCATCCCTTACTGTATTGATGAGCGGCTCATCGGCCAAAAAATGACAGCCAATTGTGGCGTTGGCACGACTTTCTGTGCCATCAATCCTAATGGCGAATTCCGGCTTTGCAACCAATCACAATTAGTGTTTGGAAACGTGTTGGAGGAGCCCCTGGAAGTGATATGGCAAAAGCGTTCGCTTGAGACATTTCGTGATCTTAGGTGGGTAGAAGAACCCTGCCGTTCCTGTCCGTTTTTGGATGAGTGTGTTTGCGGGTGTAAGGTAGACGCAAACTGTTCTGATCGATTTTGTATTGATTACGCTGTACGTGGGTTCACCAAGCCGCCTATCAACCTTGAAGCTGCCACATTAGTTCGGCCAACCGTGATATCGGTCCCAGACGAGTATCGTAGGTTTATAGTCAATCGGTATACCAAGATACTCGATCATCATCCGGAACGATTTTTGGTAACCCGATATCAGACCGTAACCCTCAACGAAGCCGCGCGAGAACTATTGCAAGCAATTATTAGCTATAACATGACAACCGAACATGATGTCATAAATCGATTTGCAAATGAAATCGGAGAACTAGAAATTCGACGAGCTATTTCAATGTTTATTCAGGCAGGCGCGCTTAATCAAGTGGGGGTATACCATGTCAGTGCATGAAGTCAATTGGGAAGTTACTAATAGGTGTAATTTGAACTGTGTGCATTGCATACAGTGCTCCGCGGAGCCTCATGATAGTGAACTTAGCACTAGAGAGGCGCGTCAGGTAATCAGCAGGTTCGTGGCGGCGGGTGTGAAACGAATCTGTTGGACTGGAGGTGAGCCGTTTGCCAGACAGGATTTCCGTGAGTTATTGGAATACGCAGACGCCGCCGGTATCGCCAGCGCCATTATTACCAACGGAGTTCTTCTTACCGAGGACATGATTGATTTTTTAGTAGCACACGAAGTACCGCTTGGCATCAGTCTAGACGGCGCGTCCGCAGAAACGCATAATGCTGTCCGAGGTGATGGTTCATTTGAGCAAGTGCTTCGAGTTATTAAATTGTCTCGCCAGTATAAGATTCCCCTTACTGTCTATTGTACGGTCACTCGTCGAAATATTGATGAGTTGTGGGATATCGTCAGACTTGCTCAATCACATGGTTGCGGCGTCCATATTAACGAGGTATCATTGGGCGGGCGTGCAGAAGCAATCTGGCCACGCATTGCACTTAGTGGTAGTCAACGGGAGCAAATTGTCACGACGGTGACTGAAATAGCCGAACAATATTACGGCGAAACGCTTGAGTATGCTCCTGATGGGTGTTGGGCTGACGGCACGAGCCTCTATCTTCGTTCCGATGGTCAGATGTTTCTTTGTAGTGAGCAGGCACAGCATACGGTAGCTCGCTCGTTTGGACATGTCCTTGAGCAGCCTTTGTCGGAGATATTGACCGCCGCTTCATTCGAACATTGCGTGGGCATCTCATGTTGTTATAGGGTCCTAGCAAGTGAGCATGTGACTTTGATTATCAATCAGTCCTTGGCATGTCCATTGGTCCCTAGAGCGGCGTTTGTCCTGACACTGGATGAGTTAAATCAAGAGCTTGATAAGTTATATTTGCCGTTCGCAAGTGATTGCGCAAAGTGTAATGATAAATGTTGTCAGGGATATGTCTGGCTGATGCCGGAGGAGGTGTCGCGCCTCTATGGCTGCGACGTGAGTATCATTGAAGTGAATGGTGGTGTGTCGTATATCAATTCATTTCCTGAGGAAGTTGATGGTTCAATCAATGTGTCGACCCCATCGCCACTTTGCAGTCAGCTTTGTTCATTACAACCCCGGCGATGTCGGATCTATACTGACCGGCCCTTTTCCTGCCGTCTCTACCCAGTTGGGTTTGAGGTTCGGGATGATGGGATGCTGGTTTGGGGTATTCACCGGGATTGTCAGATTGTTCGTCGACTGGAGCAAATTGGTTTGTTTGAAGAATTTCAGCAGCGCATACTGCGGATTCTGGACAGGATTGGGGCGGAATTGTATGCTTCAATTATTGACACGTATAAACAGGTATATGTTCTTGAAAAATTTCCTTATGGGGGGAATGTCTACTGCTCTTTAAAGGAGGTGATGAAGCTTGAGTAAATGCAAAGCTGTTTTGGACAGCGAGAAGGTGACTTCAGTGGTCGTCAAAAAGAAAGGCGTGCCGCCCAAAAGTACGACCGCGGCAAAGAAGTAATCGGCCGTTCGAAAAGGTATTTACGTATAGTGGCGCGATATGCATTAAGCAGAGGTGCCACTTTTTTATTTAT
>Ga0066637_10003198_pt1 | contig 10977 bp, 12 predicted proteins | sample CryGeyCG2014_020_FD_62737 | JGI IMG/M metagenome (GOLD analysis project Ga0066637, IMG submission 62737) | Groundwater microbial communities from aquifer - Crystal Geyser CG08_land_8/20/14_0.20 | ecosystem: Environmental > Aquatic > Deep subsurface > Groundwater | place: USA: Utah: Grand County...
AACTTATCAAGTTCGATTTACTGCCACCAGCTATGCTCTTTTAGGTCATTTATCAGCAGCCGACCAATATTACTGCATACAAGATGGAGCTAGCAAAATAGTTACTAACCCATCCACAGATTGTACTGCGTTGTAATTCGTTATAAATATTTATGGCAATAAATATTGTTTTTGGGATTTTTGGTCTGTTTGTCGGCAGTTTTTTAAATGTCATTATTTTCCGCTTCCCCGAACTTAAAGGTGTGGTTAGTGGTCGATCATATTGCCCAAAATGTAAAAAAACCATTGCCGGCTATGATTTAATTCCAGTCGTAAGCTATATTAATCTTTGGGGAAAATGTCGTAATTGTCGCAAGCAAATCTCTTGGCAGTATCCGCTGGTTGAACTTTTTGTCGGTGTTTTGTTTTACCTTCTGGCAATGGTCTTTGAAGTTAACTATTTATTGATTTTTTATCTGCTAATCGCTGCTATTTCAACATTGATTTTGGTTTATGATTTTAAATATTTGGAAATCCCGGAAGTTTTTTCTTGGCTTTTAACTATTTTTACAATTTTAGCTGCTATTTTATCGCCAAATTTATCGTTACAAAATTTTCTTCTCGGCGGTTTGATTGGTGGCGGAGTTCTGGGAATTTTGGTTGGTATCTCAAACGAGCGGATTATGGGGTCTGGGGACATTAAAATTGGGTTGGCGTTTGGAGTATTGCTTGGTTTTGAAAGATCAATTTTGTTTCTCTTTTTGGCCTTTTTTCTCGGCGCACTTTTTGGCATTATTTTAATTTTATTCAATCGCAGAAAGTTAAATTCAGAGGTTGCTTTCGCTCCATTTCTTATTATCTCAGCAATGATTTGCTTAGTTTGGGGCGAAGCGCTAGTTAATTTATACTTACAATTTGCTATGATATAAGTATGAACATTTTTCGGCGATTTTATCGTCGCTTTGCAAAATCTAAAAATGATAAAGGTACAACTCTAATTGAGCTTCTGGTAACACTTGCGATCATTGGTATGCTGGTTGGGATTGCTCTGCCGCTTTTTTCTTATTATCAAAAAAGGAGCGTTCTCGACGAAGAGGTTCGGAATTTCGTCTCACTTTTTAATTATGCTCGGGCACTACAAAATAATCCGGCCGATTCAGCCAGAATTGCTTCCTCTGAATATCATTACGTAATTAAAATTACCAACTCCGGAGCCGACAGAAAAGCCGAACTTTACGCTAAAAATAATCCGACAGCGATTATTGACTCGATTAAATTTTCAGAAAGAGTACAAATGGCATTTCAAGATATTGGCGTTATTGGCGTTACCGGCAGTGGAGACGGCCAAACTTTGGAGTTTTCCGGCTTTCCGCCGAACGAAACTATCGGCTGCTCAACAAGTTGCACCGACAAAGTCAGCATAACTTTGACCATCGAAAGCACTTTTGCCACATCAAAAACCGCCGAAGTGCTAAACAGTAAGTTTAATGCCAGTAAGAGTTTGGAACGACCGTTTTCAGTCAGTATCAAATAAATTTATGAATTTTACAAAAAGCAAAAAAGGCTTCGGACTTTTAGAAACGTTAATTGCATGCGCCGTTCTAATTTTGATTTGCGGCGCACTTTTAGCAATTAATGTAATTATCACTCGCGATATTGCTTACGCGCGCGATGATTCAATCGCTTCCGATTTGGCGCAAGAAGGTATTGAAAGCCTGAGACAGATTCGCGACAGTAATTTAATCGACGGATTGGATTTCACAAATTGGAATTCATTTGTTTGTGATCCGAGTGCGACGCCAGCAGTTAACACTCCAGTTTTATCAACTGCCTCATCAACTGTGTACTATACTATTGTTGCCGGTAGTTATCCCGCTTGTTACGGGATTGCCAGCAATCCGCGAATGGCAATTAAAAATAATCCAAACGGTGAAAATATTATTATCGGCAGTATTATTTACAATCGCAAAATCCGTTTTTTGTCATCTGGAGTCGATCCGCTAGTTGGCGGCACGCCGGAGGTGACAGAAGATAACGCCATTCGGGCGGTTGTCAACATTAGTTGGAATTATCGAGGATTGAATAGACAGGTGGAGATTAGCGAGCTTTTGACTAACTGGAAGAGGGGATTGTAATGAAACGAAAATCCTTTACTTTGATTGAAATTTTAATCGCGGTGGCGATTTTTTCAACAGTTTTAATAATCGCTTCCGGAGTTTTTTCCAACATTATCGGCAATCAAAGCTTTGTAAATGTCAGCACTGAGGTGAATCGGGAAGGGCAACGAATTCTGCGTCAAATCTCTGACGATACCGTCAACGCAACTGAAAATGGTAAAATCAGCAGCAATTCGGGTGTTGAGGCAAAGGGAATCATCTTTCTAAATGCCGATGGCTCACTAGCAACACCGTTGGCGAGCTGTATAATTCCATCAACTCCCGGATGCAACTTTTCTCAAATAGCTATTTTCGCCAAAGACGGCGCCAAAATTTATCGTTTTAACTCAACAAATAAATCGATTGAATATGGTGTTAGTGTCTCCGACCCGTCGTCAAATCAACTTGCATTCAATTTAGGAAAATTAGACACTTCCAAATATAAATTTTCACAGTTAAATGATAGCCGGGTGGAGATTATCTCGGCTGGATTTTCCGGTATTTCTTACTATGATTCAAATTGTTCAATTGCCCCTTTTGTAAAAATCGGTATGACGGTTGAAACCGCTGATTTTTCTCATCAACCGGCTCGCCGAAGCGCAAAGATTGAACTTCGAACAATGGTTACCAGCCGGAGCTATCAATAAAATATTGTAAATTTTAATTAGATATTAACCATTTTTGTAAATTAGTAGTAAGCGACAAAGGATTTTATGAAAAGAGTTTTTTCCGGAATTCAACCGACAGGCACATTGCATTTGGGAAATTATCTTGGGGCGATAAAACAGTGGGTTGAATTGCAAAATAAAGTTGACGAATCAATTTTTTGCATTGTTGATTTGCACGCAATTACCGCTAACCGAGATTCGAAACTATCCGAAAATATTCTCTCCGTTGCCGCTTGGTATTTGGCTTGTGGAGTAAATCTTGAAAAGTCAAAAATATTTGTCCAGTCAACCCGACCGGAGCACAGTGAGTTGGCTTGGATTTTGAACTGTTTTGCCACAATGGGCGAGCTTGGGCGAATGACTCAATATAAGGAGAAATCCGAAGGCAAGCGGGAAACCGTTTCAGTCGGGCTTTTTGATTATCCAATTTTAATGGCGGCCGACATTCTTCTCTATCAAACAACTGATGTACCGGTTGGTGATGATCAAAAACAACATGTTGAATTAGCACGCGATTTGGCAATCCGATTTAATGGTATATACGGTAATGTTTTTACAATACCGGAGCCAATAATTCGTCAAGATGTCCAGCGAATTAAAGGACTTGATAATCCGGAAAAAAAGATGTCCAAATCAGCCGGCTCGGAATATAACTATATTTCGCTCGCTGATTCTCCGGAAACTATTCGAAAAAAAGTTAGCCGAGCTGTGACTGATTCCGGCTCGGAAATTATTGTTCGCGATGACAAGCCGACAATGACAAATCTTCTCAATATTTTTTCTGGTGTTTCTGGTCGCGACATTAAAAGTTTGGAAGCCGATTTTAAAGGCAAGGGCTATAGAGATTTCAAAAAAGCATTGGCCGAAGAGATTATCCTTTTTTTAGAGCCGAACCAGTTAAAATATAAAGAGATAATGGCTGACAAAGAAAAACTTCGAAAGATTTTGCGAGACGGTGCTAAGGCCGTTGAGCCGTTGGCGGAAAAAACTTTGGCTGAAGTGAAGAAAAAAATCGGGCTTGGAATATAAAGAATCATCTTCTCGCAATTTATATCACAAATAATTGTAAGAAAAATAATTTGTGCTAATAAGTGGTAAAAATTTGTGGCAAGACGCGACAATTCTATGAACAAAATATTTGTAAATACAGATGGCGGGTCTAGGGGCAATCCCGGTCCGGCGGCGATCGGGGTGGTTTTTTTTGATGCAAGCGGCAAAGAAATTCACAGTTACAAAAGTTGTATTGGTCGGGCGACAAATAACGAGGCTGAATATCAGGCAATTATTAAGGCATTGGAAATTCTTCTGAAATCAAAATGGTTTTCGGAAAATAATATTGCCGAAAAGGAAGTTGTCTGTCGGCTTGATTCCCAACTGGTTGTTGAACAAATAAACGGAAATTATAAAATTAAACAGGATCACATTAAACTTTTAGTTGCCCAACTTCGGCAGATGATTTCGCAAATGGATTTGAATATCTCTTTTGTCCATATTCCGCGTGAAGAAAATAAAATCGCCGACAAATTAGTCAATCAGGCACTCGATGAGAAATAGATAAAGACACAAAATTATTAGTCCTAGTTTGATAATCTATAAGTTCAGATTTACCAATCTTTTTTAGCGGTGGGGCACCAAAGATAAAATGGAGATATTAAAATAGATATAAATGAAAGTATCTGTCAAAGTAAACCCAGCTTCTAAAATTGAACAGATTCAGCCGTCGCTTGACGGCTCTTTAAAAGTTTGGTTGAAAGCCAAACCAAAAAATGGAGAAGCAAACAGAGCGCTGGTCAAGTTACTGGCCAATTATTACAAAGTTTCAAAATCCCATATTCAAATAATCTCCGGCCTAACTTCAAGGAATAAGGTTGTGGAGATTGAAAGCTAAGGTAAATAAAAAACCGCCATCTGCTAGGACGGCGGCTGCTTTTGTGCTAATTCTTCTTTCAAATCAGCCGGAGATTTGAATTGGAAATTTTCAGGAGGAATTATCCTCTCTGGTCCAATACTGAACGGCCCAATAATTTTGACAATTTTCGCCGAAATTTTAACAACCAAACCGGGTTTTAGAATGCCGACGGTTCTGTTTTTGACGACTGCAGTTCCGTCAACTCCGATTGATTGCTTAGAAATTAAGGCCAACCGTCCGCCAACCGAAATTGTTGGCTCGATATTTTGTATTAAGTGAATGAGTTCAGACGGGGTAACAGAATGCCCCAAACTGAGTGATCCACAAATTTCGTTTCCAATGTAACATCCCAACCCTTGATAACCACTGGCAACATTGTCAAAAATGTTTTTCCTTTGTCTTTTTTCTATCGGCAGAAATTTTTTTTCGTCCCCGTGCTTATAACTGTGGGAGAGAGCCCAAAGAAAATAGGGGAGTTTTGACACATCCGGATTGAGCCAAATTTCGGAATTCACAAAACCAAAACGGTTAATAAAAAACACTTCGCCTTCGGTAGCAAAGACACATTTTCGACATCGACCAAATCTGACGGAATTTTCAATCGGATCAGTCGGCGGAATGGCGGCATTCATTGAAAGTAATTCAGTGGTTTTCAGCAGTAGTTACCTGTTGCGTTTCGATCTTGCTTTAAGCTGATCTTTTTCTCTGGTTAATTTTTTGATTTCAGCTTCGGAGGCTTTCAAATCTTCGTCGAGTCGGCGAATCTGAGCGAAATAAGGGGTTGGAGACGAGACAATCAGTTCAAGATCAGTGGCAAATTCATTTTTGGAAAATTTTTTCAGCGCAGCGATTGCCGAATTTATTTCGGTCATTGTCTTTTTCTGGTCTTCCGGGGCGTTTACAAGTTGAGCTTTGGGAAAAAGACTCGTGGCAATTGAACGATAATGCGGACCGGTTATCCAATTTCTGAAAGTTTCAGGATCATCGACAAATTGTTTGGCCAGATTAATTGCTACACCAAGTTCTGATAATATAGTTATCAGTTCTGGTCGCTCGTTCATTTTCGATTCTCCTTTTAGTATTCTTCATCTACTTGAATATTTGGAGAACTGCCGCCGCTACCGGTAAAACTTTTGACTTTTCCTGAACCGGTGTGAAACCTCGTATGGCCTCGACCAGCCCACATCTGAAAATCTTTGGCTGTTTCTTCAATACACTTATCGATTGCGTCGTAAATCGAATTTTCGTCTCCTTGACACCCAACATAAATTTCAATTATTTTGGACACACTAACTCCGTACTCAACTCTGCAAAGACAAATCTCCACCGCGACTTATGCTTTGGAAGAACTAAATTTATGATCTTTAATCAAATTTTGGATGATAAGAAAGCTTTTTTTAACATAAATTCCGTGGCTTTTGGCCACTTTGGCTAGATCTTGGCACTCTGGAAATGTTAGCCCTAATGAAGTCATATTTTCAATCATTTTTATGGAAATTCCTGACATTATTTTGATAATTGGGGCAATTGGCACCATATTCTTTGACATCTCCTTAGTTGTGTAGGTACAAATTCATCTTGACAGTTAAAAATTTAAGTTTGAAATAAAAAACCACCGGTTAGGCGGGGTTGGGTTAGTCAAATAAAGATAAAACTTTTTTGATCAGATTTTTATGGTTGAAATTGGTTGGTGTGTGAAACAATGGAACATCAGGGTGAAGCGATTTTGATTTATTATAAACTTGTAGACTAGTTGTTACGCCTAAAGAACCTCTTGACCATTTCGCCAAACCGTGATATCTTTTCCGTCGCGATCTTCTGGGCTGAAAGCTTCATGGCGAATTACCTTTGAAAATATTAAATCGCCGTTTTTGTCTTTGGCGTTTCTATGTGCTTGGGCGACAATTTCTTCGTGATCACGCCCAATTATTGAATAGCGTACTGACCTTCTGTTGCGAAAATTTTTAAACTTATTGCGCTGCTCTTTTTTCGATTTTCCTTTTTTTCTTCTGTTGGCGCAAGCATTGGGTTGCTTTGTTATTTGATCACTTCCCATTTAATGTGATCTCTCTCGCAATATCAACATTAAAATATGACTTCGTCAAGATTGAAAAATGAGCACGGGAAGTGTAAAATTAAAAACAGAGAGCTATGAGGCATAAATTAGGATTTATGGAACGGAAAAAATAAATTTGATTACTGTATTTTGAAGTTTCGATGATTCACAATGGCAAAACAAATTATGTTTAAAGAAGTTGACCCACAACTAAATTTACCGAAATTAGAGGAAGAAATTCTTGATTTCTGGGATGAAAATAAGATTTTCGAAAAGTCGCTAGAAAATCGTCAAAATTCACCGCTCTATGTTTTTTATGATGGTCCACCATTTGCAACCGGCACACCACATTATGGACATATTGTTGCTAGTTTAATGAAAGATGTCATTCCTCGTTATCAAACAATGAAAGGTAAATTGGTTGAACGAAAATGGGGCTGGGATTGTCATGGCCTGCCGATCGAAAACATTGCCGAAAAAGAGCTGGGTATTAAAAACAAAAAACAAATTGAAGAGATGGGAGTTTCGAAATTTAACGAATTTTGTCGATCAAAAGTTTTGCAATATACCGAGGAGTGGAAAAAAGTAATTCGTCGGCTTGGTCGCTGGGCAGATATGGACAACTCTTATAAAACAATGGATAAAGATTTTATGGAATCGGTTTGGTGGGTTTTTAAGCAACTTTGGGACAAAAATTTAGTCTATGAAGATTATCGCTCAATACACATTTGCCCGCGTTGCGAAACGACTCTTTCCCAATCCGAAGTCGCTGAGGGCTATAAAGATATTAAAGATTTGTCGATAATTGCCGAGTTCCGATTGGTTGATGAGCCGAATACGAGCATTTTGGCTTGGACAACAACACCATGGACGCTAATTGGCAATGTAGCTTTGGCTGTTGGTTCTGACATAGACTATGTCAAAATTGAAAAAAAAGATCAGGGAAGTGGGGAGTTGGTTCGATTTATCTTGGCCAAAGATCGGTTGAAAGATATTTTTCCCGACGACGAATATAAAATTGTCGATGAATTTCATGGAGAAAAACTGGTTGGCAAAAAATATCAGCCCCTTTTTGACTTTTATCTCGATAAAAATCTCGACAACAAAGAGAATCTTTATAAAATTGTATCTGCCAGTTTTGTTTCCACCGAAGATGGCACGGGTGTTGTTCATATTGCCCCGGCTTTTGGCGAAGACGATATAAATTTAGCTAAGGAAAATAATTTGCCTTTTATCCAACATATCGGAATGGACGGAATCATTAAGTCCGGAAACGGAGAATTTTCCGGATTGTCGGTCAAGCCGGCTGAGAATGTTCAGTTAACCGATGTTGCCATTATTAAATATCTCGCTAGCAAGGATTTATTATTCGATAAAGCTCAATATGAACATTCATATCCGCATTGTTGGCGCTGCGAAACGCCACTAATAAATTATGCAACCTCGTCATGGTTTGTGGCGGTCGAGAAAGTTAAAGCTGAAATGCTTGAAAATGCTAAAAGTATTAACTGGTTTCCGAAACACATAAAAACCGGCCGATTTGGAATGTGGCTAGAAGGTGCTCGTGACTGGTCAATTTCCAGACAGCGATATTGGGCCAGTGTAATGCCAATTTGGCGATGCGAAGGAAAATCCGAAATCCGAAATTCAAATTCAAAAACAAATTCCAGACCTCAAATTCAAGAAACGAGAGAATGTGGAAATATCAAAGTTTTTGGCTCTGTCTCCGAATTGGAGGAATTGTCCGGTCAAAAAGTTGACGACTTGCACAAGCACATCGTTGATAAAGTAACATTTAAATGTTCCGAATGTGGCGGGGCTATGAAACGAATTCCTGATGTGCTGGACACATGGTTTGATTCCGGTTCAATGCCTTATGCTCAAATGCATTATCCGTTTGAAAATAAGGAAAAATTTGAAAATAATTTTCCAGCGGAATTTATTGCTGAAGGTGTCGACCAAACCAGAGCATGGTTTTATTATCTTCACGTTTTATCAACTGCTATAATGGAAAAACCGGCATTTAAAAATGTTATAGTTAACGGAATAGTTCTAGCCGAAGATGGCAAAAAAATGTCAAAACGACTGAAAAATTATCCTGATCCGATGGAGGTTTTCAGTAAATACGGTGCTGATGTTTTGCGGCTGTATTTACTTTCATCGCCAGTGATGGCGGCGGAAAGTTTGAACTTAAATGAAAACGAATTAAAGGAATTGCAACGCGGATTTTTTCGAATGTTGTGGAATTCTTACTATTTTTTTACAATGTACGCAACATTAGAAAATTGGCAAGAGAGCGATTTTTCACTTTCGGATAATATCTTGGACAGGTGGATAATCATCAAAATTGAAAATTTAAATTTAGATGTTGAAAAAAATATTGAAAAATATAATTTGCCTGCCGCAACTAGAAAATTCTTCGAATTTGTTGATGATCTTTCGAATTGGTATATACGCCGCAACCGAAAACGTTTTTGGAAATCCGAAGACCAAAAAGACAAGGACGCGGCTTTTCAAACCTTGAATTATGTGTTGATTAAGTTTTCCCAAATTTTGGCGCCGTTTGCTCCGTTTATTTCGGAGGAAATTTATAAAAACTTATCAAATGGTGAATCTGTTCATTTGACCGATTTTCCCATAGCTAATCAAAATTTTATCGATCAAGATCTGCTAGACCAAATGGAAAATGCTCGTAAAATTGTTGAAGTTGGACTTTCAAAACGAGCGGAAGCAAAAATTAAAGTTCGCCAACCACTGGCATTACTTAAATATAAAACTAGCCAACTTTCGCCCGATTTAGAATCGATAATTGCTGATGAAGTCAATGTTGAGACCGTTGAATTTGACAGTGAAATTGTTGATGATGTCGAACTTAATATTCAGCTTTCGCCGAAGCTTTTAGCCGAAGGAAAGGCCAGAGAATTTATCCGCCAAATTCAATCACTGCGGAAAAAAACTAATTATTCTATTAACGATCGAATTGAAATATACTATCAAACTGAAAATTCGGAGCTTTCTAAAATAATCTCAGAAAAAAGCAGTTATATTCGAGAGGAAACTCTGTCTGATAAAATCTTCGAAGAAAAGCCGCAACAAGTTGATGATTTTGAAAACTCGAAAATTGATGGAGAAAGTATATATCTCGGGGTGAGAAAGGTTTGAAGTAAAAGATTATGTTCTCAAAATTAAGAAGTCTTGATTTGCCATTGTTAATTGTCTCAATTTTGCTGGCTTTTACCGGAATTGCGGTAATTTATAGCTTGGTTTTTACCGAAATTGAAAGTAATTTAGCCTTAAAACAGTTGGTTTTTTTCTTGATCGGGCTGTTGATTGTCTTTATTTTGGCCAATTTTGATTATCGAATTCTCTCCGGTACCAGCTGGTATTTATATTTAGGAGTGATCGCACTACTGATTGTTGTTGATCTTTTTGGAAAAACTACCGGTGGTGCAACTAGGTGGATCGATTTGAAAGTTTTCCAATTGCAACCGTCAGAATTTTACAAATTTGTTTCAGTAATTTTTATGTCGTCTTTTCTATCGCGACGAATCGGCAGAATCCGTGCAATCGATATACTCTACATGACGATAATGGTTATACCTCCGCTATTTTTAATTTTAGTCGAACCTGATTTGGGCACAGCGTTAGTGATAATCTTTTCTTGGTTTGCTTTAATCTTTTTTACCAGATTGTCGGCAAAACAGTATATATTTATTTTTACTACTTTGGCAATTATTCTTTCAGTATTTTTTCTTTCGGTTTACAAAATAAAACCATTCGCTCCACTTTTAAAAGATTATCAACGATCGAGAATTGAAACATTTATTAACCCATCAAAAGATCTTTACGGTAAGGGCTACAATGTTGCCCAAGCGCAGATTGCAATTGGTTCCGGTGGTATTTTCGGTCATGGGTTGAGTCGCGGTTCGCAATCTCAATTAAAATTTTTGCCAAAGCCGGAAACTGATTTTATCTTTTCTGGCTATTCGGAAGCATTCGGTTTGATTGGTGACCTGTTGCTTTTTGCCGCTCTAATTTATCTTTTAATTCGCACTGTTGATATTGCCAAAACTGCTAAGGATAATTTTGGTTATTTGCTAGCTGTTGGTACTGGTGCAACTTTTGGATTTCAAATTATCATCAACATTGCAATGAACCTTGGTTTGGCTCCGGTAACCGGAATTCCGCTGCCGTTTATTTCGGCTGGTG
>Ga0066637_10003199_pt1 | contig 10976 bp, 6 predicted proteins | sample CryGeyCG2014_020_FD_62737 | JGI IMG/M metagenome (GOLD analysis project Ga0066637, IMG submission 62737) | Groundwater microbial communities from aquifer - Crystal Geyser CG08_land_8/20/14_0.20 | ecosystem: Environmental > Aquatic > Deep subsurface > Groundwater | place: USA: Utah: Grand County...
ACTGATATGGAAGAATACCGGGATATAGATGAAAAGCCAAAAAAGAAAGCGGTAGAAGTATTCAAAAAGGCTGTTATGGTAGTCAAGACGGTATTTGGTGATAAAGCATTCAGGAGATTCACGGTAGGTACTGAAAAGGATCCAAATGGCCACTGGGAGAAAAAGAGAGTTAATCAGGCACTGTTTGATGTTCTAATGTTTGGATTTACACCGTATGATCAAAATCAAATTATTCCGCATAGCGATGCAATTAGAGAAGAGCTGATTTGGTTAATGACCCATGATCAGGAATTTATAGAAGCGATAACAGTAGGTACGAGTGATAAAACCAGAGTGTTCAGTCGATTTGAAAAGTGGCTTCACTCTTTAAAAGAAATTATTGGCGTTCCGAAAACGGAAGTTCGGAATTTCACCTTAAATTTGAAAGAGGAGTTATTTAAAGCGAATCCGACATGTGCGATTTGCGGTCAAAGAATACATGGAATAGATGATTCAGAAGTAGATCATATAAAACACTATTGGCGTGGAGGAAAAACAATTCCGGATAATGCGAGATTAACGCATCGTTATTGCAATAGAGCGCGTGGGGGAAGAGAATAGAATTGTTCTAGGGGGGGGGGAATGACAAAGTGGCCAGAGATGTCACCGAAGAGTAAAAATGGGGTCAGGTCTTGAAACTTGCAAGAATTAAAAAGGAAGACGATAGGGGTTAAATGAACGCTAACCGAATAATCAGCAGCATATTAAGGCACGGCAACAATTGGCGTAAGAAAGATTTTTATAAAGGAGAAGAATAGAGTATGGGTAAACAACCAAAGCCTGATTCCAAAAAGTACACTGACTTAATATCGGAGATTCAAAAAGGGCAAATTAAAGTTCCTAAATTTCAAAGAAACTTTGTCTGGAGTTTAGATAAAACAGCGAAACTTTTAGATAGTATCCTAAAAGGTTATCCTATTGGGACTTTTATTCTTTGGGAAACCAACGAAAGACTAAATGACATTAAAAACATCGGGAACCTTGAATTGCCAGCGATTCCAGATGGTATCAAGGTTCAATATGTTTTAGACGGGCAACAAAGGATTACATCTCTTTATGCGGCCTTCTTAGGGGCAAAAATTCAAAAAGAAGGCGAGAAGAAAATAACAAATTATGCAGATATCTATGTGGATTTAGATGGCGATGTTGAAAATAATGATGATCAAATTGTTATTTCAGAAATGCCGGAAGAAGGTGCGATTATTACACTACATGAAGTTTTGAACTTCAATGACCATCTGCTTGAAATTAAAGAAAAATATTCTGACGAACAATTTAAACAAATACATCAATATTCCCAAACTTTTTCCACTTATGATTTTTCAACAATCGTTCTGCGTAAAGAAGATATAGATTCCGCCATTGAAGTATTTACACGGATAAATACAGGAGGACAAACATTAACACTTTTTGAAATTATGTCCGCCAAAACTTACGACGAGGAACAAGATTTTGATATGGAAGACAGATTCCAAAATTTACTGAAAGAATTGGAAGAACGAAAATACGACACTATTTCAAGTTCAGTAATTCTTAGCGTTTTAGCTCTTATTTTAAGTAAAAATAAAGAGTGCAAAAGAAAGGTAATTTTACAATTGGATAAACAGGCAATAATTGATATTTGGGACGATGTCATTTCCGCCTTAAAAGAGAGTGTTGATTATTTTCGCTCTGTTTATCGTATTCCAGTTTCAGCAATTTTGCCCTACGACTCTTTGTTAGTTCCTTTCGCGTACTTCTTTTATTTTCAGAAAGAAAAGCCGAGGGGCGCGCAAATAAAATTTTTGGAAGAATTTTTCTGGAGAATATCTTTATCTTTTAGATATTCCAGCTCGACAGAATCAAAACTTGCGCAAGATATAAAAAGAATTGACGAAATCTTAAAAAGCAATAGGCCTAATTACGAGGATATAAAAGTTTATTTAAATTCTCCTAAAGATTTAATTGAAACCGGGTTTAGCGCGGGAAGCAGCTATTGTAAAGCGATTCTGTGCTTATTGGCGTATCACGAACCAAAGGATTTTCAAGACAACGGAAAAGTCATTTTAGACAATTCGTGGCTAAAAGTAGCCAATAGCAAAAACTACCATCATTTTTTTCCAAAAGCATATTTGAGAAAAAATAATGTTGGAAATGAAAACAGTCTTGTAAACATAACTTTGGTCAGCGCGGACTTGAATAAAAGAAAAATTAAAGCCAAGTCCCCGTCAATTTATATGCAAGATTTTTTAGATGAAAATGAAGAGTTATCAACATCCATCAAATCCCATTTAATTGAAGACTTGGATGGTTTTGGTGTAAGAAGTGACGACTATACAGTCTTTCTTGAAAAAAGAGCAAATGCAATGTTTCAAGAATTAAAAAACAGAATTGAACTTAAACATAAGGAAGATAAAAAAGAAGATGGAGTTAAAGAATTAATTTTAAGCGGTGAAAGCGAACTATTAGAGATTAAATCAACATTGCGTTTTGATTTAATAGAGGGTAATGTAAATAAAAAATTGGAATATGTTGTCGCTAAAACCATTTCTGCCTTTTTGAATACCGAAGGCGGAACTTTAATCATTGGTGTTGGAGATGGCGGTAGCACGCTCGGACTTGAAAAAGATATGCAAACTTTACCTAAAAAAAATATTGACGGATTTGAATTACATTTGAGGCAGATTATTAAAAAATACTTGGGAGATTATTTTGAAAAATATATCAATGCCACTTTCCCACAAGTTGATGGTAAAGAAATTTGCTTAATTCGCATCGCGAAAAGCGGGAAACCTGTATTTGTTACTTCTGAAGAGAAGGAAAGTTTTTTTGTTCGCAATGGGAACGCCTCGATTCCAAAAAGCAGGCAAGAGCAAAGCGAATACGAAAAACTACACTGGGGTTTATAATAAAAAAGTAGAATGAGGCAGTAGGCGAAATTAGGAGGAGGGGCAAATGGCGAAATCAAAAGTAGACTTGAGGTTTTATGAGAATTTTTTTGTTTCAAACTTAAAACCGTTGGTCAAAAGTATTGAAACTTTTTTAGAGCGCAGAAACAAGACGATGATTATATGGGATATAGAGAATCTTGATGGAGACACATTCCAATTGGGTGTATTTGCCAGCCGGAAGTGGGACCGTTTAGAGGTAAGAAAACGTGTGCCCGGCAAACGAGTACATTGGAATAAGCATATTATTCAGGAAAATTTTGAAGCGGACGAATTAGATGCAGGCCTTAAACAAAGAGTACTGGCCGAACTCAAAAAACTTCTTGAGGGTCCGGCGGTAGAAAACAAGGGGCATACGGGTGGTTCTAGAATAAATATGAGAGATTACGAAGGATATTTTACTTCAGAATTAAAACCGTTGGTTAAGAGTATTGAACCTATACCTGACAAACCGCAGCATGAGATCGTATGGGAAATAGTAAATCCTGATGAAGATATATTTCAATTGAGTGTGTGCGCCAGCAAGAAGAGTGGAGATTTAGAAGTGCGCAAACGCGTGGCTCCAAAAAATTGGCAGAAATATTCTATCCAGGAAAATTTTGAAGCGGACGCACTAGATGAAGCCCTTAAAAAGAAAATATTAACTGAACTAAAACGGCTCGTTGGTTAAATACCGAGTTTATTAAGAATTGATTAAATCCGAGGCAATCAAATGCCGGTATTGTGGGGCAGAGCTAAGCAAGGAGAACTCAATAGAAGGCGGCGCCTAACAAGACGCCGCATCGGATGCGCAAAAGCTGCGCGCCGGTGAGCTTGGTCGTTATGCATATGAAATCCGGATCCATGGAAGAAGCTATCGAAGAATTCAAGAATAGACGCCTCGGCGTCTACAACTCCGACACTGAGCAAATGGTCCGCGACGCACGCGGGGCAGAGCGAGTAGCCAAAGATCACACTGGACGATGGCTTTTTGAGTTACTACAGAATAGCGATGATGCCGAAGCCACGGAAGTGCGGATTGTCATTGACGAAGATACTATCTATGTGGCGGATAAGGGTAATGGCCTCAAACCTGAAACTGTGAGCGCTATCTGCGGCACTGATTTCTCGGACAAGACCACCGGCACAATAGGCCGCAAAGGCATAGGATTTAAGTCGGTCTATGAAGTGTCTCAAAATCCCCAAGTCCTAACCGTGGACGGCGAGGGTATCGAGTTTAATCCCGCAAAAGCTAAAAACTGGCTTAAAGAGCATAACCTAAATGACGAATACATACCGTATCAATGGATTCCATTTTTTATTTCATGGGAGGACATCGCACGAAAAGATCCAAAACTCAGGGAATTCAAGGGCTATAAAACGGTTGTTCGACTTTGCGCTGTCGCACCGGAGAATAGCCAAAAGGTAAAACAACTGCTGATGAAGTGGCCGCCCCACGCGCTTTTCGCTTTCCGGCATGTTCGTCAGATCAATGCCCCTGGTTTAGATGCCCCTGGTTTAGATATCGTTCTTAAGCCCGGGGACGGTGTTTGGTCGCTGTGCGACAGTCGAGGGCAAATCCCAGTTGAGTGGCGTGTTGCCAAACATACGGAGCGTCATCTCCCCTCCGACCTACTGGAGGCCTTGGGAAAAGATGAGCGCAGGGCCATAAAAAAGGACGGGGTAAGCTTTCTCATTGCTGCTCCACTTGAGAATAATCATGTGATTCCTATAACTGATTACCTTCCTGTCCATGTCTTCTATCCGACCGAGCAGACAGGTCCGGTGCGTCTGCTCCTTCATGCCGAGTTTTTGGTTAAGAGTGACAGGACGGCTCTTATGCCTGTGGACGCTAAATCCTTTAACGAATGGGTTGCCAAGGAGCTTGCCTGCCATGTCTGCAGGTTTGTCAACGATGCGCACAGCCCAGAAGCGCCGAGCAAGCACGCCTCCTTGCTTGTTCCGTTTGCGGACAGGACCTCACATCCCGTTGCCGAGAACCTTTGGCGGCGCATCGCCGACGAAGCGAAGGAATCCCTCCGTCTTGCTGATGTTGAAGGTTGTCAGCGATTGAGTCTTGAAGAGGCCCGGTTGATCTCCGTCAGCGTACGCCCCGACTTGGCTCGCACCTTACTTGAAGCGACGAGTGTGCGAGGGCGACTGCTGCACCCTGCATTCGACGAGGATAAGGAAGCACGTAAGGCACTCAGGGAGTTGGGCTGCAAGGAAATTCGCGATCAAGATTTGATGACGGTTATCGCTGGGAATGCCGATTTGCTCGCCACAGAAACACAATGGATGTGGGCTTGCTGGGAATGGCTTGCCGCCTGGGTAGACAAAGAGCCATACGGAGAGGAACACAATAAAAGAATCGAGCACGCGAGATCGCTGCCTGTAGTGCCTATCCATGGTAGTGTGGTGAAAGCGTCAGACCTCGCGGACCGAATTGTGACTTGGAAACCGGACACTGACGTGGGCAACCTGCCTGATTGGCTGCCGCTGACCTTCGTGGAGGACTGGTTCCGCGACCGCATCCAAAATGAAGCCACGCAAAAGTCACCGGTCAAGAAGCTCAGCGAGGAGTTGGGGATCGCTGAGCCGGGCGCGTATGTTATCCAGCGCGCCGTTGGCCAAGCGATTGAACAGTATTGGAAAGACAAACAGGGCGAGCCTGGACGATTCCTACATTTCATCCTTGAGCAGGACTGGTATGAGACGGCCGATGCTTCGCCATCGCTGAGGCGGTGTCCTGTACCCCTTTCGCAATCCGTGCAGGGCGAGACATGGGCAGAGGCCGGTAATGCCTACTTTGGCCGCGAGTGGGGAAATGACTTGCTTGCTATGCTCTACGACGGCGTCGCGGCAATCGCATGGGCCGGAAGCCATGGCTCTGCCCCTATCGACAACGACAATCGGCGTCGTGTTCTGGAGTGGCTTGGTGTTGCGGACTGTCCGCGCGTCTTGACGGCTGATAGCTGTGACGCTGTCGAGGCCGAAAAACGACGCGTAAGGCCTTTGGTGAAATTCAACTTTGTGCTGAGAGCAGATGCCCTTTATCTTGATCGAGTGAGTGCCGGCAGCCTGCCCCCTGAGAATTCGAAGCTGCTGCTCACAGTACTCTGTAACAACTGGGAGAGTTACTACAGAAGCAAGAGCGCTATTCTTGTCGAACACACTCCCCGAAGTCGTACCTACTACGACCACATTCCGGCTGCGTGGTGGAACAATCTTCTATCCGAGTGCATTCCTCCGATGAGAAGTAACGGCACTGCTCCATGCCCACTAAAACACTGTTGGCTGCCTGACAAGCGAACAGAGCGTGCCGTAGGAGGCCTCCTGCCTGTTATTGACCTCGATGCGTTCGAAAACGACAAGGATGTTGTCCGTGACTGGCTTATAAATGTGGTTGGCCTCCGCACTCGAATAGAGCAACTTAAAGTAAAGGAATGGGAGGAACTCCTTTCCAACTCCATACCTAAAAAAGCCCCCAATGAATGTCTTGTGTCGGACGACCGACTCCGGGACAAGGTAACGGGATGGTACAACGCATGCCTGGAGACCGTGGCGGAAGAGGAAAACGTTTTAGAGAAAGCCTTCGCATCGTGCCCGCTCTTATGCCGGAAGGGGGATGTCTGGCAATACGTAGCGGACGAGCCGCGATATCTGGCCGACGACAACGACTTTGCCACGGCATTCGCTAAGGATGTTTGGCTCTTCCATATCCGCGCGAACCTAGCCAACAATGCAGTGAAGTACTTCGGTGTTTTGTCTCTGTCAAAATCGGTCGAGGTCAATACCACATTGGGGGAACCGCAGTCACCATTGACAGGCGAATTAAATGTGCGGTTCAGCGAGTCCCTTCCGTATGTGTGGGCTTGGAGGTCATCGAAGATCAAGCAGGCTGCCGACAAGTCATCGGTGAGACTGAAGGGTTTTAAGGTGCTCGTCGTGCCCGCACTGAATGCGAGTTTATCTTTAGATGGCGTGCGACATGAAGTCGAACGACATCGGCATGTAACTGATGATACTATCTACTTGCACAAAGATCACGTGAATGAGGCGGAGTTAGCGCAGGCCTTGGCGAAAGCACTTCGTGCCACACAAGATGCGGATTTCTATGAAAACCTCTTTCGCTGCGCTGACGACCGCCAGCGAAAAAAGAAGCTTCTGAGCAAGGGCATATCGGATGCCGAGGTGGAAAGGTGCCTGCGTGAGTACTCAGGGCCGTCCGACGAGGATGCGCCGGAAGAAAAACCCGAGAACCCAGACACCGACAAGTCCATCACGCCAGGCCCATCTGTGACTAGTGGCGATGAAATCCCCCCGGGGGGACATCCTCCAAACGATAAACCGGACCCGGGGCCAGAGGAGATGCCAAAACCACCGGATGGCGGAGAAAAAACTTTCCGTTTGAAAGACTCCAATACGGTCGAGTATGTTTTCGGTGGTCATCCTGAGAGGGGCGGTGGACCCGGCAGTGGCGGTGGAGGAGGAAGTGTGGGAACGGGAGAGAAAGGGCTGTCGCTTACGGAGATGCAAAAGGCAGAGTTGGAGAGGGCGGGCAGAGTCATTGCGGCGCGCAAACTGAAGGAAATGGGTTACTCAGTCGAGCATATGTCACAAAACAACCCCGGCTTTGATCTTTTAGCGAAGATGGGCGGGGATGAACTCCGCGTTGAGGTAAAGGCTCACGGCGGTCGGGCAACCGTCGTGGATTTAACGCGGAGGGAATATGAGGAGTATTTGTTGAGCCAGCATAAAGGATACCGTTGGGAGCTTTGGAACGTCGAACACATATCGGAGAACGATTCCGCTCCAACTCACATCGCGCCGTACTATCAAATTCCTGATGATGCTCTCGATACCCGAATATTCCGGGTAGACCTGAAGAAGTGCCAAATGGCTAACGGTGGCGAATGTAAAAATGGGGACAGTTCCCTGCCTGTCGATAGACAGGTTGAAACTGGCAAGATGTAGATTTTATCTATTCTGCTTTAAAAAATATGGGAGAATTATATAGTAAAAGTAAAAGCCAATGAAAAATATTATTAACAGGATTAGAAATTGCAAGGAGAACTGCTATAAAAACAGATATGCGTTTGATCTTAAAACAAGCGGCGGCAGGATAATAACAAAAGAGGAATTGTTGTTGGCTCAACCCTTAATTGACGACTGGAGAAAGCAAAAAATTTTATTGATATCACAAGCTCCGTCGAAACAGGCATTTGTAGATGGCGAATTAAGCAGTTTGGAAAATAATTTTCTTGCGAGTTTTCTTTTGCCCAAGATTTTTCCGCTGTTATCTGCGCCAGATGAGATAAAATTATTTAGAAAAAAAGTGTTTTGGCTTCACACTTCAAATTGTTATCCCTTTGTTCGCTCCCAAAAAAGAAAAAGAGATAGGATGCCGGATTTGCGATGCGCAAATAAGTATATGGGCGAAGTAATTGATAGACTGCATCCTGAATTCATTATTCTTATGGGCGGCTCAGCGACTAAATATTTTTGTAATGATATCCGAAAGGGAATTAATAGCCAAAAGTCTTATCCCTCGCTTGAAGAGATTTTATCATGGCAATATAAAAGAAAGAGTTATTTAAAGATTGGCTCAAAAACAAATCCGGAGAAAAAATACAGGAGTGTTGTTGTGCCTCATGCGGCGGATTGGGATAAATTAGATGTTGTTGCCCGGTATGGGTATATGAGAGTGTTTGAAATGATCAAAGATTAACAATGGGATCACCGAGGGCCGAGCACTATTATGAGTTGTTTGAATACTCAATTGCGCATCTAAAAGAGAAACGGTTGGCTACGGCGCAGGCATTTTGGGCAATGTCTTTTGAAAGTTATATAGAAAGCAAGTATTGTCAAATATTCAAAACAAATTATAAGCCGGATATGTATATCATGATCAAAGAGATGTGCGAGAAGGTAACTTTTAAAACGAATTTACACGATTTAAGGGGCATGAGGAACAAAATAGTTCACGAGCGTTTTATGGATAAAGAGCAATTTACTGATTGTTTAAATAGTTTTATGAAATTATTTGATGACGAAAATACGATCGATGACATCAGTAAAATTGTTGATACGGAGAGACAAACTGAATTGGCCTTAAATTTTAAGGACAGAGTGTTCTATGATGACGATGAATTTCAATTGATGAAATACTCAAAGATTGAGGAAAGTGATTTTTATAACGGCTCAGAATTAGAGAAAAGAATATGGAATTTAAAATATGTGATAAAAGCTCGGTTCGACAAGGACGAAAAAGCAAAAGAATTAGAAGTAGGATTGATATCTGATTTTGGAATTTCAAGTGAATGGATATGGCTTCCTGTAGGGTTTGATATTTCAGAAGGAAATATGCGTGTGAAAAAAGAGGTGATTAGCATATTAATTTTTCGCGACAGAAAAATTAGAATATATTTGGATTTCGGGACAAGCGCCATTGAGCCGCGAAAAGAATATTACAAATTGCTGGAAACAAATGGGCTCAATGAGAAACTGAAATCCCTGGTTTTAAACAATGCCGAGAAGAATTTCGTTTTTTGGAATGTCAAACATTATTCTATTCTCGAAAAAACAGATATTTCAATAAAAGACTGGCTGGCGGGCAAAAACAGGGCAGAGGTGAGCTCTTTGATCAGAGAGGAAAAGGAAAACTGGACATACAGGGCAAACAGGGGGAATATACTGCTTTTCGGATTTGAGGAGCGGATTGAAACAGAATCTATAGAGGAACTGGCAGAAATATGCGTAAACCATGTGTATGAATTGGTCCCCTTTCTGAAAGCAATTAATCGTAAAGTGAAGGGAGTGTGACGGCCATTGCCTGTGTCCAGTGCCGGGCAGGATTATTATCAATCGGCGCATAGTTTTACGAGGGCAGAATCAAACAGCGGAGGGTGGTTTTAGTGTGAGGCGACTGCCTCCTGATTTATTAAGGACCTGCCTTATATCGGCAGGCAGGCGACCCCTTTTTATAGGGGCGAAAGGATAAGCGAAATGCTGTTGGATGAGAATAATTATAAAGAAAAAATAGATGCCTTTACTCAGCAGGATTGGCGGCCCTTGCTTGAATTGATTCCAAAGATTGAGAGTGCTTCAAAATTCGGTGAATGGTCAGGCGGGAAAACGGATGAAAAAGGAATAAGTCAATTCCCATACTGCATAGCAGCACAAGTCGTCTCTCAATTTTTGCAAATTGTTTATAGGTTGCCTATCATTATTAATTTTGATTGGGGGGCATGGAAGAAAGGACGGAAAATGGCAAGTGACGAGGGCTTTGATTTCGACACAATCGATTTGCCTACAAAATGTAAATTGATTACTGCAATTGTGAGGAATGATAGATTTTGCGAGGGTGCTTTGGTTTGTGCCTTCGAATCCGGTTTAATGTTGAAAATTCTCAAATCCATGGAAAAGCAAATAACAGGTGCAAGGTAATGAAAGCGCGCATAACCATCGGTTCCATATTTGCAAAATTCAAAATATTATTGAAAAAGAAAGACAGAAATGCATATTGTTGGTTCTGCGGGGCTAGCGTGGGAGATGAAAGCGAGCGCACAGGAAAGATTGTGTCTGCCATCTTTGACTGCTCAAAGTGCAGGATGAATTATTGCGATCAGTGCAGTTACCATCGGGCGCAAGAGCCATCGGTTCAGAGGTGTCTCCGATGCGAACGCGTGATTAAAAAAGTGACATAACAAAGCCTCCGAGCCGACTTCGGGATAGCCGCGCCGTTACGCTCTGCGGCCATCCCGAGGCGACTTAAGGCTGACATTACATAGTAAATGGGGTTAGGTTTTTGGAAGAGGGTGATGTTCATTGACTAACTCGGGGAGGTGTAAATAAAAAATGTCTTATTGTAAAGCACCGTCCCCCGGATGTTAGGCGGCTGTCCCTGATTTATTAAGGACGTCCCCTTTTTCCTTTTTCTGGGTTTCAAATTATTTCCTGATAGTTCCGTATAAATGTATGAACGGGACATAGGGAGGTAGATATGGACTACGGATTCAGGGAGCTTGA
>Ga0066637_10003201_pt1 | contig 10970 bp, 6 predicted proteins | sample CryGeyCG2014_020_FD_62737 | JGI IMG/M metagenome (GOLD analysis project Ga0066637, IMG submission 62737) | Groundwater microbial communities from aquifer - Crystal Geyser CG08_land_8/20/14_0.20 | ecosystem: Environmental > Aquatic > Deep subsurface > Groundwater | place: USA: Utah: Grand County...
CCCAGTAGAACATCAGTTGCTGTTAGCTTGTCCTCTTTAATCTTGATGTTCATTGCGTCCAGTCGGCTCTTTTCGATCAATTCACCAGGCAACAGGGTTGTTTCCCCTGGGGAAAGGACTCGCACTTTTTTAGTCATTTGGCGAACAATTACCTCAACATGCTTATCAGAGATCGTCACGCCCTGACTGCGGTAAATCTTTAAGACCTCATCAACTAAAAAGCTTTGAACTGCATTTACGCCTTTAATCCTTAAAACATCATGCGGATTAACCGTCCCTTCAGTCAACTGCATACCTTTATTAACCTTATCGTTGGAAATAACCCTAAGCCTAGTCTCATAAGGCACCAAATATTCTTTAACTTCTTCCTTGGCCCCGGTAATTTTAACTGTCCTGGCCCCTTCTTCTTCTCTCACTTGAACAACTCCATCAACTTCTGCCAGAATAGCCGCGTTGCGCGGTCGGCGTGCCTCAAATAGTTCCTCAACCTTTGGCAACCCTTGAATAATGTCCCTAGTTTTGCTGGGATCACGCCTAATAGATTCAACCCTGGCAACCACGTCATAACTGTCTAGGGTCTCGCCTTCTTGGACATAGACACGAGAACCAGCAATGATCAAATAATTTTCCCCTGGGGCCACCACAACCTTATGTTTCTTAGCCTCAAGGACCAAGCCTCCGGTTTTTGTTACTATGCCAATAGCCACCTCGTCCCCAATCTTGACTTTATCTCCCTCTTTAACTAAAAGCTTGGCCTCGTTAGGAATATCATAGTCCTTGATCACTTTGGGATTGTAAACAAAAATCTCTCCGTCTTTTTTAGCAATGTGCTCCTTTTTTCTTTCAGAAACAATTAAGTCAATATAAGTCACTTTGCCGCCAGCACTAGCAATGACATATTCGTACGTAGGGTCATAAAGCGCGATCGTCTGGCCAGCCTCAACTTTATCCCCATCGGTCACCGTTAAAATCGCCCCTACCGGCAGAGGATACTCTTCTTTTTTGTCCTTGACCTTAATATAAACCGTCGTACTCCTGGCAATGATCTTAAGCTTGTCTCCAACTTCATCAACAATCTGACGGACTTCGGTGCCTTCGGCAAAATGGATCTTGCCGCCATGTTTCGTCTTCACCGAAACCTTGGCCCCTTTGTGCAAAGCCACACCACCGATATGAAAGGTACGCATGGTCAGCTGGGTGCCAGGCTCACCAATAGATTGCGCGGCAATAATGCCAACTGCCTCACCAATATTAACTTGCCGCAGCGAAGAAAGGTCCAGGCCATAACATTTTTGGCACAGGCCTTTTTTTGCTTCACACGCTAAGACCGAACGCACCTCAATTTCCTCAAAACCAGCATCATAAATATTTTTGGCAACTTCTGCATCAATCATTTGTCCAGCTTTGGCTAAAATCTTGCTAGACAAAGGATCTAGAACATTCTTGACTGGGACACGATGAACCAATCGTTGCCAGAGCGGAATAACTTCTTCGTAGCCTTCACGCAGTGTAGCCAACTTAATCCCTTGTTTGGTCCCGCAATCGTCTTCAGTAATCAAAACATCTTGAGCCACATCAACCAAACGACGGGTTAAATATCCAGAATCAGCTGTTCTTAAAGCAGTATCCACCAAACCCTTACGCGCCCCATATGATGAAATAAAATATTCAGTAACACTTAAGCCTTCTTTAAAATTGGTTTTAATCGGGATCTCGATAATATTACCAGACGGATCCGCCATCAAACCGCGGATACCAGAAAGCTGACGTACCTGCTGGACATTACCACGCGCCCCGGAAAAAGCCATCATGTAAACAGAGTTAAGCGAATCAAACTCATCAAGCATTTTTTGGGTCACTTCTTCAGTCACGGCGCTCCAAATATCCAGCGAACGGATAAACTTTTCTTTTTTGGAAAGTGTCCCGGACTGAAAATGCCGTTCCAGGTCAGCCACCTGGGCAGTAGCCTTGTCAACCACAGCTTTCTTGATGTGCGGCACAACCAGGTCTTCAATCGAGATAGAAACACCAGCGAGTGTAGCGTACTTAAAGCCCAAACGTTTAATCTCGTCGGCAATTTCCGCGGTAATCGCGCTGCCATAAAGATTAAAACTATTGCTGATCAGTTTTTCCAGCTCTTTTTTGCTTAGTAACTGATTGATGAAAGGATAAGCCTCAGTTACGCCCCGTCTTTGTAAAACCCTGTTTAGCGTATAATTAAATTTAATCCGGCCAACTGTGGTTTCAATAATCTCCCCGCCACGTCTAACCTTAACCTTGGCATGCAAATGGACCTCCTCCAGATCATTAGCCACCATGGCTTCCCAATCATTGGCAAAACAAAAACTGTTCCCAGGATTTTCCTTCTCATTCATCACGGTCATATAATATGTGCCTAAAACCATGTCTTGGGTTGGTGTAATAATCGGCCGACCAGACGCAGAAGAAAGCAGATTATTTGAAGAAAGCATTAATATTCTGGCCTCAACTTGGGCCTCATAAAGCAACGGAACATGGACAGCCATTTGGTCACCGTCAAAGTCAGCGTTAAAAGCCGGACAGACCAAAGGATGAATTTGAATCGCCTTGCCTTCAACTAAAATCGGCTCAAAAGCCTGGATACCCAAACGATGCAAAGTCGGCGCCCGGTTTAGCAGGACAGGATGGCCTTTGATCACTTCTTCTAAAATATCCCAGACCATTACGTCATGATGCTCGATCATGCGCTTAGCTGACTTAACATTTTGCGCCATACCGCGGTCTACTAACTTACGGATAACAAACGGCTTGAAAAGTTCCAACGCCATTTCTTTGGGCAGACCACATTGATGCAATTTTAAGTGTGGGCCAACCACAATGACTGACCGGCCTGAGTAATCAGCCCGTTTACCAAGCAGGTTTTGACGAAAACGGCCCTGCTTACCTTCAATAATATCAGTCAGTGACTTTAGTGGCCGGCCGGAAGAACCCGTTACCGCTCGCTTGCGCCGGCCATTGTCGATCAAAACATCCACAGACTCCTGCAACATCCGCTTTTCATTGCGAATAATCATGTCAGGAGCGCCCATATTGACCATCTTTTTCAAACGATTGTTCCGGTTAAGCACCCTACGGTAAAGATCATTAAGATCAGAAGTCGCAAAACGGCCACCCTCTAACTGAACCATTGGCCTTAGATCAGGCGGAATGACCGGCAGATTATCAAGGATCATCCATTCAGGACGATTGCCTGACTTATGAAAAGCCTCAGCTACCCGCAAACGTTTAATGATCTTGAGGCGTTTTTGCCCGGTAGCGACTTTAAGCTCTCGTCTCAGCTTGCTAACCATCTGGGCAAGGTCAATGCCAGCTAGTAATTCCTTAACCCCACCAGCACCGGTCTCGGCCTTAAACTTATCACCATGTTTATCTAAAGCTTCCTGGTATTCAGCTTCGCGTAAGATTTTGCCGACTTTGAGTTTTTTAATATCAGGGTCGACTTTGGTCACAATAAAAGCATCGTAATAAATAACTTCTTCCAAAGAGCGGGTAGTGACATCAAGCAATAAACTGATATAGCCAGGAACACCCCGCAAATACCAAATATGCGCAACAGGAACAACTAATTTTATATGGCCCATTCTTTCGCGACGCACCCGCGAGGTTGTCACTTCAACGCCGCAGCGTTCACACACGACCCCACGATAGCGAACCCGACGATATTTCCCGCAATGACATTCCCAATCTTTGACAGGGCCAAAGATCTTCTCGCAAAACAGACCACGGCGCTCAGGCTTGAATGTCCGGTAATTGATCGTTTCAGATTTTTCCACCTCACCAAATGACCAGCTTAGGACCTGTTGTGGCGAAGCTAATCCAATCTGAATAAAACTAAAATCTTTGTCTTGTTTTTTAACCAATGGCAAGATTAGATCCTCCTTTTGCTCTTTGACCCATCGCGGTCAAAGATCCTGGGCATGCGTCGGCCGGTGGCTTTTTCCTGTTCGTCCATGTTGATTTCTTTTCCCTCTTTTGTCAGGGTCTTAACATCTAACCCTAAACTCCGCAATTCTTTGACTAAAACCTTGAACGATTCAGGGGTACCGGGCTTGCCCATTGGCTTCCCTTTAATAATCGCCTCATAAACTTTTGAGCGACCAACAACGTCATCAGATTTCACGGTCAAAAGCTCCTGCAAAGTGTGCGCCGCGCCATATGCCTCGAGCGCCCAAACCTCCATTTCACCAAACCGCTGGCCACCAAACTGGGCCTTACCACCAAGTGGCTGCTGGGTGATCAAAGAGTACGGCCCAGTGGAACGGGCATGCATTTTATCATCAACTAAATGGATCAGTTTCATTAAGTACATATAGCCAATGGCAATTTTGCGGCCAAATGGACGGCCAGTGCGGCCATCGCGCAATTCAACTTTACCGCTGGCATCTAGCCAATTGATGTTTGCTTTCTGCGCGGCTAGCGTCAGCTCTTCTTCGATTATCTTAACTGAAGCATTTTCCTCAAACGATTCGTCAAAAGCAGGAATCTTATAGCGCTTATTTAAGAGCTTCCCAGCATGGCCCAATAATAGTTCAAAAATTTGGCCGATATTCATACGGGAAGGAACACCCAGCGGATTAAGAATTACATCAACTGGCGTACCATCAGGTAAATATGGCATGTCTTCTTCTGGCAAAACCTTAGCCACCACACCCTTGTTCCCATGGCGGCCGGCCATTTTATCGCCAATCGCAATCTTGCGCATTTGCGCTAAATAAACTCGCACGAGCTCATGAACACCAGGCGGCAGCTCATCTCCATTTTCACGAGAAAACGTTCTAACCGCAATGACAATGCCACATTCTCCAGGCGGAACCCTTAAAGAAGTGTCTCGCATATCTCTGGCTTTATCGCCAAAGATCGCCCGCAGCAGTTTTTCTTCGGCTGGCAGCTCGGTTTCACCTTTAGGTGTTACTTTGCCTACCAATATCTGGCCAGAACTAACCTCAGCCCCTGGGGTAATAACCCCACAATCATCAAGATTTGCCAGCGCGTCTTCGCTAATATTAGGGATTTCGCGGGTCAACTCTTCCATGCCCAGCTTGGTTGCCCTAACTTCAACTTCTAAGCGCTGGATATGAACAGATGTGAAAAGATCTTCCTTAACTAATCTTTCCGAAAGCAAAATCGCGTCTTCATAGTTGTAACCTTCCCAAGGCATCATCGCTACGAGGACATTGCGGCCTAAGGCTAGTTCACCGCCAGCAGTGGCCGAACCATCAGCAATAATTTCGTCTTTTTTTATCTCACCGCCCAATTTGACCATGGGCCGCTGGTGGATCAAAGTGTCTTGATTGCTGCGGGAAAATGTTTGGAGTTGATAACTATCTTTTTTACCATTGGAACGTTGCACCACAATTTCTTCTGCAGAGAGCCTAACAACCTTGCCTGGGTTTTCCGCCCGAACAATAGTGCGGGAATCCCTAGCCACCCGAAGCTCAAGCCCTGTGCCAACAAGTGGCGGCTCAGGAGAAAGCAAAGGCACAGCCTGACGTTGCATATTAGCACCCATAAGGGCACGGTTGGCATCGTCATGCTCTAAAAACGGGATCATCGCAGTAGTAATACCAAAAATCTGTTCTGGCGCCACACCAACATATTCGACTTCCCTGGCCGGCGCGAACATAAACTCACGACGATAATGGACCGCAACCTGCTCGTCTGCTGCCTTACCACCGCGGCTCAATTTCACGTCATAAGAAGCTATTTTGTGAAGATCCTCAACATCAGCGGTCAGATACTCAATCTTCTTAGTAACTAGCCCATTTTCAACCTTGCGATACGGTGATTCAATAAAACCAAATTCATTGACCCGCGCATAGGTCGACAAAGAAGAAATCAAACCAGCATTGGGCCCTTCGGGGGTCTCAATCGGACAGACCCTGCCATAATGTGATGGGTGAATATCCCTTACCTCAAAGCCAGCCCGCTCACGTGACAAACCACCTGGGCCAAGAGCCGACAGTCGGCGCTTGTGAGTAATTTCAGCTAAAGGATTTGTCTGATCCATGAATTGCGACAATTGACTGGACCCGAAAAATTCTTTGATCACAGCCTGGAGCGGCCGGATATTGATCAACTGTCCTGGGGTAACGACATCTCCACCCCTAATCATCATTTGTTCCTTGATCAACCTTTCGATCCTGGAAAAACCTATACGGATATGACGCTGCAATAATTCACCCACTGCACGAACCCGACGATTGCCAAGATGATCGATATCGTCTACTATCCCGTCTCCACAATTTATCTTAATGAGATGATCGACCATGGCTAAAATATCTTCCTTGGTCAAAACATACTTATCATCAGCAACTTTAATTCCTAACTTGCGATTCATTTTATACCGGCCAACCCTGCCAAGATCATAACGCCGTGCGTTAAAAAATAAGTTGTTTAAATAAACACTTGCGCCTTCTTGAGTAACTGGGTCGCCTGGACGCAATTTTTTGTAAACCTCGATCAAGGCCTCTTCTCTGGGCAGGATAGAACATTCTTTTAATGACTGGCGCCGAAACTCGCCTTCTGACAAAGCCGCCAGGATTTCCTTCTCACTGCAACCAATCGCAGCCAGGAACATGGTTATTGGTAATTTTCTCGTGCGATTGATTCTGGCAAAGATAGTGCCAGCAGCATCAGTTTCAACCTCCAGCCAAGAACCCCTATCCGGAATAACAGTCGCATAATAATAAGTCTTGCCAATCCGCTCAATTTTCTTAGACTCCCGATAGTAAACACCAGGCGATCTAACCAATTGCGAAACAATGACCCGCTCAGCACCATTAATAATGAAAGTCCCGCGCTCGGTCATCATCGGCAGGTCACCAATAAAAACGTCCTGGGTCTTGACCTCTTTGGTCTGTTTATTGAGCAAACGTACATCAACCTTAAGGGGAACAGCAAACGTGGTCTCACGAATGAGACAATCTCTGGCAGAGTATTTTGGTTTACCAAGGGTCATCTTACCGGAAAAGGACAGCTCAAGTTTTCCCTCATAACCTTTGATTGGGGAAAGAGCTCTAAGTTCTTCTGGCAGACCACTCTCCAAAAACCAGCGAAAAGAATCTCTTTGCAGTTCTAACAGATCTGGTGCAGGCACTGCCTTGTAAACCTCAATTTTTTCTAATGTCGTCTCTACCATATTCCCCTCTTTTATTATTATAGTAAAAACAATCTTGGCCGATCGTCAGAACAGTGGCAGTTGATACGGCCACAAGACTATTTTATTTCGACTTTGCCACCTTCAGCTTCGATCTTTTTCTTGATCTCTTCTGCTTCTGGCTTTTTAACACCTTGCTTAATCGGCTTTGGTGCAGTATCAACTAAATTTTTGACCTCTTGTAAGCCAAGCCCTGTGACCTCATGCAAAACCTTGAGCACCTGGATTTTCTTGTCTCCAGCGGAAGCTAGAATAACATCAAACTCGTCCTTAACCTCAGCTGCCTCACCACCAGCCACAGCAGCCACCATCATCGGAGCAGCTGCAGAAACACCAAATTTCTCCTCAAGTTTTTTGACTAAGTCAGATAGCTCCAGCACCGTCAAGTTTTCAACCGTAGTTAAAATTTCCTCAACTTTTGACATTTCATTTCACCTCCTTTTTTCATACCTAAGCCTGCGCCTTTTTCTCTGCCACAGCCTTTAAGGCGTAAGCTAAGGCCCGTAGGTTACCCTGCAAAACATTGACTAGACCATAGATCGGTGATTGCAAACCGCCCAGGACTTTGGCCACTAAAACTTCCCTGCTTGGCAGCTTGGCAACCTGGGCAATCACAGCCTGATCGATCACTTTTTTTTCCATAACCCCAAGCCTAAGCTCACCTTTTTCTGTGTCAGCCACAAACTCAACCAAGGTCTTGATCGGGCCAACAGGGTCAGCATAGCCAAGCATCAGGCCGGTTGGGCCGGATATTTCATCAGTACAATCCTTAAAACCAGCCAAATCCAGGGCCCGGCGCAAAAGCGTATTTTTCACAACTTTATACTCTGATTCTTGTGGCCGAAGGTTCTTACGCAGGCTGGTTAGCTCCTTCACGGAAACCCGACGAAAATCAGACAAGACAAAAACCTTGGCAACTTCTAATTTCTTTTTAAAGTCTTCAACAACTTGTTTTTTCTTTTTTATCACGTCTGCCTTAGCCATTTTATTTCCCCTTCTCAATTACATCTGTCACTTGCTTAACATCAAGCTTAATCGCTGGCCCCATGCTTGTAGAAAGCGTGATCGAGTCAACAAAATTAACCTTTAAGCCGCTTGGCTTTGTTGGCATAATAGCGGACAAAGCAGCCAAAAAATTCTTTTCTAAATCTGCTGAAGCAAAAGAAACTCTACCGAGCACCATATGTAGCACCGAGGTCTTGTCCATTTTAAATTCAGTCTTGCCACGCTTAAACTCACCCACCACCTTGCTAATATCATTAGTTACTGTGCCACTCTTGGGATTTGGCATTAGCCCCTTAGGCCCAAGGACTTTCCCCAATTTACCAACTGCTCCCATCATGTCAGGGGTCACAATCAAAACATCGAAACCCAAGAAACCATTTTTAATTTTTTCCAACAGATCATCATCGCCAAAAATATCAGCCCCAGCAGCCTCAGCCTCTTTTAATTTATCTGCCTTAGCCACCACAGCCACCTTTTTACTTTTGCCAGACCCAGCCGGCAAAAGGACTGTGCCTCTCACTGAATGTTTTTTAGGGTCTGCGCCAAGTTTCATCGCCAAATCAACCGACTCATCAAACTTGGCCCTGGCTGTTTTCTTAACCAGCTCAAGGGCTGCCCCTATACTATAATATTTACCTTGTTCCACTAGCTTTTTCTTGTCTAAGTACTTTTTACTGCGTTCCATAATTACTTCTCCACCGTAATGCCCATGTTCCTGGCTGTACCCTCAATGATTTTCATTGCGCCTTCAACATCATTGGCATTTAGGTCAGGTAGCTTTATCTCAGCGATCTCTTTTATCTTAGCCCGGCTGACAGCCCCGACTTTTATCTTATTTGGTTCCCCAGACCCCTTTTCAATGCCAGCCGCCTTACGCAACAGATCGGCCGCAGGCGGAGTACGCAAAATAAAGGAAAAAGAGCGGTCCTTATAAACCGAGATCTCGGCCGGGATCACCAGATCACCCTTGTCCTTGGTCGCGGCATTGTATTGTTTGCAAAACTCCATAATGTTCAACCCATGTTGGCCAAGCGATGGCCCAATGGGAGGGGCAGGATTCGCTTGCCCAGCTTTTATTTGCAATTTAATTTTTGTTATTACTTCTTTTTTCTTCTTCTTTACTGCCATAAAATTCAGCTCCGTTTGCCCAAGCTCTTTAGACTATTTTCTGGGCGTGCTCAAAATTTACTTCCACCGGCGTATCACGACCAAAAATATTGATCAAGATCTTAAGCTTGCCTCTTTCAGCATTGACCTCATCAACCGTGCCTGTATATCCTCGAAAAGCGCCGGAAATAACCCTAACCACCTCACCTCTTTCAAAGGTGATCTCTAGCCGTTCTTCTTTGCCCAACTGTTTAAGGACCCTTTGCATTTCCTTGCCAGAAACAGGGGTTGGCTGGACCTTGGTCCCGATAAAGCGTGCCACACCAGGGGTTTCTCGCATAAGATACCAGGTTTCTTCGGTTAAGATCATATCGAGGAAAACATAGCCAGGAAACATCTTCTTGACCTTGACTAAACGTTTGCCACCCTTGATCTCCACGATCTCCTCAGTTGGCACTAAAACCTGAAAAACCTTGTCTTTTAAGCTGGACATCCTAATGGTCAGCTCAATAGATTGCTTGACCTTATCTTCCTGCCCAGTCAATGCTTGAATAACATACCAATGGCGCTCACCAACAGACGCGTCGGTTTGCTCGGGTCCTTCTGCAACAGGTAAAGGCTGCTTTCCCTCAACCTGATCAGGCCCAGTTTTTTCTGGAGAAACAATTGCTTGCTCTCCCGGAACCGGACTGTTTTCCTCAGGTTGAATTTTTGCCTCAGCGTCCTGCGACGCAACTGCTGGTTGATCTAGCATCTTTTCTACTTGCTCATGTCCAGGTTCTGCTGCACTTACAGTCTCTTCTATATTTTGGCCTAAGCCTTCTTTTTTCTCTTCTTCCATTTCTATCTCAAAAACACAAACATTTTACCAAACACAAAATCAACGCACATTATGTATAGTCCAGTGAGAAAAGTTAGGACTAAAATTATCCCAGTTGCCACCAACACATAGCGATGGTCTGGCCAAACAACCTTCCTCGTCTCAGCCCGAGTCTCTTTTAAAAAATTAACCAGTTTTTCAAATTGCTTTTTCATCTCTCAAATTCGGGAGTGGGAGGACTTGAACCCCCAGTCCTGGTTTTGGAGACCAGTGGTTTAGCCATTAACCGACACTCCCGCGTCAGCACCCCCACTACTTCTTCTCCTCTTTATGCTTCGTGTGCTTTTTGCACCACTTGCAATATTTCACAAGCTCCAAACGATCTTTAATTATTTTTTTATTTTTTTGCGACGTATAATTTTTCCGGTCGCACTCTGTACAAGCAAATGTAATGACTTCTTGCATTTTATGATTTCCTTAAACGCACGAAAAACCCCCTCCACCAAAACTATTGGCGAAAGAGGAAATTCCTCTTAACCTTTCCGCTGATTTATTAGCGAGAGTACTATTTTACTATATATAATATAAGTGTGTCAAGGGTATTTTTGAAATTGTAGCGCCAAAGTAGTAATGTTACATTTGGCCAAAGTAGAAATGTTACACTCCAACCAAAGGAGTGTGCATAAAAATGGTCAAAGAGGTGCTACAAATGAGTCAACGGGGGTTGGACCGCATCAAGGTAATTCATCAAGCAATGGGAAGGGAAATCACCCAGGAGCAGGCCGGCAGGCTATTAGATTTATGCCGCGTTCAGATCAACCGGATATGTCAGAGGATAAAAAA
>Ga0066637_10003206_pt1 | contig 10967 bp, 18 predicted proteins | sample CryGeyCG2014_020_FD_62737 | JGI IMG/M metagenome (GOLD analysis project Ga0066637, IMG submission 62737) | Groundwater microbial communities from aquifer - Crystal Geyser CG08_land_8/20/14_0.20 | ecosystem: Environmental > Aquatic > Deep subsurface > Groundwater | place: USA: Utah: Grand County...
TTTTTACTTCCACACCTTCTGGTATTAAAATTGGTTTTTTACCCACTCTACTCATAAAATTTACCAAATTTCACACATTACTTCTCCTCCTAATTTTTGTTTTCTGGCTTCTTTATCTGTCATTAGTCCTTTTGATGTTGAAATTATTGCTATGCCGTAACCTCCTCTGACCTTCCTTATCTTTTTGGCTGGCAGATAGTTTCTTTGACCGGGCTTAGATATTCTTTTTAAACCAGAAATGGCCGGGGTCTTATTCTGATACTTTAAAGTAATTTCAATGGTTCTTTTTACTTTTTTCCCTTTCTTTTCAACTCTTTCAATAAAACCCTTCTTCTCTAAAACTTTAGCGATTTCATATTTTAAGTTAGAAAAAGGAATATCAACTGTTGGATGAAAAACAGCTTGAGCATTTTTTATTTGGGTTAACATGTCGCCAATAGGGTCAGTCATATTTTTTTTACCAACTTGATTTTTTTACTCCTAGTATTAGACCTTGATTTGCCAACTCTCGAAAGCATATTCTACACAATCCAAATTTTCTCATATAGCCTCTCTTCCTGCCACATCTAAAACAGCGTCTGACCACTCGACTAGAAAATTTAGGTTTCCTTTTTGATTTCGCAATTTGGGCTTTGGTAGTCATACAATTATTTAATTGGAAATCCTAATAACTTCAATAATTCTAGACCCTCTTCTCTGGCTTTAGCCGAAGTCACCACGGTTATTTCCAGGCCAAAAATGGTTTTGACTTTTTCCGGTAAAATTTCTGGAAAGACAATGTGTTCTTTAATGCCAATAGTTAAGTTTCCTTCTTTGCCTAGCGATTTATTTTCTATCCCTCGAAAATCTCGAGACCTGGGAAGGGTAATATGAATTAATCTTTCTAAAAAATCATTCATTTTCTTTCCCCTCAGGGTAACCTGAGCGCCAATGGCCATTCCTTCTCTTATTTTGAAACCAGAGATTGATTTTTTGGCTTGAGTTAAAATTGGTCTCTGGCCAGAGAGTAAAGTTAGGTCTTCTAAAATAGCATCCTGAATCTTTTTTTGCTCCTCCGAAGTTTTTCCAGCAATTAATCTACCAAAGCCAGTGTTAACTACCACTTTCTCAATTTTAGGAACAGCCATATCGTTAGCATAGCCAAACTTCTCTTTCATTGTTGGTATTACTTCTTTAATATATTTTTCCTTCAGTCGCAGCATAATTGAAATTCAATTGAAATTCGTAGAAATTCGCTCCTCGCTTCGCTCGTCGCGAAATTCATTGTTAATAAACAATTGAATTTCTATGAATTTCAGGGAGCGAAGCGACCGAATTTCTATTGTATTTCTTTTTATGTTTCTTGGCCACATTTCTTGCAAATTCTAAATTTTTGCCTTTCGACAATCTTATATCCAACCTTGGTGGCTTTTCCGCATTTAGGGCAGATTAGTTTTAGATTAGAAATTGAAATGGGAGCCGGCATCTCGACAATCTGACCTTTTTCTCCTGACCTTCTTGGCCTTTGATGTTTTTTTCTTAAATTAATTCCCTCAACTAAAATCCGATTTTCTTTTGGAAAAACCTTCAGAACCTTTCCTTTTCTACCCCGATCCTTGCCACTTATTATTAAAACTGTATCACCCTTACGTATTTTCATGTTACACTATTTCTTTAGCTAACCCGGCTACTTTCTCAAACCCCTTATCTTTTATTTCTCGGGGCACCGGACCTAAAATTCTTCCCCCTTTCGGGTCTTTTGTTTTTCCTTCCAAAATTACACAGGCATTGTCATCAAATCGAATGTAAGAACCGTCTGACCTTCGAAAATTCTTTTTTTGTCTAATAATTACCGCCCTGACTACCTCATGTTTTTTAACTATTCTCCGAGGTTCAGCCTCTTTTACTGTACCGACAATGACATCACCAATCTGGGCATATCTCCGTCGGGTCCCACCCAAAACATTAAAACACTGCAATATTTTTGCTCCAGTGTTATCCGCTACTTTTAACATTGTCCGGGGCTGTATCATAGAAATATCAAAAATTAAATATCAAATATCAAAAATACATATTAAAAATTAAAAATTTTTGATTTTTGATTTGTCATTTTGCATTTTTATTTTTGATTTTTGATTTTGCTTATTACCCGCCATCTCTTCTCCCTGCTCAATGGTCTGCATTCCTCAATAACGACCCTATCTCCAATATGATATTCTCCCTTTTCATCATGGGCTTTATATTTTTTATGAAAGCGGTATCTCCTTTTATATTTGGGATGCTCTTTAATTCGTTCAACCTTAACCACAACTGTTTTCTGCATCTTATTTGAGATAACTTGACCTGTTAATTGTTTTTTTGGCATAATTTCCTTACGAATTACGAATTTTTTCGAATTACGAATAATTTTTTGAACACTTACTTCTTAATTCGTAATTCGTTTTGATTCGTAATTCGTAAGATAGTAAGAATCCTTGCAATATCCTTCTTTATCAGGCGAATTTCTCTAACATTTTTTACCTTTCCGGCCGCCAGATCAAACCGAAGCTGCCGCAATTTCTCGCGATTGTCCTGAAGTATCTTTTGCAGTTCGACTTTATTTTTTTGTCGTAATTCCTGTATTTTCATGCTTCGACAAGCTCAGCATGACCCTGAATTTATTGAAGGGTCATTATCTTTTTACAAACTTGGTTTTCACTGATAATTTTGCCGCTGCTTTTCCTAAAGCTTCCTTGGCTACTTCTTCCTTTATTCCTTCTAGTTCAAAAATGATTCGACCAGGTTTGATGGGAAAAACATAAAATTCAACGCTTCCTTTTCCTCCGCCCATCGGCACTTCCGTTCCCTTTCTGGTTACCGGTTTAGCTGGAAAAATCCTCACCCAAAGTTTTCCTCCCTTTTTTAAATAGCGAATGATGGCTCTTCTGGCTGCCTCAATTTGTCTGGTCGAAACCCAACGAGTTCCTAAACTTTTCAATCCAAAAGAACCAAAAGCCAACTCGGTTCCTCGGGTTTCCTTTCCTTTGCTTCTTCCTTTTCGCCACTTCCGATGTTTCACTTTTCTTGGCATTAATAAGACCACGAATCTTTACGAATTTTCACGAATAATTTACTAATATATATTCGTAATAAATTCGTTTAAAATTAGTAATTATTAGTGGTTAAAATTTTTCGCCCTTATAAATCCAGACCTTTACTCCAATTACCCCGTAAGTACAGAAAGCTTCTTCCTGAGCATAATCAATATCAGCCCTAAGTGTTTGACGAGGTAGTTTTCCCTTTTTTAACCATTGCCTTCTGGCAATTTCGGCCCCACCCAATCTACCCGACACTTCTACTCTTGCTCCTTTAACTGTTTTTGAAACTGTAATTTTATCTAAAGCTTGCTTCAAAACTCTTCGGGGGGGAATTCTCTTTTCAATCTGTTGAGCTATCCACTGGGCAGCTAAGGGAGCCGAAGCCCAGGGATTTTTAATTTCTTTAATTTCCAACTTAATTTCCTTTTTCTCTTCATTTCCTGGGACCAAAGAAAGTTCTAATTCTTTTTTTAGTTCCTCAATTCCTCCTCCTCCTCGACCAATAATCAATCCCGGCCTGGCGCTGGAAATAATAATTATAATTTTCCCGGGGAATCTCTCAATCTCAATTTTCTCGACTCCTAACTTCCCTATTTTCTTTTTCAAAAATTCTCTAATTTTAAAATCTTCCTCTAAATATTGAGGTAAGCTCTTCTGATAAAACCCTCGAGAATTCCAGTCGGTTATTTCCTTTATTCGAAATGCTTTGGGATGGACCCTATGGGTCATATTTTAAAATGCCTTACGTCTAAAAATTCTTCTTATGCCTCTTTCAATCTTTGGTCTGGGTACTTCTATTTCGGGTCTAAATTTTGGTTTTTCTGGCTTAGGTATTTTTTCTTCAGGTTTTTTTATCTCTTTAATTTTTTTCATTTTTTTAATCTTCTTTGGTTTTTTCGTAATTTCATCAAGAAGTATTGTTAGATGGGAGGTTTTTTTCTGAATTTCATCAGCCCTTCCCCTGGCTCGGGCTATCCACCTTTTATATTTTGGTCCTTCGTCAACTAAAATTTTGGAAATATAAAGATTTGATTCATCCAACTGAAAATTATTTTTAGCATTAGCTGCTGCCTGCTTTAAAAGTTTTAACATGGGCCCGGCCGCTTTTTTGGTCAAGAAATTTAAAATAGTCTGAGCCTCCTCAACTGATTTCCCACGAATTAAATCAGCAACTAAACGGACTTTTCGAGGAGCGATTCTTAAATAATTTAATTTAGCAGTTACTGGCATACTATTCAGTGGCTTTTTTTATTTTTTCGGTTTCTTTTCCCGCTGCCTTGGCTTCCACTTCTCTTTGTATCCTTCCACCGTGCCGGCCAAACTTGGTGGTTGGAGCAAACTCACCGAGGCGATGACCGACCATGTTTTCGGTCACCTGAACTGGTGTAAATTCTCGGCCATTATGAACTCCAAAAGTAAAACCAATCATTTCTGGGGTAATGGTACAGGCCCGGCACCAGGTTTTAATAATCTCCTTAGTCCCGGGTTTTAATTTCTTTAGCTTCTCTAAAATTTTTTCAGCGACATATGGACCTTTTTTAAGGCTTCTAGCCATATACCACGAATCTTTACGAATTTTCACGAATAATTTACTAATATATATTCGTAATAAATTCGTTTTAAATTAGTAATTATCAGTGGTTACTTTCTCCTTTTAATTATGTATTTCTCCGTCCATTTCCTTTTTCTAGTTTTAACTCCTATTGCTGGTTTTCCCCAAGGAGTTTTTGGATGTTTCAAGCCAATCGTGGTCTTTCCTTCACCGCCACCATGGGGATGGTCAGGTGGATTCATGGCTGTTCCCCGAACAGCCGGCCTCCAACCTTTTAACCTTCTCCTTCCTGCTTTTCCAATTTTCTCAAAGCGCTTACCAGGATGAGAAACCTGACCAATTGAAGCAAAACACTCACCAAGAACTTTTCTAATTTCTTTTGATGGCATTTCCAGATGGGTGAACTCCCTTTCTTGGCCCAAAACCTTGGCCGAAGTCCCGGCTGACCTGACAATTTTCCCGCCCTTTCCCGGTTCTAATTCAATATTATAGACTTGGGTTCCCACCGGAATATTTTTTAATTTCATTCTGTTTCCAATTTTAATTTCAGCAATCTCCTGGCAAATTATTTCATCTCCGACTTTCAAATCTTTAGGAGCCAATCTGTATCTTTTTTCTCCATCCTGATATTCCAAGAGAGCAATGAAAGCGGTTCGGTTTGGGTCGTATTCCAAGGCAATAACTTTAGCCGGAATGCCCAATTTTTCCTGGCCAAAATCAATGATTCGGTAAAGCCTTTTTACTCCTCGACCTCGATGACGAACAGTTATTCTGCCAGAAACAGCTCTTCCCGCTCTTTTTTTAAGCGGTCTTAACAATTTTTTTTCTGGTTCTTTTTTAGTCAATATTTTTTCCATGATATCAATTGAATTAATTTTATCTCGGCAACACCTCGATTTTTTGTCCCTCCTTTATTTTTACAATTGCTTTTTTATATCCTTTTCTCCAACCAGATATTCTTCCCAATCTCCTTCTCTTTCTCGGCACCTTAATAATTTTAACAGATACCACATCAACTCCATAGATATCCTCAATTGCCTTTTTTATCTCAACTTTATTTGCCCTCGGCCAAACTTTAAAAACATATTGATTTTTTTTGGCCAACTCAGTTGCCTTTTCCGTCACCTGAGGAGTTTTTAATATCTTCCAAGCCTCACCAATAACCTTTTCTCTTTTAGCCTGCAGAGGTTTAACCTCTGCAGGTTTGGCTGGTTGAGGTTTAACCTCAACTTTGGTCTGCGGAGGTCTAACCTCTGCAGCTTCTTTTGGTTTTTCTTCTAATTTTTTCTTCTTGAAAAATAAAGCCATTTTACTTTAAAAAGGTCTCTTTTATTACCTTTATGGATTCTTTGGGTATAATTAAATATTTGAATGTGAGTAAATCTAAGGCATTGAGGTTTCTGGCCCAGAGGGTATCGGCCTGGGGAAGATTTCTAACTGCCAAAATTATATTTTTATCATATTCTGGCAAAGCAATTAAAGTACTTTTTTCTTTACAGGGTAATTTTCCCAAAATCTCAACCAGTTGTTTAGTTAATTTTGTTTTTGCCTGCTCAATTTTTAATTTATCTAAAAGAATCAATAAATTATTTTTCATTTTTCCTGATAAAACCATCAATAAGGCTTTTTGCCTCATCTTCTTTGGAATTATCTTTTTAAAAACTTTTTCTTTCCTTGGCCCAAAAGTCACTCCCCCACCTCGCCAAAGAGGAGACCTTATTGATCCCACCCTTGCTCTCCCGGTTCCTTTTTGCCGCCAGGGTTTTTTCCCTCCGCCCCTTACCTCGGCTCTGGTTTTGGCGTGAGCAATGATTTTCCTCCGATTGGCCAACTGGGAAACCACCACCTGATGCACCAAATCAGGATTTACTTTTACATCAAAAATTTCCGAGGGCAATAATGCCTCGCTTACTTTTTCTCCTTGTTGATTATAGACTGGAGTTTTCATGGAATATGGAATATTGAATGTAGAATATGGAATGGGAATAAAGAATAATGAATCACGAATTCTATATTCGATATTCTACATTCTACATTCTATTTAGCCCCTTATCTCTAACAGTGTTCCTTTTCTGCCAGGAACAGCGCCTTTTATTGCTAATAAATTATTTTCTGGGTCAACTTTGAATACTTTTAAGTTTTTAACCGTTACTCTTTCAAAGCCCATTCGGCCTGGCATTTTTTTTCCCTTAACCACTCTTTCTGGAAAAGAAGAGCCAACTGAGCCAGGAGTCCTCAATTCATGCTTTGTTCCATGGGTAGCTGATCTTCCTCGAAAGTGCCATCTTTTGACTACACCGGCAAAACCCTTGCCTTTGGAAAGTCCCGAAACCTTAACTTTGTCCCCTTCCTTGAAAACTGAAACATCAATTTTATCTCCCCTTTTCAATTCTCTGCCATCAATTTTTGGTTCTTGATTTCGAAACTCTCTTAAAAAGAGTAATTTGCCCAATTTTTTTAAATGGCCGGCAATGGCTTTAGTTACTTTTTTTGCCTCACCAAAGCCAATCTGAACTGCCCAATAGCCATCTTTTTCTTTAGTTTTTACCTGGGTAACAATACAAGGGCCAGCCTCAATCAAAGTAACTGGCACAACATTTCCTTTCTCATCAAAAATTTGAGATATGCCAAGTTTTAGACCCAAAATAAATTTCATAACTTTACGAATTACGAATCAAAACGAATTACGAATTGAAATAAAAATGCCGGGATAACCCGACATTCTCAGGTTATTTTCCCAAATAATTATTTTATCAGATTTTAGATATTTTGAAAAGAAAAATCATGGTAAAAATTATTCGTAATTCGATAAAATTCGTAATTCGTAAGGTGGTTACATTTTTATTTCGATATCGACTCCGGCTGGTAAGGTTAGACTCATTAAGGCGTCTATAACTTTTGGATTGACATTTATGATATCGACCAATCTTTTGTGAACCCTCATTTCGAATTGTTCTCTGGCATCCTTGTGAATAAAAGAAGACCTATTGACGGTATATTTATGAATCTCGGTTGGCAAAGGAATGGGGCCAGAAACTTCGGCTCCGTAACGCAAAGCGGTCTCGATAATCTGTTTAGTAGAATTATCAATTACCTTATGATCGTAAGCCCGCAACTTGATTCTGATTTTCGGCTTTACCTCTTCTTCAACTGCAACAGCTTTCTTTCTTGGCATTCTATATTCAATATTCTAAATTCTATATTCTATTTAATAATTTTGGTTACTACTCCGGCTCCAACCGTCTTTCCTCCTTCTCTAATAGCAAACCTCTGTTTTTCTTCCAGGGCAATCGGGGCAATCAACTTAATCTTCAAATTAACCGTATCGCCTGGCATAACCATTTCTGTTCCTTCTGGTAAGCTTACTTCACCAGTTATGTCAGTAGTCCGAAAATAAAACTGGGGTTTGTAGCCAGTAAAGAAAGGGGTATGCCTACCACCTTCCTCTTTGGTCAAAACATAAACCTCGCCTTCATATTCAGCGTGGGGAGTGATTGAACCAGGTTTAGCTAAAACCTGACCCCTTTCTATTTCTTCTTTTTTAAGGCCTCTGAGCAAAACCCCAACATTATCTCCGGCCCTTCCTTCATCCATGGTTTTACCAAACATCTCAATGCTGACGGCTATCGTTTTAACCGTTGGTCGAAAGCCAACCAATTCCACTTCCTCATTAGGATGAATCACCCCTCTTTCAATCCGGCCAGTAGGAACCGTTCCCCTCCCAGCAATAGAAAAGACATCTTCAATGGCCAGTAAAAATGGTTGGTCCACTTCCCTGACCGGTTCAGGAATATAATCGTCAATGGCTTTAACCAAATCTAAAATTGGTTTGGCTGCCTCATCATCTGGAGATTTTGCCTCCAGGGCTTTCAAAGCCGAGCCTTTAATCACTGGAATTTCATCACCAGGAAAACCATATTTTTTCAAAAGTTCTCTCACTTCTGACTCAACCAAAGTAATAATTTCTGGGTCATCTACGGCATCAACCTTATTCAAAAATACCACTATTGAGGGAAGTCCAACCTGACGAGCTAAAAGAATATGCTCTCTGGTCTGAGGCATTGGGCCATCAGGAGCAGAGACCACCAAAATTGCTCCATCCATCTGGGCTGCTCCGGTAATCATATTTTTGATGTAGTCAGCATGACCTGGACAATCAATATGGGCATAGTGTCTTTTTTCTGACTCGTACTCAAGGTGAGAGACGGAAATGGTCAATCCTCTGGCTTTTTCTTCTGGCGCTGAATCAATTTCATCCACTGTTTTTACTGCGGACTTCAAACCCTTCATATTCAAAATCTTTAATATTGCCGCCACTAAAGTGGTTTTACCGTGGTCAACGTGGCCAATGGTACCAACATTGACATGGGGTTTTACTCTAACAAATTTTTCTTTTTCTGCCATATTTGCTGTCCGCTGAATTAACGCTGAACTATACGCCGAATTTACGCTGAATCAGCGTTTTATCAGCGTGTAAATCAGCGACTTATCAGCGGTTATTTAATTATATTACTATTTTATTCAACTTTTAAAAATAAGTCAAGGGGGGTAGATTGTGAATAATTATCTTCTTTTGCCTTCAATAATTTCCTGAGCTATATTTTGCGGCACTTCGTCGTACCGCTCAAATTCCATTTTGACACTCTCTCTAACTAAAGTCAAGAGATTCTCGGAGTTACCCCAAGGCTCTGCCCAAGCCCTAGTTATATTATATCACATTTTCTAATCCATTTCCACAGACAAATCCAGGGTTTCTTATTATTCTAAAAAAAAATCCAAAATTTTCTTTTACCCCGTAGTCACTGAGTTTATCGAAATATGCTACCGAGGACTAAAATTGACTGGTTTATACTTTCTCAATTAATTCTTCGACTTTTTGTTAAAAATAGAGTTGACCCCATTTTCCCTTCTTCTCTCAACTTCAGCCTAAATTTTATTGAGCTTCATATGCTTGTTTTATTAATGAAATAGCATAATTTAGATCATCTATATTTTTTATTCCTATACGCAACCCTTACCTTCTTTGTATCCTCTCCAATCCATTTTTGTTCCTGTTTTGTCTTATAATCTTCTTTTTTAACATAACAATGCCCCCAAATCTTAATTTGGCCATTTTTCTTCTTGTCAAAATAGATCTCTGCTAACTTATTATTTACTATTGCGAAACACCAGCTCATAAATTTATTTTATCTTTTCGTTTAATAAAAACCAATAACCGAAAAGTTCTCGTTCGTGATTTTTATATGCGGGAAATTCTTTTTCAACCAATAGCCAGAAATGCCGATTATGTTTTGGCACAATTAAGTGACAAAGTTCATGATAAGCCACATAAGCCATTAAATTATCCGGAATAAATTTCAACAATTTATTTAGAGAAATTCTTCCATTTCTGCTGCAGCTTCCCCATTTTGTTTTCATATAACGGAATTTAACTGTACGGGGTTGCGTTTTTAATTTGCGGCAATATTTATCAATTAAATTTATGGCAGTAACAACAAAATCATTATCTTTCCTCATAAATAACCTTTTACCTTGAAATTCTTTTTTAATTTCGCTGACAAATCGCAGCTTTTTGTTGATCCATTCGCGATGTTTTTCAATAAGTAAATCGGCATTAAAATCACTATCTTCGGGCAAAATCAAAATCGCATCACCGGTTTTTAATTCAATCCTCGGATATTTTACTTTCCTTTTAATTACCGATACTTTTTGCGCTTCCATAATTTTGAATAATTTCAATAATTTTTTTATGCAGTTTGTCCATTTCTTCAACGGTTAGCCCGTAGCGTTGTTTTATCTCCACCGTATATTCTCGGCTTTTTCTTAAAATGTTTTGCCGCAAAACCGGATTTTCCTGCCAATCATCAATTATTAAAATTTCTCTAATTTCTTGAATTAATCCTTTAATTGAATCTACTAAAACCTTTTTGTCTTTAATTTTTATTTTCTCTTCCAAAACTAAAAGCAAACTAAATTCAAACGGCGTAAGACCCAATTCTCCCCTCGCTCTTTCTTGTTTTTCAAGATAATGAATAATTTTTCTTTCCTCATCCGCCAACTCTTCATAGTCAATGCGCCTCTCCCGCCATTTTCTTACTAATGCTTCAATTGTTTCCGCTATAGAACGATAAACCGGATCATAACCCTGATGGACTAAAATCAAACGTTCTAAGCTAAATAAAATATTAATCGCTTTTTCTTCTTTGCTTAATTGGGTTTTTTCTATCTTTTTCAGCGTGTCTAAATCAAAAACGGTTGAACGAAGATTGTGTTCTAATTCCTTGATAATAGTGGCTTCATGAATGGTTCTTATGGTTTCTTTAAAATAATGCTCAATTTTCTTTTCTTCTCCCTCGTCA
>Ga0066637_10003217_pt1 | contig 10950 bp, 7 predicted proteins | sample CryGeyCG2014_020_FD_62737 | JGI IMG/M metagenome (GOLD analysis project Ga0066637, IMG submission 62737) | Groundwater microbial communities from aquifer - Crystal Geyser CG08_land_8/20/14_0.20 | ecosystem: Environmental > Aquatic > Deep subsurface > Groundwater | place: USA: Utah: Grand County...
GTATACTGCTGAGTTTTTGGAACTAAAACAGTTTCCCATAAGTGTTCTGTTTCACAAATAGAAGTTCCAGGAGATTGAGTTTCATCAGTTAAATTATCCCTTGCGCAGGAAAGATAGTTTAATGCACCGTATTTTCCTCCAAATGCTCCATTTCCAGCAATAATTTCAACATCAAAAAGAGCATATTCTGAATCATGGGCAAGCATAAATTCTTTTAATTCTTCTTCAGAACCATCCACATAATCGTGTGCAACCTCTCCAATCATTTCTGTAGAGGCATGTTCATTTCTAAGAACTGTATTTTTTTCTCCAAAGAAGTTTGTCCAGTGCCCGTAGTCCCACCAAGAGGTTATTCTCATTTTTTCGTCTGGTGAATTTTTCATCCACTCAAGGGCCTCTATCCAGAAGGTATCTATTCCTCCGTTTCCTTTTCCTCCGCACTTAAGAACAATGGGAGTGATTTCAGATTGAGGAGCTTGAGAGAAAGGGGTACTTACTAATGAAAAATAACATAATTTGAAATTATATTGGTAGTTGATTCCTTTGGAAGCATACCCAATTGGATCCTGAGCAGCTCCGCAAATATCTGCGTCATAACTTCCCTGGCTGGTTAGTTTATCGCATATTTCCTGGAATTTTGGCTGAAGGGCAGTTGGATCATCCTGGAATCTCGTGTGGAAAGAGGAAAAAAGTAAACCTGAAGCAAAATCCAAATAGGTAAATTGCAAGAATGAAAAAAGTATTCCTATTGCCAGCAATACGTAGAAGGAATCCTTTACATACATCTCTACGTTCTTTTTATCTCCAAAGGACCTTCGAATAAGTGCAGGAATAATTATTGAAAGTTCCCCTAAAATAATTCCAAATGCACATGCAAGGAAAAAGCCCATATAAATTGCATATTTGGTTTTCATGAGGCCAATTAAAGAGGGGAAAAAGACTACTCCGAAAAAAAGGAAAGAAAGGGTATGTTTATTATTTTTTATTTCACGGTATATGGAAGTGATTATTGAAATGAAAAAGAAAAAGAAAATTACCTGAATCATTGAATTATCTTTATCTGAGAAGGTTGCATTGGAGTCAAAAAAGGAATTTAGAAAAGAAATTATTCCTTTAAAGAATAAATTTATAATTATTGAAAAGGGCATTGTAATATAGCTAACTGGTTCATGGAATACATAACCTACCCAGCCAATAAAGCTCTCAAAAGAAGAACCAGATTGTCCTTGCTCTGCAATTGTTCTTGAAAGAGGTTTAATAAATTGGGCAATTCCAAGTGAGCTCGCACCAATAGATTTGAAATAAGTTCCAAATGGAGTAAAATTAATCAATAAAATACCAGCTATGAAAATTCCAATTAAAAAGTATAATCTTCTGGTTTGGTCTTCTATCTTTAATTTTAGTAAGAATAGTATTGCGGAAAAAAGAAGCACACCCAAAATTGGATAGATGTAAAAATTAATCAAAGAACCTGCAGTATACCAGCCACCAAGAATACCAGCAATTAGAAGACCAGAAACAACAATTAAATTCAAAATTAAAAATTCTTTTATTTCCTCAGCTTCTCTTTTGAAAAACATGAGTAGGGATTGTAGTGGAATGAATACAATCATTGCAACTGAAGCAATGAGAATTGCAGAAGAAGCACCTAAAATAATAGAAACAAGTCCAAGTGCAGCAAGAATTGCATATACTCTGTCTTTAGATTTCATTGCTAATGCATAAAATGCAATGAAGAATGCAATTGCAAAAAATGAATACGGTTGGGCTTCAAATTCTCCAGCCATGGTTTTTTGGAGAAACATTGGAGCAAAGGAAGCCATAGCTGCTGCGAATATTCCGAACTCCCGTTTGTAAACAGAAGAAACAAATAAGTAAACAAAGAATACTGCAAAAACCGCAGCTATGGGGGGGTATGCACTTGCAACTAGTGCAAGGGTATAATTTACATATGCACCTCCAGAGGTGTAGAAGGAATACCATTCTGATTCCAAATAAGCAAAAAGAGGCCCATCCCTATGTGTAACTTTTAAATCAGGGTACCAGGCTGTTTTATCATCAAATTGAGGAATCCCATCTTGGAGAATATGCGTTGCGGAATTTACGTAGAAATACGGATCCAACTCGTAAAATATAGGAGAATATGAATGGAATCTTACCCAAAAAGTTAGGAATAGAACAACTACTAGAGATAATGAGATTATTCGGTTGGGAGTAATAATCTTTTCTTTAGAAATTGAGTGGATTTCCCATGGTTTCTTAGTAATGAATAAATAAAGCGAGATTAAATAGAATAAAATTGTAACTCCTATTGCAAGAGTAAATGAGAATAAAATTCCCAAGAGACCTAAAATAAAAAGTGCTAATGGAGGAATTATAAATCCAAGTACACAGCCAATAATCATTTTTTCAATAAATAATAATTTTTTTTCTCTTAGAATTGCCAGGGAAAGAAGTATTCCTGGCAGGAAATTTATGAAGAAAATTAACAATAAAAGATAAAAAGGATCAAAAACAATCATTCAATCAACTTTAATTACATATATTCAATATTGCCACTTGAGGCTGCAGATTCTTCCTGCTGATTTCCTTTGCCCATAATGTACGGGGAGGTAACTCCAGTAATGATTGCTGTTGCTTTTACTGCATTTGGAATAGACGGATCTACTCTTGCACCGACCTTTACGCTTGAATCTTCACTGAAACTTGCAGTTATTTTTTCTCCAATTAAGATTGCATCTCCAAGTGTAAGGTCAGCCCCGCCTTCCAGGTGAAGCAAACAGCCTTTAGCATTTTCATAACTTACATCCAAGAGCGGGTGCTCTAAGGTATCTTTAACTACGCGCTCAACCTTATCAACACCTGAGCCCTGTCCCAGAGAAATCATTGAAAGCCCTCCAGTCTGCATAACTGCTTTTACATCTGCAAAATCCACGTTAATTAAACTCGGGAACATGATTGTATCTGAAATTCCTTTTACTGCCCTGTAAATTATTGAGTCTGCGAGTTTGAATGCATCATCAACTGGAAGGTTTGGGGCATAAGTCATTAATCGGTTATTATCAATTACAACTACAGTATCTGCAATTTTAACAAGCTCATTTATTCCTTGCTGGGCTGTTTTCAATCGCACTCTTTCCAGAACAAATGGGTAAGTAACAATTGCAACTACAATTGCACCTTGTTCCTTTGCAATTCTTGCAACTACTGGAGAGGCACCTGTGCCTGTTCCTCCTCCCATACCTGCGCATAGGAAGACTAATTCATTTTCTCCGATCTGATTCCTGATTAATTTCTCATCTGCTTCTGCTGCCTTTCTTGCAATATCTGGGTAACCCCCTGCACCTAATCCTCGAGTAATTTTCTTTCCAATTAGAATCTTTTCCTGTGCTTCAGTTACGAGCAAATGTTTTCCATCAGTATTCATTGCAATTGTTTTTGCACTTTTAATTCCTCCTTTTGCGAGACGGTTAACTGAATTGCATCCAGCTCCACCTATTCCAATAACTGAGATTCTAATCTTAGAATCCTCGTCTACCTCGGGTCTTATTTCCTCAGTAACAGAATTTGAAGCACTTCCAGAACCAAGATTATTTTTTGCAGAATCGATTATATCCTCAAACATAGAATGCACCTAAATATACAATAAATAGAAAACAATTAAAAGTAATATTACAAGAGATTATATTAAATACTCTGCTCTCGCGAAGCGATAAAGCGCGTCTATTTGAAAAATAGTGGATTAGCGCGGAAAGCAGCATGAGTCTTTTGAAGTCTGCTAGCCCCGTAGTCTAGTGGTCAAGGATTACTTAGTTTAAATGGCTAAGTCCTTAAACGAGGCTCTGGACCTTGTGACATCGGTTCGAATCCGATCGGGGCTATTTTTTCTTTTAGTCTTGAAGTATTGCTCAATAATACCCGGCCAGCATAGACATTACGTACATGGTCTTGGGGTCTTGAACAAAAAGGCAAGACTTCGGGACCACCGCATTATTTTCTGAATTGTCTAAGTAGCCCAGAACAAGACTCAAGACAATTTAGTACTGCCTTCCCACGTACATGTAAATAGTTGCCTTCTTTCCGCAAGAAATACATTTCTCGCTCTTCGGAGTTTCCTTGCTTGCAAAGAGTGAACCGCGCACATTTACTGAGGTTTCTTCCTTTAATTTTTCTGCGCAAGGCTTTCCTTCCATTTGGTCTGTACAGAAAGGAACCCGGACAAATCCTTTACTTTCTAAAATAGTTTTCAATTCTTTTACTGTTGAGGCTTCTCCGAGCATACCCTTGAACCAGGAATCAGATTTCTTTCTCAAATTAGAATTAAGCTCTTCAGATTCTTTCAAGAGCACTTTCTCAAGTTCACTTTCCTTAATTTTTTTCTTCTTGAGCTCATCTCTACGAACAAGTATAACTGAATCCTCAGCCATATCCCGTTCTCCAAGCTCAACTCGTATAGGAACTCCTCTTAGTTCCCAATGGTTGAATTTGAATCCAGGAGTGTTCTCTGAATCATCCAAATGGATTCGAAATTTTCCTTCCAATTGTTTCAATAGTTTTGTGCAATGAGCGAGAACTTTTGATTTATTATCCTCCCTAAAGATTGGGACAATTATTACCTGAATTGGTGCAAGCTCAAATGGAAGAACTAATCCGCGTTCATCTCCATGAGTGGAAATTACTCCTGCATATATTCTAGAAATGCAAGGGCCATAGCAAGTCTGCCAACAATATTTTTGCTCTCCTTTCTCGTCCATGTATTTTACCCCAAAAACCTTTGCAAAATTCTGGCCAAGCATGTGGGTGGAAGGCAATTGAAGGACTTTTCGATCTGGAAGTAACGTATCTGCTGCATAAGTATTTAGTGCACCTGCAAACTTATCCCACTGGGGTCTTTTGAAAAATAGAAATGGAACACCGAATTTCTCATGCAAAACTTCCTCTGTAATTTGCATGTCTTCACGAACTTGGTTCATTGCACCTTCTTCTGTTGCAAATACATCGTGAGCCTCTATCCAATGGAACTCACGGGAGCGAATAAATGGCTTAGTTGCCTTTGTTTCATGCCTCCAGACCTGGGCTCTCTGGTAAATTTTAAGAGGAAGATCCTTTGCACCATTTATCCAAAGAGCATACATAGGATACATTGCTGTTTCACTGGTTGGCCTCATTGCATAAGGTTTTTCCAATTTTTCTCCGCCTGCATGAGTAACCCAAAAAACTTCAGGGGTAAATCCTTTTACGTGGTCTGCTTCGGATTTTAGATTATCTTCAGGAATTAGGGAAGGAAACCAGGCTGGTTTATGGCCAGTTCTTTGCAATGCCTGCTCGTATAATCTATACATTTCTTCCATTGAAAGAACTGACCAGGGCATAAATACGATGAATCCTTTGAGGTTGTACCTAAGGTCGCATAATTCTGCTTCCTTTATTATTGTATTATACCAGTCTGAGAAATTTTCTTTGCTTATTTTCATTTATACTCAACCAACTTAAGTATTTGGTCTTACTGTATTATAATCATTAAGGTTGGTTGAATAGATAGTGAATCGATCCTGAAATGTCATTTATTTTGAGGGCTAGTGAACGCTTTAACTTTCACTCAAATGAGTTATGAGATTCACTAGAAACCAACATTGTATATTTTCATTAAGCAATCAAACCACTAAGATTTACTGAAAGGAGCAAGGAACCAATTGCAGTTCGCACAACTAATGAAACTGCAAGGAATACTGCTGCTAAGAGTATTGCGATTGCAACATTTCCTTTTTTCAATTCACTCATTTCATCAATGTCTGTAGTAATCTGATCGAATACAGTCATTGTAAGGAACATTACAAGAACTGAGAATAAAAGCGCAATCAGGATATTTATAAGACCTATAACAAATGCAAGTGCAATTCCCCTTAAGCCAACTGCAGAGGAAAGTGAATCTGAAAGCATTGTAATGCTTGGCTCAATCATAAAAACAAGCGAGAGTATGAATGCTGCGAGTAGTACACCAACTGCAAGATTGCCTTTTTTTAGCTCTTTCCATTCATCCATTCCTTTAGTTAGACGATCGAATAAATGAATTCCATTATAAATTGTGAAAATAGCAATAATCATGCCTATGAATAATTCCAAAATTGAGAGGGCAACCCCTCCGAGATAACCATCAGCCATATTGATTCACCTTAATTATAATAGTGAAGTTAAAGTCAAAGATTTAAAAAGTCTATTATCAATTATTAAATCTATGAAAACTTACGATCAGTCAGAAATAGCTATCGCTCTAGGTTCTCCCCTAGTAGTAGAGCAGAAAGAAGGGATTGAGAAACTAGCAGAACTTTCAGATGAGGAAATCGCTAAATTTATTAGAGAAAATTTTGAAAAATACTTCAGGACAAAGAGCGGATACTCGAATTTATTTGTACTTAGATTACTAGAAGAACGATTCTTAAGAAATCCGCAGGGGTTTGCGAACTTACTATCTAAAATTGTTGATTATATTGCTGAACGAGGGGAGTTAAGTTATGCGTTTATTGAACTTTTAGGAGAAACAAAAGATAAAACATATTTGCCCCTTATCTTAAGCGAAATCGTGGATACCCGTAGAAATGAAATTAATGCATTTAATATTAAGCTCCAGCTTGTGCGTGCATCTTGTTTTGTTGCACTTGCAAAACTTGGAGAAATTAGAAAATTGGAAGAAGAATTTGAAAAAGAAAGGACTGGTTGGGTAAGGGAAGTTGGAATTTGTTTTATTGAAAAATACGGAGATAAAGAAAGTATTGAATTTTTAGTTAGGTTTAGGGAAAAATGCGAACCAGAACTAAAGATTGCTTTAAACGGAGCAATACGCAGAATGAAACTAGGAATAAGCAAACTTGAGGATTTGGCTTCAATTGGAATTCCAAAAAATATGCAAAGGCCAGTAAATAGTAGAGATTTAAGAATAGTTAAAGGAGCTATTTAAAGGAAGGAATAATCTGAATGGTTTTCTCCTGCCCATTGCATTTTACAAGAACGCTTATTGGTTCATTTGAAAGAGAATAGACAAATTCTACTCTTTCCCCAGCTTTTATATCTTTCCTGGAGAAAGTATGCTTTTGCTTTTCTTTAGAAATAAAATCCTTGAACTCTATAGAGGTAATGTCTTTCTTTGCATCAATAGTTACAATAGATTTTCCCTCAGAGAGTTCTTTTTTTACAATTACCTGAACAGAAAGCAATTTCCATAAAATGAATAGGAAGAATGCAAGCACAACTACAAAGATGATTTGAAAAATAGTGATCATACCAGGTCTAACCTCGAACGGGATTTAACTACAATTGCCTTTATTTTATTATATTTTAAGTTTCTAAGGATCTCCTTATCGTTCGTAGCAACAGGAATCGAATATTTTTTTGCATATTCAAAAATCCATTTATCTGCAGGACCATAAGAGGAAATTATTGTAATCCTGTGCTTGTTCTTATCAATCATCTTAAGGGCAAACCTGGCAGCTAATCCAATTTTTCCCTTTCTTTTGCTTATTTCTTTAAGTTCATTCATGATTCCTTTAGAGAGTACAAATTCTGAAGAACCAATAAGAAAATCAATTTCAGTAAATATGTCTAAACAGTATTGGTAAGGAACTAAAAGAAAGTTAGTATCAAGTATTACTTTATTCTTTTTCACAAATAGAAATACCGCGCGTGAATTTAAACCTTATTGTTTGAACAGGCTTTCTGGAATTGCAGGCGGAGGCCCAGTTACAACGCATACATCTATACTTTCATTAATATCTATAATATCTATAATTGGAGGCACTGGAGTGGCACTTCCTCCTGAACCAGAATTATCTGAATCTGAACTTCCACCATACTGGTAAGCAGTATATGGGGATTTTCCTTTCTCTTCTTTCTTAGGAGAAGTGGTTAATTTCGAACTAAGTGCATTTTTTGTGGAGCTTTCTTTTTCAGAACTTGGGGAATATAGTCCATTGTTGGTACTAACTTCGGTATTTGCTTGCAAGCTTCCTCCATTCAAAGAAGAATGCTTCTCCTTTCCAGAAGATTGGTTATCTAAATAATAGCCAATAGCAACTGTAAGGAGCACTGCAGCAATTAATACGAGAATCATTATTTTAAGGCGCATTTGCTTATCCGCTCATGATGCAATCCCCATCAACTTGTACTAAATATCCTTTTCCTGGTTCAAGGGCAGTTAGGTCTGTGTTTACCCAATAACCATTTAGATAAGTTGCTAGGCCAACAACATTGCATCCGCTTAGTGCTTCTTCCACGTTTATAGTAGTATATGGCCCGCCTAAAGAGTTCACTCCGCTCTTGAGTGTTTTACCTGCATAAGAATATTGGGCATTATCAACTATTGGAAGGTTCAGTTCACATGCTTCCGAAGTATTCAAGAAATATGCAACTCCGCTGGTTAATTCATTAGTTTCTAAGAAGTTATAATAAACTCCCAAGAAATCCAGGTATTCTGTGAATGCCAAAAAGTTTGTACCAGTAAAACTGCATACATCCATGCAGCTTCCAGTTGCGCCTTCAAGGGTTACTTCTGAGTATGGAACTGAGAACATATTCCATCCTGCTTCCATATTTAGAGTATCATATTCAACTTGAGGTTGTACAGGACCGCACTGACCAAGTGTATAAGAAGCATCCATGACTTTTACCAAAATGTTTTCCATAAGTGCAATATGCCCCATTGGAAGATTAAATTCATAAGATTGACCAGCAACTGAAAGTTCAAACTTAACAGTTTCAAAACTCACAGAACATTCATCCTGGGTCTGCCAACCTGCTGGACAAGAGTAAGTTGGTATGAAATCTATAAGTTTAACTTTTGCTCCGAACATTTCTACTTCCTCTCCTTCTTTTAAAACAACATTAGCTGTTTCTGAGGTTAATGCATTGTCGATCTTGAAAGTTACAGCTTCATCAGAGAAAGTTGCACAGCCAGGTTCTGAAGGAGTAGACACTTCTTTACAATAAGATGCCCCCTCTTCAGTTATGCATTCCTTTCCATCTCCGCAAGAAAGCGTTTGAGTAATTATATGCTTGGTTTCATCACAAGCATATTCAATTATTTTTGTATTATCTGTTGGATCGCATTCATCTCTTTTTAATTCATCTAAAGAAACAAAACCCATCAAATAATGCTTATGGTTTGTAGTTCCAGGAACTAGGATATCAAATCCATTATCTGAATCTGTACAAACATCATAACCAAAGAAATTATCCCAGATATCTATATTTGTGCATTTATTATCTAAGCAAGCATAACCTTCACTGCAATCAGAATCTGCACAGCATTCGTATTCGTTCCAAACATGAAGGTCTACAGAACCGCATTCTCCTTCAACTACTGGAACGCATTCATTATCTCCAGGAGTTGCTCCCAGCATACAGTATTCAGTATCAGCACAATCAGTATCACTAGTACATTCTGGAGCAATAGGCTCCTCTACACATTCTCCATTTGTACAAGTATAACCTTGGGAACAATCAGTATCACTAGTACATTCTGGAGCAATAGGCTCCTCTACACATTCTCCATTTGTACAAATATAACCTTGGGAACAATCTGCATCTGCAGTACACTCAGGTACTTCGCCTTCCTTTATACAATTTCCTTCAGAACAAGTATAGTCTAAAGGACAGCCCATTTCTTGAGTTGCATAATCATTACCAGAACAATAGTACTCAAGTACAGTATTTCCATCTGCACATGTATCATGGTAGTTTTCAGCATAAATAACATCTTTTATAGAATAGGCATGAGTAAGTACTCCAAATTCATATTGTGTTTTACCTAAATCCGTATCCTCACAGGATAATGAAATTGCTTCTTCTCCAAGCACACATTTATACTCAGAGCATTCATAGCCTGTAGAACATTCAGAATCTGCACAGCATTCGTATTCGTTCCAAACATGAAGGTCTACAGAACCGCATTCTCCTTCAACTACTGGAAGGCATTTGTTTCCGCTGCTCTTCAAGGAACAGTATTCCTCATTCGCACAATCATGGTTAGAAGTGCATTCATCTTTTATTTTTTCTTTTACGCAAACTCCTGAGTCGCATTCAAAACCAGTTCCACATTTTAAGAGTTTATAAGTTGGAATATTATGAATACAGACTGCTTCCTTTACTTTTCCACGATAACAGGTATCTTGTAAAACACTATGGCCTTTTTTTGCTGTTCCGAACCTAAATATATTTTCCCCACCATCACTGTCTGTGCATGAAACTGTTGGTGCTGGCTTCTTTTTGCATTCTCCGTTCTTGCATTCGTATCCTGAGGAACAATCAGAATTAGTTACACATTCAGGTTCTGGCTCCTCTTTTTCTACACATTCATTAGAAACACATTCAAAACCTTCAGAACAATTAGAATCATTTACACATTCTGGAACTGGTTCTGGCTCCTCTTTCTTTTCACATTCATTAGAAACACATTCTTCATTTGAAGAACAATCAGAATCTGCACAGCAGTCGTATTCATTCCACTTATGATTAGAAATATATCCGCATTCTTCTTCAACTACTGAAGTACATTCTCCATTTGAGCAATACTCTGTTTGTGCGCAATCATTATTTGCGTCGCATTCTGGTTCAACTTGAGTGCCAGTGCATTTTCCTCCTTGGCACTTTTTTCCAGAATCGCAGGGAATTGTTTCAAATTCTTTTTTCCCATCAACACAAACTGCTTCATGAACTACAGAAAGGTCCGCATAACTACAAAAATCACTAACTTTATTTTTATTATATTTAACTCCATTAATTAGTGTATAATATTCCACATAACCTGCGTTGTTTGGATTACTTCCATCAGAATCTTTGCAAACATCTGACTCTTGTTCGCTCTCTTCTCCTGTATCAGCAGAATAAGGAATAAGTTCCTTAGCAGGTAAATCAATTTCTTTTATAATTGGAATTTCTTTCTCAGGAACATTAGAAGGA
>Ga0066637_10003218_pt1 | contig 10949 bp, 7 predicted proteins | sample CryGeyCG2014_020_FD_62737 | JGI IMG/M metagenome (GOLD analysis project Ga0066637, IMG submission 62737) | Groundwater microbial communities from aquifer - Crystal Geyser CG08_land_8/20/14_0.20 | ecosystem: Environmental > Aquatic > Deep subsurface > Groundwater | place: USA: Utah: Grand County...
ATACCTGGATAAAGCCGTGTTCGCGCTGGACGGCCAGGGCAGCCAGGCGCTGGCCGCGGCTGCACCCGACGGCGCGGCCGCTTCGATAGCGGCCTATTCCACGGCCACCTTCTTCCTGACAGTGGAGATCTCCACGTATGGCGCTTCCCAGAGCACCAATACTTTCCGGGTGGAGCTGGACCCGGCGGGCATCGTTCTCAGGGACGGCCCGGGCGACCAGGTTCAGGAGATCTCCGGCGCGGCCGCGGTTACCACCGCGTCAAGCACCATAATAACCCCGGCCCAACCGCCGGCCGGCACGGATTGGCCCTATGACGCAGGTCCCGAAGCCGGCGTAGAAACCGTTGTCGGGATATACGAGAACTACGGCGGGATTTTGACCACGGTGACTTATTATTCCCCGGGCATCGACGGCGCGATACGGGCGTTTAATTTCACCGGCGGCGCGCCGAAGTGGACCTTCAACACCGCCCCGGCTTCTCCTATAAGGTCCGCGCCCTGGGTGGAAGAGGAAGGGGGCGGGGTGTATATCTACTTTGCCACTGATGGCGGCGACCTTTACAAGATACGGGACAACGGGGGTTATGTTTCCGAGGCCTGGCCTTCAAAAAGAAGTATAGGCGCCGGTGTCCAGATACGCTCGGGCGTGGTGCAGTCCGGGAATAAGCTCTATTTCGGCGCCAGCGACAGCAAGATCTACTGCATTAACAAAGCCGATGGCGCTAACTGCGCCGGCTGGACCTTTGATGCCGCGATAAACAGTCCGGTTGTCGGGACGATAGCGATAGACGAGTGGACGCCGGGGGTGAACTCCGGCTGGGTGGGGCTTGAGAACTGGAAGATGGTGCAGTTCAGAAGCACCGACGGGGTAGTGACGAGCGAATACCCGACAGGCGGCGTCATAGACTCTTCGCCGTATTTCGATTCCGGCTGGGGCGGTGCGAATAATAACCTTTATTTCACTTCCAGGGACGGGAAACTCTATGCAAGAACCTCTTCGAACCTGACAACCCTGCCGGCGAACTGGGGCGATTTTACTACCAGTCCGCTCAGCCCGATCTATTCAACTCCCTGGATAGCTTCACTGGATAAAAAATACGCGTTTTTCGGGGATGACAGCGGGGCTCTTTATAAGGTTGACGCTTCAAGCGGTGCGCCCGACGGCCTGATCTGGAAATTCCAGGCCCGGGGCTCCATACGGAGCATGCCCGTGGTTTATGGCGGCTACGCCTATTTCGGTACGCTGGAGGGCTATATCTACGCCGTTGACGCCAATACAGGGGCGCTGAGGGATGAATGGCCGGTGGCGGTGGGCGGGGCGGTAAAGGGCTCTCCTGTCCTGGATACCGATAACAATACGCTTGTGATAGGCGCAAGCGACGGGAAAACCTATATGATAAGTATCGGGCCGTAGGCCGTGCGGATCCTTAAACAGCGGTCATGAGCAAATAACGGGCAAGTTTATATGAAAAACCACGAAGGCAGGATAAAAGCGGCAGAGGCCGGGTTCCTCCGGACCCTTTGCGTTGTTATGATACTTGTAGCTTGCGGTCCGCGAGCTGCGGTCTATGCCGCAGATTGGCCTGTTTTCCGGGGCAACAACGCGCGCACCGGTTTTACCGCGGAACTGGCCTATCCCCCGCTGACGCAGGCATGGAGCTTCCAGGTGCAGGGCGATGTCACATCGAGTCCGGTCGTTTATGACGGCATAGTTTACGTGGGGGGACGGTCGGACAGCGTTTACGCTTTGAACGCCATAACAGGGGAGCTGCTGTGGGATTATTCCACCGATAACTGGGTGGACGCGACTCCGGCGGTTTCAAGCGGTACGGTTTTTGTTCCCTCAAAAGACGGGAACTTATACGCGCTTGACAGGCTTACCGGGGACGTTATCTGGAGCGCCGCTCTGGGCGCCGGCGCGCTTTCCTCCCCGCTTGTTCTTGAAGGAAAAGTGTATGTCGGGACCGGGATCCCGGAAAAAAAGCTTAAGGTCTTTAATGCGCGAACAGGGGAGTATCTGTGGGGCTACCAGGCCGGACAGCCGGTAGACTCCTCTCCTTCGACCGACGGGAACACGATATTCTTCGGTTCAAATGACGGGAAGGCCTATGCGGTAGATCCGGTTTCGCATGCCGCCGTCTGGGAACATCCCAGCTCCGGATTTTTCGGAATAGTCTCGATCGGGGTTTCCAGCCCGTCCGTCTATGCCGTTCCGTCGCGTGAGACGGGAAAACTCTACCGGCTGAACGCCGCCATCGGAAATGTGACCGGCACTTTTGAACCGTTTCCGGCGGACCAGGGCACTATAGAAATGGAGGTTACCTCCCCGGTGCTTGCCCGGGATAAGATATTTTACGGAGCGGGAACCGTTCCTCACGGCCTTTTTGCGCTTTCCATGTCTTCCCTGGAATCGGTCTGGGGCGGCACTCCTTCGCTCGGGAACACCTCGCTGTTCGGCTATCCCGCCGCGCCTTCAATGGCCAACGATATCCTCTACACCCCGACGGCCGACCGGAGACTGGTGGCGATAAGCTCCTCCGGCGTGACGAAGCAGGAAATTAATTTAGCGGCGCCTTCCTATACTTCGCCCGCCATTTCCAACGGCTATATCTATATAGGGACCATGGGCGGCAGTTTAACCGCTTATAGGGCCGCCAAAGCCGCCGCCATCTCATATCCAAAAACACAGGAAATAATACAGGACACCGCGACGGTCAGGGGCTTTGTGAGAGCCCCGGCCCTTGCCGGCTACATTCTGGAATATGCGCCGGAGACGGATCCGGAAAACCCGGTGCAGATAAGCTCGGCCGCGCTTGCCCCCGGGGCTGATATCGAGGGCGGCTTGCTGGGTTATTGGAACACCGGGGGACTTGCGAACGGGCTCTACACTATAAGGCTGACGATGCTGGAAGCCGAGTCCGTTTCCACCGATAATACGGCGGAAGTCGGTGTGCGGGTGAATCACCCTCCGCTGCCCCCCGCCGGGCTGAGGGCCGCCGACAGGCCGGGTGACAGCGGCAATACTATTGAACTCGTCTGGCTGCCTTGCGCCGGCGCCTCCGCTTACAATGTGTACAGAAGTACCGGCGGCGCTTTCGCGCTGCTGGCAAGCCCCGGCGCGGCCGCCTACACTGACCTGACGGCGGTGACCGGCAGCATGTTCACTTACAAAGTGAGGGCCTGGGATGGCTGGGTGGAATCGGCGGATTCTAGTACCGCGGCCGCCGCCGCCGTGAACAATAACCCGGCCAGCGACGCCGTCACCCCCGCGCGGACCGTAGATCTTTCGGCGGCGCCCGGGGCCGCCGGCGGGCAGGTACTTCTGGCCTGGACCGCGCCCGGCAATGACGATATGACCGGGACGGCCGCGTCTTACGATATACGATATTCCACCGCCGCCTCTTTTGATTTCGCTGTCGCGGCCGTGTGGAAGAGCGCGCGGGCGGTTTCAGGCGCCGCGGGAACGACTGAGACTGAGATCGTAAGCGGGCTTTTCGGCGGTGTCACCTATTATTTCGCCTTGAGAACCGCCGATCTTATTCCGAACCTGAGTGCGACTTCGAACATGCCGGACAGTTGGGCCTTGCGCGATCTTTTTCCGCCGGGGGCCCCGGCGAACTTTGCCGCAGCCGATACCCCGGGAGACGCCGGCGGCAGCCTGACGCTTTCCTGGGCTATGTCCCCTGATGACGGGACCGGGGCGAACGATGTTTACGGTTACAAGATATACCGGGGCCTTTCAAGCGGGGCCTTTTCCTCCACCGCGCCCTATGCCTGCGTAGGCAAAGGGGTTAAGACGTACAAGGATAATGACGCGCCGGATAATATGCGGTTCTACTATGCAGTCGCGGCTTACGACTCCACGAATAATTCCGTTTTTTCAAATGAGTCGTCCGCTATCTCGGCCGACAATTACCGCTTCCTGGACTCCGGACAGGGCGGGAGCCTCAGGCTGGAGGACGGGGCGCAGGTGATCATCCCCAGGGACGCTATTTCACAGAACGCGTATATTATCATGCAGAAGGTCGATCCATCAGGTTATCAGCCGCTGGCGCGGGTGAAGGCTAATTCCGGGGTCAAGCCTACCTCCGTGGTCTATGAGATAAAATTCTCGACACCCAGCATCACGCTGGTAAAGAACGTGCAGGTGGTGCTGCCCTACGCGGATTCCGACATCGCCGGAATGAACGAGAAGAACCTGAGAATGTACACCGCCTCCGCGGGCTCCGGGGACACCTGGCTGCTGCTGGATACCTCCCGTGTCGACGAGGCGAATAACACCCTTGCGGCGGAGGTCAGCCATTTCTCGCTGTTCCGCGTCATGGAGTACGTGCCCAGCGGGGCGCTGATCAGCGCTGACCTGGTCTATACCTATCCCAATCCCGCCAAAGGGGGGATACTGACTTTTAAATTCAAGCCCGCCTACGAGGCGTTCGTTAAAATTGACGTTTATAACGTGGCCGGGGAAAAAGTGGCAAAGTTCGAAAAAGCCGGGTGCCAGGCCGGGGTAACATCGGAAATACAGTGGAACATAGAGAACATAGCGAGCGGCGTATATATTTATATCGTCGAGGCCGCCAGCGCCGCGGGCTCGAAAAAGATAACAAAAAAACTGGCGATAATACATTAGGGATAGTAAAGGGTAAAGAGCAAAGAGTAAAGAGTAAAGAGGGAAGCGTTGCAGGTAAAAGAGAATTTTATGAGAAGCTTACCTTGCGGGAATGGCGGCTGGAAAAAGAGACGGATGCCTTTAGAGGCAGCCTTGTTGTTTTTTCTTGCCCTTTGCTCTTTACCATTCACCCTTTACGCGGCGAAGATATATCCGTCCGCCGGTTCCACTTCGGCCACGTTCCTTAAGATAGGGGTGGGGGCGCGGGCCGTGGCCATGGGGGGCGCCTATACTGCCATTTCCGGGGATCCTTATGCCCTATTCTGGAACCCGGCCGGCCTTGCCGTAGTGGAGGATAAGACGCTTGTCTTTACGCATAACGAGTATTTCGCAGGTTTAAGCCAGGAGTATATGGGTTACAACTTCCCCGGCTCCGGAATAAGGTTCTTTCCCGGCCGCCTGAAAAACGGGGTGATGGGGCTTTCGATGAATTATCTTTACACCGGTAAGGACCTTGAGCGGCGCAGCGGGGATTATGAGTCCGACCCTTTGAATCCGATCTCGCCCATGGAGGGGGAATTCCGGGCTTATGATCTTGCGCTTTCTCTCGGTTACGGCTTTAATTACAGCCGGGACCTTAAGATCGGAGCGGCGCTTAAGTTTATACGCCAGAGCATAGATACTGAGTCCGGTTCAAGCGCGGCGCTGGACCTGGGTATGCTTTATGATTTTGACTTGTTCGGCCGCGGGGTTACTGCCGGCTTCGCTGCGCAGAACCTTGGGCCCGGGATAAAATTTATCGACAAACGTTTTCCCCTGCCCCTTACCTTCAAGGCGGGGCTTAGCCGCAGGCTTTATGAGAAGAGCCTTTTAATGTCGCTCGATGTTTCCAAACCCATAGACAACTATCCTTCCGTGGCGGTTGGCCTTGAGCAGCAGTTGGGCGGGAAGCTGTTCCTCCGCTCCGGTTACCGCTATCGTCAGCACGGTAACGAATCCGGCGGCTGGTCCGGGTTCTCTATGGGGTTCGGATTCGTGTCGGGCCGCTTCAGCTTTGATTACGCGCTCTCGCCGTTCGGGGACCTGGGTAATACGCACCGCTTGTCGGCCGCCCTGCGGTTCCTGGCGCCTAAGGCGCCTGTGCTTAAAGAGCGGGGCGAAGTTGTCCCGGCGGCCAACGCCCTGTCGTCTGCAAACACGCTGGCCCTGAGTTTCGAGCAGAAGCCGCTTGTTGTCTCTCAGCGCGGCATAACCTACCTGGTAAAAGCTTCGGCCGCCGGCGCCGGGGCGGATGCCGCAGGCAGTTCGCCCGCCGGAGATCAGGCGTCCGACGGGATACCGGCCCAGGGCCGGGAGCGGCAAGCCGCCCCGGAACCCTTTTTTGAGAACGGTTCTATAGTTTCGCTTGCTTTCATAACGCTTATGCACGGCGAAGGCCGGGCGGCCGTGACCCTGGCCGAGGGCTCGCTTCCTAAAACCCTCCTGGAAAAATTCCCCGTGCCGTCCGGGCCGCTTAAGGCCTGGCAGCTGTTGTCCATGTCGGGCGGGCTGAACGGAAACATTAAATTCGTTTTCTCACTTGTGAAAGATCCTCCGGCGGGCGAGCCTGTTCTCTATTATCTTGTAAAAGGCGGCTGGGAAAAAACGGAGGCACGGACCGTTTCCTGCGGTGAGAAGAATCGTTTCTATTCCGCGTCCGCGCCTTTCAGCACGCATTACGCGCTTGTCGTGAAATGATCAGTACTGGCCCAGCGTGCCGCTGCGGCGCGCCCGCTCCGTGGACAGGTGGAAAAGATAGACTGCGGCCGGTATCAGTACGGCGTCGAACAGCACCAGCGCCAGCAGGTCGCCTTTTACGGCGCCCAGCCCGGCGCCCTTATGCACGGTCAGCTGGAAAGCCCGTACCGCGTAAGTGACCGGCAGGATATCCGAGACGGCCGCCAGCCATGGCGGCAGCAGCGTCACGGGGAAATAGACCCCGCCCAGAAGCCCTTCGAAATTATTCAGCACCCAGGCCAGCGGGTTGCCGCGCTTGAACAGCATCACGAAACAGGAAGACAGGATGCCGAGCGAAGCGAAACAGGCGGCCGAAAGGAAGAAGACCAGCGCGGCCGCCGGCCAGTTGGCCGCGGACAGGTCCAGGCTGAAGATGAAGACGGCGGAAAGCGCGTAGACGAGCAGTTCGAAGGTGGCGAAGAGAAAGTTCCAGGCCGTGAGCGCCAGCAGGAAAGAGCCGGTGGTCACGGGTGTGGAGAGCACCGCCTCCAGCGTGCCCTGGGCCTGCTCCAGGCGCAGGCGCTCCGAATAGGCGCCGGCCCCCGTGCCGATATACCCGAAGAAGGCCGTGGCGGTGAACACGTAGGGGAAATACCCCGTTCCATACGGAGTAAGATGGGCGGCCATGGCGCCGCCGAACAGCTTGTCGATGAAATAGAAAATAAGTATGCCGGAGAGAGTTCCCGCCGCGCCAAGCGCGAAGGAGAGCCGGTAGCTGGTCTCCGCCAGGAAATCTTTGCGCAGGAAGGCGGCCGCTACGCGAAGCGTGTTCATCTTCCTGCTCCCCCTCCGGCCGGGAACAGGCGCAGGGTGCGCGGCGCCGCTTCCCGGAGAAAGTGTTCGTCGTGGCTGGCGATGAGTATGGCTGTCGCCGGGGAGAGCTCCTTGAGGATGGCGAGCAGCCCCGAGCGGGCGGCCGCGTCCAGGCCGCGGAAAGGCTCGTCCAGCAGCAGCACCGGCGTCCGCCTTGCAAGGGCGCGCAGCAGCGAGACCTTCTGCATATTGCCTTCGGACAGCCTGTCGAAGCGCCGCCCGAGATCGGTCCCCGAAAGTCCCAGGCGGGGGGCGAACTTTGCCGCCGCCGCGGCCGCGTCTTCCGGGGAGCTCCCGGCCAGCGCCCCGAAAAAACGCAGGTTCTCGATGGCGCTTATGCGGAAGTAGAAGCCACGCGGGCTGGCGGGGCAGAAAGCGGCCAGGGCCCGCAGGCGGCGCGGGGGTTCGGGGCGGCCGTCGGCAAGCACTTCGCCGGAGTCCGGCCGCAGTATCCCGGCCAGTATCTTTAAGAGGGTGGTTTTCCCGGAGCCGTTCGGTCCTTCTATCCCTAAAACCCCCGGACCGGCTTCCAAGTCCGCGCCCGCCAGCGCGCGCAGCCCCTCCCCGCCGCTCAGGGGCGGCGCCGGGAAGATCTTTTCTATGCCCCTGGCCTCGATAAGCATCAGGATAATGATAGCACAGCGGGCGGCCGGGCGGCTAGGCAGCTGGGCGGGCTAGGCAGCAGATAGCGGTCGGCAGTCGGCAGACGCGGCACTACGCAAGCATTGAAAAGACGCTCTAAATTTAATAAATTATCATTAATATAGAAGATTTCCGCCCAATAGGCGGGAAAGTCGGCGGTTTCTTCCTGGAGGAAGTAATGAGAATACACATCGTGGCCAGAAAAATAAAGATGTCCAAACCTATCAAGGATTTTATTGAGACCAAGATAAAGAAACTTCACGAATATCTTGATAATATAGTCTGGGTCCAGGTTATAGTTTCGGTGGAGAAGAAGATCCACACCGCGGAAGTGGTGCTCCATGCCGGTCATCAGACGATGAAGGCGGCGGCCAGCACCGATGAGATGTACTCCGCCATAGACAAGGTGATGGATAAGATAGAGATACAGGTAAAAAAATACAAGGACCGCTTCACCGACCATCACGCCGCTGAAACCGTGGGGCTTGACGAGTTCACCACCCTGCTTGGCCCGGAGATACGCTTTTCAGTGGTGAAGGACGTGCCGCTCAAGCCGATGAACAAGGAAGAGGCCGTCATAGAGATGGAGAAGCTGGGCTATAACTTCTGGCTTTACCAGGAGAAGGGCTCCAGGCAGCTGCAGGTGGTCTTCAAGCGCCTTGACAGCACCTACGGCCTGCTTCAGCCGGTAAAGAAATAGCCCGCAAACCGCCCGACTGCGGCGGAAGACGTGTGCGCGGGCTCCGTACTAAGCCGGCGCCGAAGCTCCGAAGCGCTGAAGAGCGGCAGGCCGCCCGCTCTTTAGCTCCGGGTTTCAGTCCCGGTTTTCAGGCGGCCGGCGCGCACGGCCGCGGCGTCCGCTGTGTCCTGTCCAATGATGACAAATCAAAACACCCAAACACGAAAAAAGGAAGTCAAATCCCTTACCGTAAAGGAACTCCTCAAGTCCCGGGGAAAGATCCTGGGCCTTAAAGCCGTGTCCGCCGCGCGCGACATGGGCCGCCGCATCACCGTAAGCGAGATAAACCGCCCCGGGCTGGCGATAGCCGGGCACATGGAGCAGTTCCGCGCGGAACGCATCCAGATAATAGGCCAGGGCGAATACGCCTACTGCATCAAGGAGGACCCGCGGAAGGTTCTTACGAACCTGCACAAGATGTTCTCCGTGCCGGAGATCCCCTGCGTCATCGTTACCGGCGGGGTGAAGCCCCTGCCGGCGCTCAGGCAGGCTTGCGCGAAGGCGGGCATCCCGCTGCTGGTCACGTCTTTCGATACCTCCATGTTCATCCGCGAGCTCACTATCTACCTGGACGACCAGCTGGCGGCGATAGCGTACCTGCACGGCGTGCTGGTGAATATCTACGGCCTGGGTGTGCTGATACAGGGCGATTCGGGCGTGGGGAAGTCGGAATGCGCGCTGGAGCTGCTCAAGCGCGGGCATATCCTGATAGCCGACGACGTGGTGGAGGTGAAGCGGCGCATAGGCTATATGCTGGTGGGTAATTCGCCCAAGAACATAAAGCATTATATGGAGGTGCGCGGCCTCGGCATAATAGACGTGGAGATACTTTTCGGCGTGGGCTCGATAATGGACCAATCGCTGATAGAGATGCACGTGAAGCTGGAAAGCGTCACCTCCGTATCGCTCGGGAACTACGACCGCACCGGGCTGGCCGTCGCCGAGGAAACGATACTCGACGTGCCGGTGCCCTCGCTGCGGCTGCCGGTGACCCCGGGCCGGAACCTGGCCGTGCTGATAGAGGTGGCCGCGCTGAACCAGCGCCTGAAGAATCAGGGGTATTTTACGGCTAAGAAGCTCAACGAAAGCCTTATCCGCGATATGGGGAAGAAATAGCGGCGGTGCGGTCCGCCGGGAACTGCGGCTTGTTATGAAAAAAAATATCTCCGGGAAAGTGTTCATAATAACCGGCATGTCCGGCGCGGGCAAAAGCCAGGCCCTCAAGTCGTTCGAGGACCTGGGCTTCTACTGCGTCGACAACCTGCCTATTTCGCTGATCCCGTCGTTCGCGGGGCTGATAGGAGACAGGCGCTACCTTAAGAACGTCGCGCTGGGTATAGACATCCGCGAGGGGCGTTTTCTCAAGGATTTTATCCGTACGATGGAAAACCTGCGCAAGCTGGGCCTGGATTACAAGGTGATCTTCCTGGACGCTTCCGACGAGGTGCTTATGCAGCGCTTCTCCGAGACGCGGCACCGCCACCCGCTGGGCAAGAATATCGCCGCCGCCGTCAAGGAGGAGCGCCGCATACTCTGCGACCTGAAGGCCCGCGCCAACAAGGTCATCGACACCTCCAAGCTGGCGCTGGGGGAGCTTAAGGAGATAATTTCCGGCGCCCTGGAACTGCGCCATACGGCGGAAATGAAGCTGTCCGTCATCTCGTTCGGCTACAAGTACGGCATCCCGCTGGACGCGGACATAGTTATGGACGTGCGCTTCCTGCCCAACCCCTATTATATCCCTTCGCTGAAGACCAAAACGGGGCTGGACGCCGCGGTGGGCCGCTACCTGAGCGGCAAGCCGGGGTTCCGCGCCTTCTTAAAGAATTATTCCAGCCAGATAATAAGCCTGCTGCCGCTTTACATCAAAGAGGGGAAGTCCTACCTGACCATCGCCATAGGCTGTACCGGCGGCAGGCACCGCAGCGTTTATGTGGCGGGGGAGATCGCGGGCAGGCTGGCGGCGGGCGGATTTTCGATCTCGGAGTATCATCGCGATATCAGGAAATAACGCGTGGTGCGCGTTGTCACAGGTTTCAAGTCGCATGTCGCAGGCCGGAAATTGTATTAAAACTATCAAGTCAGATAATACCTGAAAACCTGGGGCTTGTGTCTGGTGACTTGCGGCTTAACATCGGCTTATGATAAACATTATCGTCATCACTCACGGCGAATTCGGCGCCTACCTGATAGAGGCCGCCGAAGGCATAGTGGGGGCGCAAAATTCCGGGCTCAGGAACGTTTCAATTTCCACGCGCATGACGCTTGAGCGCGTAAAGGAAGCGGTCGCCGCGGCCATAGCGGACATGAGCTCGGCGGACGGGCTGATCGTCCTTATCGACATGCCCGGCGGCACGCCGATGAACGTGG
>Ga0066637_10003220_pt1 | contig 10947 bp, 16 predicted proteins | sample CryGeyCG2014_020_FD_62737 | JGI IMG/M metagenome (GOLD analysis project Ga0066637, IMG submission 62737) | Groundwater microbial communities from aquifer - Crystal Geyser CG08_land_8/20/14_0.20 | ecosystem: Environmental > Aquatic > Deep subsurface > Groundwater | place: USA: Utah: Grand County...
TCATGCCACCCTCGCTCAGGGTTGGGTTTGATTTGAGGATTGCGCCTGATGAGGATGAGGGGAAAGTGGTGAAGGAATTTGAAACATTGGCTTGTGGATTATTGGAAAAATACAAACTAAAGGGGAAATTGAATTACAAATTGCATTCAGGCTATTTTATTGATGAAAAAAATGAAATCGCAAAGAGGCTTGCAATGAGCTATGGAAAAGTGTTTGGAAAGAAACCAGATTTATGCTCGAGTTTGGGAGGCACTGACGGCTCATATTTATCTGAATTGGTGCCGTGTGTTGTGTTCGCGCCAGGAGCGAAGAGCATGCACGGGCCGAATGAATATGTTGAGATAGGAAACATGGAAAAGTGCATTGAGGCTGTTGTGAGGATGGTTGAGGAGTGGAAATAAGACTATTTCTTCCAAACTATGTGGCCGTTGACGTTATTTTTTGCATAGACTTCCAAAACCTGCGCACAGAAATTCATCATCTGTTTGTCATTTATTCGTTTTGCTGATTCGTAAAGTCGTATGAAAAATTTCTTGCCAGATTCCGTCTGTTTGTAGTTCTTCTTTTGGAAATTGTGCTGGGCGCATAATGTTTGACCATTTCCAATCTCGGCTTTCCCGCCCAAATCCTTTGGAATTCGGTGGTCAACCTGCAACTCAACACCGTCCGCTTCCCCTCTGCCGCAAAGAACGCACCTATAGTTATCATGTTTCATAATTTCCTCTTTTTGGGCTTGAGTAAAGTCTTCTAATTCTCTTTTAACTACGAACTCCGAATCATACCGATAGACGCCTTTCGCAACTTTAATCAATAATCCATCTTGTGAAAGCCGTCTTATTCCCCTATCCGGATCTCTGAAGACATTACCTGTTTTTTTCTTGTATTCTGCTACAACCCAATCCACAATTTCTGGATGCGGTATATCGCGCTTAGGGTTTTTCTTAAAGTACTCCATTATCAAATCAAGTTGTGTTTGAGAATCATTATTACTCATATTAATCACTCGGATTTAGCTTCGATTTGAAGAAGTTTCTTGTTTAGTATATGCGCTTCGTTCACCAGCCTATTTTTTGCGAGTTTGCAGTACTCCAAATCAATATCAATTCCGATTCCCTTCCTGTTGTTAAGCGCAGCCGCGACCAAGGTGGTTCCGCTTCCAACAAATGGGTCAAGAACAACATCATCAACAAAACTAAACATCTTAATGCAACGCCTCGGAAGTTCAATTGGAAATGGTGCCGGATGCCCGATTCTTTTTTTACTCTCTCCTTGGAAAGTCCAAACACCACTGGTCCATCCCATAAATTCATCTTTACTTATATCGGAAATCCGACTTCCACTAGTTTTTTTCCATTGGTCTTTGTATAGAATAACAATTAATTCGACCGGGGCTATCACATAAGGAGCTGCTGCACTCATCCAAGAACCCCATGCTGTTCTTCGGGAGATATTGCCTTCATTCCAGATTACTGTTGAGTGATATTTGAAACCCAAACGTTTTGCAATTGTCGTTAAATCTGCCCCAACGCTCTGTTGGCCATCTTTATTCTTGTCCAATGGAATATTTAGACAGAAACGACCGTCGCTTTTTAACCATTTAAAACATTGAGCCATCCATTTTTTACTGAAATCCAGATATTCGTCATAGGATATTTTATCGTTGTGGCTGTTGTATTGTATATCTACATTATAGGGGGGGGAAGTAACCACAAGGTCAATACTGCTATCTTCGACCAATGTAGTTGAGATTACATCATCTTTGATGATTTTTATGCTTGAGTTCTCAAAAAAAATGTTATCGGTCATTGGCCATCCCACCGGCATTACTATCTTGGCTGTCTTATTTAAAACTATCCTGCGTCATCTGCCAGTCAACCAAACCGAAACCATCATCCTTAATAAAATCGCCAAACAAATCTAACTTATGTCAATAAAAGATATCGCCGAGAGCGAGAAATATACGGTTGAAATCCTGGGCGCCAACAGGAAAGGGGAGGGCATTGCCAATGTTGAAGGCGTGCCTATTTTCATCAAAGGAGCCAAAGCAAAAGAAAGCGTGAACATCAAGATTACAAAAATAATGAGAACTTATGCCATTGGAGAAATTGTAAAATGAATGGAGACAACAAGACCTCAAGACAGTCCCTTTTCTTTGATTTCGCTAAAGCGAAAAGCTCGACAGCAAAGCTGTCGATTTCACAGAAAGAAAAGCCCCTGGGGAAAAGAAAGGTATAAGTGAAGACCATTAAGACCAGTTAAGACCTGAGGACATATTATGTGTGGAATAATAGGATACATCGGGAATAAGGATGCCTGCGAGCTTATCATCGCCGGGCTGAAGAGCCTTGAATACAGGGGCTACGACTCGGCAGGCATAGCAGTGGCGCACAGCGGAAAGCTTGAAATCCGCAAGGCCGAGGGCAAGATAGACAGCCTCATTGGCAAAAAGCTCTTTGAGAATGTGGCCGGCACCGGGGGGATAGGCCATACCAGATGGGCGACCCACGGCGCGCCGAGCGATGAGAACGCCCACCCACACTTTGACTGCACGAAAACTGTTGCAATCGTGCACAACGGAATTATTGAAAATTATACTGAACTCAGAGATGAGCTCAAATCGCAAAAACACAAATTCATCTCTGAGACAGATACCGAGTGCATTGCGCATCTGCTTGAGGGCAAGAAGGATTTGTTTGCAGCCCTAAAGGAGCTCCACAAAAAGCTCAAGGGCTCGTTTGCTATTTTAGCCATAAGCGCGCATGACAACGCGCTCTATGCCATAAGGGAGAGCAGCCCCCTGATAATAGGCATTGCAAAGGACGAGCTGATATTTGCCAGCGACGTGCCTGCTGTTTTGGCGCATACCAACAAGGTCGTGATTCTTGAGGACGGCGACATAGTGAAAGCGCAGGATGGCAGATACGAAATCTACAATGCACATGCGAAAAATGGCGTGGAGCGGAAGGTGCGCACCATTGACTGGACCTATGACATGGCGCAGAAGGGCGGCTATGCCCATTTCATGCTAAAGGAAATCCACGAGCAGGGCATTGCCGTGAGGAACGCGCTCAAAAGCGATATCAGGGCCGCGGTTGAATTTGTGAAAAACGCAACAGAAATCGAAGTTGTTGCCTGCGGCACATCCTACCACGCAGGGCTTGTCTTCCAATATATCATGAAAGGATTGACACACAAAAAAGTAAGCGCTTACATTGCCTCGGAATACCCCTATACTAATTGCTCATCGCAGGGCACCGTGGCAATTGCCATCTCCCAATCAGGCGAGACCGCGGATACGCTCAATGCTGTGAAAATCGCAAAGGCAAACGGCGCGAAAATAATCGCCGTGACAAATGTGATAGGCAGCTCGCTTGACAGGCTGGCTGACGCAACCTGCCTCCTTTATGCAGGGCCTGAGATTTCCGTGGTGGCTACCAAGACGTTCATTGCCCAATTAACTGTGCTCTATAGGATTGCATTTGAATGCATCGGAAAGAAAGGCGGGCTTGAGGAAGTTGCAAATGTCATTGAGGATGTGCTCACAAAAGAAAGCGAATACAAAAAGCTCGCCCAGGAGATGAAGGATGAGGAGCACTTCTTTTTCATTGGCAGGGGCATTGCCTACCCGATTGCCATGGAGGCGGCGCTGAAGCTCAAGGAAATCACTTACAAGCATGCAGAGAGCTATGCCGCGGGGGAACTGAAGCACGGGCCCCTCAGCCTGATAAGCGACGGGATACCAGTCATAGCAATCGCGCCCAAGGATGAAACCTTCCAGAAAACTGTGAACAACCTTGAGGAGTGCATGGCACGCAAGGGCAAGGGAATTGCCGTCTCGGAGCAGGAGATTCCAAAAGCAAGGTTAATCAGGATGCCTGCGGTGGAGGCGATTTATGCGCCCATGGTTTACATAGTGCCCATGCAGATGCTCGCCTATTACATTGCAGTGGCAAATGGCAAGGACCCGGACAGGCCGAGGAATTTGGCAAAAAGCGTTACGGTTGAATGACCTGATTCAGCCCTGGCTTTTCATCCGTATTTCGTGGCAGCCACGTCAGTTATTATCCCGTATACGAGGCCGAATGCCACCAGCGGCAGCCCAGACAGCCCGCCATAGGTAGCCAGCGCAAGGCTGACGAGAACGCCTGATATTGCGCCCCTGAGCGCAGCATTTGCAAGCTCGCCCTTAATCAGGTGAATGCTGCCAGCCAGACCTATCACAAGGCCAATCAGCAGGCGATTGTAGAAGGTTGCGAGCAAAACCGCATAGGTGACGACAAGCCCTGGAATTTGAACCGACGCCGCGCCCCAGGCGCAGAACACTCCGAACACTGCCGAAAGAATCAGCGCGATTGACATTCGCTTTATGTTCAGCCCATTCGGGCAGTTTCCCGTTGCCTTTGCCAAACAAATCACCCCGAAGTATTGGGAAAAAAATGCGGTTAAAGCTTTTAAAGTGAATCTGATTAGATATGCATGGGGTAGTCACATGAAAAAACTCATCAAATGCCGCTGCGGCAGCCAGAATGAAATAAATATTGAGACTCCATTGGAAATCAATTCAGTGGATATTTCACTCACCTGCCCAAGCTGCAAGGCGCAATTATTCGTCTCATTTGAAATAAAAAGCGCTGAGGCACAGGCGGCAGCCAGCGGGCTTGGCGGACTTGGGGACAGTCCCCTGCCGGGCGTTGGGGGAATTTCGTCTGACCCAAACTCCTCAAACGTGCCTCTCAGCGGGCTGGAATCTGTCGGAGATATGTTCGAATGAGCCTTTTCTTTTTACACAAAAGACGCAATTTTGCCAGATGGCAAAAAGCGCAGTATGTTTGCAAAGCAAACATCCGGAAGCCCTCGGGAAAAGAAAAAGTATTTGTGCATACGAGTAGGGCATTACAATACTCTCAAAATTTGCTGCACCCAAACCCCCAATGTTTATTAATTCCCGTTATCTAAATAAATACTCCAAACAGGCATAATCTCAGTTATAAGGTGATTCCAGATGCAACCGCGTTACAGGTCAAAAAGCGTAAGAAAGCTCAGGGTAAAGACGAAAAACAGGACGAAGCTGAGGTTCAAGAGGCGGCAGCCAAAGAACAAGAGCTGCGCGGCCTGCAAATCAGCCATACCGCTCAACTCCAGGGCAGACAGGCGCAAATTCGGCGGCCAGCTCTGCACCAGGTGCTCAAGGGCAGCCATAATCTACGGTGCGAGGGTCAGGCGCGGCGAGATTGCCATCACTGAGGTAGCGCTCAAATACAGGAAATATATCCCGATTTAAACCTAAGTGAACCCGAAGATCTGCTTCGGTCTATATCGAACTGCTGTTCGATTGAATCGCCTTTCGGCGATAGCTCGTGAGCATAGCTCACGAAGACCTCGCATCTCATTCTGGTTCCCTTATACCCTCCAACTTTAAACTTTAGACCTTGAACCTTGATTGGCATGACAATCGTATGCATTTCCGGCTATGTTGGAAGCGGCAAGACCACGGTTGCGCTCAAATTGGCCGAGTTGCTCGACTACCCGCACCTGAATATAACCTTCAAGGACATCGCCAGGGAGCGCGGCATGAAGCTGGAGGAAGTGCAGAAACTTGCCGAGGAAGACAGGAATATTGATATTGAATTGGATAAATTGATTGTGAAGCGCGCGAGGGAGATGGGCGGCTGCGTGGTGTCCACCTGGCTCTCGCCCTGGATGATTCCCGAGAGCTTCAAGGCCTGGCTGGAGGCAAGCCCTGGGATGCGCGCAAGCCGCGTGGCTGGCAGGGAAAACATCACTGAAGCGCAGGCGCTTGAGCACGTGAACACGCGAGATTCACAGAACATAGAGAGGTATAAGAAGCTTTACAGCATTGACATTTCAAAGCATGAGATGTTTAACCTGGTAATAGCCAATGAAAACAAAAGTGCTGAGGAAGTTGCAGGCGTGATTGCAAAAGCGCTCAAAGAATTTGAAGGAAGATAAGGAATAAACCATTTATTTGTTCATGGGGTGTTATCATGGGAGCAATAAGGAAAGGTTCTGTTTGCGTGATTGTTGCCGGGAGAGAGGGCGGAAGCCAGTGCGTAGTCACAACCGCGCCTGAAAACCTGATTGTTGAAATCATCACGGCCAGCGGCGGGAAGAGAAAGATTAACGCGCGCCACCTTGACCCGACTGGCCAAACAGTCAAGAGCAATGATGAGATGGAGAAGCTGCTGGGCATCGCGCTCGGAAAGGAGGCAAAGCCAAAGAAGGAGAAGGGGGAAAAGAAGCCAAAGCCCGTGAAAAAGCACTCGGCAAGGGTGGCAACGAAGCATGCGAAACACCAAACGCATGAAAAGAAAACCGGCAAGGAAAATGAACATGCAAAAAAGAAATAAACACGGATAACTGAAAACTGGTGATAAATATGGCGACGATTATAACGGCTGACCAATTCCAGAAGGAAGTAATCGAGGCGAGCGGGCCAAAGCTCGTGCTGGTTGATTTTTATGCAGACTGGTGCGGCCCCTGCAGGATGGCAGGGCCTGTGCTTGAGGAGATTGGCAGGGAGCTGGCAGATAAGGTGCGCATTGTAAAAGTAAACATCGACAGCGAAGGCGAGCTGGCTGCCCAGTTCAATGTCATGAGCATACCGACCATGGTAGTGTTCAGGGGTGGCGCGCCCGTGGGAACGAACGTCGGTGCGCTTCCGAAAAGCGAAATAGTGAAATGGATTAACAGCCTCTGAAAAAACTGCTTCTTTTTTTCCACCACTAAATGCCATAAATAAACCACTTACGACATAATTTTATAAATACCAATCTCAATAAACAAATGGGATAGGTTTTAACTAAAAAGGTGGGTGGATTCAATGGACAAAGGATTGAGATTATCCTGCTTTAAACAAGGTTTAATAAATAGAGGGGTCATTGAACATCCTCGCCTTCTTGAGCACATGTGGCAAAGAGCGCATGATATTGGATTGCCCCGCGTTAATAGGAAAGAGTTGCACACGCTTGCACTCCAAAAAGATACGCGTGCGCGAGCTGTCGGAGATAATGGCGTTGAATTTTACACCTACCATCTTGCACGTGACCCGGCTGCACGTGAGGTAATGACGCAAGACAGACCGGATTACCAAGAAGGATTCAGAGGCATAACTGCTACTTTAGAGTGGTATGCGCGGACAAAAGGCGCTGTGCTGTATGAAGGCATTGTAGGACATCCGGATTCCCCAATAAGCGCGAAGGTCGCATATGTACATCCTTCAGCAACGATTGGAAATCTCCATATGCTTGCCAATGTTCTTGGCGAAGTCCCTGCAGACAGGGCTAATGATGAACCGGACATGCTGATTGTTTCGAATCCATCCCACGCAAAAACAAAATTCTATCTGTATCCATATGGTGAAGAAACTGGGCTGGCGTTCAACGCAGGCAACGATTACGGCGGGCCTATGAAAAAGATTTGGTTCATGCTCCACTGGGATTATTGCACCAAGCTTGGTTACATGCCATTACATGCCGGACATACCAGATGGGCAGATACAAATGGCGAACTAATCGACTTGGCTGTAATTGCCCAAAGTGGCGGCGGCAAGAGCATTACTACGTTCAATGGCAAGAGGATATGGGGAGATGATAATATCATAGTGGATCCAAATACTGGCATTGGCTATTGGGTTGAGTATGGTTCTTATGCAAAAGCAGATGGATTAACTATGAAGCATAATGCCAACGTCTTAGGCACTTTAGAAAGGGCTCCCTACCCAGTATGGGAAAATGTAGAATGGGTTGAGTCAGCGGAAGGAGTCTTAACACCGGATTACTGTGACCTAGCAAGAACTAAGAATATGCGAATTTCGGTACCATTTTCTGCGTTTGACAATTGGGATGGCAGCACAAGCCCCGGCTCAAAGCTTCATGGCATATTAAATTTGACCAAAACAGATACTGCACCACCTCTTATGCTGTTCTATCACCCAGAATTAAACAACACGGCTAATGCTGTGACGGCAGCTGTGATAGAATTCTCGACTAATTATATCGACAAGCCAACTGGTGCAACTACTAGATTAAGCGGTGTAAACAGGGATGGCGGCGCAACAACTGATTTTGTCTGGTATCTACCAGTTGTAATGGAACGATTGCACAGCGCACTCGAAAATATCCACGCACAGCCATTTTTTGCTTCCATGAGCGTTGGCAGCGCGGGAGCTGTTGATATTACCCCCTCAATATCTAAACTATTGATTGATGGTTTAGTGAACGGAACCATAAGATGGGCTACGCATCCTTTCAGAAGGGATTGCCTGATTCCTGAACGGGTCCCTGGAATTACAGATGAAACGATGGATGGGATGAGATTATATACTCCAACGGACTTCAGAAAATTCCAAGAAGACACTTTGGCTGAACTGGCTGGGAAATATAAATATCTGGATAAAACGATTGGAGCACCAGAGGAATATCTGGCTTATTTGAAGGCAGAGATGCAATATGCAACAACCAGCCGACCAGAACAATGATTCGCCTAGATTGATTCCTTTTTTTCTTTTTCATTCTTCCATTTTCTCAGTTTCGCTTTCATTTTCCCCAGAATCAGCATTGGCGCCTTCGTCTCCTTCACCAGTTTTCCCTTCAGTTTCATTATAAACTTCCGGCACCGCCTCGCTCACATCAGCCTCGCTCCTCTCCGCAACGCCCTGCGTGGTCTCAATCACATTGAAATACATCCTGAATTTCTCGGTGACGCTGAGCTTGCTGCTCCGTCCGCTGCGCTTCTGCTCCAGGAACCCCTTGTCGCACAATTCCTTCACATAGCCGTAAACAGAAGTACCCAATAATTTGACAACCGAGGATTTCAGCACCCGGGGGCTCTTTGAAATGTAGGCAAGCACCTTAAGCGCGCCCCTGGAAAGCTCTGCCTCCTTTGCGAAATCCTTGGCAATGACAGAATACTCCTCGCGCAGCCGCAGGGCGTATTTGCCTGCCTCGCTCACCACCTGCACCGCACTCTTCCGCTCGTCGTATTCGCGGGCCAGCTCGCCCACTATTTTCTCAATGTACCCAAGCGCGGCTACCCCCAACAGGCGGCCCAGCTCTTCTGCGCTGAGCGGCCTGCCGCTCATAAAAAGTGCGGCCTCAACTATCCTCTTCTGGTCCATCCAAATCCCCTTTTTCGTTCTCCAGAAGGCCGCCTGTAGCGCCAACGGCACGTTCACTTATACCTTTTCTTTCCGTGAACGCTTTCCTTTCTGCGAAATCGACAGCTTTGCTGTCGAGCTTTTCGCCATCGGGCGAAATCAAAAGAAAGGGCTCGCCAGCCGGCTTGATGAAAATTTCGCCGAAGAATTCCTCCTGGAGAAGGGCGACCCTGCGCTTCTGCCACAGGTGAAGCAGGGGCAGGAGCGTCTGCACTTTCTCATGTGGCGTGCGCTCCTCCAGCAGGCTGTTGAACGTGAGCATCTCAGGGCTGGCGCTTATTTTAGCGAAGATTGATTCCATCCGCTCATCAATATCAAAGGCAGGCATCTCGAACTTGACCGGCTCTGAAGGAATGACCACTGCAGGAACCATCCTGGCATCCACATCCTTCATCACTTCCTCAAGGGCGGACATGAGCTCGCTGAGGGTAACCTTGCGCTGGGGCATTACCCTGCCTGCTATTTCAAGAGTCGGAATGCTGAGCGCCAGCTCGCCCGAATCGCCTGCCTCCTGCATTACCGGCACATCGTCCACTAATTTGAGCGAGTCGCTCTTCATCCTGAGGAGGATGGAGGCTGCCAGGATGATGTTGGCTGGAAGATGCAATTCGAGAAGCTTGAACTCCCTGACTTTCTTCAGGTATTTTTCGCTGATTTCAGCTATGTCAATGTTCCAGGGGTCCAGCTTCTCGGAATCAACAAGCTCTACGAGAACGGTCTTCCACATGGGCTTTGCGACTATCTTCTCTAGTTCTATCGTGCTATTGATCGCCATGGGTAAATAAGAGAACTTTGTATTTTTAAAGTATTCGTGCCCAGCACACCAAAAGATGCATATTTGAGCATATAAATAAAAAATGAATTTACCTAAATCAAATAGCAAACTGAAAACTCGAAACCCGAGACCGATGGTGGTAACGTGGACCTATTTGGACTATTTAAGGATGATAAAACCCCAGACACTCCAATTCTTGTCAGGACGAGGTTCAAGCCCTATGCGCTTAAGGCAATGGCCGAGAGCGACACTGACCTGATTATCGAGATTACCAACAACAGCAAGAAGGAAGTGCTTCTTTCACTCACGGTCTCAGTGCCCTATGGCATAGGGTTCGACAACCTGGCAATGCAGCGTTCCAAGGAAGTCAGGCTCGGCACGCTCACGGCAAATGAGACAAAGGAAATAGTTTACAGGATACAGGGCAACACCGCTTCCCGCGCAGGCATCTACAAGGTCAGGCTCACTGTGATGACCCACTACAGAAACTATGACCTCATTGAGAATAAGGTGAGCAAGGCGATCGACTTAAGGGTTGGCGGATAATTTAGTCAGTTTCACCATGTCCTCGAGCGAATTGGCGAGGGACATGCCTTTTTCAGTCAATTTCACAATTTTCGCCCTGCCCTTTGGCTTGCACTCCACAAGCCCCAGATTCTGGAGCTTTCTTACCAGGCACGTGGTGAATACATAGGTTGCTTCACTCTGGCCAGCGAGCTTGGAAATATACCATTCCTGGGTCACATCCTTGAGCGCAAGAATTGACCTGCACGCTTTGAGTTTCAGCAACGGCCTAAGATTATCCATGGAATCACAGCTCACATTAATTTTATCAGATTTTCCGAAGAGCCTCTCTCGCTGATGCGAGAGACCCTGTACAATGTGCAGGGTATGAAGGCTCATTCGGAAATCCAGTTTTCGCTTGATAGCGATTGAATCTTTCCAGTTGGAAGATAGCTCGTAAAGTCCTGCTGGACTTTCCGAAAATCTCAAGGGC
>Ga0066637_10003225_pt1 | contig 10936 bp, 9 predicted proteins | sample CryGeyCG2014_020_FD_62737 | JGI IMG/M metagenome (GOLD analysis project Ga0066637, IMG submission 62737) | Groundwater microbial communities from aquifer - Crystal Geyser CG08_land_8/20/14_0.20 | ecosystem: Environmental > Aquatic > Deep subsurface > Groundwater | place: USA: Utah: Grand County...
ATAGAGGATGCTGGCAAATGGATACCTTCATATAGGAACTTTGTTTTAATATTCCCATATCAAAAAAGCCATGATAAATACCAAATCATAGAGGAAAGCGAGCTTAAAAATAAATTTTCACTCTGTTGGCAATACTTCAATGACCATAAAAATATATTAAAGGATAGAAAAAGTTTAAATAACTCAAATTGGTATGCTTATTCTGCCCCTAGAAGTTTGGAAAATTATGGTATAGTTAAGTTGCTTATTCAAGGATTTTCAATATACAGTAACGTTTCAATAGATGAATCGGGTGATGTATTTTTTGGGCCAGACATATATGGCCTTCCAATTAAAGAAGAATATCAAAATCTAACAAAATACCTTCTGGCTCTTCTAAATTCGAATATTACCAATTTCTTTATTAGACAAGTTGGTGTTATACATGGAAGCGGATATTATAAATATGAAGACAGATTTATCAAAAATCTCCCAATCAAACTCCCAGACACATCTGAAGAAAAGAAAATCGCTGACCTGATTATAAAGAAAGTGGATGAAATTCTTGAACTGCATAAATCAGGAATTGTTGATATAGATGCTGTTCTTGAAGGAGAAGAAGCAGAAAAGCTCTACAATTTGCCAAAAGTTACATTCAACATAAGCGACAGTGCTAAATTTGACAAAGTTAAAGCAGACGACAGTAAGATTTTTATCAACTCTCAGGATTTCATAGAAATTAAAAATACAAAAATCAAGGATTTTGTTGAAATTTATCTTAATTCTAACAGCGAGAAGCTATCTAAAGCCAAAGATGTCAAAAACATGATTCTCAACATTTCTGTTCCAAAATCAGATGAAGTCTTGAGAGAAATCATCAAAAAAGGCGGGGCTGACCAATCACAAATTAAAGAGAAAATCAAAAAGCTGGAGAGTGAAATTAACGAGCTGGTTTATCAGATATATGGGGTTACAAAAGCTGAGGCGGATATTATCGGGGCTGATAGGTAGAAGCCGACGCCATCAAAAGCTCGCCACCCGAGCAAGGCAATCGAGCATGCCCCCAGTCTGTGACTGGGGGTGGTGGCGAGCTTTTGACATGACCTAAAACTCGTTCTTCCTGTAGAACAGCCTCTTGGTGATCTCAATCGCTACAAGATAAGTAACAACTATCGCTGCAAGCATTGCAACTATCCCTGCTGGCAGGGGCTCAAAGCCGAAGAATGCCCCCAGTCTTGTGTAGGGGATGATCCATCCCAAGGCTACGCAGAGGGCGGTGCTTATAAGGAGGAACTTGCTTGCCGTGCTCTCTATGAACGGCAGTTTCTTTGTTCTGATTACGTGTATGACCAGCGTCTGCGTTGCAAGGGACTCGATAAACCACCCTGTTTGGAATGCTGATGCAGAAACCCTTAATACGCTGAAGAGAAGGAAGAATGTAAGGAAGTCAAACATAGAGCTTATCGGCCCAAAGACGTACATAAACCTCTTTATGAACCTGAGATTCCAGCGCTTTGGCTGCTTTGTCCACTCATAGTCAACGCTGTCAGTTGGAATGGTGACCTGGGAGAAGTCATATATGAAGTTGTTGAGCAGTATCTGTACCGGGAGCATTGGCAGGAAGGGTAGGAAGAGGATAGCGCCTGCTGCGCTGAACATGTTGCCGAAATTCGAGCTCAGCCCTATCATTATGTACTTCATCGTGTTGCCAAATGCCTTTCTCCCCTCCAGTATGCCCTCGTTTAACACCCTGAGGCTCTTGTGGGTCAGAACAATGTCTGCATACTCCTTAGCCACGTCCACAGCATTGTTCACAGAGATGCCGACGTCAGACGCCTTTAATGACGGTGCATCGTTAATCCCGTCACCCATATAGCCAACAACATGGCCGTTAGACTTGAGGGCGTGTATCACCCTGTTCTTCTCATCAGGGGAGAACCTTGCGAAGATGGTTGTCCTCTCAACCCTCTCCCTTAAGGCGTCATCTGTGAGGGCGTCTATCTCCTCTCCCAGAAGAATCCCTTTTACACTCAGCCCTATCTCCCTGCATACCTTCTCAGTCACAAGCTCATTATCCCCTGTGATGATCTTTATCTCAACGCCAATTTCGCTGAGCTGAGGCAGCACATTTCTAATGCCCCTCTTGGCAGGATCAAAGAAGGCCACGAAGCCCTGGAGCTCCAACCCGGATTCATCCTCTCTTGAGTAGGTCTTCTTTTTCCTGCTCAGCCTCTTCGTAGCTATCGCAAGCACCCTATAGCCTTGGGCGCTCAGGTCATGATACTGCTCAGTGGCGTTTTTGTGCGCCTTCATGTTGAATGGCAGCAGCCTGCTATTGCACCTGTAGGCTGTGCAGCACTTAAAGACCTCCTCAGGCGCCCCCTTTGTTATCATAAGATGCCATTTCCTGTCAGCAACAACAATGCTCATCCTCTTTCTGAAAAAGTCAAATGGGATCTCATCCACCTTCCTGTAGCTGTCAATGGGTGTCCTCCTGAAGTTCAGCACAGCCTCATCAAGCGGGTTCTTTATTCCAGTCTGGTGGAAGCTGTTGAGATAGGCGCACTGCAGAACCCTCTCAGAATCCCTTCCTGAGACATCCGTATACCTTACAAGCTCGATCCTGTCTTCAGTTATGGTTCCCGTCTTGTCAGTGCATAGGACATCCATGCTGCCGAAGTTGGGTATTGAGGCCAGCTTTTTGACAATAACGCCCTTCCCAGCCATGTTCAGCGAGCCCCTGGCCATTGTCACCGACATAATCATTGGGAGCAGCTCAGGCGTTAGCCCGACAGCAATGGCAACAGCAAACATGAATGACTCAAGTACCCTGTTGTTAACAATGGAGTTGAAGAGGAAGATGAATAGGACGAGGAAGAGCATTATCCTCATAACAAGGTATCCGAAGCTGGTTATGCCGAGCTCAAACTCTGATTTTTCCGGTGCCCTTGAGAGGCTCGAGGCAATTCCCCCAAATTCGGTCTTCCCCCCTGTTCTTACAACCACTGCTGTTGCAGAGCCGCTTATGACGTTTGTGCCTGCAAAGATGATGTTTGTCAGCTCGCTCAGAGGCGTGTTCTGCAGGGGCACTTTCGCCTCTGTCTTTTCGCAGGGAAAGGACTCCCCTGTAAGTGCAGACTGGTTTACAAAGAAGTCCCTGGCTGAGATAATCCTTGCGTCAGCAGGGACAAGGTTTCCTGAGCTGAGGAAGATAAGGTCGCCTGTGCATATGTCTGATGCCTTAATCTCAATCTTCTGACTGCCTCTTATGACTGTTGCAGTGGCCTTGACAGAGCTGATAAGCTTCTTAACAGACTCCCCTGCGTTGTGCTCCTCAAAGAAGTCGAGGGCCACGCTGACCAGTATCAGGGTTCCTATGATAACAGCATCCATAATCTCGCCAAGGTAGGCGGATATGCCTGAGGCAAACAGCAGTATGATGATTAGGGGGCTCTTAAAATGGGATAAAAGCTCTGAGAATATGTTTAGCTCGCTCTTTTTGGCGAAGACATTGTAGCCCTGCTCCTTGAGGCGTCTCAGCACCTCCTCCTCAGATAGTCCTTCACTTGGGGTGTTAAGCCTTTTGAGGGCATCTGATGGCTCAATGCCCGCATACTCAATAAGCCCTGCGCCTGCTAGTGGCATTTTGATGCAATTTAGCACTGCTGATTAATAAATTATGCGAAAGACAACCTATTTAAAACCTGCCCCACTACCCTTTTAAAAATGGAGCTGAAGCATGAAAGGGTGCTTGTCACATCAGCCCTTATTTATGCAAACGGGCCTGTGCACATAGGGCATATTGTTGAGTACATCCAGACAGACATATTTGTGCGGTTTCTCAGGCTCATAGGCAGGGATGTGATTTACATCTGCGGCGATGATACGCATGGAACGCCAATAGAGATAAACGCCCAGAGGCAGGGTGTGGGTCCGGAAGAGCTTATAGGGAAATACTATAAGGAGCACACAAGGGACTTTAAAAGCTTCAGGATTAGCTTTGACAATTTTTACAGCACAAACAGCCCTGAGAACAAGAGGCTTAGCGACATGATATTCTCCCGCCTAAAAGAGGCAGGGCATATCTACCAGAAGGAGATTGAGCTAACCTACTGCGAGCATTGCAGGCGCTTCCTGCCAGACCGCTATGTCAAGGGCAAGTGCCCAAGGTGCGGTGCAGATGAACAGTACGGAGACGTCTGCGAGAAGTGTAACTCAACATACGAGCCTGCGGATCTTATAGAGCCCTACTGCACAGTATGCAAGAGTAGGCCTGTAAAAAAGGCCTCAAACCACTACTTCTTCAGGCTCAGCAGCTTCTCAGAGAGGCTTAGAGAGTGGATAACCTCAAATGACAATCTGCAGCAGGAGATAAAGAACTTTGTGCTCAACTGGATCAAGGAAGGCCTAAAGGACTGGTGCATAAGCAGGGATGGCCCATACTTCGGCTTCAGGGTTCCAGGTGAGGAGAACAAGTATTATTATGTCTGGCTTGACGCCCCCATAGGCTACATCGCAAGCACAGAGAACTACTGTAAGGGCAGGGATTGCAGTGCAATGGACTACTGGGAGAGTGACAGGGCAAGCATCATCCACTTCATAGGAAAGGACATCATATACTTCCACTTCCTCTTCTGGCCTGCAATGCTTATGGGCTCTGGACTAGCCCTACCAGAGTCAATTGTTGTGCACGGCTTTCTTAATGTGGCTGGGGAGAAGATGTCAAAGAGCAGGGGAACGTTCTTCACAGCAGAGGAGTTTGCAAATGCAATAAGCCCTGAGCTCTTAAGGTTCTACTATGCCTCCTCACTAGGGCCTAAGATGGAGGACATCAATCTAGACTTCTGGGACTTCCAGGATAGGATAAACAACGAGCTTGTTGCGAACATTGCAAATTTTGCTTATCGTGTCTTAAGCTTTGCAAACACGAGGCTTGAGAGCAGGCTTAAGGCCTGCACAATCAGGGAGAGCCCTCTATGCAATGAGCATGCTGCCTGTGTAGAGGGGATAAGGCATGCCTATGATGACCTGGACTTCAGGGCCGCGGTGAGGCTTATTCTTAGGCTGAGCTCAGCAGGAAACAAGCATTTCCAGGACAACGCCCCATGGAGGCTTATAAATGAGGATGCTGGTAAGACCCAGGAGGTTGTAAGCCTCTGTGCAAACCTCGTCAAGGATATAGCAATAGCCCTCTCACCAATCATGCCTGACTTCTGTTCAAAACTAGCTGCGCAACTCGGGCAGGAAGGCCTGAGCTGGGATGACATGGGCATAAGCCTGGGGGAGTGCACAATCCCAAGGGCAGAGATCATACTGAGAAGGCTTGGGGATGCTGACATGGCCCGGCTAGGGGTGAAGAGAGGCAGCTTGTGGCAGGCATAAGGGGCATATACAAGAAGGAGGAGCTCGCTGGGAAGCACATTGTGGTAATAGCAAACCTTGAGAAAGCAGTTCTTAGGGGAATAGAAAGATTATCTTTCCACCAGTCTGAGACTGGTGGGAGGACTAATGAGAGCATTTCAATCAGGGAATTCTCAAACATGGATCTTAGAACAAGGGGCAACAGGGTATACTACAAAGATAAACCCCTTAAGACAGCTACAGGGGATATCATTGTTGAGGGCGTGGCTGATAACGCAAGAGTCAGTTAATTGGTTACTGGTCTTTAGCTACACCCGGTCTTAACCTCACAGAAGAGCATGCTATTGCTACCAACACAGTCAGCATAGCTCTTTGCACTTGTGCAGCCCAGGGCTATGAGGTCTCTGCACACAAGATACTCGTCTGGGTTAGGAAGGCACCTGTTATTAGTCCACTCGCAGTAATGGTGTTTTGCAATGCCTGGTGTGCAGTCAGTTGCGTGGCCGTAGATTTCCTGCGATTGGCTGGGTGTTTTTACAAGCGTGGTGATTAGCCCGGCTGCAATTATGCCTATTATTGCAAAGCTGATAAGGGCATAGCTCTGCTTTGTATTTCCTGTTATATTTTCTGGCCCTTTGGTCTCAGTAGCCTCAGGGGTCGGATGCGCTAGCTCGTGGAGAACCTCTTTGTTCAATCCTGATGCTGCTAGGCTTCTTACCCTCTTTTTTCTTGACTTTGCAGGCATGATTTGTACCTTTAATCTAGATCGTTGCTCATATTTAAATGTATGGTTTGACAACATCAGAGGATTTTGACAACCGAGCAGGCGAGGTTAGTCAAAATCCTCTTTCGCTAACTATTTATACTAGTTTATTTAAAAGCCCTAGATAATGGCTCGCAGGCGCATTATAATAAAAAAGAGGGGCACTGCCCGCAGAAGAACAGATACTGATGTTGAGCTCCTCAGGAGGCTTGACGCCCAGTACGGCAGGGGGCTGCATGACCCCTTTATCATACTTCTTATAATCATAATTGCTGCCATAACCATGAGTACAGTGATCATTATGAAGAACCCGAAGGGGCTGGTTGAGGGTGGCAGCATGGCAGGCAGTGCCTACTGCAGGCCCGTGCCTGTTAAGCACAACTACTGCATGTGGGCAAACAGGAGATGCGTCATTAACCCCCGCGAGTATGCCCTCTGCTCAGGGTCTGTAACAGCCTCATGCAACTCTGCCCTTACAGTTGAGGAGTGTATTGGTGAGGATACGGATCTTTACTGCTACAGCCTAGAGGGGTGCTGACATCGTCACTGCACAATAACAAAATATTTAAATAGGATGCCTGCCTACAGCAGCCTATGAGAGGTTCTAGTGCTTTTAAAGGGCTAGTTGAGAGTGCGAAGGAACTAGGCAAGAATAGTGGCCTGAGACAGTTTGTAAAGAAGACAGTGTTGCTCTTCATGATATTCCTGGCACTCCCCATACTACTCTACCCCTTTCTAAACCACATGCGTTACCCAAGTGGCAGGGATCCATTGCCATTTATGCTCGTTGACCTGGGAAACACTGCGATATTCATTGCAATAGCCTTCTTCTTTCTTGCAAGGAAAAAGCTGATGGAGCTGAAGACATACAGGCACAACCTGCATGAGGCCCTACGGGCAGGCGCCCTGATGCTGGTATCGCTGACAGCCTATCTGATGATCAGGTTCTTCACATACAAACACCTGGAGTATGCCTTTGCACACAGACTGCTGTTCGTAATCCTGATAATGGCCTCAATAGTGGCTGTATTCTCTATCCTAATTGTCCTCATATTCGGAAGGGAATTCATATGTGATTTTGCCAGGGGCTTCAAGAGGGAGATAGTCATCTCAAGCATCCTTATACTGCTCTACTACATAGTAAATGTCAACATAAGGAAGTCATGGGAGCTCTTGGGCAGGGGCATAACATTCATTGAATACCGCCTGCTCAGGTTAACATTTGGCCAGGCGTACATGAATATAACAGGCAACAGCTACATGCTTGGAACAAAGGGCTTCACAGTGTCAATAGGCCAGCTCTGCTCAAGCGTTGACTCGATGGCCCTCTTCTTGGGGCTGTACATACTGATACTCTGCATTGACTGGAGACACATAAACAAGCTGAGGATGGCCCTCATATTCCTGCCAGGCCTTATCACACTCTACTTTGTCAACATCATACGAATATATCTCCTTATGGTGATGGGAGTCATTATATCCCCTTCATTTGCAGTGGGGCTCTTCCACAGCAATGCAGGCTGGACACTCTTCATACTCCACTCCATAGCCTTCTGGTCCTTGTTCTACCCCTGGGTGATGCCCCGCAGCCGGGGTGCCGGAAGATGAGAAACATAAGACAACTCCTACACGAGCTCTCTCAGGACTCCATATCAAAGAGCTCGTTTTTCCTCGTACTAAACACCATAGTAACAACAGGCTTGGGCTTCCTCTTCTGGACACTAAATGCACGCCTATTCAGCTCAGAGCAGGTTGGCCTTGCATCAGCTGTCATCTCAGCGATGAATCTGATAATTGCCCTTACAGGCCTCGGCTTTGGCACAGCCATAATAAGGTTTCTTCCAACAGCTGAAACAAGGGATGGGAAAAACAGGTATGTAAACACCTTCCTCTCTTTTAATGCGCTAATAGTCTTTGCAGCCTCATCATTATTCCTGCTTTTCCTCAGCATTGTGTCACCGAGGCTGCTATTCATCAAGGAGAGCATCTACCTGGCAGCTGCATTCATCTTCTTCGTTACAGCATTCTCAGCATTCAGTCTCCTTGACTCGGTCATGATGGCGTATGACTGCGCAAGGTGGATAGTGGTAAAAAACAGTGTTTTCAGCGCAATTAAGATACTGCTCCCAATAATGCTGGTATCTGCTGGAGCCTATGGCATATTTGCAAGCTGGGGCATTGCTGCGATAATCGCCCTCATAGCAAGCCTTGTTTTCCTCTACAAGAGGTTCGGCTATAGAGCGCGGCCTGCAATACACGAAAGCCTCCTGAGAAGAACATTCTCCTTCTCATTCGGCAACTACCTTTCAGACCTATTAAGCAGATTTCCAGGCCTCGTTATGCCCATAATGATCACCAACATGATCTCACCTGAGAGCGCGGCATATTTCTATGTTGCATGGATGATTGCAGGCCTGGTGCTTATGATTCCCGACGCTATCTCAAGCGCACTCTTTGCAGAGGGCTCTCGCAACTCTGAGGCAGTAGAGCAGAGGGTTAAGCACTGCGTCAAGCTGATCCTGCTGGCACTCACCCCCGCGGTCATCATCGGCATGATCGCCTCAAAATACCTGCTTATGCTATTCGGGGCAGAGTACTCAAAAAACGCTTCACTGCTGCTATCCCTCCTGATCCTCTACTCAATACCCTTCTCAGTGAGGTCACTCTATCTGAGCATCAAAAAGATAAGGAAGGAAGTAGGGCAAATTATAGCTGTTAATGCCATTGGCAGCATCCTCACCCTGGTGCTGTGTTACCTAACTATGGAGAGGGGGCTTGTCTTTATCGGCTTATCATACCTTACAGCGCAGATCGCTATTGCAGCCTACATACTTGCTTTTGGGCTGCGCATACCACGCCGCGAAGGGTGTGCATGACAGACACATTTTTAAATAATAGCAGGTAGAGTATCTGATTGTGAAAAACCATAAGCATGAGCACTACTTCTCTGCAGAGCCCAGCTCAAGGCTAAGGATGCTGAAGATAGAGACTGAGCTGCTTGGAAAGAGGCTTAGGCTCTACTCTGGGAGCGGTGTCTTCTCAAAATCAGGGATCGACCTCGGCACAAGGACACTTATTGAGAATGCCTGCATAAAGCCAGGATGGCTTGTGCTTGACCTTGGCTGCGGATATGGCGCAGTGGGAATTGCAATTGCAAAGGCCCATCCATCCTGTAGGGTTGTTATGACTGACATAAACAGGCGTGCCGTAATGCTTGCTGAGAGGAATGTGAAGGAGAACAATGTTAATGCCGGGGTCTTCTGCGGTGATGGATTTGAGCCTGTGAAGAACCTCAGGTTCAACACAATACTCCTAAACCCTCCGCAGACAGCAGGCAAGAGGCTTTGTGAGGGCATGATACTTGCGTCAAAGGATCACCTCAAGAGGGGCGGGCTGTTACAGCTCGTAGCAAGGCACAGGAAGGGGGGCAGAAGCCTTGCAGAGGTAATGCTGAAATGCTTTGGAAACCTGAGCATCGCAGGCAAGGGAGCAGGGTATAGGGTTTATGTGAGTGAAAACCTTGAACACACTCGGCTTCGCCTTTAAAGGCTCGCCTCGGTATTCAAAGTTTTCTATACGAAAGGAGGTACAGCAATGAAAATCTTCATAGACACAGCAGATATTGACGAGATCAGGGAGGCATTTTCCTGGGGTATTGTTGATGGGGTTACAACAAACCCATCGCTTATAAACAAGGCTGTTAAGCTGCTAAAGGCAAATGGTAAAGAGATTGATATGGACGGTTATATCAGGGAGATACTCAGAACAGCAAGGGGCTACCCTGTCAGCCTAGAGGTTATCGGCGTAACAGCTAAGGATATGTATGATGAAGCGAGAAAACTACATGGCAAGTTCAACCAAATAGCGAATAATGTTGCAATTAAGATACCAATTAATCCTGCATCTGAAGAGGTTGCAAACTTTGACGGCTTGAAGGTCATAGGCAGCTTGTCTGAGGAAGGCATCCCTGTCAATGTAACGCTTGTGATGAGCGTTGAACAAGCCTTGCTTGCAGCAAAGCTCGGCGCAAAATATGTAAGCCCATTTGCAGGGCGCACAGACGATCTTCTAAGGGAGAGGCTTGGATGGAGGCTTGTCAAGGAGAAACCTAATGAGAGGGAATTTACAAAGGACGACTATTACCCTGCCAATGGCGTTAAGGCAGATGATGGAGAGATCATAAATGACAATGGGGTAGTGAGCGGGATTGACCTGATCAGGCAGATAAAGGAGGTCTATGACAGATACAACTTTAAGTCAGAGATAATCTCAGCCTCTATTAGAAACACCAGGCAGGTAGTAGAGGCAGCGAGAATTGGAGCGCATATTGCAACAATACCATTCCCTGTTCTAGAGAAGATGCTGATACACCCTAAGACTGCTGAGGGCATGAGAAAATTCACAGCAGATGTTGTGCCGGAGTATAGGGAAATATTTGAGTAAGGTTTTTAGTTATTGGTTATTAGTTATTAGAAGAATCATCAAAGGACAAGCACCAACGCTCTTCCAAGAGTCGAGAATAACACAATGTTTAGAACAATATTGACCACATTTCCTGGAAGATCTGCCAGAACCCTTGCTGGATTTATGGAATAGGTTATCACCATGAATGCTACGTTCTTCAGTATTATCAGAATTATCCCGGCCTGGACAATACCCAGGGGAGCAAGCATTGGTGCAGCAATGCAGATCAGGGTGTAGACAACCATCTTTATTATCAGGAAGGAGCAGAGCCTGGCCTGCAGTATGGCTGTCAGAACAAGCATTGTTATTGCAAATACAATCCCTGTTGTTGGACTTGCTGCAATACTCAGCATAATTGAATAGAATGAG
>Ga0066637_10003229_pt1 | contig 10932 bp, 17 predicted proteins | sample CryGeyCG2014_020_FD_62737 | JGI IMG/M metagenome (GOLD analysis project Ga0066637, IMG submission 62737) | Groundwater microbial communities from aquifer - Crystal Geyser CG08_land_8/20/14_0.20 | ecosystem: Environmental > Aquatic > Deep subsurface > Groundwater | place: USA: Utah: Grand County...
CGATTGCGGTTTTGGAAATAGAATTAGCTTCAAACAAATAAAAATTCTGCTTTATGCTTATCTAAATAATCTTGTTTGTTTTTGAACTTCCACGGATTTTTTTTCTACTGTCTTGGAGGTAGATTTTTTACATGGGGTTTTTTCTTCAGATTTTTCTTTTGAAGGATAAAGGGAAGAATGCCCTTTTGCCATGCCATATCGCTCTTTCAGGCTTTTTTCCTTAAGTTTCTGTGATTGTTCTAAAATATTCTGCACTTTTTTAGTATCTGGTTTTGTTTCAAGCAAAAAAGCAATTTCATTTTCATCAAGATTATATAAATAGCAGACATTAGCTGCACTTTGCTCATGCTTTAGCTGTTCTTTTATGATTGGCAACTCATTCTGCTGAACTGATTTAATTGATGCATGAATCTTCAAGCCTATTTTTTTGCATATTGCTTTGTTTAAAGAACGGCTTGAAATGCTCGAACTCATTTGCCTCAGAAATGAGGGGAACTGGTAATTAATCCAAGCTGGTTTAGATTCTTCTTTTGCAAGTGCAGCGCTTGACATTAAATCAACAGAATATCTCCTAAACCCATAATATTGGCTATGCAAAATATGGCCTTCAAGGATGTCCCCTTTTGAAAAACGGTCAAAAGCCAAAGCTGCTTCATTTGGTTTTAATGCCCTTGGAATATTTTCAAAAATCCAATTTAATAAAAGTTCTTTGTCCTCTTTTGATTCGCTAATGACTTTTTTTATTTCTGGCAAATCCTTTGAGTTAAATATTGAATTTAGTGTTTTGAAAACATCATCTAATTTCAAGCGTTCGGAAAGTTCTGAAACATTTTTTTGTGTAATGCTTCCAAATAATGAAAGTGTTTGCAGATCGAGCATTGCAGCCCTTAAATCACCTTCACTTGCTTGCGCCAATTGCTTTAATGATTCTTCTTCAAAGGGGATATTTTCAGCTAGGCATATTGCCTTCAATTTTTTTTCAATTGAAAGATAATTTATTTTTTTGAATTGAATATTTTCACAATAAAGCCTTATGTTTGAAATATTCTGCGCATAAAGGTCATTTGATGTCAAAATAATTGGATTCCGGGAATTTTTTAATATCTCAATTATTGCAGTTACGCCTCCCCTATCCCTGCTTGAAATACCATCAACCTCATCAAGCAGGATTAATCTTAATTTTCCAAAGAAACTTGAAGACATTGAGGCTGAACCAGCAAATTTATTGATTGTTTCCTTTGTCCTGACATCAGAAGCATTCAATTCAAATAATTGCCAGCCTGCCATCTTAGCAATAAGTATGGCTAATGCTGTTTTTCCTGTTCCGCACCGGCCATAAAAAAATAATGGTTTTTGCTGTTTTTTATTATTCCAATCCCCAACCCATTTTTGCACCTGCTCAAGTGCGGAAGGATTTCCAACAAAATCTTCCCATTTTTTTAGGGCATATTTTTCAGTAAAAAGCATAAGGTAAAAATGGTTGGAAAGGATTAAATTATTGTTGACTTCCTTTTTGCCTCACTTGATTGCCGTCTTGTCTGTTTTGGCCTTGGAATTATTTTAAAGCCTCTGCTTTCTATCTCTCTTAGCAAAACTTCAGGATTTATGCCATGGGCCACGGCACTCGCAACTATTAATTCTTTATATAACGGTTTTGATCTGTCCCCCCTTATTCTTGAAATAATCTTCCTTGCAACCCAATTTACAAAATCAGACCTCTTTCTGCGGACTATCTTACGATCACCATATTTTCCACTATGTGTTCTTGCTTTTTTACCGGTAATTCCAGTAAGCCATGGCCTTTTTCTGCTGGTCATTCCTCTAGACATAATAAATAGCATAAAAAGAATCAGTTAAATTGTTTTTGGTTGAGGATTATTGTATGCCGAAAAAGAGATTACCTGGAATAAGAAAGGTAAAAAGGAGTACTTCGCCCTGGGAACAATCATATGGTAATAAAAGACAACGAGAAATTGCAACATTAAGAGGATATGAAAGAACTATTTCTGCAATGATAAAAAGAGAGGGGGCAGTAACTGCTGCTGGAATTCATAGAAAATATCCACAAATACCCTTTGCTGCTGCAAATAAGGTATTGGCAGATTTGGAAAGAAGAGGCTTGCATATTCCACCAGAAGAAAGGGCAAGGGCATTTGGAGCAAAAAATCCTGAAGCCATAAGAAGGAGAATTATAGTTGATAGGGAATTAACTGCAGGAAGAACACCTAAAGAAATTTTAGACTTGCATTATGGCGGAAAACCTAGAAGAGAGTTACTTGCTTCAGATTTAGAAGCATTAAGAAAATATCGGGAAAGAGATATGATTGTGCCTGTAAGAGATGATCCTGCAATACTAGCCAGAGTCCAAAGGATTACTGATATGATAAGGGCTAATCCTAAAGTTTCTAACAAAGCAATGCAGAGAGTTCTTGGAGTAAGTCCGGCAACAATAGTTCATGATTTGCAAAGACTACCGCAAAGCATGTTGGATATGAGAATAATTTCAGGGCATAAATGGAATATTGGAATCGAAAGACTGCAAAATGAATTGATAAAAAAAGAGCACAGGAAAAAGAAACGACCTGTTGATGTTGTAGCTATTGTAAATGCAGCAATGCAAAAAATAGACCCTAGTCTTCCGCGAATGAACCCTAGTGATTGTGAGAGTAGGGTAAGGACTATTTTTGGTTCACAAAAGACTAAGTTTGCAACTGGCAGCAGTAGATTTACCAGTGATGAAACCGCTAGACAAAATGCAATAATAAAAAGGATGGCTCTGCAGAAAAGGAGATCTCCGGATATTGCTGATGAAGTAAAAAAACGATTAGGCCATGATTTAAATGTAGGTCAAATTGACGCAAGAATATCTTACATGAGAAAAAGGGGCGTTATTTCTGTTGAAAGAAATCCTGTAAGAAGCCAATTTACAAGACAGCAAATAGATGCACAAAATGCACTAATTAGGAGATTATTAACTGAAGGAAAAAGGCCTTATGAAATTGCAAAAGAACATAGTTTACAAGGGCTATCTGAGAACTCAAGACTGAAAAGAATTCAAAAAATCAAAAAAGCCTTGACTGAGGATAAGTGAGTCATATGCAAATAGGAATTGTTGGAAAGCCTAATTCTGGAAAATCAACGTTTTTCTCAGCTTCAACATTAATTGATGTTGAAATAGGAAATAGGCCTTTTGTGACGATAAAACCAAATCAAGGTATAGGGTATGTAACAAGCAAATGCGTTCATCCTGATTTGGGAAAAGAATGCCAACCACAGAATAGCAAATGCATAAATAGGGTAAGGTTAATTCCTATTCAATTATTGGATGTTGCAGGCTTGGTAAAAGATGCATGGAAAGGTAGGGGATTAGGAAACCAATTCTTGAATGATTTGATGCAGGCACACGCATTAATCCATGTTTTGGATATTTCCGGAACAACTGATGCTGAAGGAAATCCGATAAATGGAGGGCATGATCCTGCTGAAGATGTTTTATTCTTGGAAAAAGAAATTGATTATTGGATAAAGGGAATTTTAACAAATAATTGGATAAAAATTATGAGAAAAGCCGATGCTGAAAAAAAAGCATCAGAAGCATTAGCTATGCAATTAACCGGATTGGGAATAAGTGAAAAACACATAAAGGGTGTTTTAGTGAAATTAGGTTTTGATGATGTTTTAGAAGAATGGTCTGAAGAACAGCTCTTGGAATTCTGTGAAGAAATAAGAAAATTCAGCAAACCAATGTTAATTGCTTGCAATAAAATAGATTTGCCAGATTCAAGGGAAAATTTTGAAAGATTAAAAAAACAATTCCCGGAACACATATTTGTTGCATGTTCAGCAGAAGCTGAACTTGCATTAAGAAAAGCTGCAAAAGAAGGGCTTATAGAATATATTCCAGGAGGTAATGATTTTGCAATTAAAAAAGAACTGCCTGAGAAACAAAAAAAAGCACTGGAATTCATAAAAGAAAGCATATTGAAACAGTACGGTTCTACCGGGGTTCAGGAAGCAATAAACAAAACTGCTTTTGAATTATTGAAATTAATTGTGGTTTACCCTGTGCAGGATCAGAATAAATGGATTTCTGCCAAAGGTCATGTTTTACCAGATGCATTTTTGATAAAGGAATGCTCAACTCCAAAAGAATTGGCGGCAAAAATACATACTGATTTTATTGAGAAATATTTGGGAGCAATAGACTGCAGAAGCAAACAGAAGATATCAGAAACAACTGAATTGAAAAATAATGCGGTTGTAAAGATTCTACTTCGAGGTTAGGGAATTGGCATTTATCTGCCAGGCATAATTTGGCGCCAAAAGATACTGCAAAATAATATTGATTTTAGATGCGGGCAATTCAATTAACATTTCTCCCTTAAACTTTTTGGAATAATCCAAAGCATCAACCAAAGGCATTGGATTTTCAGCATAGAAAATTATTGGATAAAACCTATATCCATCTTTATCCGCTACACTAAAATCATTCCCGCCTGTCATTACTGTTTCTTCATTAAAATTTTCAAGAGTTGTATTTATCACAAGGAAAACATAGCCTTCCTTAGGTTCAAAGAAATAAATTTCATTTGAATCTGGTTCAAAATAGGAATAGCTTTTTAGCAGATATGCTGAGTTATATGTTGCTTTTACCTTTAACATTCCCTGCGCTGATTCTCCCTTTGAAAGATACTGCATTGTGCTTGGTACTTTGGATGCATCATACAAGGGATTAATTACTAAATGATCTTTTATGTCTTCAGGCTTTTGCTGCAAGCAGCCTGAGAAAAGCAATGTTAAAAAAATTAAAGTAATTGCAATGAATCTCTTCATAATATGACCATTGTTTTTGTTATTTAAAATCTTTTTTATGTGCAAAAAGTAACTATTTGCTCTGCTTCAGGATTTTTTCAATTACCTCTTTATGAATATTAAGCGTAACTAATTGGGTTTTTCCCCTTATGCCCCCTTCTTTGAATGTCAGATTTATCATATTTTTATTCTCCAAATCATTTAATTTTGTCCTAAAACTTCTTTGGGTTAGGGGTATTTTAACTGATTTGGAATATGCTTCAAATAATTTTCCGGAATATAAGCCATCATTTGAAGTTAAGATCTTTAAAATTGCTTTTTCATTTGCATCTAAAGAAGGGATTCTCTTTAAGGGCAATCTTTGTTGTATTGAATCAATTGCTTTTCTTAAATGTTCTAATTTTACTTTCTTTGCGTTTTCCTTTTCTGCGTTTCTGCCTGCTTTCAAAAGAGATTCTATTGCTAACCTCACATCGCCATTATTCTTTGCTGAAAAACCCGAGGTAACATCAATAATGTCAGCATCAACCACATTCGGAAGGAATGCATATTCAGTTCTTTCCTTCAAAAGTTGTTTTATTTGCTGTGGCTCGTATGCTGGAAATTCTATCTCTTCATACATGAATGAGCTTCTTACGCGGGCATCCAAATTGGTAATTATTTCTCTTTTATTGGAAATAAGTACAAGAACGAATGATTTTATCCCATATTCTCCTCTCAACAAATCATAAAGTAAGGAGGATGCTTCATTCGCATCTATCAAACGGTCAAATTCATCAAGAATTATTACTGGGACAAAGTCAATGCTTCTCATCTGCTGGATTATTCTAGAATAAACCTCGTCTGTCGCAATTCCTCTTCTTGGCAGGGGAACACTCAACAAAGTAGCTATTTGCGAAAGTATTGAATGCCTTGTATTAAATTCAAAACAATTCAGGTAAAGGCTCTTTGCCCTGTCTGAATAACTTTCTAATTCCTTCAATACGAACTTGACGGTTACTGTCTTGCCACTGCCTGTCGGCCCATATATAAAAATATTTAATGCTTTTTTATTTGCAAGCACTGGATTTAATATGCCAACAAGTGAATCTAATTCTGAATCCCTGTAAGAGAGTTTTTCTGGTATGAATTCAGGATACAAATATCGCTCATCCTTGAATATCTGATGTTCAAAACCCTTGGTTGAAAAAATATTGGACATGATAAGAAAAGGATTGAAACTAATATAATCATTACTATGCCAAAAACCAACTCCTGCCTATTTTATTTAGGCAGGCAGTTTTTCTTTTCCATCTCAAGCTAAGCTTGCTTGGGCCTTTCTTTTCTTTTTGGTGCAGTTTGCAATATAAAAGAAAAGTAATTTAAGGGTTTTTTGAGGGAAGAAAAGGAATAAATTTGTATTTAGGCATTTATTTTGTATGCCTGCAGCAAGAAGGATAAGCACAGCTAAAAAAGCTTTCTGGTGAGCACATACAAGAAGTCATCAGAAGGCTTGATAAAAGCGACGCAAGGCACCCTAAAATGGAATTCTTAGAAACTAATGGGCAAAAATATATTGTGATGGAGCCCTTTGTTAAGAGTTTAGGTAACCCTTCAGCACCAGGGCATTACACTAAATTCCTAAGGACTAGTGATTTAATAAGCGGACTTGATTTGAGGGACGAAACTGAGCGTCTTGTATTTATGCAAGCTGCTGAAGCAACAGCAAAATTGGCAAAAGCCGGCCTATATCTTAGACCCATAGGGGATGATATTGGATTTCGCGCAGATGTTTTTAATGAAATAACCACAAGACAAGGAAGGCAAGTATTTGTGCAGGACTTAGATACTTTCGGCTTGGGCGAAGATGCAGAAGAGAATTGGAGAATATCTGCAACATATTTAGGGGGAGTTGTTTTGCGTAATCCTGATGCGAAAAGGATATTGAATGAAATTGGGGCAAAATACGGTTTTCCAAAAATAAGATAGTAAAAGTAGCTTTCTCTTTTCTTTCAGCAACCTATATTTTTTCTTTCTTTTGCGCAACTGATTTTCTTTCTTTTAGAAAAAGAAAGAAAAGCGGTTGGTTCAGCGGAAATCTACTCTCTCCTCTTGTTTAAAAGGGGCAAAATAGTTATTCAGTTGGTGGTTTAATGAGGTTAACAAATAAGTTTGATTTGCTTGATATGAACATTGCTGAATTAAGGGCAAGAAAAGACCTAATCTTTGAGAGATTATTAATGGGAAGGGATAAAATCTCAAGAAATCTTACCTTTGAGTTATTAACTATTCTGGAAATGAAGGGAGCTATGCATTTAAATTAGTTCTTCAACAATAATGAATTATGGCAGATGCGCATACAGAACATGAAACCCCAGCTACTCCAGCAAGTACTGGTAGTAGCAGCAATACTGTAGATCAATTATTCAATAAAATACATGAATACATAGGGCAAAAAATAAGCACTTTCATGGCTTTCTTATTCTTCTTATTTACTATTGGTGCTGTTTTTGGTGCAATAACTATATTGAGATTTCCGAATTTAGCGCCATTTATGATACTCGCACCAGCTGTTTTTGGTCTTGTAGCTTACTATAATAGAACTGTCGCAACAATTGCATTTGTTTTACTGATTATATTGTTCATAATCTAAACACAATATAACAAAAAAACAACTTAGAAGTTTATCACTACTTTTTTAATTCATTCATCACAGAATTTTATTTGCTAGGGGTTGGTTATGAATGAAAAAGGCATATTTAGTTTAGCTTTATTGCTGGCATTTTGCACAATTTATTTTTCAATAATTCAGCAATCTTTGAATAATGAAGCATTATTGCAAAAAGCGGTAATCCAAACAATAAAGGCAGAGAAAGCAGATTTTATAAGAAGTGAAATAGAGATAAATGTTGAAAAAATAATAATTGAAACCGTAAAAGATTCTCTTATTTTAGGGAATAAGGACCCTTTTATAATAAAAATGCAGATAGCAGAAAATCTTTTGTATTATTTTAATGAAATCAGCAATACTAAGGATAACATATCTTGCTTTATATATGACAAAACCGCAAAAGAGAAAAGAAAAATAAACCAAAAAGAAATATCTGACCTGATTTCAGTAAATCTAAACGAGGGTTATGATTTTTTAGTGGAAGTAACTATGCATGCCGGCCTTTTAAAAAATCTAGAACCTTCCTGTGAAATAAATTTTGATGATGTGGCTGCTTTTTTTAAAATAAAAACGGATTACACTATCTGGGTGAATTAATATGCGTGGGCAAATTAGCCTTGAATTCTTAATTTCTATTTTGATTTTTGTCGGAATAATAGGGTTATTATTAATTAATTTTCAAAGATTTGAAAAGGATGGTTTAATTCTAAAGCTTTCTGAAAAAACAAGGGATTCTTATTGTTCAGCTATTGCAAATTCAGCATATTCCACTACAAGCATTATTAATTCTAAAGAAAATTGCGGTGCGAAGAATTTCAGCAAAATAATATTTGACATGAATAAAGGTTGAAACCATGGATGAAAAAGGATTGCTTTTCTCAATAGATTCAATGGCTGCTTTTTTGCTAATGATGCTATTTTTGAGCATTGCAGTTAATGCAATTTTTAATATTCTTGAAAAGCAAAAAATAATGCTAAAGGAATTTGATGAAAAACAACAGCTATTGTTTCTTGCTGATGCATCTGCAAAAAAATTTCTTGATATTGATTTGTTAAGTTTTGACAAAAATAGTAAAATTATTTTAAATGATGTAAAAGATTGCAAAACAAGTTCATTATGGGCAGAGAGAATAATTATTTTTGATAACAATCCTGCAATTCTAAAGGTTGGTTTTTGTGAATAAATCTGGTTTTACACTTACGGTGGAATCTACAATAGCTATTTTATTTTTAATATTAATAATAAGTGCTTTGGACATGAATTTTGATAAGCCAAAAAAGCTACTGGATGACTTATACATTCTACAAAAGCAGCATGATCTGCTAAAATACTGGTTAAAGGAAGGAATTTTTAATATTGAAAAGATGTCAGAAGAATTCGAACTCGCATTTCCTGCAAATTGTGGGGCAATAAAGGTTAATAACACAGAAATTTTATTGAATAACGAATTTTGTGGAAATTCTGACGGAACATTAACTGAAAGTGCTGAGTTAATTGGCTTAAAAATGAAAACAAAGTTAGCCGTTACTGTTTATCAGTGAACTCTAACTGAATAAAACCTTTGGATTTTTTGAGGATAATAAAGCATTTTTCACAAAGGATTTCTGATTCCTTGCAGATAACTTGCCCAAAAAGCTCTGATGTCAATCCTGCTGTTTCAGACTTTTCGGAAATCACAGTTATTGAAATATCTTGTGAATTAACTTTTATTAACCATGGCAATTTATTTTCAATTTTTAGGATTTTTGAAGAATTTTCCCCAAATAAATTCAACTCAGCAATAGCATTATCCAGATTTTCATAAAATTGCTTTACTTTCTGTTTTTCAAGAGACATCTGTGCTTTATGTGTAAAATCATTTGCCCCATAAAGAAACAAGGAAAGCAAAGAAAATGCAACCGCTAGTATTATCAGATATTCTAAACTTATTTGGGCTTTAGATATCTTCGATTTCATTTAGCACTTCCTTTACTTTTGTGTCAAACTTCTTTGTTGCTGATTCGCCTGTTGACTGCAATCTGGTTACAATCAAAAGGACAAGTGCAATAACTGCTGCTAATAAAACAATCATCTCTAACGATATCTGTGCATTATTTTCCATCTAACCAACCTCCTAGCTTAGCAATTAAATATTGAAGGAAATGTTATTTAAAACAATGTGAAGCAGAATAAGATAATATGAAATCTAAAGAAAAGAAAGACCTTTTTGTAAGCTGGATTACTGTGAGCATAGCATTCGCATTTGTGCTAAGCCCAAATTTATTAAATCTATTATCCTTTGCCACTGCTTTGCCAATAAGTCTTGTTGGGGTAGGCACTGGTTTTGTTCTGCATGAATTAGGGCACAGGCAGGTTGCAAAACATTATGGCGCGCATGCTGAATACAGAGCATGGAAATGGGGATTAATATTAGCATTGGCTTTACCAATTATTACTTTAGGGAAATTTGTTTTTGCTGCCCCTGGTGCAGTTTATATTTATGGGCCTAATATTACAAGAGAACAGAATGGAATAATTTCTTTAGCCGGGCCGGCTATGAATATTATTATTGCAATAATTGCAGTATTAACTGCTTTTTTTATTATAGGAACTGGAGGCGGATTTTTGTATACAATTGCAATTTACACAATGATGATTAATTTATTTTTAGCATTCTTCAATATGATTCCGGTTCCGCCATTGGACGGAAGCAAAGTCATGATGTGGGATGTTAGGATATGGGCAATTATATTTGTCCCGTTACTTGCTTACTTTATATTTTTCTGAAATAAATTTAATATCAAAGGACAAAAATAATCGTATAAAATTGTCCTTTGATAGCTACAAATTAAATCCAAAGGATTTAATTGTACACTTAAAGCAAGGCTTTAAGTTGTATCAAAAGACATTCAAAAAATATCATAATTAATGTCTTTTGATATAATTAAAAATATAATGAAGTTATTATTTTTGGGAATATGGAAATTAGAAATCTAAAGAAAGGCAAATATTTTACAGCCATAGATAGCTGTAAAATAACTGAATTATATGGCATACCTACTTTCAACCTGAAAGAAGTAAGTTTAGCGTATGCAATCCTGCCAAAAGGCAGAAAAACCAATGAGCATTTGCATAAATTCCTTGAAATTTATGTCATAATAAAAGGTACTGGAATAATGCATATTGATAGGGAAAAGCAAAAGGTTGCAGAAGGGGATTCAATCCTGATTCCAAAAAATAGCAACCATTACATAGAAAACACAGGGAACAAGAATTTGGAATTTTACTGTGTTTGTGTTCCATCATTTACAGAAAAGGGAACTGTGATGAAAAAATAGTTAATTAGCTACTTATTATGCAACATAGCTTGGTTTGTAATCTTTGTAATGTTGTTTAAATTCAGAATACGCTTGTTCACTCTGGCTGCTAATAGTGGATTTTACTCTTGCAAGTATTGCCTCAAAATGTTTCAGTGAAACTTTATTTTTAT
>Ga0066637_10003230_pt1 | contig 10931 bp, 10 predicted proteins | sample CryGeyCG2014_020_FD_62737 | JGI IMG/M metagenome (GOLD analysis project Ga0066637, IMG submission 62737) | Groundwater microbial communities from aquifer - Crystal Geyser CG08_land_8/20/14_0.20 | ecosystem: Environmental > Aquatic > Deep subsurface > Groundwater | place: USA: Utah: Grand County...
AATGCCAGTTTTTTCAATACAATCGCTTTCAGTCCCTTGGCCTTTTTTAAGAAAGCATTCCAGGTAAGCATCTAGTTTTTCCGGATTGTTTTTTTGGATACAATACTGCCTTAAATTTTCGTCTAATTCTTTTTTATCGTGCATGGCGTAACTTACGAATTTCAAGCTGAAATCAATTTTATTGCCAAGTTTATCCAACACTGGCAAAATTCCTTTTTCTATTTGCGTTCCATACGGACAATAGCTCATAGTAAACAATTCCACGACGGGTTTGTCGCTTTTGGCTATATCCTTAGTTTCCGCGTTCGGAGCGGCGCCGCTATCCGCCTGATTATTAAGTTCTTTATTCATATCCAAGGCGGTTGGAAAAAATTTCGATCCGTCTTTAGCCATATAAGCCGTGATTTCTTGGCCTTGCGCGTTCACAGTCACTTTATACAAATCGCCTTCCGCAGCAATGTCTTTTACTTCAGCTATAGTTCCCGGCTGCATCAGATTTTTATTAATGTAATCTGAAACTTTAGTTTTGGCTTCTTCTTCAGTTAGAATTTTGTTTTTAGAAAGCAACGAAGCGAAATTAATGTTTTTTAATTTATTAAACCCGCCTATGGCGACCAGCGCCACTATAATCGCGCCGGCTAAAATGACTTTTTTCATTAGATTAAGCTTGAATAGTTACCCGCTTATTCTATACTAGTAAATAATTTTGAGCAAATTTAAAGGGGAGTCATCGCAACGCGACGCTCCCCTAAGTCTTGATGTATTTGGTTTTCACTTTTTTTTACTCCTTTCTCCCTATACCAGATTTGCAAGTGGTTTACTACCTGCTATTAATTGTTTACTCAACTGGGAGAGTTGCCGGAGAAAATTTTCTATTTTCTCCGAAGATGGCTTTTTGGGAGAAAGACATTTTTCTAGATATTTGCAACCAAGTTGGTCGCAATAACCGTTAGATTTCCCAAAGCAATCGGGATTGCCTTCTCTCCTTTGTCTCGCCCTGTATAATGGGACCAGACTCACTATTAAACAAGCTTCACAAAGCCCTCCAGATTCTCCCTCCTCCTTGGAATCGATTTCTCTACAATCGTTTCCGCAAGCTATGCATTTAACTTTTAATTTTCCCATGGCCTTTTCTCCTCTCTTTTTTAGAGTTGAGTGAAAAAATTTTAATCAAACTTTCCCATCTGAAATAGCGATTTAATCTTCACGATTTCAAGTAATGTAGTTTGATCTTTTTATAAAGAACTAGACCGCCAAACAAAAAACACGCTAAACGTGTTTTCAATATGTAAAAAAATCGATTGTCGAGAGAAAAGATACCCATATTCAGCCGTTAAATTTTATGTTTGTTTTTAACCGCTCATGGACTGTTTCTATTATATAACCAGTCGAAAATTAGGCAAATCAAGTTATCCACAGCTAGATTTTACAAATACTTATTCATTCTTCTTTTCTTCATCTCTTTCACCAATTCCGAAATCCTAACCACGCCGTCTTTATGGGTTACGACGATCGCATCCGGAGTATTCACCACTACCATACCCTTAAGCCCGACTGTCGCCACTACTTTTCCCTTTTCCAAATTATAAATCAAACTGTCCGTTGTTTCGAAATCCGCCACTTCGCCCTTGGTTACGTTAGCTTCGCTCGTTTCTTCCAGCGCTTCTTTCAAGGCGTAAAGCGTTCCCGGATCGCTCCATCCCATATTGGTTTTAAGAATCACCGCATTGGATAAATTAACTTTTTCGATTATCGCCGCGTCGAAATTTATTTTGGGACATTTCTCGTACTTATCTTGAATGATCGCCTGATAAACTTCAGGCGCCAATTTTTTGTAACAGTCGAGAAGAAAATCCGCGGAAGTCACAAAATAACCCGGATTCCAAAAATACTCGCCCGATTTATACATCCGGTCGCAAACCGCTTTGACCGGTTTGTATTTCCAGCCGCGAAATTCAAAATAATCTTTTTTTTCGATGGAACCCTTTTTCCCGCCTACTTTAATCCAGCCTAAATTATTATTGGCAAAGCGCGCTCTTTCAGCCATAAATACGAATCGCTTGGGATTTTTCTTAATTAATTTTTCACCGGCCTTGAGCGCTCGGGTAAATTCGCTTATCCGGTCCATCAAATGATCCGCCCAAACGATAGCGACTGGGCCGTGATAGCCCGATTGATTCAGTTTATTCATCGAAAAAAGCACCGCCGGACCAACATCGCGCCGGGCCGGCTCGATAAAAATATTTTTTTTCGGCAACCCGGGCAACTGTCTTTCAATGATGCTTTTGTATATTTTCGTGGTCTGAACGAAGATATTTTTGATTCCAAAAACCGGAGCCACTCTTTGAAAAGCCAGCTCTAATGTGGACCGGCCGTTGAAAATCTCATCGAATTGTTTAGGCGAATTGACTCGCGAAAGCGGCCACATTCGGGTGCCAATTCCTCCGGCGAAAATAATAATCTTCATGATGTTGTTTTAAATTATCCGATGCGTTATAATTTAACCATATCATGCGTAAAAAAACAAAAGCGGAAAATCGGGAAAGCAAAAAAGCTAAGAAAATGGCAGTTTCCGGAAAAAGCGTTTTTAAGTTGAAAGAAATTATTGTTAAAGGCAAAAGCAAATAATCGCCGACGCGATTGACTAAAATCGGCTGGTTTGTTATCCTATTCTGATATGAGTTTTTTTAACCAGGATCTAAATTTATGTCGAAAATAATCAATATTACTGAACTAATAATCGCCCTGCTTCTGGTTATTTCCATTCTTCTCCAAAACCGGGGGGCGGGGCTTTCCTCGACTTTCGGAGGCGACTTTGGCGGTTATTACACCCGGAGAGGCTTCGAAAAGTTTTTAGTCGTTTTTTCTGTTATCCTTTCCGGATTGTTTATCATTTTGGCTGTCGCCAACTTAATAGTAACCAAATAATAACCGCTTAAAAACATATTAGCGACCCCATTTTAAAAAACAACAACCGCCGATTGAAAATAATCAGATGGCCCAGAATAATTCAGCTTATGAACTTTAAGGAAAAACTGCTCTTTTACTTTTTACTGCTGATATTTGCCGGATCGCTGGTAAGCTGGGGCGCCATTCATTACTATTCCAAGACTAAAAGCGTTCCCGCTTATGGCGGAGAATATATAGAAGGAATCATCGGTCAGCCTCTCCATATTAATCCGATTATTTCCGAATCCAATGAAACCGACGCGGATTTAACCCGAATAATTTATTCCGGACTTTTTAAATATGACGGGAATAACCATTCGATTCCGGATCTAGCTGAAAGTTATGATCTTTCTGACGACAAAACCACATATACTGTTCATCTCAAAGATAACATACTTTGGCATGACGGCCAGCCTCTTAATGCCGATGATATTCTCTTCACTGTCAACCTTATATCCGATCCGGCTTATAAATCGCCTCTCCGCTCCAACTGGCAAGGGATTAAAACCAACGCACTGAATGATCGTACTCTCGAATTTAAGATAGAGATGCCTTACACCGGTTTCCTGAACAACCTGACTTTCGGCATTCTGCCCAAACACATCTGGGAATCCGTATCTCCGGATAATTTCAGTTTAAACTCGCTCAATTTGGAACCGATTGGCACCGGACCTTATAAATACAGTTCTATCCAGAAAGATTCAAAAGGCAACATCCTTTCTTACAAATTAATTTCCAACCCCAATTATTTTGAAGGCAAGCCATACCTTTCGAAAATCACTTTTAATTTTTATACAGACGACGATTCGGCTTTAGACGCGCTAAATCGCAAGGAAATAATGGGCATAAACGTGTTGTCCTCCGAAAAAATCCAAAATATCAAAACCCAAAAAAGCGTGGCTGTCCGCCAGTTCGGAATCCCCCGTTATTTCGCTGTTTTTTTCAATCAGACAAAAAGTCTCCCGATAGCCAGCGATGAAGTGCGCGAAGCTCTGGCTTATGCTACTAATCGCCAGGAAATTATCAATAATGTCCTCGGAGGCAAAGGCAATCCGGTCTATTCTCCATTTTCCCCCGATATGATCGGCTACTCGGAAAATTTAGATCGACGCGATTATGATTTGGACAAAGCCAACGAGATATTAGACGCTAACCAGTGGCCGCGGGAAGAAGACGGATTCCGGATAAAAAACGGCGCTCCTTTGGAAATTAATTTGGTAACAGCTAGCTGGAGCGAATTAGCCAACACGGCTGACATTCTAAAATCACAATGGGAAAAAGCCGGCATTAAAGTCAATGTCAACTCTTACTCTATTTCCGACATCCAGCAAAATTATATCCGGCCGCGGGAATATGAAGCTTTGCTCTTTGGACAAATCACCGGCGCCGATCCCGATCCCTATTCCTTCTGGCATTCCAGCCAGAAAAAAGACCCCGGTCTTAATCTGGCGCTTTTCGGAGATTCTAATTCCGATAAATTAATTGAGGAGGGAAGATCCGAATTTGATGATCAAAAAAGAGCGCAGGATTACATTGATTTCCAAAATATCTTAAATAAGGAGATTCCGGCAATTTTCCTTTACAGTCCGGAATATGTTTACCCCATCAGCCGGAACGTTCAGGGAATTGATATCAAAACTTTAATTTCCCCTTCCAACCGATTTTCGGATATCAATCATTGGTATATCAAAACCAAAAGAGTGCGAAAATAATTTTTTTTCCGACAGTAAAATATTAACCAACAAAAAATGAAAAAAGATTTTACGGATGTTTCCAAGCATTATGCCGCTCGATCGCATGAAAAGATGAAAGAGGTTCTTATGGATCCCGGCGGCAACGGCCCTGTCATCCATTATTATATGATCCGGGGCGGATCAGAACAGAAGAATGTGACCATTTGGGAACCCGGAACAATATCAGGAGAATATATAAAAACATACGGACATTATCACATCGGTGATTTGAGCGAAAACTATTGGATCGTTTATGGTGAAGGAATAGCGCTCATCCAAAAATTGGCTGAAAATGAAAAGGATGAGATGATTCTCGACGTCGTAGAAGAATTTAGAGCAATTCCAGCCAAACCGGGACAAAAAATATTTATGCCTCCCGGATTCGGCCATTTATTGGTCAACACAGGGAAAACATATTTTGTCACTATGGATGACAGTCCCGTAGATTTTGAAGAGCGGGATCCGGCCAATTTCCCGGGTCACGCGGATTACGAACCCGTAAAAAAAATGCGAGGATTCGCCTACTATGTCGTAGAAAAAAATGGTCAGCCCGCGCTCAAAAGGAATCCGCTTTATAAAACCATAAATAAAGAAGATTTAGGCGGTTTTCCGAAACTTGACTTTTCCTGTTGATTGATGTATAATAGTATGCTATAATGACATTAGTGAAATTCTTCTTTTATCAATGTTTTATTCAATATCTTCCTTGACTTCGATTAAAATTATTAGTCTTTAAAGATGTAACTAAAACGCAGGCTTTAATTGGAAGTTCGAATCCTCCAAAGACGCAATTTTTTATTTCAATATTTTTTTATTTTAAATTAACAAGTTTTTAACTATTATTAATAAACTTATTCAACAAATTTATGTTTAGTCGAACAACGGCTGGAACGAAGTTCAGCCGTCCTGATTTTAACGTCCGCGTCTTGCCTGGCGTTTCCGAAACCAAGCGGCGCGAACCGGAGCGCGGTTTCGCTAAAAATAGCTTGCGAGTCATTCCGCTTGGAGGACTGGAAGAAATTGGCCGCAATATGACCATTTTTGAATATGGCCAGGACATCATTATCGTGGATATGGGACTCCAGTTCCCGGACGAAGATATGCCGGGGATTGACTATCTCATCCCAGATGTAACTTATCTCAAAGGAAAAGAAAAAAATATCCGCGGCGTGATTATTACTCACGGACATTACGACCACATCGGCGCTATTCCCCATATTATGGAAAAAATCGGCAACCCGCCGATCTATATGACCGAACTGACACGTGGAATCGTGATAAAGCGCCAGGAAGATTATAAAAACAAACAACCGCTTGATATTCACACAGTAAAAAAAATCGATCGCATCCGATTAGGCTCTTTCAGCGTGGAATTTTTTCATGTCAACCATACCATTCCCGATGGCGTAGGATTGGCAATCGGAACGCCGGTGGGAAACATCATTCACACCGGAGATTTTAAATTTGACCACTCTCCTATTTCAGACGCGCCGGCCGACATGGCTAAAATCGCGCGACTCGGCAGTGAAAATATTTTAGCGCTTATGTCCGACTCCACCGATTCCAAAACTCCCGGCTACTCTCTCTCTGAATCCAAAATCGCCCAAACGCTGGACGAAATTTTTGAGCGTACCGATGGACGGCTTATTATTGCCACTTTTTCGTCTCTTATTAGCCGAATTCAATCGGTAATTAACGCCGCCGATAAATACGGCCGAAAATTAGCCGTGGACGGCTATTCCATGAAAACTAATGTTGAGATCGCCAGAAACTTGGGATATATTAAAGCCGGGAAAGGAACGCTCATTCCGATCAGTAAAGTCAATGATTACCCGGATAATAAAGTAGCGATTATCTGCACCGGAGCGCAAGGCGAAGCCAACGCGGTTCTTATGCGGATCGTGAATGGCGAGCACCGCTTCGTGAAAGTCCATAAAAACGACACTTTTGTTCTGTCTTCTTCGGTTATCCCCGGAAATGAAAGAACGGTGCAGTCAATTATGGACACGATTTATCGGAAAGACGCCAAGGTCATTAATTATTATATGATGGATGTGCACGCCGGAGGGCACGCGCGCCAAGAAGACTTAAAAATGATGATTAACCTTATCCGTCCGAAGTATTTAATTCCGATCCACGGCAATTATTATATGCTCAAACTTCATGGAGAACTGGGAGTTTCCGTCGGAATGGATCCGAAAAATATCTTAATTTCTGAAAACGGGCGGGTGATTGAATTTGATTATCGCGGCAACGGCAAGGTTACCAATGAAAAATTGCCCATTTCAAACATCATGGTGGATGGATTGGGCGTAGGCGACATTGGACAGGTAGTGCTCCGAGACCGACAGCTTCTAGCCAAAGACGGGATGTTTGTGATCACGGTGATCATCGACTCAAAGACCAAAAAAATCGTCGGCAAACCGCAAGTCACTTCCCGCGGATTCATTTTCGTGAAAGAAAATTTCGATTTAGTCAATGCCACCAAGAAAAAAGTGGAAGAAGTAGTTTATAAAAAAACTTCCCCGGGCGCGGCCGTCAATTGGGATTATGTTAAAAATAATATCCGCGAAGTCGTCGGCCAGTTCCTCTATCAAAAGACGGAGCGAAGACCAATGGTGCTGCCCGTCGTTATAGAAGTCTAAAATCGATATTATTCAGAAAGCGAAATGTCCATTATGGACATTTCGCTTTTGTTTTATTATACTGAAATCATGAAATCACGTATCTTTTCCGGTATACAGCCGAGCGGACAATTGCATATCGGCAATTACTTGGGCGCTATTAAAAACTGGGTTAAGCTCCAGCACGAGTACGATTCCATTTTTTGCGTGGTAGATCTTCATGCCATAACCGTCCCGCAAGACCCAGAAAAGCTTAGAAAAAGTTGTATTGAAGCCGCGAGATTGCTATTGGCCACTGGAATAGATCCCAAAATAGCCACGATTTTTGTCCAGTCGCATGTGCACGAACACGCGGAATTGGCATGGATTTTGAATACTATCGCTAAAATCCCGGAGCTTGAAAGAATGACCCAATTTAAAGATAAATCACAGGATAAATCCAGCGTAAGCATGGGGCTTTTTGATTACCCCGTGCTTATGGCCGCGGATATCTTGCTCTACGACACGAATTTGGTGCCGGTCGGCGAAGATCAGTTCCAGCACGTGGAAATAACCCGGACTTTAGGAAAAAGATTTAACAAACAGTTTGGTGAAACTTTCGCTTTGCCCGAACCGTATTTCACCAAAGAAGTAATGCGGATAATGGGATTGGACGATCCCGCCAAGAAGATGAGCAAATCAGCCGGATCGGATTACAATTACATCGCGCTTACGGATAATGAAGAAACTGTCCGAAGAAAAATCAAAAAAGCCGTGACGGACAGCGGCTCGGAAATTAAATACGCTGGAAATAAACCGGCGTTAATAAATTTAATCAATATTTATTCTTCTTTCTCCAGCCAGGACCCGAAAGCCATTGAAAAAAAGTATCAAGGCAAAGGCTACGCTGATTTTAAAAATGATTTAGCGGAAGTGATTATAAAGTCTCTTAAGCCCCTTCAGGAAAAAATGAAATCTTTTACCGACGAAAAGGTCTTGGCTATTCTTCGCGAAGGCGCCGATCGGATCCGTCCGCTCGCCCAAAAGAAATTAGAAGAAGTCAAAGAGAAAATTGGTTTTATCCTCTGATTATTTTTAATACTTCCTCTCTTTTTTGCTCCATTAATTCTTTCGTTTTGGCTTCAACATTAAAGCGGATGACCGGCTCGGTGTTTGAACCTCGGAGGTTGAACCGCCAATCGGCGCGTTCAATGGAAACACCATCTATTTCTGAAATACTTTCAGCGTCTTTTATGTAGATTTCCTTAACCTTAGCAATTACAGTTGGGACATCATAAACCGTGTTGTTAATTTCTCCGGAAACGAAATATTTATTCCAAAACATCTCCCGCATAATTTCCGAGAGAGTTTTGTCTTGTTTTGAAAGAAATTCTAACATTATAACCAGTGGGATAAGCCCGTTGTCGCAATAGAAATAATCGCGGAAATAATAGTGGGCGCTCATTTCCCCGCCGAAAATCGCATTCTCTTTTCTCATTCTTTCCTTGATAAAAGCGTGGCCGGACTTGGTGACAATAGACGTTCCGCCGTTTTCTTTGGCAATATCGTCAATCGCCCATATCAGGCGCGGGTCGTGAATAATTTTAGTGCCCGGATTTTTTTCCAAAAATATTTTGGCCAGAAGCGCCGTAATAAAATATCCTTCGATGAATTCCCCTTTTTCGGTGAAGAAAAAACAGCGGTCGGCGTCAGCATCCCAGGCAACGCCGAAATCGGCCTTTTCCTCCATGACACGCTCGGAAATTTCTTTTCTGTTTTCCGGAGCAAGCGGATCCGGCCGGCCTTTGGGAAAATTTCCGTCCGGTTGCCAGTTGAGTTTTATGATTTCTATGCCAGTATTTTCCAATAATTTATCAACCGCTTTCCCACCAGCGCCAAAATTAGGATTGGCCACGATCTTAAATGTCTTGAATTTTGAAAAATCGGCGAAGGTTTTGATTTTGGCTATATAGTCGTCTAAAATATTTTTTTCTTCCACTAGAGATTCTTCCTTTTCGCTTAATTCGTAACCAGATACGGAAGCTTCGTTATTCACGGCAATTTCGCGAATGTCAAATAATCCGGTGTCGGATGAAATCGGCTTAGAATCCTCGCGCACAAATTTCATTCCGTTGTGTTCTCCCGGATTATGAGAGGCTGTGATGGAAAATCCGCCGGCATATCCGTAATTGGCAACCGCGAAATAAAGCATATCGGTGGAAATTGTTCCCACGTCAATCACCTTAATTCCACGACTGGCAATCGCTTTGATAGCGGCTTTTTTGAGCGCGGGTGTGGAAAGCCTCACATCTCCTCCAATCACCACCTCCTTGGGTTTTATGAAATCGCAGAAAGCGGAAGCGATTTTATAAACACCTTCTTCTCCAATTTCACTCGGATAAATTCCGCGAATATCATAGGCTTTGAATATCTCCGTATTTATTCGTTCTTTCATATAATCACAGTCAATGATTACTTTATCTATATCTTACCACGCGAATCTATTATTCTGAAATTCCATTTCCACTCCCGGCAGTGTTTGGCATAATCCACCCCGATTCGGGGGGATTTTATGATTTTCAGCCGTTTTTTGTTATCTCGTGGTTCCAGCCATAACTTTTTTCCCAGCGTCAAATCATGACCGTTTAAAGATTTATTAATATGGAGAAGCTTGGTTAATTTTCCCGGACCGTTCAACCTCACCCCTAATCCCTCTCCTTGTAAAGGAGAGGGGGCTATTTCTATCCCCCGTATTAATACCGCTGCCGGAAAGTCTTTTTTCTCCGTTACGACGTTGAGCATAAAATACATTCCGTAAATCATATAGATATAAGCGCGGCCTGATTCGCCATACATTATTTCAGTTCTTTCAGTCCGGCCGCGCGCGGCATGACAGGCTAAATCGTCTTCGCCCCGGTAAGCTTCTGCCTCCGTAATTATTCCTCTAACTATTTTGCCTTTATATTTCCGCGCTAAAACACAACCCAACAGATTTTGGGCAGCTTTGACAGTATTTTGATTATAAAAGTTACGTTTTAATATCATAAATAATAATCTCGAATTTAAAAGCTCAAATGTCAAATCAACCTCAAAATTCAAAATCAGAAATTTTATCATTTAGATTTAGGATTTGATTTGACATTGGGATTTTGACATTGGGATTTTAAAATTATACTATAAACTTAATACTTTATCAGATATACTAACTTCTATAATACTATAAAACAAATGAAGATAGGCATAGTCGGCTTGCCCAATGTCGGAAAATCCACTTTATTCAAAGCCTTAACCAAAAATCCGGTAGACATCAGCAATTATCCGTTTTGCACTATCAATCCCAATATCGGAATTGTTAATGTGCCCGATGAACGCTTGGAAAAACTGGCCCGGATGTCAAAATCAGCTAAAATTATTCCGACCGTGATTGAATTCGTGGACATCGCCGGTCTAGTTAAAGGCGCGTCCTTGGGAGAAGGACTGGGCAATAAATTTTTGGCTAACATCCGCAAAGTGGACGCGATCGCCCAAGTGGTCAGGGTTTTTCAGAATGAGAAAATTATTCATGTCTATAATAAAATTGACCCGAAAAGCGACATGGAAATCATCAATACCGAGCTGATTCTGGCCGATCTGGAAACAGTAAAAA
>Ga0066637_10003233_pt1 | contig 10926 bp, 12 predicted proteins | sample CryGeyCG2014_020_FD_62737 | JGI IMG/M metagenome (GOLD analysis project Ga0066637, IMG submission 62737) | Groundwater microbial communities from aquifer - Crystal Geyser CG08_land_8/20/14_0.20 | ecosystem: Environmental > Aquatic > Deep subsurface > Groundwater | place: USA: Utah: Grand County...
GTTTCGCAAAAAAGTATGTCTTAGGCTTTGCCTCAGAATGGTTCCGAGTAGGAGAGCTTTTGAGGTATATGTCCTTCTGGACTTTGCCTAGTGAGCATACATCACAAAGAAACTGTTGATTGTAATCAATCAATTGGTAGATAAAAATGCAAGAAAATTGTTAATGAGGTTTTACTTATTAACAACTAAGCAATATGTTTATTGCGATGAGGGTTGTAGATTTTAATTAGCTTGGTCATAATAAACCAATAGATGAAAAAAATAAAGATTCTAATAAACCATTTGGTGGATGACTCGGCTCGAAAACAGATGAAGGGCGCGGCAAGCTGCGAAAAGCCTAGGCGAGGCGCATGTATCCATTGAACCTAGGATTCCTGAATTATTCCGAGAGGAAGTATTACCCCGGGAACTGAAGCATCTTAGTACTGGGAGGAAAAGAAAGCAATCGCGATGCCTGTAGTAGGGGCGACCGAACGAGGCAGAGAACAAACCGAATCCCTTATAGTAATGTAAGGGAAATGTGGGGTTTCTACTGATTTATACCTTGATTTTATGAAGCAAACATATCTGGAAAGATAGGCCATAGAAAGTGATAGCCTTGTAGCAGATTGAATAGAGGTAATTTTTCGAGTTAGAGAGTACTGCGCTTTTGAATTGGCGTAGGAAAATGGGGATCAATAATCTCCAATTCTAAACATAATTTCGAGACCGATAGCGAACAAGTACCGTGAGGGAAAGTTGAAAAGTACCCTTGGCAGGGAGTTAAAAGCACCTGAAACCAAATGGTGATATGTGAACACGGCTATTAAGATTGGTTCTACCTAAGTTGATGTTGGCAACGACATTCGCGAAGTAGAATTTCATAGTTGTGTTGTCCGTCACGAAGCACGGGCGAGGGAATTACTTTCAGTGGCAAGCCTAAATGGTTCAAACCCTGGAGGCGTAGGGAAACCGAATTTTTCGCAAGTAATGAGGAAAATAGGTCTTAACTGGCCTTTAGTCACTGGATTTAGACCTGAAACCAGGTGACCTACTCTTTAGCAGGATGAAGTCCTTTCTCAAAGGGATGGAGGTCCGCATCCGGTATTCCACAGTAGATTCGGGTGACTTGAGAGTAGCAGAGATAAACTATTCGAACCTGGTGATAGCAGGCTCCTGTCGAAATAGTCCTTAGACTAGCTTGAACAGAGATAGTTTGGTGGGTAGAGCACTGATCAAAGTGTAATGGAGAGAAATCTCCGGCACTTTTGTTAAACTCCGAATCGCCAAACATCGTAGAAGTTTGAAAGTCGGGGGTGGGGGGTAAGCTTCTGCTCCAAAAGGGGAACAACCCAGAGTGTGGTTAAGGCCCTTAAATGTTGGCTAAGTGTATCAAAGGAGGTTCATTATCTTATACAAAGGGAACGTAGGCTCAGAAGCAGCCATCCTTTAAAGAGTGCGTAACAGCTCACCCTTCTAGATAATGAGCGCCAAAAATATACGGGGCTAAAGCCAACTGCCGATACCTCACAAAACATTTAATAATGTTATTTTGTAGACAGGTGTCCGTATAGGATAGAAGCTGGGGTGTAAATTCCAGTGGACCTATATGGAATATGGATCCTCGCGGTAGTAGTAATATGAAGAGTGAGAATCTCTTCCATCGAAAGGGCCAGGGTTCCTTAGCGCTGATCATCAGCTAAGGGTTAGTCGATCCTAAGTTAAGCCGTAATCCGGCTGTGACAAAAGGGAAAATGGTTCATATTCCATTACCATTTAAGTATGTTTATGGCAACAAAAGTAAGTTATCAGACATATCTAACTAGAGAAAGTGCTCTTGTCTGAGCATTTAAACCGTATAAAAGCATGGAGTGTTATAATGACGAGAAGTGCTTTAAAGTGGTTACAAGCCGTAAGGTTTTCTTAAGGTTAGGTATCAATGAAAATGGTAGCTTAAAAGATCTTAAATGTTCGTACCGATAACAGGGAATTGTGCCCCTGGTTGAAAAGACCAAGATGTAACGGGTAACGTCAGTTAAGGGAACTCGGCAAATTAGCCCTGTATCTTCGGTATAAGGGGTGCCTGTGATTGAGTAAATCGCAGGTTGCAATTACAAGGGAAGCCCGACTGTTTAGCAAAAACGTAGATCTCCGCAAGTCAGTAATGATTAGTATGGAGGTTGACTCCTGCCCACTGCTGGTACGTGAAAGACCGGTTCAACGGTTCTAAGCGCCAGTAAAGAGCGGACCTAACTCTGAGGTTCTTAAGGTGGACATTTATAACTGCCTTAATAAAATTTGGCTATATGCTGGAACGTCTTAATGAATAACAATAGGATTCTATTTTCGTGAGAAAATAGCGAACCCTAAAAATTTGTTTGGAAAGATAATCAGCAGGAAAGATTAGAATTATTCACAACATTTATAAAGTATAAGTACCTAATTTAAAGGTGTTTAAAATAGAAGAGGAAAACAAAAAGAAAGGGGTTGAAGCTGAAGCAAAATTTAAGGAATGGTTAGATAAACATAATATTCCTTATTTATACCTGCAACAAGATACACAAACAATATCTTTTGCATTTAAAAAATACTTTAGTGGAAAACGACCTGATTTTCTAATTTTAATCCCTAATTTAGGATTTATATTTGTAGATGTGAAATATAAACGATTAAATCCAGAATTTAAAACATTTCCCATAGATAGTGAAGAAACAAAAAAGTATTCTTCACTTCAAAGGAAATTCAATTTGAATATCTGGTTTGTAATCTCAAACGAGGATTTTGACTATAAAACATGGTTATGGATTCCTGTTTCAAAAGTTTTCGAATCTGGAAAACCAAAATACACATCAAGTAAATCAGAAATGGAATTTTATGCGGTTTCACCGCAGGAATTTATTCAAATAGCTATTGATGATTCACTTGATAGACTTCTTTCAAAGTGTTTTCTGGAAGAAACTACAGAAATGAAATGAATAATTCTAAAATCCCCAGAGACTATACGCCAAGTACAAGCAAAAGTTTGTAAAGATATAGTCCGATCTGTATGGTGACATACAGAGGCTATCAGAAATGATAGCCCGCCATTTTTAAAAATTTTTTAAAAAAACAAAATAAAATGGTGAGTAATCCTATTTGGATGAAGTAACATATATGAGCGTAATACCTTGCCGGTTAAATGCCGGCTTGCACCAATGGAGTAACGAGGTTTCCACTGTCCCTAACTGATACCCGACGAACACACTGCGTGGTGAATATGCCACGAAATCCCAACGGGAGGCTAAGACCCCACGGAACTTTACCACAATCTGATATTGTTTTGTGGTCTTTTCTGTGCAGCATAGGTAGCAGTCTTCGAAGCAGTTTCGCTAGGAACTGTGGAGACAAAGGTGAAATACTACCCTGAATAGACTACAAGACTTACCTCGAGAGGGGGACATTATTTGAGTCGGTGGTTGGACTGGGGCGGTACTCCCCTGAAAAGGTATCAGGGGAGCTCAATGGTCTGCTCAGGGGTGTTAGAAACACCCTTTCGAGTGCAAAGGCAAAAGCAGGCTTGACTGTGATTCGCATAGCAAGAATCGCAGATACGAAAGTAGGACTTAGCGAACGTTAGTACGCTATTGTTGAGCGTCTAGTCTGACAGTGAAGCTATCCTGGGGGTAACTGATTTGTCGCGAGCAAGAGTACATATCGACCTCGCGGTTTGATACCTCGCTGTCGGCTTATGGCATCCTGGTCGTGCATAAGCGGCCAAGGGTGGAGGGGTTAACTCATTAAAGCCGTACATTAGCTGGGTTAAGAACGGTGCGAGCCAGTTTGTTTGATATCTGTTGGGATTGTTGATTGTCTGAAGGAAAGATCCACTTAGTACGAAAGGAACTGTGGGTCGTGGCCTCTAGTGTACCTGTTGTCTGACAAGGCATCGCAGGGTAGCCACGCCATAATCGATAAATGCTGAAAGCATCTAAGCACGAAGCGATTCCTGAAAAGAGACAGTTATTCTCGAATCGAAAGAGGAGAGACTACTACTCCTGTAAAACACAGGTTTGATAGGTTAGAGGTGTAAGCTAGAAGCTTCGGCGACTAGTTCAGCCTACTAATACTAATTGTGGTAGCAGATCTTTAAATCGCGCCTTTGCAAAAGGCTACGTTTGCCGAAGCGTACTACACAAGGTAGTACAGTCTTATGACAAAAACATCTTTGGTTTTGAAAACTAAGCTAATTAAAATCTACAATCGAGCAATTTATTTTGCTTTTTTAATCTTTTTTTATTTTTTAATAAATTACATGAAATTAGTCTGTCGAATTTACAGTTTTTTAAGTACAAATTTCTTTTTTAGTTTGTCGTAAGTGAAATAAGCTCTATGTTTTAGTTGACTATTTATATCTTTTTCAATTAATTTTTGTGTAGTTTTATTTTTAATGTCTTTTAAATTTAACATTGCTACTCCAAATACTTCTTTAGCTTTTTTAAAATAAACTTCGCAAAGAACCAATTGTTTTTCTTTATTCTCTTCTAATTCTACTAATTGATAATTCCAACCCACGAGATTACCTTATCAAATGTACAGCAAAGGACTTAAAAAGCCATTGTCCTTTTTCATTTATGGATTTTATTAACAAGTTCTTTTTTGGTTTTATTTTTTTGGTCTTAATGTTTGGTTTGCCAATTTTGTACGAATATTGGAAATTTAGAAAAGAAATAAAAGAAACAAAAGAAAATAGAACCAAAATTAAATTCTGGAAATCTTTTTTTGAGATGTTTGGTTTAACAAAATTTACTTGGAAAACCTTGCTGTGGGGGTTTCTTTTGAGTTTAGCATTGATTGCAATTAATATTCTGTTTGTTAGTTTGAGTTCATTATTTTCATTTAATGATTTGTCAAATTCAACTGTTAATCAAATAAAAAATTTTGCAGCCATGCCTATTTTTTTCAGTATCTTTTTACTACTTTCAGCAATTGCTGAAGAATTTTTCTTTAGATCTTTTCTTACTACTTATTTAGGCGTATGGATATCAACAATCTTTTTTGCAATAATGCATTTTACATATGGTTCTTATTTTGAAATAGTAGGAGCATTTATTTTAGGTTTAGTGCTAGCACTAGTCTGGAAAAAGAAAAAGAATTTTTACATTATTGCAGTTGCACATTTTTTGCAGAACCTTTATGCTATTCTTTTTATGATTTTATATTAACTCAGATAACCTTTTGGCTCTTGGTCTATTTACCTTTCCTCTCTGCAAAAAAGGATTTGCAAATCTTGTATTTAAAATTCTTTTATGTTCGAAAAAACGCTCAGGTCTCGTCGGCATATTATTAATTACACCTGAATGTTTATATATCTTTTTGTTTGTGTTTTATAAATGGTAAAATATATTTTAGGAATTGAAAGTACAGCACACTCTTTTGGTATTGGCATTGTTACCTCTAATGGAAAAATACTCGCTAATGAAAGAGACATTCTTAAAGTAACAAGTGGAGGCTTTTTACCAAGAGATGCAAGCGAGCATCATTATAATTTAGCTCCAGAAATGTTGGAAAATGCTTTAAAAACAGCTAATATTCATATAGAGCAGATTGACTTAATTGGTTTTTCTCAAGGTCCAGGAATTGGTCAATGCTTGCATGCAGGCGCTTCTTTTGCACGATATTTGTCACAAAGAAAAAAGATTCCATTGATAGGCGTAAATCATTGTTTGGCACATATTGAAATTGGCAAGTTAACAACAAAATTGAAAGATCCTTTAACTATTTTTGTCTCTGGTGCGAACACCCAAATTATAGCATACAAAAATGGTTTTTATAGAGTTTATGGTGAAACACAAGACATGGGTTTAGGCAATTCATTAGATCAATTTGGAAGAGAATTAGGAATCCCTTTTCCTGCAGGCCCTGTTTTAGATAAGCTCTATTTTGAAGGTCAGCACTATATTGAGTTGCCCTATACTGTGAAAGGAATGGATTTATCTTTTGCTGGCATTTTAACTTCTGCAAAACAACAAATTGGAAAGCATAAAAAAGCCAGTGTGAATTTTGAACCTGATGATTCAAAACACCCACAGGTCGTTAAAAGCTCATCTGAACAAGATGCCAATTTAACGCAAGATGCAAAGGATTTGATTTACAGTTTTTTGCATACATGTTATGCAATGCTTTTAGAAGTTGTTGAACGTAGCCTTTATTATGCAAAGAAAAAAGAAGTTATGTTAGTGGGGGGTGTTGCAGCAAGTAAATCTTTGCAGAAGATGTTAAACGAATTAGCAAAGCAGAGAAAAGTTAAATTAGGCTTTGTTCCTCTTGAGTTTGCTGGTGACAATGGTGCAATGATTGCTTGGCAAGCATACCTACAATACTACAAAGGCAAAGAACGTCAAACCATTCAACAAACAAAATGCAATCCAAATCAAAGATTAGATTCAATTAAAATCTCGTATATTAAGTGATAAAATGCAATCAATTACTAAAGAGAATTTATTTAAAGATAGACTTGTTTTAGGCAAAAAATGGAACAAAACATATGGTGGTTATTTTTCAAACAAAAAAGTTCTAAATTGTTTTGTAGATGTTGTATTAAAATTAAATTTGCCTAAGAAAATTAACATTTTATATGTTTGTTCAGGCAATGGGTTGTTGGCAGAACACCTCTGTTCTAAACTTTTAAAAAGACACAAAATAAAATTAACATTGTTGGATGCTTCAAAAGAACAGTTGTTACAAAACAAAAATAATACAACAAAAAAAATATGCAAAGATTTATTGAAGTTTAGGTCTAAAACAAAATATGATTTAATAATAATGAGGTCATCATTAGATTATTTTTATAAATTGAAAGAACAAATAAAAGCATTAAAAGTTATCAAACAACACCTTTCAAGTAAAGGATTATTTGTAAATCAATGCGCTTCTTTTCCTACAATTATTGAAAGAAATTTGGCAGATAGAATTTATGCATCAAACAACAAAATAGGAAAAAGACATTTTCAAAGTGAAGATGTGTGTTCAATATATGAGATAGCAGGCTTTAAGAATTTAAGACTTATTAAAAATGCACCAATAATGAAATTAACAGAAAAAGAACATATTGAAAGATATAAATTAGAAACTAAAGAAATTAAAACAATTCAAAATCTGATTAATAAAACAAACCCTAAATTAAAACCAAATATTACAAAAACAAAACAAGGGTATAAGATGAATTTCTGGTTTCCAATATATTTGGCAAAAACTTGAACTAGTTATTAAGATCTTTTAATTTGTTTTTTAAATCATTAAACAGTTCTTTTTTCTTTTGCGAAGTTAGACTAAATAAATATTTTTCAATCATAATATTAGAAATAGTAAAAATATAATTTGTTTTTATAACAGAATTTTTTATCGCACCATCTTTTGTTGTTAATGAAATTCCTTTCATATTTGTATTACTAGTTATTCCTGCAATAACAATATTATTACAATCTTCAAAAAGTATAACACAAGGTCTTATTTTGATTTCATTAATGTCTGTAAATTGAACTTTTGCTAAAATAACATCTCCTGGTTTAAGCATTTTCCCAAGCCTCATCTTCTTTGTTATCCCATAATTCTTTCATTTTTGCTTGTTGTATTTTGTGCAAGAATTCATCATATTGATTTGTTTTTTTTGTCTCTTTTATATATTTTAACATATTTATAATAACTTCCCTATAAGTTTCTCTAGGATATTGTTTTATTGATTTTAACTCATCAACAATTGTTTTATCTAATTGTATTGTTGTATATTCGGACATATTATCACCACGCGTTAAACATAATATTATAACTAGTTATACAGTAATTATAATTGATTATATATTTAAATATATGCTTTGGGGAATATATTCCATAATTAACCAAATAATACTTTGTATTCCTTTTTACTTTTCTTTTTGATTTCTTCTTGTGTTAGACCATCTAATTCGTGTGGAAAAACAATCCACGACTTTGTTTTCTTTACATAAAAATCAGGACTAATTTTAGTTTGATTTTTTTTTGATTTGTAATAAACAGTTGCTATTTTTACTTTTGGTTTTTTTTCTAAATTGTTTAGCATATCCAAAAGCCCACTTATTGTTTTTCCTGTATCAAAAATATCATCAACAATCAATAAATTTGATTCATCTGTTAATTGTTCAATCAAATCAGGAAATGATTCAATTAATACTTCTCCTCTTGAATCAACTTTTCTATAAGATTCTGTTCTAATTGCTTTGTGAAATTTTATATCTTTACCTGAATATCTAAAAAATTCATGAACAACAATTCCAACAGGGGTACCACCACGCCATAAAGCAATAAGAATATTTGGCTGAAAACCAGAATCTTTAATCTTTTTTGCTAACTTCAAAGAATCTAAATACAATGAATTTGCAGATATGAATTTTTTAGGCATATAAATACAAAGAGTAATATTTATTAATATTTTGATTTATCTGACCAATAACCTAATCATTACCTTTATATATTTTTGTACCCTGTATTAATAAGGAAAATTTTAAAAGAAAATATTTAACGAGGTGGAATTGAAATGACTTTGTATTCCAAAGAGCTTTCAATGACCCCGAAAAAATTGGAAATTCTTGAGGTGTAGATATGACGAGTATTTTTGAAATTGAGACAATAATAAGTAACTGGGAACCACCCTTTAAAAAGGATACTACAACAAAAGTGTTCAATGTTAAGAAAGGCGAGCTTTTTGATATGAGCGAACAACTTAAAGAAGATATCTTTATGTTAAAAGAAGAATTTGGGGATTCTGTAGTTATCGAGTTTGATAGACGATTTGTTCTTAAAAATGGAGTTTTTTCAGCAAACAGGAATGTTGTTGGACCTCAAACAATAAGGTTATTTCAAGGCAGGTCTGTTGAATTAAGTTTTATGTGGGGTACATTAGGAGTAACAAAAAAGATAACATTTCAAGGAATAAATGGTAAAGTTAATGAAGTAGTTAACCAGGCAACACCACAGGAAGAACGTTCTGAAGAGCAAGAAGAAGCTCCTGAAGAACCTGTTGAAAAAGTTACTGAAGAACCTAGCGAAAAGCCTGTTGAGCCAGATTCTGATAATGAAGAAACATCAGAAGATGAAGAATCAAAGGAAGAGTAGGTTTATGGAATACAAGCAAGCCATAATTATAAGAACAGATTTGGGCATGAAGAAAGGAAAAATAGCATCTCAAGCTAGCCACGCCTCTTTAGGTGCTTTTTTAGAAGCCCAGAGAAAAGATCCAAAAGGAACACAAGAATGGCTAAGTTATCAGAAAAAAATAGTTTTGAAAGTAGAGTCAGAAAAAGAATTGTTAATGCTATTTGAACAAACCAAAAATCTTTTGCCACATGCTCTGATTAAAGATGCAGGCAGAACACAGATAGAGCCGGGGTCAATAACTGCTTTAGGTATTGGTCCTGCAAAAGAAGACTTAATTGACAAGTTTACAAAGAACCTTAAATTGCTTTAGGGGTTCAGATGATTTTTTATAATAGAAGAAGAGTTTATTTAATTGTAATAATTGTTTTAGTTCTTCTTATTCCTTTTATTTATTTGTTGTTTTCTTTTTCTTTTAATGATTTGTATGTTGATGCAAATCTTACTTTTTATCAAAATAAACCATTTATTAATGTCACTTTGAAAAATGAATCGAGCCATGTAATAAATAACATCTCAATTTCAGTAAATGATAAAGAAGAACAAAAATTAGAAAGTTTGAAAGTGAATGACATTTTTGATTTTAATTTTTCTGTTTCCACTGAAACTATAAATGTCAAAATAATAGCAGATAAGCAAACAATTTATGACAATATGTTTACAATTAACAAATCAAATCTTGGTGCAGATTTATTTGATTTTAACCCCACATATTTATTTAAAGACAAAAATCAAATATCAGAAATTGGCTTGACAATTTGCAATAATGGAGAATTAGCAAATATAAATGTAGATATTGAAACAGAAGCAGAATTAAAGCAAGGTGAAAAAATACAGGAACTATCTTTAGGCGAACAAAAATGTGAAACTCTTGCCTATAAATTATTGTATGCAGAAAGTGGCGAGAAAAAAGTAAAGTTTAAAATATACAATGATGTTTATTCTAAAGAGTTATTAGTTTCAGGTTCTGTACATTAGTTCATTAAACAGTACAATTTTATATATTGAAATAAAATAAGAATTTGTGAATTAGGTGGAATATTGTCCAATTGTAAATTTCTTCCAGTGTAATAAAAATTTACAATAGTTCATAAAAAAAAGAGGTATTTTTATGCCCGATGTAAAGGAAAAAAGTATTGTTACAATAATCCAGAACATGTTGTCTTCTGGGGAGTCTGCAGACAAGATATTGGTCACTTTAAAGGAAATGGGTGTGCAGGAAGAACAAGCAAAGACACTGTTGATGATGGCACAAACAAATACCTTTGCAGTTTTGAAAGGCGATATTGCAAATGTGGTTAATGAGGAGATCAATAAACAGTATCCTAATTTCGAGAAGCAGTTAAATGATTTTGTGAATAAAAAAACATTTGATTCTCAGCAAACAATATCCACAAATGTGTTGGCAACATTAAAAAATGATCAGCAAAACTATCAAACAAATCAAAAAAAGATGGTTGACAAAGTTGTTAATGTTTCTGTTGAGCAAGACACAAAAATAGAAAACATAAAAAACAAACTGAATGAATTAGGTGCAAATTATGATAAGCTTGCTTTGGGTTCAACAAAATCTGTTATTTATCTGCGCATAGCTTCTTTTGTAATTGGTATTGTTCTTGCAGTATTCTTAGTTTACAAATGGTTTGGTCTAACACCAGGTTACTCAATAGATTATTTGATATTCTATGTAATAATTGGATTATTAGTAGCAATTTTGATAGTGTTGAGTTTGATTTAATTTGAGAAAAGTTTTCTGTTTCAAATTAGTGAGAGTGCAACGTT